>Ga0256864_1000117_pt1 | contig 31123 bp, 33 predicted proteins | sample RVTome_11_FD_187336 | JGI IMG/M metagenome (GOLD analysis project Ga0256864, IMG submission 187336) | Soil microbial communities from uranium-contaminated site in the Upper Colorado River Basin, Wyoming, United States - RVT147D111 HiSeq ... | reverse complement strand
CCATCGCGGCTCAGACCGCGATGCCCCGATCTCGCAGCCAGCCCTCCACCTCCTCGCGGTACCGCGCGAGATCCTCTTCGCTGGCGGCCTCGAAGCGCATCACCAGCACCGGCTGCGTGTTGGACGCGCGGAGCAGCCCCCACCCGTTGGGGAACGTGATCCGGGCGCCGTCGAGCGTCAGCACCTCGTGGCGCTTCGCGAACTCGCGCGCCGCCTCTTCGACCACGGCGAACTTGACTTCGTCCGGACAGTCGATGCGAATCTCCGGCGTCGCGAACGTCTTCGGGAGGTCGGCCAGGTGGGTGGACAGCGGACCGCCCTCTCGCGCCATGAACGCCAGCAGGCGGGCGGCCGCGAAGAGCGCGTCGTCGAAGCCGAAGTAGTCGCCCGCAAAGAAGATGTGCCCGCTCATCTCGCCGGCGAGGGGGGCGTTCAACTCCTTCATCTTGGCCTTGATCAGCGAATGCCCGGTCTTCCACAGCGTGGGCACCAACCCGACGCGGCGGAGCTCCTGCACGAGCACGTCCGAGCATTTCACGTCGAAGATCACCGGATGCCCGGTGCCCATGCGCGCAACGAGGTCGCGCCCGAACAGGATGAGGAGCTGGTCCCCCCAGATGATCTTCCCGTCCTCGTCCACCGCCCCGATGCGATCGCCGTCCCCGTCGAACGCGATTCCCAGCTCGGCGCCGGTGCGGCGCACCGCCGCGACGAGGTCGGCGAGATTCTCGGGTACGGTCGGGTCGGGATGGTGATTCGGGAAGCGGCCGTCGGACTCGCAGAACAGCGGCGTCACGTCGGCGCCGATCCGGCTGAGGAGCCGTTCGGCCACGAGGCTCGTCACGCCGTTGCCGCAGTCGACCACCACCTTGACGGCCCGCGCCAGCGGAGCGTTGCGCTCGGCGATCGCGTCCTCGTAGCCGCTGAGCACCGTGTCGTCGACCGTGACGCCGCCGGCGGTCTCCCGCCCGTCGTCCTGCTCGATCAGAACGCGCATGCGCTGAATGTCGTCGCCGTGAACCGTGGCGCCACCGGCGAGCATCTTGAACCCGTTGAACTCCGGTGGATTGTGCGATCCCGTCACCTGCACGCCGCCGTCGACCCCCAGGGCGTGTACGGCGAAATACAGCGCCGGCGTGGGCACGAGGCCGACGTCGATCGCGTGCGCGCCGGCCGACGCGATGCCTTGGGCGACGGCCTCGGCGAGCGCCGTGCCGGAGGGACGATTGTCGCGGCCCACCGCCAGCCGCGGCGCGCGCGCGCCGCGCTCTCGCGCGACCGCGACCAGCGCCCGGCCAATGCGGCGGGCCAGCGCCGGCGTGAGCTCCAAATCCACGAGCCCGCGGATATCGTACTGGCGGAAAATCGCGGCCGGAACGTTCACGCTGGTTCCCCCATCCGACGCGCCGTCATTGCGGTGTGTTCGTGAGGATCACCTCAGGCCGGAGCCCGTCGGACCCGTCGTGCGCCAGGTCGAGCGCCCGATTGGGCCAGAACCCGAACACGAGGAGCAGCACGGCGGCGACGGCAACCACCACCCGACCCGCACCCGGCAAGCCGACGCTCGCGTGGGCCTCCTCCGACACCGGAGGCTTCATATACATCGCCATGATCACGGGGAGGTAGTAGCCCGCGGACACCACGCTCGTCACCACCAATACGATCGCCAGCCCCGCTTCGCCGGCGTCGATGACAGACGACAGGATGAACCACTTCCCGATGAACCCCGCCGTGCCCGGGAATCCGAGCAGCGAGAGCATGAACACCGCCATGGCGAACGCCAGCCACGGCCGGCGCTGGGCGAGCCCCGCGAGGTCGTCGATGGCCACGTTCCGCTCGTCGTCGGTGCCCGCCGCCACGAGCACGGCGAACGCGCCGACCGTCATGACGGTGTAGGCGACGATGTAATAGAGGAAGGCCGACGCGCCCAATTCCGTGCCGCTCGCCACCGCCGCGAGGAGGTATCCCGCGTGGCCGATCGAGCTGTACGCGAGCATCCGCTTGAGGTTCCGTTGGGCCAGCGCCACGAGGTTGCCGACCGCCATCGTGACCGCGGCCAGCCACCACACGGCCTCTCCCCACACCGCCTGGCTGGGCGCGAGGGCGTGGAGCAGGACGCGCACGAGGGCGGCGAACCCCGCGGCCTTGACCGCCGCCGCCATGAATGCCGTGACCGGCGTGGGCGCCCCGTCGTAGACGTCGGGCGTCCACATGTGGAACGGCACGGCGGCCACCTTGAACCCGAACCCGATGAGCAGCAACCCGATGCCCAGCAGCAGCATCAGGTTGTCCTGCAGCCCGAGACCCGTGATCTGCAGGTAGAGGATGGTGAGGTTGGTGGTCCCCGTGGCCCCGTAGAGCAACGCGATGCCGTAGAGCAGGAACCCGGAGGCGAAGGCGCCGAGCAGGAAGTATTTGAGCGCGGCCTCGGCCGCGACGATGCTCCGCCGGTTGATGCCCGCCAGCACGTAGACGGCGATGGACATCAGCTCGAGGCCGAGGAAGATGACCACCAGATCCGCCCCACCGCCCATGAACATCATCCCCAACGTGGCGAGGAGCATGAGCAGGTAGTACTCGGGCACGAGCAGCCGTTCCCGCCCCAGGTACCCGAGAGACAGGGCGACGGCCGCAATGGCCGCGACCAGGAAGACCGACGACGTCGCGTAGCGGAACGCGTCGACCGCGATCATGCCGGGGAACCCCGCGATTCGCACGTCGGCGATCCAGAACCCGACGACCACGGCCAACGTGGTGACGAGTCCCGTGAGGGACAGCAGGCCCACGAGCCGTTGGTCCCGCTGGTCGCGGTGGCGCCAGGCGATGACGAGCATCACGCCCAGCGCCCAGGCGGAGAGCACGATCTCCGGCAGCAACGCCAGCACGAGCCCGCCCGGCGTCCCGAGGTCGAGCGGCCTCATCGTGGCAGCTCGCCGGTCGCGACGGTACGCTGCTCACGCACCTGCTCGATCAGCGCCGCGGCGGACGCTTCGATCCGTTGCAAGAACGGCGCGGGATAGAGCCCGATCCAGAGGATCACCGCGAGCAAGGGCCCGAGCACCACCAGCTCGCGACGGCTGAGGTCGGGCATCCGTTCGTTCTCGGGCTTATCCAGCTTGCTGTAGATGACGCGCTGGACGGCCCAGAGGAGGTACGCCGCGGCGAAGATCACGCCGGTGGTGGCCGCCGCCGTGGCCCATGGGTAGGCGCCGAACGCCCCGACCAGCACGAGGAACTCGCCCACGAACCCGTTGGTGCCCGGCAGCCCGATGGACGACAGCGCCACGACGGTGAGGATCGCGGCGAACGCCGGGACCACCTTCGCGAGCCCGCCGAAATCCGCCAGGGCGCGGCTGTGGCGCCGTTCGTACAGCATCCCGGAGAGGAAGAACAGCGCACCCGTCGAGATGCCGTGGTTGAGCATGATGATGATGGCGCCTTCGACCGACTGCAGGTTGAGGGCCCAGATCCCGAGCATCACGAAGCCCAGATGGCTGACGGACGAATACGCGATCAGCTTCTTGAAATCGGGCTGGACCATCGCGACGAGGGCGCCGTAGATGATCCCGATCACCGCGAGGACGATCACCACGGTCACGATGGCGGGATCGAGGGCAACCTGCGGAAACAGGGGGAGCGCGAAGCGCAGGAAGCCGTACGTCCCCATCTTGAGCAGGATCCCGGCCAGGATCACCGAGCCCGCCGTCGGCGCCTCGACGTGCGCGTCGGGAAGCCAGGTGTGGAACGGGAACATCGGGACCTTCACCGCGAAGGCCAGGAAGAATCCGGCGAACAGCCAGAATGCCCACTCCTCCACCGCGGGGGCGTTCCGCAGCAGGTGATGATAGTCGAACGAGTAGACCCCCGTGGCGCGCCCGACGAGGTAGTACAGCGACAGGATCGCCACCAGCATCATGAGTGACCCGACGAACGTGTACACGAAGAACTTGAGGGCCGCGTAGAGCCGCCGCGCCCCACCCCAGACGCCGATGATGAAATACATCGGAATCAGCATGATCTCCCAGAACACGTAGAACACGAAGAGATCGAGGGCGACGAACACGCCGAGCATTCCGGTGGTGAGCACCAACAGGAGCGCGTAGTACGGACGCACGTGCCGCTCGATGTAGTTCCAGCTCCCCAAGACGGCGAGCGGCATGGTGAACGTCGTGAGCAGCACCATGAACAGGGAGATTCCGTCGACGCCCACGCGGTAGCTGATGCCCCACGCCGGAATCCACGCGTGGACGGCCTCGAACTGCACCGCGGCCGTTCCCGTCTCGAATAGCCACCAGAGCGGGACGGACAGGAGGAACTCGACGACCGTCACGGCGAGCGCGAGGATCTTCGCTTCCACCGCGGGCCGGAGCAGGACGAGGAGGGCCCCGAATAGCGGGACCAGCAGCAGCAGGTCGAGAATCCAGCGATCGTATCCGAGGTCGGTGAGCATGGCCACGGGCCTACCTCGTCACCGCGTAGAGAACCACGAGGCTGCCGAGCACGAAGACGAGGACATAGGCCGACACGACCCCGCGCTGGACCCAGCTGCCCACGATCCCGAGGCCGCGCATCAGCCGCGCCGAGCCATCCACCGCGGCCCCGTCGATCACTCCCTGGTCGATCACGCGCCACAGCACCCGGTCGGACAGCCATACGGCGGGGCGCACGATCAACGCCTGGAAGACCTCGTCGACGTACCACTTGTTGGCCAGCAGCCGTTGCAGTCCCGTTTCCGCGAGGGACGCTCCGGGGGCGGTCAGCCGCTCCGGCTTGAGCAGCGTCCACGCCCCGACGATCCCGGCGGCCGCGAGCAGCGTGGCGAGACCCAGCAACGCCCACTCCGTCCCGGCCGACAGGTGCGGAGGCGGTAGATACTGCGCTCCCAGCTCGGTGACCGGCTCCAGCCAGTGCTCGAGCCATCCGGCGCCCGGCAGCACGTGCGGCAGGTTCAGCGCGCCGGCGAACACGCTGCCGGCGGCCAGCGCCGCGAGCGGCGCCACCATCACCCGGGGACTCTCGTGGAGATGCTCACGCTCGGCCTCCCCCGTCCGGTAGGGCCCGTGGAACGTGTAGAGCATGAGCCGGGTCATGTAGAACGCCGTGAGCACCGCCGCCGCGCTGCCCACGATCCAGAGGACGTAGAACAGCGGCTGCTCGTGGCCGCGCGCGAACACCGCCGCCAGGATGCCGTCCTTGGAGAAGAAGCCCGACAGGCCCGGCACGCCCGCGATGGCGAGCGTCGCCACCCACATCGCGCCCGCGGTCCACGGCATCAAGGAACGCAGGCCACCCATGTTGCGCATGTCCTGTGCGTCCTCGTGACGGTGCGTCTCGTGATACGCGTGGTGGAGCGCGTGAATCACACTGCCCGCACCGAGAAAGAGCAACGCCTTGAAGAACGCGTGGGTGACGAGATGGAACATGCCCGCGGCCCATGCGCCCGCCCCGACGCCCATGAACATGTAGCCGAGCTGCGACACCGTGGAGTACGCCAGCACCTTCTTGATGTCCCACTGCTTCACCGCGATGCTCGCGGCGAAGAGCGCGGTGGCCGCCCCCACCGCCACTACCGTGAAGCTCGCGACCGGCGCCATGGCGAACAGCACGTTGGTGCGGGCAACGAGATAGACGCCGGCCGTCACCATGGTCGCGGCGTGGATCAGGGCCGAGACGGGCGTCGGTCCCGCCATGGCGTCCGGCAGCCACGTGTACAGCGGGATCTGCGCGGACTTTCCGGTGCAGCCCAGGAAGAGCATCAGCGCCACGAGGGTGACCGCCCCACCCCCCACGGCGAACGCGGTGGGGGCACGCTCGAACACTTCGCCAAAGTCCATGCTGCCGGTGGCGTGGAAGATGACGAACATCGCGATCAGAAACCCGAAGTCCCCGATGCGATTCATGATGAACGCCTTCTTCCCGGCGTTCGCGTACGCCTCCACCTCGAACCAGAAGCCGATCAGCAGATAGCTGCACAGCCCAACCCCTTCCCAGCCCACGAACATCACCGGGAAGTTGGCCCCGAGCACGAGGATCAGCATGAAGAAAACGAACAGGTTGAGGTACGCGAAGTATCGCGCGTACCCCGGATCCTCCCGCATGTACCCGACGCTGAACACGTGGATCAGCGCCCCCACGCCCGTGATCACCAGCGACATCAGTACCGAGAGCTGGTCCACCTGGAGCGCCACCGCCACTTCCAGGTCACCCACCGGCATCCAGTCCCAGTAGCGGAGCACGTACGGCGCGCCCGTCGGCGCGCCCGCCAAACCCGCCGCCACCACCACGGCGACGCCGAATGCCGCGGCGAGCACACCCACCCCGACGCCGGTGACGGCGCGCTTCGCCTGCGGGCGGAACAGGGCGATGGCGCCGTTCACGAGAAAGCCCGCGAACGGCAACGCCACGACCAGCCACACGAGCCCGACGGGTGTCGGCATCTAGCCTTTCAGCAGGTTGATGTGCTTGATATTCACGGTCGGCTGGTGCCGGTAGATCCCGATGACGATCGCCAAGCCCACGGCCGCTTCGGCGGCGGCCACGGCCATGACGAAGAACACGATCACTTGCCCCTCGTGGCCGAGCTGCTGCGCGAGCGCGATGAAGGACAGGTTGACCGCGTTCAGCATGAGCTCCACGCACATGAAGATCACGATGGCGTTGCGGCGGATCAGGACGCCCGCCACGCCGAGGCTGAACAGGATCGCGGAGACCGCGAGGGCCGGGCCGAGCAGCATCAGAGACGCCGTTTCGCGATGACCACAGCGCCCACGATCGCCGCCAGCAGCAGCAGGGATGTGATCTCGAACGGAACGAGAAAGTCGCGGAACAGCGGCTGCGCGATGACGTCCACCGCGCCGCGCCGTTGGACCATCTCCGTCATCACCCCCTCGGGCAGCCGGATCTCCTCGCTCGGCATGACCCGGGTGGCGACCCAGAGCTCCGCGGCCAGCAGCGCTCCGATGCCGAGCATGGTGATCCGCCCGGTCCACCCCACCATGTCCGTGGGCCCGCCCCGACCGAGGTTCAGCAGCATGATCACGAACAGGAACAGCACCATGATGGCACCGGCGTAAACGAGCACCTGGATCACGGCGATGAAATGCGCCTCCAGCAGTACGAACATCGCCGCGAGCGCGAACAGCGTCCACACGAGCCACAGGGCGCTCGCCACCGGACTCTTCCGCGTGATGCAGAGGAAGGCCGCCACGATCGCGATCGCGGCGAAGAACCAGAACGCGGCCAGCGTCACCCTACTCGCCCTTGGGGTCGGAGGGATCCCACAACGAGGAAACCGGGTGCGTTTGCGCACACAATCGCTCCAGGTCGTACACGAACCGCTCCCGCTCGAACTCCGAGTTCTCGTAGTGCACACCCACGTGAATGGCCTCTTCGGGGCACACCTCCTGGCAATAACCGCAGAAGACGCAGCGGAACTCGTCGATCTCGTAGATGAGGGGATAGCGGTGGCCCTGCTCGTCCTCACCGGGCACGAGCTTGATGCAGTTGGCAGGACAGATCTGGGGGCAGAGCCCGCACGCCACGCATTTGGCCCGCCCCTGCTCGTCCGTGAGCATGCGGTGGGTGCCGCGCCACCGCGGGGAGATGGTCCATTCCTCGGTGGCCTTTTCCTCCGGGTACTCCATCGTGACCTTGGGCCGGAAGAGGTGCCGGAACGTGAGGGCCATCCCCTTCAGCGTGGCCCGAAGGTAGCTGACCTCTTCCGGCCGTCGTACCACCTTGACGCCGATCGGCATTTCAGATCCTCCTCCCGGCCCGCTGCAGACCGGTGGTTCCCACCAACCGTCCACGGTCGAGCACCCAGAACACGAGGTAGACCAGCACGATGTTCACGCCGAACAACGCCGCGCCATAGCCCACCCCCCAAACGAGCCCCACCGTATCCAGCGCCCACACCGTGACCGCCATGACCATCAGGTAGAGGAGCGCGATAGGAAGCATCACCTTCCACCCCAGGGCCATCAGCTGGTCGAAGCGGAATCGCGGCAACGTCCACCGGGTATGGATGTACGCCGTCACGAAGACCATCGTCTTCAGGAAGAACATGCCCATCGTGGCCAGGGACTTCGCCACCGTCGGCTCGCCGTCGTCCCAGGTGGTCAACGGGATGTCCCAGCCGCCGAAGAACAGGGTAGCGATGAGCGCCGACATCGTGATCAGCGCCGCGTACTCGGCGATGAAGAACATCGAGAACTTCATCGAGCTGTACTCGGTGTGGTATCCCGTGATCAGCTCCGCCTCCGCCTCCGGCAGGTCGAACGGCAGCCGGTTGGTCTCCGCCAGCGCCGAGATCATGAAGAAGATGCAGCCCAACGTGAGGGCGAAGACGAACCATACGCCCTCTTGCTGGACCCGGATCACCTCTCCCAGCGTCACGTTCCCGGCCAGAAGCAACACCGCCACCGCGCTCAGGCCGAGCGCGATCTCGTAGCTGATCATCTGCGCGCTGGCCCGGAGCCCGCCGAGGAACGCGTACTTGCTGTTCGACGCCCATCCCGCGAGCACGATGCCGTACACGGCGAGGCTCGAGAACGCGAGGATCATGAGAAACCCGATGGGAATGTCCGCGATGATCATCGGGACGGGGCCGTCGTGGGCGAACCGGCCGAGGAGCGGCAGGGTGAAGTCGAAGGTCACGGGCAGCGGCGCGCCGAACGGTACGACGGCAAAGAGCAGCAGCGCCGGCACGAACGCCATCGTCGGCGCCAGCAGGAAGAGCGTCTTGTCCGCCTCCGTGGGCCACGTCTCTTCCTTCATGATGTTCTTGATGCCGTCCGCCACCGACTGGAGCAGCCCCTGCGGTCCCACGCGATTGGGGCCGAGGCGATCCTGAAGCCAGCCGCTGTAGCGTCGCTCCAGCCAGATCACCATCATCACGCCCACCATGATCACGGTGAACACGACGAGGATTTTCGCCGTCGCCAGCAGCAGGAAGCCCTTGATCTCCGGCGTCACTGCGACACCGGCGCCGGCTTCGCGTCGCCCACCACCGCCCCACGGTAGCCGAGCCGCCCGTACGACAGCCCGGCGAACGCCTTCTCGGTGCCTGCCAGCCGGTCGAATGCCTCCGACGCCGCGCCGATTGGCTCCGCGACGTCGAGTTGGGCGAGCAGCTCGCCCAACACCCACCAGGCGGGGCGCGCCATGCCGGGCGTGGCTTTGGCCTGGAAGAACCGCTGCACGCGCCGGTCGCGGTTGACGAACGTTCCGTCTTCCTCCGCCACGTTGGCGACCGGAAGGACCGCACGCGCGCCGCGCGCCGCCTCCGGGAGCGCCGTCCCCAGGTAGATCACGTTGCCCGCCCGTTCGAGGACGTCGCGCTCCATCCCGTGAAGATCGTCGTCGAGCACCAGCAGGACCGACGAGTCCGCGACGGCGTTGGCCCAGGCGCCCTCGGCCTCGCGATAGCCGAGCAGCGTCGCGCCGGCCACGTTGGGCGCGCGCTCGTTGCGCAACGCCAGATGCGGCACGCCGGCAAGAGGCGTCTCCTCGCCGCTCGTGCGCTCCACACGGAATAGTCCGGTGACGTCGAAGCCCGCGAGCACCTGCTTGACCAGGAAGAGCGCCTCGCACGAGGCGCGCGGCGAGACGAGGGCGACGGCCTTCCCGGCGGCGCCGCGCATCACCGTCGCCGCCTCCGCCAGCGCGGTGTCCCAATCGGTCGCCGCCAGCTCGGCGCCGCGCCCCACGAGCGGCGCCTCGATCCGGTCGCCGCGATTCATCCAGCGGTAATGCAGCCGCCCATGGTCGCAGATGAAGTACCGGTTCACCTCGAGGTTGGTGCGCGGCCGGATCCGGACAACGACCTCGCTGCGTGTGTCGAGGTTCACGTTGCAGCCCTGCGAGCAGCCGGTGCAGATGCCGGCGGTCTTGTCCAGCTCCCAGGCGCGGGCCTTGTGCAGGAAGTCCTTGGAGAGCAGCGACCCCACCGGACAGAGGTCCACCACGTTGCCCGCCCACGGATGGGTCAGTTCCCGATCGGGATGGATGCCGATGTACGCGCGGTCTCCGCGCTCGCTCACGTTGAGGATGGAATCCTGCGCGACGTGGTCCATGAACCGCACGCACCGCGTACAGAGGATGCAGCGGTTGGGCACGTACAGCACGTCCCCTCCGAAGTCCTCCACCGGATTGAACCGCTTGGGGTACATCGGCGTGTACCGGGTACGGCTGCGCCCTTCCTGGAAAACGTAGTCCTGCAGCTCGCACTCGCCCGCCTGGTCGCAGATCGGGCAGTCGAGCGGGTGATTGATGAGGAGGAATTCGAGCACGGACTGCCGCGCTTTCCGCGCCTCGGCGGACGAGACGTGCACCACCTGGGCGTCCGCCACCTGCGCCTGGCAGCCGATCTGCAGCTTTGGCGCCCCCTCGATCTCCACAAGACACATACGGCACACGCCGGCGATCGGCAGGCCGGGATGATAGCAGTAGTGCGGGATCAACACGCCCGCCTGCTTCGCCGCCTCGAGGACCGTGGTCCCTTTCGGCACGGTGACTTCCGTGCCCTCGATGGTCAGGGTGACGAGTTCGTGCTCCGCCATATCGGGTTACGCCACCGCCGCCGTGAGCCGCCTGGCACCCTGGATGTAGGCCTCGAACTCGCCGCGAAACTTCTTGATGCCGCTGATCACCGGGGCCGCGCAGGAGTCGCTCAGCACGCAGATCGTCTTGCCGGTCATCTGCTCGCTCAGTTCCAGCAGGACGTCGAGATCCCGCGCCTCGCCCTCTCCCGCGAGAATCCGCTCGAGGATGCGGACCGTCCAGGCGGTGCCTTCCCGGCATTGCGTGCACTGCGCGCAGGACTCGTGCGCATAGAAGCGCGCGAGGCGCATGATCTGGTAGACCATGTCCGCGGAATCGTCGAACACGATCACGCCGCCGGAGCCCAGCATCGAGCCGGCCTGCTGCACGCCCTCATAGTCCAGCACGCAACTCTCGGTTTCCTCTTTCGTGAGAATGGGCACCGAGGAGCCGCCGGGGATGCACGCCTTGAGGGTCCGACCGGCCGGCACCCCGTCACACAGCTCGTGAATCAACTCGCCCAGCGGAAACCCCATCTCGACTTCGTAATTACCGGGCTTGCGGATGTGGCCGCACACGCTGAACAGCTTCGTGCCCGTGCTCTTCGGGCTCGAGCGGGTCATCCCTTTGTACCAATCGGCGCCGCGATTCAGGATGTGCGGTACGGCCGCGAGCGTCTCGACGTTGTTGATCGTGGTCGGCATCCCGAACACCCCCACCGCCGCCGGGAACGGCGGCTTCACGCGGGGGTTCCCCCGCCGGCCCTCCAGCGAGTTCATGAGGGCCGTCTCCTCGCCGCAGATGTACGCGCCGGCGCCGCGGTGGATGTACATGTCGAGGCGCTTGCCGGTCCCCATCGCGTTCGCGCCGAGCGTCCCACGCGCGTACGCCTCGTCGAGCGCCCGCTGCATGATCGCCAGGGGCTCCGTGAACTCGCCGCGGATGTAGATGTAGGTGACCTCGGCCTGAATCGCGTGCTGCGCGATGGCGCAGCCCTCGATGAGCGCATGCGGCGTCCACCGCATGATCTCGCGATCCTTGAACGTGCCGGGCTCCGACTCGTCGGCGTTGCAGCACAAATAGTGCGGGTTCGACTTCTCCTTGGGCATGAAGGACCACTTGAGCCCCGTGGGGAACCCCGCACCCCCGCGCCCCCGCAACCCCGATGCCTTCACGTCCTCGATGACCGCGGCCGGCTCCATACCCAATGCCTGCTCGAGCGCCCGGTACCCACCCCGCTTCACCCAGCCATCATAAGTGCGCGCTTCGGCGGCCCCGAAATGCTCGGAGAGGACCGGAGTCTCCTTGGCGTGGATGACGTGCGGATAGCCCATTATGGCCTCCCCCCAACCCCCAACCCAGCGGCAAGAGCGGCAGCCTCCCCGCGCCCCCCGCGTTCCACGGCGGCAGCCCCATCACGCCGCCAACCGCCATCCCGGCGGCAGAGCGGCAGCGATGGAAACTCCGCCCAGCGCCCTGCCGCTCTGCCGCTGGCGGGGTTGGGTGCGGTCCGGATGCCGCCTGCCCCGACCGTCGCCAACACAGCCGAACGCCGAGCCGTCATCGGTAGCGATTCACGATCTCAGCCACCTTCTCCACCGTCACGTTCTCCAGGAAGTCGTCGTCCACCAGCACGGGTGTCGCGAAGCCGCAGGCGCCGAGGCATTCGACTTCGATCACGGTGAACTTGCCGTCGGGGGACGTGGCGCCCAGGTCTCCGCAACCGGTGTGCTCGAGGAAGGCCTCGACGACCCTTTCGGCACCGCAGATATTGCATGGCGTGGTCGTGCACACCTGGATGAAGTGCTCGCCCACGGGATGCTGGTGGTACATCGTGTAGAACGTGACCACCCCCTTCACGTAGGCCGGCGTCAGTTCCAACACCGCAGCCACTTCCGCCATGGCGGCATCGGAGATCCATCCGTGCCGCTCCTGCACGAGCCAAAGCGCCGGCAGCAAGGCCGCCTGCTTCGTCGGATAGCGCCGCAGCGTCTCGTCGAGCCGCGCGCGCGCCGCGCCGACGAAGACCGGCTCGTAGCTCGTGACCCCAGGCGCACTCACCGGTCCACCTCGCCCATCACGATGTCCACGCTCGCGTTGATGGCAATCAGGTCGGACAACAGGTGGCCCTCGGCCATCTTGGGGAGCGCGGCGAGGTTGATGAAGGACGGTGGGCGGATGCGCCACCGCACCGGCTTGGCCGTCCCGTCCGACACGAGATAGTTCCCCTGCTCCCCTTTGCCGTTCTCGATCGCCACGTACGCCTCACCCACAGGGGCCGCCACACCCTCCATCACCTGCTTGAAATGGAAGATCATGGCCTCCATGTCGTTCATCGCCGCGGTCTTGGAGGGCAGGATCACGCGGGGGTCGTCCACGTTGATCGGCCCGTCGGGAAGTCGCGCGAGCGCCTGCTCCAGAATGCGAACCGATTGCCGCATCTCCTCCATGCGCACGAGGTAGCGGTCGTACACGTCGCCGTGCTCCCCCACCGGGACGTCAAAGTCATACGTCTCGTAGTCCAGGTACGGCAGGTCCTTCCGCACGTCGTACGGGACGCCGCTCGCCCGCAGCATCGGACCTGCCAGTGAGAAGTTGATCGCTTCTTCGGCGGTGAGCACGCCGATGCCCTGGGTGCGAGCACACCAGATGCCGTTCCGCGTCAGCAGCCGGTCCACCTCCTCGAGCGCCTTGGGGATGCTCGTGCAGCAGGCCCGAAGTCCGTCCTCGAACCCGTCCGGAATGTCCGCCAACAACCCGCCGACGCGCGTGAGGCTCGTCGTCAGCCGCGCGCCCGTCCACGCCTCTTGGAGATCATAGATCCGCTCGCGCTCGTAAAACGTCCAGAGAAACGGCGTGAACGCGCCGATGTCGATTGCCGTGGTGCCGAGCCACACGAGGTGGGAGATGATCCGGCTCATCTCGCACGCGATCAGGCGGAGCACCTTGCATCGCTCCGTCAACTCGATCCCCATGAGGCGTTCGGCGGCGAGCGCGAAACCCACGTTGTTCGCCATGGGCGACAGGTAGTCGGTGCGGTCGGTGAGCGGGATGATCTGGTTGTAGTGCCGGTACTCGCCGAGCTTCTCGAACCCGGAATGGAGGTATCCGAGGTGCGGGATCACCCGCACGACGATTTCGCCATCCAGCTCCACCACGAGCCGCAGCACGCCGTGCGTGGCCGGGTGTTGCGGGCCCACGTTGAGCAGCATGTGCTCCACCCCGATGTCCGGCTCGCGCTCCTCGACCGCGGCCGCGCCCAGCGGGACGCGCACCGCCCGCCCCGCCGGGTCCACGCCCGGCGTCGCCAGATCGAACTCGACGGTACGCTTACTCATCGTCCGGGACGGGCGGGTCGGGAATCGCTCCCCGGGCGCCGCGGGCCAGCCGCTCGCGCATGTCCATGGGGAGATCGTGGTACGCTTCGTAGATCGACAGCTCTTCGAGCGAATACTGCGCCTCGGTGCTGGCGCTCATCGCCTGGCGCACTTGCTCCGCGCGGGAGAAGCGGCCGCGTAGCGGGAAGTCCTTGCGCAGCGGATACCCCTCGGCGTACGTCTCCCACATCAGGATCCGCCGCAGGTCGGGGTGGTCGCGAAACGTGATGCCGAACATGTCGTAGACCTCGCGCTCCAACCAGTCTGCACCGCGCCACAGCGACACCACCGAATCGATCTCCAATGGCTCGTCCTTGGCCAACTCCGCCTTGACGCGTAGCTCCGCCCGCCGCGCCAGCGACCGCACGATGTACACGACTTCGATGGGCCGCTCGGGATCGCGATACTCGACGGCCGTCACGTCCACCAGGTAGTCATACGACTGCCCGGGGGTCACTTTCAGCCAACCCAGCGCGTCGCGGACACGGTGGCGGTCCACGTACACGATGCTCTGCCCGCACGACGTGAACGCAACACCGATCGCGTCGCCGAACTCGCGCCGCAACGCCTCGACCGACGGATTCACGCCGATCGCGTCTGGTGAATGGAGTTGCCGAACGGCTCGGACAGCTCGTCGATCAGCCGGGCGGGAATCCGCAAGCTCCCCGGTGCCACCGGATGCTCCTCGCGGATCGATCGATCGGCCAGGGTCTCGCCCCGGACCTTCTTCTGCAGCAGCAGAATGCCGTACAGCAGACCCTCCGGCCGCGGCGGGCAGCCCGGCACGTAGACGTCCACCGGCACCACAGTGTCGATGCCCTGCACCATCGCGTAGTTGTCGAATATGCCTCCGCTCGACGCGCACGCGCCCATCGAGATCACCCACTTGGGCTGGGGCATCTGGTCGTAGATGCGCCGAATGATCGGCGCCAGCTTGAACGGCAGCCGGCCGGCGCAGATCAGCACATCCGCCTGCCGCGGCGAGAACGCCATCCGTTCCATCCCGAACCGCGACAAGTCGAACCGTCCCGCGGCCGTAGCCATGAACTCGATGGCGCAGCACGCCGTGCCGAACGGCATCGGCCACAGGCTGTTCGATCGCGCCCAGTTGACCAGAAAGTCGAGCCGCGTCGTCAGCCAGTTCGGCGACACTTGCGACACCACCGAGCGGCCCGCCGGCTGCGCGGGCCGCAGCGCCGAGTCCGGAGCCTGCTTCAGGGCGGTTTCCGCCGGCGTCAATCCCATTCCAGTGCTCCCCGCTTCCAGGCGTATACGTAACCTACAAAGAGGATCGCGATGAAGATCCCCATCTCGACGAGCCCGAAGAGTCCCAGCCGGCGGAACGCCACCGCCCAGGGAATCAGGAAGACCGTCTCGATATCGAACACGATGAACAGCATCGCGACGAGATAGAACTTCACGCTGAACCGCTCGCGCGTTCCCCCCAGCGCCGGAACCCCCGACTCGTACGGCTGGCCCTTCACGGCGGTGGGCCGTTGCGGCGACACCAACAGGGACAACACCAGCATCCCGATGGCGTTCACCACCACGAAACCGATCAAAAGAAGGAGGGGGACGTACTCGCGGAGCATGCTCTCCGGCGCTCGTGAAAAATTTCACTTGGTCGGCGGGTGGAAATTAGCCACGGTCCCAACCGAGTGTCAAGCAAACTCAAGTGGCGCAACGGCTAAGGCACCATATCTTTCCCCGCGCGCCGGCCCCGGGCGCACCGCACCCTGAGTGTCGGAGAAACGGTGATGTCGATCAAGTCCGACCGCTGGATCCGCAGGATGGTAGAGGCGCATCGCATGATCGAGCCGTTCGAGGGCTCCCAGATGCGCGACGGCGTCATCTCGTACGGCGTGTCCTCTTACGGATACGACATGCGCGTCGCCGGGGAGTTCCGGATCTTCACGAACGTGCATTCGTCGGTGGTCGATCCGAAGGGCTTCGACCCCGCGTCGTTCGTGCAAGTCGAGGCCGCATCGTGTCTCATCCCGCCCAATTCGTTCGCGCTGGCCCGCTCGGTGGAGTATTTTCGCATCCCGCGCAACGTGCTGACGATCTGCGTCGGGAAGAGCACGTACGCCCGCTGCGGGATCATCACCAATGTGACGCCGTTCGAGCCCGAATGGGAGGGATTCGTGACGCTCGAGATCTCCAATACCACGCCCCTACCCGCGCGCATCTATGCGAACGAGGGCATCGCACAGGTGCTATTCTTCGAGGCCGACGACGACGACGTCTGCGCGATATCGTATGCCGACAAGCGCGGCAAGTACCAGGCACAGCAGGGCGTGACCCTGCCCCGCCTCTAGCGGCTCGACCCATGGCGCTGGTTCGCTGCCCGATCCACAAGATTCCCTACAACGACCAGAACCCGCGGGGCTGTCCGGCGTGCGCCCGCGAAAAGGAGGGCGGCAGCCAGGCGTCCATGATGCAGGAGCTGGCCAAGTCGGCGCGCCGCGCCGGCGGCGGGTCGACCGTCACCGAGACCCCTCCCGTGTCGCCCGGAACGCCGCAGGCCTCCCCGCGGCGCATGTCGGCCGCCGCCCGTCCCCGGCCCGTGACCACCGAGGGGAACTGGCTGCTCGAGCTGCTCTGGCAGCTCGGGCGGCCGCGCACCATCGTGGTGAGCGTCGGCCTCATCGGCGCGCTCGGCCTGGTACTGGTCATCCTCTCGGGTCCCGCGTTCGTGAACGAGCCCCACCCGTATCCGCTCGTCGGAACACCTCGGCCCCTGCCGATCGAGCCCGGAATGCCGCTCGAGACCGTCTTCGCGATTCTGGGCACACAGACCCCACAGGCCCACCCCGACGCGGCCAGCCTCGCCCGCTACTCGTACGGATCGGATCTGACGATCGACGCGCTGAACGCGCGGGTCTACGCCCTCACGTTCGCCGTGCCCAACCGGACCTGGCACGGGCTCCGGACGGGCATCTCGCGGCAGAACGCCGAGGGGGCGCTGGCCTTGCTGGCGCCGCCGGTGGAGGCGAGCGCCCCCAACGCCGCACCGCCCGAGTTGATCGGCAAGTACCTGGCGTATCCGTCGCTCGAGCAGCGTCCCCGCCGCGTCCTCCGGGCGGAAGTGCGTCCCCCCAACGGCTGTTACGACGTCCTGGTAGAGCTACGGCCCCGCGTGATCGGCGTGCTCGTGGACGGCGACCGGCGGTACGCCGCCATCGGACCCGAAGGCACCGACGCCGAGTGGACCGTCACGGAGATTCGCGTCGTCAGCCGCTCGATGCCGGGACCGTACGCCCCGGCCGTCGCATGCTGAACCCGTCCCCTCCTCACACGATCGGAGCCCGTCCATGAACACCGAAACCCCGAGGAGCTCCTGGTGGCTGGCGCTGCGCGTGCTCGACGAGCCGCGAAAGGTGTTTCAGGAGCTGGCCGCGCGCCCGCGGGCGCTGGCGCCCATCATCCTGCTGCTCATCGTCGCCGCGATCGTGGCCGTCGGAACGCCGGGCGAGGCGCTGGAGGCCACAGCCCGCGTCCAGGCCGAAGCGCTCGGCGGCCGGCTCGACGCGGACGCGCAACAGGAGATGATCGAGCGCGCGGCGAGTCCCCTCAACCGCGTCTTCATCTTCGCCGGATGGTCCGTATTCGGGGTCGTCACCCTGGCCGTCGTCGCCCTCGTGCTGATGTTGATCTTCGGCGCCACGGCATCCGAACCGCTCAAGTTCAAGGACGAGTTCGCGATCGTCACCCACGCCTTCGTGCCGCAACTCGCCGGCGGCCTCCTCGCCGTGATCCTCATGGTTGCGGCCGGCATGCACGAGTTCGCCAACCCGGCAACCAACCCGCTGTCGCTAGGCTTCCTCATCAGCCGGGACACGAGCCCCTTCCTCCACCGCTTCGCCAACGGCATCACGCTGTTCGGGGCGTGGAACGTGTTCCTGCTCGCCCTTGGGAACCAGGTGAAGGCCCGCGCCGCCAGCATCACCGGCCCCCTGGCTATCGTCGGCGGCCTGTGGCTGCTGCTGAAAGTCGGGTTTGCGGCGGTGGGAGGAGTATTTGGGGGGTAGGTGATTGGCGATTGCAGATGGCAGATTGAACGCTCCAGCCGTTCAATCGCCAATCTGCGATCGCCAATCTGCAATCCATCGGTTTCAGCCGACGGTAAACATCACCGTTTCCAGCACGTTGCCGCCCTCGTCCCGGATCTCCACCCGCCACTCACCGGTCCAGTCGGGCGGGACGGTACGGCTGCTCCACGTGCGCCACGGCGACCCGCCGATCGGCAGATCGACCACCGCTTCGTGCGGGCCATGGGTCCAGACGTGCTGGAGCGTGGTACCGGCGGCGCCTTCGACCCGCATCCACAAGAACACCGCCCCGACGTCGGCGGGGAATGCGGACGCCGTGTCCACCGCCACCCGATCGACCACACCGCGGCCCAGCGCCGTCTCGATCGTGATCCCGGGCTCTTGCGCCGCGGCCGGCACGGTGGAGCATACCCCCACCAGTACTGCCGCGAGCAAGGTGTACCGCGTTCTGCGTATCATCGAGACCTCCTGATGAGGGTGGGCGATTGCAGATTGCAGATTGCAGATTGCAGATCGGCAATTGCAGATTGGAAAGCTGTATCGAGCACTCCGCCGACCGCCAAACCAAATCGCAGATCGCCGATCTGCAATCTGCAATCGCCCTACCGTATTCCCGCCTGTCGCTGTAGCCATCGCACGTACGATACGATCGCCGTCACCTCCCCCGGCGTGACGTCCGTCACGGGCGGCATGTCGCCAAACCCCCAATGATGGGCGCTCACCCCGCGCGTGGCCGCGAGGTGGAAGGCCGCATCGCTATGATGCCCGGGCTCGTAGATCCGGTGTACCAGCGGCGGGCCCTGTTCGGTTCCGATCCCGCGCGAGCCGTGGCACCCGGCGCACCGCGCCTCGTACGTCCGCTCCCCCGCCCGCAGAGCCGCTGGGGTGGCGGGAAACCCGGCGGCGGCATCCGCCGACCCCGGGCCGGCATCTTCGCGGCGGCAGCCGAGCATCGCGATCACGAGGAAGGCGCAGAGACCCCGGAACGGCATACGGCGAAGCTAATGGTTGGACGCACAACCGGGTACAGCCCGGTGGTCGATCGGCAATTGACGATTGCAGATTGCAGATTGCAGATTTGATTCTAAGTCGCCTTACGTCGCCAATCGCCAAATCGTCAGTCTGCAATCTGCAAATCGCCGATCGTTGCTCACCAGACATTTCGGAGGACCCATGAGACCGCTGCACCGGTTCGTCATGCCCGCCAGCCTCGCCCTCGCGGCCGCGTGCGCGCCGCCGGCGTCCGACGGCGAGGCGGAAGAGGCCACCGGCGCCGCCGGCCTCGTGGTGGTGGCCGACGTCGGCTTTCTCACCCCCGAGTCCGTGCTGCACGATTCGGCAGCCGACGTCTATCTCGTGACGAACATCAACGGTAGCCCGCTGGCGACCGACGACAACGGCTTCATCTCGCGCGTGACGCCGGACGGCAGTGTCCAGGCGCTCAAATGGATCGATGGCGCGGCGGAACACGTTCGGCTCGATGCGCCCAAGGGCATGGGCATCCGGGGCGACTCGCTGTTCGTCGCCGACATCACCGCCCTTCGCATCTTCCACCGAGTGAGCGGCGAGCCGATGGGGTCGTGGCCTGTGTCGGACGCGACCTTTCTGAACGACGTCGCCGTCGGCCCGGACGGGACGATCTACGTCACCGATACCGGACTGCGGGCGGGCGCCGACGGTGCGTTCGCCGAGTCCGGCACCGACGCCCTGTACCGCTTCGGCAGTGACGGCACGCCCGAGCAGCTCACCGGCGGCACGACGCTCGGCCGCCCGAACGGGATCGCGGTGGGACCGGAGCGGATTGCGCTCGTATCGTTCGGCTCGGGTGCCGTCTTCCTGATCGATCCGGAGACGGGTCGGACGAGCGGCCTCCCCAGTCCGCCGTCGGGCCAGCTCGACGGCGTCGTGTTCACGGAGACCGGCGCGATGCTCATCTCGAGCTGGGAAGGGCAAGCCGTCTACCGCATGATGGCGGGCGGACAATACGAGGTCATGGTGGACAGCGTCGAGGCGCCGGCCGACATCGGTTACGACGCGCGCCGCCGCCGCCTCCTGATCCCCCTCTTCACGGCCAACCGCGTCGAGGTCCATCCCCTGCCGTGAAGGGCGTCACGGCAGCGGAATCGTCTCGTCGAACAGGACGAACGCGCTCTCGTCGGTCCTCCGGAGGGCCTCGGTGAGGAGCGCGCGCGACGTGTCGTTGCGGTCTGCCCGAGTCAGGAGCGCCGTAAACAGCTCGTTGTAGAACCCGTCCGGGAAAACGGTGACGCGTCCGCGCGCCCGCCGCGCCGCGTCGGGCGTCGCGGTGACCACGGTGAAGCTGCTGTCCGGCGCCAACCGCGTGTCGCGATCCTCCACCCACCCGGCGCGTGTCGACCGGACGTCCCGGCCGATCACGTCCTCCGCCGCGGCCCCGGCAATGCGCTGCCCCGCGGCATCGAGCAGCTCGATGCGCACCCGGACCTTCGGGGTGACGTACGTCGGAAAGCGATGGCCCACGCCGGTGTTGGTGATCCGCAGTCCCACGACCCCGTCCGCGCCGTCGGGCCGGAACCAGGCAATCGTCACGCCGCCCTGCACCGTCGCCGAGTCGTGAATGCCGCGCCACACGTGCCGGCGGTCCGGCATGTGGCACGTTTGGCATCCGATCCCGGCCGCCACGTAGCGACTGGCCTCCCACTCCACGTGCGTATTCTGGAGTGGCTTCCCGTTGGGCGCGGGTTGCGAGAATTGGTGGCACCCGGCACAGAACCGCGCATCCTCGAAGAACGGCGTCCGCACCGCTCCGCCGTGCGGCGCTCCGCCCGGGGACGCTGGCGCGGACCCGTCGCGGCGCGGCGGACCATACCGCCGCCAACCTCGCACGTGGCACGCGCCGCACGTCAGGCCGCGGCGCTGCAGCTCGGGATCGTAGAACGGATTCGTCACCAGATCGCCCGACCCGTCCGGCACCCGCGCCGACTGCTCCCCGAGCGGCGCGTGACAGGCGAGGCACGAGCGCACCTCCCCATACTCTCGCATTTCGACGAGCTGGCCTTCGAGCCCGGGAGAAAACGCGCCGGCGTGTACCGTCGTCCGCCACTCCTCGAATTGCGCGACGTGACACGATCCGCAATCGTCCGGCCGGAGCGAGGCCTCGACGGCCGTGAAGCCGTCGGGCGGCGGGCCCTGCAACGGCACTGGACGCTCCCAATAGCCCTGAAGGAAATCCTCGAGGCGCTGGAAGGTCCGCGGATCACCGTCGCCGACGTCGACCCGCCCGCATCCCCACAGGAGCGCGCCGAGCAGAACCAGGCGCCGATGGAAAGGCCCGGCGGGGAGCCGGGCCTTTGGGTACCGCACGCGCTGGATAGCCGCGGTATGCGCCGGCTAGTTGCCCGAGCAGGGGTTTTCCATCATGGTCGAATCCCCCATCATGGAGTCGCCCATCATGGAGTCGTGACCCATCTCGCCATGGCCCAGGGAGTCGGTGGACATCTCTTCCGTGGCGGCCGGTTCGTCCATGCCGCTTTCCATCGTACCTTCGGCACCCTCTTCCCCGCTGCCGGCGCAAGCACTGAAGGCGAACACCAGCACGATGGACAGGTACCCGATCCGTTTCGCGAAGCGCATCGCTCCTCCGAGGTGTCGAGTGGCTGATACTGGGCGGGTGGGCATCAGCCAGTAATGCTGACCCCCCACCCAATGGCTGTCAAGGCCGGCTCGACAGAGCGGTCCAGGTGGCGAGAACGCGACGCCGCGCATGGCGGCGCCCGCCACCCCGCTTGTGCGCGCGGCCGAACGGACGTAAATCACGGCGCGGTCGAGCCGCCATGCCCACCACGGAAACCGCCGTTTCCCTCCGTCCGCTCGAGTCCCCATCGGACTTCGAGGCCTGCGTGGTGCTGCAACGCGCCACGTGGGGAGCGGACTTCCGCGAGCTCGTGCCGCCCGCCCTCCTGAGGATCGCCCAGCACACGGGCGGCATCGCCGCCGGTGCGTTCGCCCCGCCCGATCGCCTGCTCGGGTTCGTGTTCGGCATCACCGGGTGGCGGGATCGCCGACCGGTGCATTGGTCCCACATGCTGGCCGTAGCCGGCGACGCGCGGGACCGGGGCATCGGCCGCCGCCTCAAACTCTACCAGCGGGACCGGCTCCGGGACGCCGGGGTGGATCGCATGTTCTGGACGTTCGATCCGCTCGTCGCCCGGAACGCCCACCTGAACCTCAACCGTCTCGGGGCCACGGTCCGGGAGTACGTCGAGGACATGTACGGCCACAACCCGATGAGCCGCACCGACAGCGTGATCGGGAGCGACCGCTTCGTGGTCGAGTGGCTGCTCGATGCGAATGCGCCGCATCCGCGCGTCGAACCCGTCGACCCTGATGCGCCGAGCATCGGCCTGGAGGCCGGCACGGGCGCGGCCTTACCCGACGCGCCCGTGGTACGGGTCGAGATTCCCGGCGACATCCAACGGCTCAAGGTCGAGGCGGCGGATACCGCGCTCGCCTGGCGGCGCGCCACGCGGCGCGCGTTGCAGCACTACCTCGCGCGCGGTTACGCCGTGCGGCGGCTGGCCCGGGACGCGGCCGGCCGCGGCGCCTACGTGCTCGCGCGGGACACCTGAGTGTTCACGCCGGCCCGGCTCACCATGCGCGAAATCCGGCTCCGATTGAAGGAGCCGTTCCGGATCTCTTCGGGTGTGTCGGACATTCGGCGCGTCGTGCTGGTCGAACTGGCCGATGGCGACGGCGCCGTTGGTTGGGCCGAGTGCGTGGCCGGCGAAGTGCCCCAGTACTCCCCGGAAACGGTGGACACGGCGTGGCTCGCGCTGCGCGAATGGATCGCCCCACGGGTCCTCGGCCGCGCGTTTCGCGACCCCGTGTCGGTGCACGAGACGCTCGTCCGCGCGTTCAAAGGGCACCCGATGGCCAAGGCGTGCGTGGAAATGGCGGCGTGGGCGCTGGTGGCGGAGCGCGAGGCGATCGCCCTGGCGCGCCTGCTCGGCGGTACGCGGGAGCGCGTCGAGACGGGCATTTCGCTGGGCATCCAGGATGATCCCGCCGCGCTCGTCGCGCGGGCGCACGCCGCTCGCGCCGAGGGATACCGCCGCATCAAGCTCAAGATCCAGCCCGGTGCCGACATCGAGTACGTGGACGCGGTGCGGTCCGCCCTCGGCCCCGAGGCGGCGCTCACCGTCGACGCCAATTGTGCCTACACCCCGGCCGACACCGAGCGGCTCCAGCGGCTGGACGCCTTCGGGCTCGTGATGCTCGAGCAGCCGCTGGCCGAGGACGATCTGCTGCGCCACGCCGCCCTGCAACGGCAGATCGCTACCCCCATCTGCCTGGACGAGTCGATCACGGGTCCCGATCGGGCGGTCGACATGCTCGCGCTGGGGAGCGGCCGGATCATCAACATCAAGCCCGGGCGGGTCGGCGGTTTCACCGCCGCCCGCGCCATTCACGATCTCGCGGCGGACCACGACGTGCCGGTGTGGTGTGGCGGCATGCTCGAAACGGGCATCGGCCGCGCGCACAACGTCGCCCTCGCGTCACTCCCGAACTTCCGGCTGCCCGGCGACCTCAGCCCGAGCGCCCGCTATTGGGAGCGCGACATCGTCGTACCGGAATGGACGATGACCGACGGCGAGCTCGCCGTGCCGCGCGACAAGGGGGGGCTGGGTGTGACGGTGGACCGCGATCGCATCGACGACCTCACCGTCCGGACGGAGGCTCGGGGACGGTGAGTTTCGCTCGTCTGCCCGCCTCCAGCGCCACGGCGCACAGCCACGCCGCGCCGACCGCCAGGGCGCCTTCATCGAAGTCGAACCGGCTCGAGTGGGCCGGAGGACTCTCGGGGCCGCGCAGGCGAGCGCCGTAGCGCACGTAGCACCCGGGCACGCGCTCCAGATACCAGCTGAAGTCCTCCGCGCCCATGTTCGCGTGGCGCAGCGCGGTCACGTCGCGCTCGGAAACCACACGAGCCGCCGCGCGGCGGGCCAGCGCGGCCATCGGCGGCGCGTTCCGCACGGCCGGGGTGGGATCGCGGAACTCGACATGCGCCGTCGCATGGTGCAGGCCGGCCACCGATTCGGATACGCGTCGCACGGCGCGCAACAAGTGGTCCCGCACGTCGGGATCGTTGGCTCGGATCGTCCCTTCCAGCTCGGCGTCTCCGGCCATGATGTTCGACGCTGAGCCGGCGTGGAACCGCCCCACCGTGACGACCGCCGGCTGCACGGGGTCCACCTCTCGCGCGACGATCGCCTGCAACGCCGTGACGACGAAGCTGCCCACTACCACCGCGTCCACGCCCTCGTGCGGGCGGGCTGCGTGCGCCCCCTGCCCCGCGATCCGAATGCGGAACGTGTCGGTCGACGCGTTGACCACGCCGTCCGCCACGACCACGGTGCCCGGGGGATAGGCGCGGTCGAGGTGTCCGCCGAAGATCATCGCGACGTCATCCAACGCCCCCGCCTCCACCATGGCCCTGGCGCCGTTGCCCGTCTCCTCGGCCGGCTGAAAGATCAGCCGCACGGCCGCGGGCAGCTCCCCTTGCCGGCGCAGCAGCTCCGCCGCGCCGAGCAACATGCTCATGTGCCCGTCATGCCCGCAGGCATGCATGACGCCGTCGTGCACCGACGCGAACGGCAGGCCGGTCTCCTCCTGGATGGGGAGCGCATCCATGTCCGCGCGCAGGGCGACCCGCGGCCCCTCACCACGTCCCGGCAGGTCGGCTACGATGCCCGTCGCCGTGACTCGCCGGTGCGGGACCCCCAGTTCTCGCAGGCGGGCGCAGACCCGCTCCGCCGTCCGTTCCTCCTGCCAACTCAACTCCGGGTGCCGGTGGAGGTCCCGGCGCACGGCCACCATCCGCTCGAAGACCGGTTCGGGAACGAATCGTTGCACGAGGTCTCCTCGAGTGCAGATTGCAGATCCGCGATTGCAGATCGGCGATTTGAGCACGGCGCTCGGAAACCGTCACCCATTCGCCCTTGGTACAATCTGCAATCTCAGATCTGCAATCTGCAATCTGCAATCGTCCCCCCTTGTCACCGACCGCCCGTCGACCACATTCCAGGCACCCCTCTCAGCCGATCAGGAGTGCTTCATGCGTCATCCGTTCGTGCCTCTGACCATCCTGTGCACTTCCCTGACCCCGCCGCTCGCCGCGCGGCAGGACCAACAGAACGTGCAGATTCGCGCCGTCAGGGCGGCGGAGGGAGTGTACATGCTCCTCGGCCGCGGCGGAAACATCGGCCTCTCTATCGGGGCCGACGGTGCCTTCCTGGTCGACGATCAGTACGCCCCACTCACCGACCGTATTCTCGCGGCCGTCGCCGAGCTGACCGACCGGCCGGTGCGCTTCGTCGTGAACACCCATTGGCATGAGGACCACACGGGCGGGAACGAGGCGATGGGCGCGGCCGGCGCGTTGATCGTGGCGCACGAAAACGTGCGAGAACGCATGAGTGTCGAGCAATTCATCGAGGCGTTCGACGCCCGCTTCCCCGCGGCGCCGCCGGGTGCCCTCCCCGTGATCACCTTCGCCGACGCGGTGACGTTTCACTGGAACGGCGACGAGATTCACGTCTTCCACGTCGAGCATGCCCACACGGACGGCGACGCGGTCATCCATTTCACCGCGTCGAACGTCATCCATATGGGGGATGCGTACTTCAGCGGGACGTTTCCGTTCATCGACGTGGCCACGGGAGGCTCGATCGACGGCGTGATCGCCGCCGCGGACCGGGCGCTGGCGTTGGCGAACGCGCAGACACGGATCATCCCCGGCCACGGCGCGCTCTCCAACCCCGCGGAGCTCCGTGCCTACCGCGACATGCTCGTGGCCGTGCGCGACCGCGTGCGCGGGCTGGCGGCGGAGGGGAAGTCGAAGGAGGAGATCGTCGCGGCCAAGCCGACAGCCGCCTACGACGAAGCGTGGGGCGGCGGGTTCATCAGGCCGGACGTGTTTGTGGGGATTGTCTTTGATTCGGTCACAGGGAACCAGAACTGAGGATTGCAGATTGGCGATTGCAGATTGCAGATTGCAGATTTACGATTGGCCGTGGGGGCGAGTCCCGACGCCAATCGCCGATCTGCAATCTGCGATCTGCAATCTGCAATCGTCAGTTGTCTCGCCCTTTCCTCATGAACCGCACCCACAAGTACGCCGCGACCCCTCCGGCGACCGCCCCGGCGATGCCCATGACCACGGCGGCAACCACCCCGGCGCCGACGAACGCGGCGGAACCCACGGCGGCTCCCGCCCAGGCACCCAAAAAAGCGGCCGCCCACACTACGAGGGGCGTGAGCAGCCATCCGAGAAAGCGGGCGAGCCGGCCGCGGGGGGACCGGCTCACCGCCGTGCGAGCATCGACGCCAGCGGAACGTGCACCACGAGCGCGAGCCCGAAGGCGAGCGCGGCCATCGCGGGATGGAACGGGCCGATGCCGGTCAGCACCAGCAGGGCGAGCAGCACGACCGTGATCCCGATCGTGGTGCCGGCGGTGGCCGGCACGGAGACAGCGCCTTCGCCGCGGCTCACGACGGCGAAGATCCACGCGCCCAGCCACGCCAAAACTGCCGAACCCATCCACCACACGGGAACGTACCAGAACCCGCTCCCCCCACCGATCCGGTCCCATGTCCAGTGGTAGAGATCGAGGGGCCGGAGCAACGCCGTGTCGATCACCGTGAAGACCAACGCGCCGAGTAACCCGACCAGCGCCGCCCAGGCGATCGAGTCGGCGTCGCGCGGCCGCACACAGACCGCCGGCACATACGCGAACACGGCGCCGCCGGCGAGCACCAGCACCGATTGCACCGCGGTCTCGAACCCGCCGGCCATCGCTCGGGACAGGAGCGCGAATGCGGCGACCCCGATGGCGGTGATCACACCGAGCGTCACACCCCCGGCGACGATGGTCCGGACGTCGTACCGCGCACCTGACTCGGGCTGCACCGCTGTCGTCATCGCATGAGCTCCCGGGAGATTGGTTCCGCCGCCTGAAACTATCCGAATGCCCCACCCCGTTCAACGGGCGTGGGCCGGCGCTTCGCACCCCGATGGACGCCGTGTGTCGGCCAGGCTGACGACCTTCCATTCGCCGCCCACGCGCAGCAGCTGGAACGCATCGATGCCGCAATGACTGAACGTTTCGCCGAGGTAGAAGGCGTACCACGTCCACACGGTCGCGAGATCGTCGTCGATCCGCACCTCCCAATCCCAGATCTTCTCGTCCCACACCTGATCGTGCGGCCGGCCGATGGCCGCCAGGAACCGGTCCACCGGGGTCGCGCGCACGGTAGCCTGCCCATCCTGCTCGGTGACGCCAAGCAGATGCGCCTCACTGGCAAACACTGTCCTGGCCATCGCCGAATCGCCCGCCCGCATCGCGTCGAACAGCCGGTGGACCGGGGCCATCACGGCCTCCGTCTCGGCGCCGGACTGAGCCGGGAGCGCGGTGGCGCCCAAGCCCACGAGCACAACGACTACCGCGATCGCGCGCATGATTCCTCCCTGGTCGGTGAGATCCACGTGGCCCCGTGCCAGTAGACGCGCGAACGACCGTGCACCGTTTGCCGGCGGCCGCGCCTTACCAGCTCAGCGCCAAATGTGCGGCGGCGGCCTTGAGACCGAGCAGCGTCAGGTTCGGCTCGACGTGCTCGATGGTGCGGCAGAGGGCGGCCATCTTGGCGGCGAGTCCTCCGGTCGCGACCACGTACGGCTCGCGGCCACCCGGCCATTCCCCCTTGATGCGGTGGACGATCCCGTCCACGGCGTCCGCCGTGCCGAACAGGACCCCGGCCCGGATGCAGTCCTCGGTCCGGCGGCCGATGGCGTGGGCGGGTGGCGTCAGCTCGGTGGCGGGAAGCTTGGCCGCACGCCGCGTGAGCTGCTCGGCGGCCGTGCGCAGCCCGGGCGCGATCACGCCGCCGAGGAATCGTCCATCCGCCGTGATGCAGTCGAACGTGGTCGCCGTGCCGAAGTCCACGACGATGGTGTCGCGCCGGTACAGCTCGGCCGCCGCCAGCGTGTTGATCACGCGATCCGCCCCCACCGTCAGCGGGTCGTCGACATCCAGGACGATGGGAAGCCGCGACGCCGGCCCCACTTCCGTGGCCTGCACGCCCACCGCGACCCGCACCCCCTCCAGCAACGCCTCGGTCACCGCGGGAGCCACCGACGCGGCGATCGCCGCGCGAACCTCGTGGGTGGAGTGTCCCGCATAGCTCAGGAAGGACGTGAGGAGGGTCGCCCATTCGTCGGGCGTTCGATTCGGCGCGGTCGTGACGCGCCAATGCGCGCCCAGTCGGTCGCCCGCGAACAGCCCGAGCGTGATCTCGGTGTTGCCGACGTCAATCGCCAGGAGCATGCAGTTGCGCCTCCTTCGGCGACGCGCGCAGGCCGCGCAGCCAACCCCGGTGCCGCGCGGCCACGACGCCGAGGCCCGCCGCGACGACCGCCGACGCCGCCACGGTCCACGGAGACACAGCGGGTACGTACGTCGACGCCGCCACTCCGCCGCCCAACGTGGTCAGCGCCCCCAGGTACACCCCGTGGTACAGCGACGTGACGAGGAGCGAGCCGGAGAGCACATACAGGAAGCCCGACACGAGGCCGATGCTCAGAGCGTTGAGCGTCCGCGGATCGTCGAGGCCGAGCCCGCCGTGCGTCACCGACGCCCAGAGTCCCGCAACCATCGCCGCCCCTATCACCACGGCGGGCCCCGCGCGCTCGGGGTGCCCCACGAGCAGCCGGCGGAACGCCAGCTCCTCGCCCACCAGGACGCGGGCAACGTGCACGACGGACCAGAAAGCCAGGCCCGGAACGCCGAGGGACGCGGGACCACTTGCCGCCCCGTCCGCCGGCGCGGGCGGCGCGGCCCCCCCGAACCCCAATCCGACCAGCGCCGGGACGAGCGCCGCACCGACCGCGATGCCGTACCACGGCGCGAACGGCGTCTGCCGCACCAGTCCCACCGAGAGGCTCCACGCCACGGCTCCAAGCACCACCAGCACGATGAGGCCCGTGTCGGTGGTGAGCAGCGAACGGGCGAGCTCTGCAACCGCCGGCGTGGCGCCGGCGGCCACCACCAGGACCGCGAACGCCGCGGGGACGGCGAGCCCCCACGATACCGAGAACCAGCGCCGCGGGTACCGCCAGGGCCAGACGCCGAGGCGCTGATGCATGCCGCGCAGGATGAAGACCGCGACGATGCCCAAACTGAGCGGCGCGACGGCGTCGCCGACCACGCCCCGAATCGCCTCGGTGTGCAGCAGCCACCACGACGTGACGACGAAAAGCAGCGAGGCGGCGCCGCGTGCCCAGATGGGCAGCTCAGGCTGTGACAACGTGACCTCCGCGAATACCCCGCACGCCGTCCGCCGTCTCCACGAGGAGCCCGCCATCGGGATCGATCCCGTGGGCCCGGCCCGCCACCGGCTCCCGCAAGGTGCGGCCGAACAGCCAGTCGCGCCGCGCGAACGCCGCGCGCTCGGCCGGCGATAGGGTCGCCGCGTCGGTGAGGGCGAGGAGCCGCGGCACCAACTGCTCCAGCACCTCGACGCGCACGGTGTTCGGACGCAGGCCGCACAACGCCACGGCGAACGCCGCGATCTCCTCGGGGAGCGGCTCGTGGACGTTGATGCCGACGCCGACCGCCACCCATCGCGGCTGGTCACCGTCCCACCGGCTCTCACACAGAACCCCGGCGAGCTTGCGACCGTCTTCCGCGACCACGTCGTTGGGCCATTTGACCCAGACCCGAACCCCGAGATCGTCGAGCGCATCCGCGATCGCCAGACCCACGCGGATGGACACGACCCCGTGCTCGCGCGCCCGACGAGGTCGCGCCAGGTAGCCCATCCAGATCCCGGTGCCCGGCGGGCTGTGCCATCGGCGGCCCTGGCGCCCGCGGCCGGCGACCTGCTCGTCGGCCAGCACCACCGTACCCTCGGGCGCGCCTTCCGCGGCCAGCTCATGGATCACGTCGAGCGTGCTGGTCACCTTCACGAGGCTCAAGCACCCGGGCGCCTTGATGCGCGCGGCGAGGTCGGCGGCGCCCAATCCGTCGTACGGCATCAGCGTACCAGCGCCCAGGCGATCGTCACGAGACCGATCGACCAACAGTACGGTGCGAACCGGTGGAACGCGCGCCGGCGCAGCACGGCGACGAGCAGCCGGATGGCGAACACCCCGGCGATCAGGGCGGTGACGAAGCTGAGCAGCAGCGGTCCCGTGCCGATCGCCGCAATGCCCCCCGTGAGATCGGGGATCTGCAGCACCGCCGCGCCCGCGATCGTCGGGATCGCCATCAGGAACGAGAACTCGGCGGCGCGTACGGGATCCACGTGGCGCCAGAGACCCGCCGCCACCGTCGTGCCGGACCGCGAGATCCCGGGCAGAATCGCGAGCGCCTGCGCGAATCCGATCACCACCGCGCTGCCGACGCCGGGCTCTGGTCGTGACGCGCGCAGCGCCACAGCCCGCGTACTCCAGAGGATGAAGCCCGTCACCACGAAGTCGACCCCGACCGTGAGCAGGGAGTCGAATACCCGCTCGAAGAAGTCGGCGAAGAGTATGCCCACCACACCCGCCGGCACGGTGGCGATCGCCAACAGGCCGACGTAGCGCCACGCGTCGCGTTGGTTTCGCAGCACGCCCTGCACCAGCTCCCAGAGCCGCCACCAGTAGACGATCACTACCGCCAGCAGCGTCGCGACGTGCAACGCGACCTCCACCACGACACCAGGGGTCGACAAGCCGATCGCCGTTTCCGCGACCACGAGATGCCCGGAGCTGGAGATGGGGAGGAATTCGGTGACCCCCTGCACCAGGCCAAGTACGAACCCTTGCCACCACGTCATCCGGCCAGCACGCGCCGGTAGAGATCTTCGTACATGGGCACCACACGCTCCGCGGAAAAGCCCTCGGCGCGCCGGATGGCGGCCGCCCTCGCCGCGGCCCAGCGGCGACCGTCCGTCAGCAGCTCGATCGACCGCGCGGCCAGCGCGTCGACGTCGCCCACGGGCACCAGCGCGCCCGTCTCGCCGTTGCGGACCACTTCACGCAGGCCACCCACCTCCGTCCCCACCACCGGGACGCCGCAGGCCATCGCCTCCAAGGCGCTCAAGCCGAACGACTCGGACGCGCTCGGCAGCAGGAAG
>Ga0256864_1000116_pt1 | contig 31155 bp, 17 predicted proteins | sample RVTome_11_FD_187336 | JGI IMG/M metagenome (GOLD analysis project Ga0256864, IMG submission 187336) | Soil microbial communities from uranium-contaminated site in the Upper Colorado River Basin, Wyoming, United States - RVT147D111 HiSeq ... | reverse complement strand
CACGCGCAGATCCTCCTCCGCGCCGGAGATGTCGCACTCGCGCTCGAGCACCCGCTGGACGCCGCTCGAGAAGTGGATCGTGATCTCGCCGGCGGCCTGGCGGGAGAGGATCTCGCGCTCGAGGCTCTCCTTGGCGCGCACGATCTCCGGCTTCCTGACGATCAAAGCCACCCGGTTGCGGTCGGCGAGCGCGAGCGCGACCTCGAGCGCCGAGTCGCCGGCGCCGACCACCACCACGCTCTCGCCCTCGACCTCGGCGGGGTCGACCAGCCGGTGCGACACGTGCGGCTGCTCCTCGCCGGGGGCGCCGAGCGGGCGCGGGTTGCCCTGGGTGCCGAGCGCCAGCACCACCTTCTCGGCCTCGTAGGCGGTGCCGGCGGTGGTGGTGACGGTAAAGCCGCCGCCTCCATTGGCGCCGCCGTGGCGTTCGATCCGCTTGACCTCCTCGCCCAGACGAACCGCGAGCCCGCGCTCGGCGGCGAAGGCCTCCCAGGCCTCGAGCAGCGCCTCGCGCGAGCCGGCCGCGAAGGGCAGGTCGCTGCGCAGCGGCACCGGCCCGGGCTCGGCCATCACGTGCTTGCGCTTCTGGTAGCAGTGGACGGTGTCGGCGAGGTGCCGCGCCCGCTCGAGCACCACGTACGAGATCCCGTGATGCCGGGCACGGTCCGCCGCGGCGAGCCCGGCGGGGCCCGCCCCGACGATCAGCAGGTCATGGCGGCCAGCGGCCAGAATCGATACCTCCAAGCCGCGGCCGGCCGCGGAGGGGCGGCCGGGCCGCGCTCGTCAGGGGACTACGCCGGCAGATTGTGACCGATCGGCGCGGGCGGGACAAATGGGCACGAGGCCGAGCAGCTCGCGAGCGCACCGCGGGGGCCCCACGGCGTGCGCCGCGACGCACGGTCGGGAACTTCCGATCCGGGGGCGGGTTATGTGCCGCGGGCGAACCCCGGATGCCGCGCCAGGAACCGTCCGGAGACAGGAGCGAGCGGCCCGCGATGACCACTCCCCCGGCCTCGACCCGCAGACCCCGCCCCGCGCGGTTCGTGCTCGCCGGCGGCCTCGTCGCCGGGGCGCTCGACATCGTCTACGCCTGCGCCTTCTGGGCGTTGAAGGCCGGCGTACCCGCGCGGCGGATCCTGCAGTCGGTCGCCGCCGGTCTGCTCGGCAGATCGAGCTTCGAAGGCGGCGCCGCGACCGCTGCGCTCGGGCTGACGCTGCACCTCCTGATCGCGACGTCGATGTCGGCGACCTACTACCTGGTCGCACGCCGCTGGGCGTTCCTGCGGCGAAGACCGGTCCTGTGCGGCGCCGGCTACGGCCTCCTGCTCTACGGCATCATGAACTACGTCGTCGTCCCCCTGTCAGCGGCGGGGCCCGGATCGAAGGACCCGCTGTGGATCGCGCTCTCGATCGCGGTCCACGTCCTCCTGATCGGCATCCCGATCGCGCTCCTCACCCGGCGCGCGCACGCGGCGTGAGCCCCTCTGTGAGAACGCCGCACCCTCGGCACGCTTTGGCGGGCCAGCCTGCCTTCACGGGACACGCTTCGGGGGAATCGCAGAAACGGGTTCACCCTCGATCGCAATCATGAGATGGTCGCCACGGTAGGCGCGCGCCCATGCCGCGGTCGTCGGCTCGCGACCCGCAGCTTCGCGCGCGGGTTGAGCGCCTCGTGCGCCGCGGAGAGCGGGAGGCTCGCGTGCAGGGGCGCGGGCGAAGCCGTCCTGCATTCACGCGACCTGCCGAGAGGCGCGGCGGTAGACTTCGGAGGTTTCCTACGCCGCTGCACGGCCGAACCAGGCTCATTACGAGCGGCCGGAGGTTTCGCTGGAGAGGCAGCTCACCACCCTCTTCGCCGCCGCCGAGAGCGGCGACGGCGGTGCCGCCGAGGCGTTGTTCACGGCGCTGTACGCCGAGCTCCATCGCCTCGCCGAGCGCCAGCTCGCCCGCGGCGCGCCGGGCTCGGGCCTCGGCGCGACGAGCCTGCTGCACGAGGCCTATCTCGACGTTTCCCGCCGCGAGGGGATCTCGTTCCCCGACGAGGCGCGCTTCCTCGGCTATGCCGCGAAGGTGATGCGGACCGTGATCATCGACGCCGTGCGTCGCCGCCGGGCCGAGAAGAGGGGTGGGCGGTTCGAGATCACCGGCCTCGAGGGCAAGGAGGTCGCCGAGCCGTCCTCAAGCGAGTCGGCGTCGCTCGCCGCGCTCTCCGACGCGCTCGACGGTCTCGCCCGCGTCGAACCGGAACTGGCCCAGCTCGTCGATCTCAAGCACTTCTGCGGCTTCTCGTTCGCCGAGATCGCGGCGCTGCGGGGCATTACCGAGCGCACCGTGCAGCGGCACTGGGAGCGCGCCCGCCTCTACCTGCACGCGGCGCTCGAGGAGGCGCCGTGACGCCGGAGCGCTGGACGGCGGTCGGGCCCTGGCTCGACCGGGCGCTCGAGCTCGCGGTGAAGCTCCAAGTACGCCTCCTCTAGATCGGGCCGATGGACCCGTAGCGTTCACTCGCAGCCGAGGGCGCGGTTGACGCCCATCAGCACCATCGTCGCCAGGAGCTGTTGCCGTTGCTCGGCGGCGCCGCCGGAGCCACCACCACCGCCTCCGCCGCCGTGACGCGGCCTCCGAGCCGACGGCCGATCTGATCACCCGCGTAGAGACCGGTGGCGCGGTGTCGTCTTCTCCTCCCGGAAACCGCTCTCCCTGTTGAGGGCGGTTCTGCCCCCGGAGGCGCCATGAGACGACAGCGACAGCTCAACCCCGGCGCAGGCGTGCACCCCTCCGAGCGTTCGCGGCGCTGGCGGCGCTCCTCGGCGCGGCGCCCGCGGCCGGCCAGATCCCCGACGTCGGGTTTGCCGGCGGTCAACGCCCAGCGCTTCGAGAACTCCGCGCTATGTCAGTCGCACCGCCGCAGTTGAACGTGCGTTCCACAAGATGGAGGCCGCTATGTCCCGGGCGAAGGCCCTGCTCGTCTACGTTCTCGTCGCCCTCTTCCCGGCGATCGCCGCCGCCTCGTCCACGGCCCGCGAGGCCCGCGACTACGACGCGCGGTCGCACGAGTCGGCCGTGGCCCCGGCGCCGAGCCAGCTCCAGGCGGAGCAGCGACTGCGCGGCCCGGTGCCCGATCTAATGGTGCGCTACGACGGCATCACCGGCGCGGCGCGCGCCGTCTCCAGCGCCGTCGGGCCCCTGACGGCCCCGACCTCGGCGACGCCGCTCGACGCCGGCCTCGGCTTCGTGCGCGCCAACCTCGACCTTTTCGGACTCAGCGAAGCCGATCTCGCCGGCTTCGAGATCATCAACGACGTGCCCAGCGCGCTGTCCGGCGCCCGCCATCTCTACCTCGTCCAGAAGCACGCCGGGCTGCCGGTCTACAACGCGCAGCTGCATCTCAACGTCACGGTCGACGGCCGCATCCTCAGCGTCAACAACTCCCTCGTGCCGGCGTTGGCCCGCGCCGTCAACGGCTCGACGCCGGCGCTCTCGGCCGCGCAGGCCGTGCAGGCGTTCGCCGCCCATCTCGGCGCCGGCGCCGATCCCGTCGTGCTGTCGCCGCCCAGCGGCCCGCGCTCGCTGACGCGCCTCGACGACGCCGAGCTCTCGCGCTCGCCGATCGACGCCCGCCTCGCCTGGCTGCCGGTCGCCGCCGGTGACGTCCGGCTGGTCTGGAACTTCCAGGTCGAGACGCTCGACGGCGAGCACTGGTTCGACGCCACCGTCGACGCCGCCGACGGCACCATGTGGACCCGATTCGACTGGATCGACGAGGCCGACTACCGGGTCTACCCGCAGCCGGTCGAGAGCCCCGACCACACCACCCCGGCGCCGCCGGCCGACGCCCGCGGGCTGCTCACCGATCCCCACGACACCACCGCCTCGCCCTTCGGCTGGCACGACACCGACGGCACCGCCGGGCCCGAGTTCACCATCCACCGCGGCAACAACGTGCACGCCTGGGAGGACAGCGACGGCAACGACCTCCCGCCGGCCTTGTTTGAGCCGGACTGCGGCGGCTCGCTGGTGTGCGACTTCCCGCTCGACCTCACCATGGCTCCCTTCACTTACTGGCCCGCGGCGGTCACCAACCTCTTCTACTGGAACAACGTCATCCACGACGTGATGCACTACTACGGCTTCGACGCCGCCAGCGGCAACTTCCAGGTCAACCAGTACGGCGCTGTCGGCGGCATCGGCGGCGACGACGTGCCGGCCCTCGCCCAGTCCGGCCTGGGCCTCTGCAACGCCAACTTCGGCACCCCGATCGACGGCCAGCGGCCGGTCATGCGGATGTTCATCTGCAACAGCGCCTCGCCCGCCCACGACGGCGATCTGGATGCCGGGGTGATCGTCCACGAGTACGGCCACGGTATTACCAACCGTCTGGTCGGCGGGCCCGGCAACGTCAATTGCCTGGGCAACAGTCAGCAGCCGGGCGAAGGCTGGAGCGACTGGTACGGCCTGGTGTTCACCGCCGAGGTCGGCGACGCCGGCACCGACCCCCGCGGCGTCGCCACCTACCTCTTCGGCCAGCCGCCCAACGGGCCGGGCACCCGGCCCCAGCGCTACTCCACCGACCCGGCGGTCAACACCTACACCTACGAGTCGATCGACGGCCTGTCCGTGCCCCACGGCCTCGGCTCGGTGTGGGCCCAGGCCATCTGGGAGGTCTACTGGGCGCTGGTCGACGAGTACGGCTTCCACACCGACATCTACGACGCCATCGGCGGCTTCGGCAACCAGCGCGCGATGCTCTACGTCACCGAGGGCCTCAAGGACACCGCCTGCGGCCCGACCTTCCTCGACGCCCGCGACGGCATCATCCAGGCCGCCATGGACAACTACGGCGGCGACGACGTCTGCCTGGTCTGGGAGGCGTTCGCCGGCTTCGGCCTGGGCCTTGACGCCACCACGCCGGGTCCGAACGAGACCTCGGCCACCAACGGCTTCAACATCCCGAACGAGTGCCTCCGCCTCAGCGCACCGGTCACCGAGCAGGCGATCTGCGTCGGCGACGACGCCATGTTCGACGTCGCCGTCGGCCCCGCCTTCACACCACCTGTCACCCTGTCGGTGACCGGCGAGCCGGCCCGCACCACGACCGGCTTCTCGGTCAACCCGGTCAACTCGGTGCCTGACACCACGACGCTCACCGTCGGCAACACCGGCGCGGCGGCTGTGGGTTCCCACACCTTGACAGTCGAAGGCACCGATAGCATCCCGACCACCGAGAGCATCGTGCTCGACCTCCACGTCTTCGACGCCGTTCCGATGGCGCCGGGTCTAGTGGCGCCGGCCGACGGCGCCATCGACGTCCTTCGGAAGCCGACCTACGAGTGGTCGGCCTCGACCCAGGGCGAGGAGTACATCCTCGAGGTCGACGACGACTCCGGCTTCGGGAGCATCGACCACACGGCGACGGTCACTGAAACCACCCACACCCATACCGCGCCGCTCGATCCGGAGACCACCTACTTCTGGCGGGTGCGCACCGCCAACGGCTGCGGCGCCGGCGCCACCTCGTCGACCTTCAGCTTCACGACCAAGGCGGTCCAACCGATCCTCCTGGTCGACGACGACAACAACAACCCCGACACCCGAGGTCTCTACGAGGCGACCCTGAACTCGGCGGTCGGGGTCGGCGGCTTCGACGTCTGGGATACCGCCAACTCCGACACCAACGAACCCACGGTGCTCGACCTCGCCCCGTACGACGTCGTGATCTGGTTCTCCGGAGACGAGTGGGAGTTCGCCTCCGCCGGTCCCGGAGCGGCTGGCGAGGCGGCGCTCGCGGCCTGGCTGGAGGAGCAGACGGGCTGCCTGTTCCTGAGCAGCCAGGATTACCACTTCAACAATGGACTGACAATGTTTATGCAGGAGTACCTCGGCGTCGCCTCGATAACCGACGACACTGGCAACTACGTCTCGGTCACCGGCGTGGCCGGAGGGGTCTTCGACGGTCTGGGACCCTTCACGCTCGACTACGTCGGCGCCGGACTGGACGCCTTCGCCGACATCATCACCGGTGACGGCACGTCGCATCCGGTCCTCGACGGCAACAACGGCCACGACGCCGCACTCTACAAAGACAGCGGGACTTACCAGGCGTTCTTCCTGGTGTTCCCGTGGGAGACCATCAACGTGGCCGGTCGTGAGGCGATGCTCAACGCGGTGCTGACCACGTGCGCCACCGGCCCGATCGTCTTCGAGGACGGCTTCGAGTCGGGTGACACCTCGGCCTGGACGACGACGGTGAACCCCGAGTCCTCACCGGCTCCCAGGACGGTGCGGTGACGGTGTTGATGGGTTCGCCCGGCGTGGGTCTCACGACATCGCGCCTCCGGACGGGCGTCCGCCGATGCCGGAACCGGCGCCAGCAAGGCGGTCAGGGCCGGAGCGCTGAGCGCCAGGAGGGCTCCTCGACCTCTCATCGCGAGGTCTCATAGCACACCGTCCTACCGGCGGGTCCGGGCGGGCGGGCACGTCTCGCTGTCTCTTCGGGAGCTGGTGGCGGTAGACTTCAGAGGTTTCAGACCCAGTCTGCACCGCCCGAACGAGGCTCATCAGGTGCGGCCGGAGGTTGCGCTGGAGAGGCAGTTCACCCCCCTCTTCGTTGCCGCCGAGAGCGGCGACTCCGGAGCCGCCGAGGCGTTGTTCACGGCACTGTACTCCGAGCTGCATCGCCTCGCCGAGCGCCAGCTCGCCCGCGTCGAACCGGAACTGGCCCAGCTCGTCGATCTCAAGTACTTCTGCGGCTTCTCGTTCGCCGAGATCGCGGCGCTGCGGGGCATTACCGAGCGCACCGTGCAGCGGCACTGGGAGCGCGCCCGCCTCTACCTGCACGCGGCGCTCGAGGAGGCGCCGTGACGCCGGAGCGCTGGACGGCGGTCGGGCCCTGGCTCGACCGGGCGCTCGAGCTCGAGGGCGAGGCGCGAGCCGCGCTGCTCGCACAGCTCGAACGCGACGATCCGGCCGTCGCGGCGGAGGTCCGCGGTCTCCTCGGGCGTGTGCCGGTGGTCGAGGCGGAGCGGTTCCTGGTCGACGCAGCGCTGACCGAGCGGATCGCTGCCACGCTCGCCGGCCAGCGAATCGGCGCCTGGACGCTCGAATCGCTCCTGGGCCAGGGCGGCATGGGCACGGTCTGGCTCGCGCGCCGCAACGACGGTCGCTATGCGGGCTGCGCGGCGGTCAAGCTCCTGAACGCCTCGCTTTCCGGTCCGGCGGGCGAGGAGCGCTTTCGGCGGGAAGGCCAGGTCCTCGCGCGGCTCGCGCATCCGAAGATCGCCCGGTTGCTCGACGCGGGAGTCTCGGCGGGCGGGCAGCCGTACCTCGTCCTCGAGCTCGTCGAGGGCGCGCCGATCGACGCGGTCTGCGATGCGCTCGGCCTTGACGTCGCGGCGCGCCTGCGGGTCTTCCTCGACGTCCTCGACGCCGTGGCGCACGCGCACGCGAACCTGGTCGTGCACCGCGATCTCAAGCCGCCGAACGTCCTGATGTCCCGCAGTGGCGAGGTGAAGCTGCTCGACTTCGGCGTCGCCAAGCTCCTCGAAGGCGACGGCGGCGCCGGCGCCGAGACGGCGCTCACGCGCGAGGGCGGGCGCGGCTTCACCCCGGCGTTCGCGGCGCCGGAGCAGGTGACCGGCGGCGCGGTGGCGACCGCGACCGACGTCTATGCGCTGGGAGGACTGCTCTACCTCCTGCTCGTCGGGCGGCGCGCGTCCGGCGACGAGACGAGCTCGCCGGCGGAGCTGTTGAGAGCGATCGTCGAAACGGATCCGCGGCGGGCGTCGGAAGCGGTGGTCGCCGGCGACAGCCCCGGCGCTCCCGGTGCCGGGATGGATCTCTCGGACGATCGCGCCGCGCGCCGCGCGAGCACCCCCGAGCGGCTCCGCCGGCAGCTTCGCGGCGATCTCGACACGATCCTCGCCAAGGCGCTCAAAAAGCGGCCGGAGGAGCGCTATGCCTCGGTCGCGGCGTTCGCGGACGACCTGCGGCGCCACCTCGAGCATCAGCCCATCCGGGCGCGGCCGGACACGTTCGGCTATCGCGCGGTGAAGTTCGTACGACGCCACCGGCTTCCCGTGGCGTTCGCGGCGTTCGCGTTGCTGGCGCTCGGCGCCGGTCTCGCCGGGACGGTCAGCCAGGCCGAGCGCGCGCGCCGGCACGCCCGCGAGTCGGAAACGCAGCGCGACTTCGCCCTCCGCCAGCTCGCGCGCGCCGAGGCGGTCAATGATCTGAACGCGTTCCTGCTGCGCGAGGCGGCGCCGGGCTCGGCGCCGATCTCGGTGGGCGCACTCCTCGCCCGCGCCGAGGAGATCATCGGCCGCCAGCAGGACGACCCGGAGGAGACGCGCGTCGCGATGCTGGTCGAGGTCGCGCGCCTCTATGAGCTGCGCTCCGAGCAAGCGAGATCGCGCGAACTCCTGGAACGGGCGTGGCATCTCGCTCGGCGCTCGAGCGATCCGGCCACGCGCGCCATGGCGGGCTGCGCGCTGGCGAGCGCGCTCGGCCGATCCGGAGACGGCGAGCGCGCCGACGAGCTGTTTCGGCGGGTGACGAGCGAGCTTCCAGAGGCGCCGCAGTACGCGCTCTCGTGGATCGACTGCGAGCTCCGGAGGAGCGAGCTCGGCGACATCCAGTCGAACGTCGCGGAGGCCGAGGCGGCGAAACGGCGGCTCGCGGAGTCGGGGATCCGCTCCTCGGCGACCGAGCTCCGGGTCGCGACGAGGCTCGCCGACGCTTACCGGCTGGCGGGGCGACACCGCGACGCGGACGCCGCCTTCGAGGAGGCGTTCGCACGCCTCGGCGCGCTGGGTCGGGACCGGACGCAGGCCGTCGCCGACCTGCTCAACGACTGGGCCCTCACCCTGCGCAGCATGGGTCACCCGCGACGCGCCGAAGAGCTTTTCCGCCGGGCGATCGAGATCGAGCACGGTCCCGCAGAAGTACCAGGGGGCGCGGCGGAGCGCGGGCCGGAATCGGTGTCGCCACCGCTGCTCAACAACCTGTCGCGCGTGCTCCTCGAGCTCGGCCGGGTGCCGGAGGCGGCGGATTCCGCCGCGCGCGCCCATCGCGCCGCGGTCGAGGCCGGGGACGACACGACGATCCTGCAATCGCTCCTCCAGCTCGCGGCCGTCGAGCGGACGAGCGGCGAGACCGACCGGGCGGCCATCACACTCCGCGAGCTCGAGCCGAAGATGATCCGGCAGCTCGATCGGACGAATCTCCGCTTCGCGTCCCTCTTCATGGAGCAGGCGCTGGTCGCCGCCGCTCGCGGCGACGGGGCCGCCGCGCTCGCGAGCGCCGATCGCGCCGTCGCCCTGGCGGAGGCGGGAGAGCGGCGGCAGCCCCAGTACCTGCGGCGGCTGCTGCCGCGCCGCTCGGAGATCCGCCTGCGCTTCGGCCGCCTCGACGAGGCGGCCGCCGACGCCGAGCGCGCCCTGCGCCTCGAGCTGGCGGCGAACGCGGAGGGAGGCGCGTCGAGCTACCTCGGCGGCACCTACCTCGCGCTCGGCCGCGCCCGCGCGGCGCAGGGCCGCGCCGCGGAGGCGAGGAGCGCCTTCGCCTCGGCATCGGCGCACCTCGAGCCGACGCTCGGCGCGGAGCACCCGGACAGCCGGGAGGCGAAGCGCCTCGCCGGCGGCCCGGCCGTCTGACTGTCGTCTTCACTCCTCCGAATCCGCTCTGGGGAGTAGGCGGTGGTCTCGCCGCCGGGAGGAGTCGGATGCAACGCCCCCTGATCTCGTCGCTCGCCCTGGTGTTCGCTCTCTCGGCGGCGGCGTCCGCCCAGGTCACCTCGATCGGGCTCTCGGCGGTGCGCGCTCAGCGCTTCGGCAACGACCTGGCGGGCTTCGATCCGCAGCCGCAGGACAACTTCGCCTGGTCGCTCGCGGTCGGCGACTTCGACGGCGACGGCGCCGGAGACCTCGCGACCGGCGTGCCGTTCGACGACGGCGTGGCCGGTTCCGAGGTCCCCGACACCGGTCTCGTCGCCGTCCGTTACGGCGTGGCCGGCGGCGGCCTCGGCCCGGAGATCCAGATCCTGCGCCAGCCGGCGAGCGGCATCGAGGAGGATGACTTCTTCGGCTTCTCCCTCGCGAGCTGCGACTTCGACGCCGACGGGTTCGACGACCTCGCGGTCGGCACGCCCGGTGAGGACGTCGACCTCGCCATGGGTGCCGGAGCCGTCTCGGTCTTCTACGGCACGGCATCGGGGCTCGCCGCAGACCTGCCCGACGTCTTCAACCAGGACACCCCCGGCGTTCCGGACGGCTCCGAGGATGGCGACGAATTCGGCTCCGCGCTCGCCTGCGCCGACTTCGACGCCGACGGGTTCGACGACCTCGCGATCGGCGCGCCCGGCGAGAAGATCGGCACTGCGTTCCAGACCGGGCAGGTCTTCCTCTTCGCGGGCGCGGCCGGCGGTCTCGTCCCGGGCGTCGCCTTCAGCCAGGAGCCGGCCGGATTGGGCGCGAAGCTCGGCGCCAGCCTCGCGGCCGGGGACTGGAACGGCGACGGCTTCGCCGATCTCGCCGCCAGCGCGCCGGGCGTGAACACGGCTAGCGGCGCGCTCGAGGTGCGGTTCGGCTCCGCCGCCGGAATCGGCCTCGCCGGGGCGCTTTCGCTGACGGAAACCGACATCGGCGGCTTGTCGGAGTTCGGCGACCAGTTCGCACGGGCGCTCGCCGCCGGGAACTTCGACGGCGACGCGCGCGTCGATCTCGCGATCGGCATTCCGTTCCAGGACTTCGGCGCCGGCGGCTCGATCGGGGATGGCGGGCAGTTCAACGTTCTCTACGGCGCCAGCGGCGGTTTCGACCTCGCCCGCACCCAGTACTGGGCCCAGAACAACATCCTCGGCGCCGGTACGAGCGAGCAGTCCGACATCTTCGGCTGGGCGATGGCGGCCGGCGATTTCGACCGCGACGGCCGCGACGACCTCGCCATCGGCGCCCTCGGGGAGTTCGTGACCGGGCCCCAGGACGGCGCGGCCACCGTCATCATGGGGTCCCCGGCCGGCCTCACGGCCGACCGTCACCGCAGCATCGCCGCCGGCCTCGGCGGCTTCCCGGGCGACGCGACCCAGCACGCCCGCTGGTTCTCGTTCTCCCTGGCCGCGGGCGACTTCGACGGCGACGGCCACGCCGACCTCGCGATCGGCGCTCCGCTCGAGGACGAGAACGGCGTCGCCGACGCGGGCACCGAGACCGTCCTCTACGGCGCGATCTTCGCCGACGGCTTCGAGAGCGGCGCCACCGACCTCTGGTCGGCGACCTCGCCTTGACCGTCGGAGAACACCAGAGCCGAGCCGCCACCATCGGTGTCCTGTCCCGAGTCGGAGGACGCCGCGGTCGAGTGGTCGGCCAACGAGAACCGCGCGGCGGCCCGCCTCGGCGGCGGCCGGCTCGCCGAGATCGTGCTGCGCCGCAACCCGGGGATGACCGACCGGCTGGTCGTGATCGACAACCTGCGCTACTTCGGCGCCCCGCGCAACAACGGCTTCGTGCTGATGCCGAACGAGATCGAGGCGTACCGCGTCGGGCCCAAGGCGTTCGAGTTCAAGGGCACCAACGGCTTCATGATCACCCTCGACATCGACGCGAACGACGTCGCCGGCTGACCGGCGACCGGGGCGCGATGACCCCCGCGGCCCGGCCTGAAGAAGGCGGGGGCTTGCAGGTCAGCCCACCGGGGGGGCGCGCCGCGCTCGAGCGATCGAGCGCCGTGGCCGTCACCCCGCCGCCCGCAGCTTCGCCCGTCGGTTGAGCTCCTCGTCGGCCACCGAGAGGGTGAGATTCGCCGGCAGCGGCGCGCGCTCGAAGCCGAAGGTGCGGCGGCGGACGGGGAGGTAGTCGGCCTCGCGGTCGCGGCGCACGCGGCCGACGCCGCCGGCCATCGGGTGGGTGCGGGCGGCGGCGGCGAGGCGCGACTGGAGCGAGTAGCCGAGGACGGCGGCGAGCGCCGAGGCGGTGCGGAAGTCGCGCCGGCCGGAGGCGAGCCGGGCGAGCTTCGCCGCCACGTCGCGCGCCGAGTAGAACTCGCGGACGCAGCCGAAGACCAGGTCCTCCCAGCGCCGCGGCGCCAGGTGCGGGTGGCGCCAGGTGACCGCGCTGCCGTCGAAGCGGTCGAGGTTGTCCTCGCTGATCAGCCCTTGCTCGAGGAAGTCGCCGTACTGCTCGGTGCCCGGGATCGGGGTCAGCAGGTAGAACGAGGCGACGTCGGGGCCGAGCGCGCGCAGCGTCGCCAAGTGCTCGCGGATGCTCGCCTCGGTGTCGCCCGGGAAGCCGAGGATGTTCGAGAAGTGGCTGGTGATGCCGTGGGCGCGGCACAGCTCGACGATGCGGGCGTAGCGCTCGGGCTTGTTGTGGAGCTTGTGCGCCGCGCGCAGCGCCTCGCGGCTGAACGACTCGACGCCGACGAACATCTGGAAGCACCCGGCGCGCGCGAGCAGCTCGACCAGCGCGGGCTCGCGCTCGATCTGGACGTCGCACTGGGCGAAGAACGGCAGCCGCACGCCCTCGTCGATCATCGCCTCGAGCAGCGCGCGCAGGTCGGGGATCTTGTTGAAGTTGTCCGAGGTGAACATCACCCGGCGCACCCCCGCCGCCTGCGCCGCCTTGAGGCTGGCGAGCGTGGTCGCCACCGGCTGGCTGCGCATCGCGCGGCCGGCGATCTTGATCACCGAGCAGAAGTTGCAGGTGAAGGGGCACCCGCGCGCCGGGTAGATGCCCATCAGGCGCACCGCGTAGCGGCGCAGGTCGCGCTTCGAGGGCGGCCGGAGCGGCGGCGGCTCGAGCCGCTCCTGCCAGCGCCGGTCGCCGCCGTAGACCGGCTCGAGAGCGCCCGCGAGCGCGTCGCGCAGGATCGCCGGCCAGACCAGCTCGGCCTCGGCAAGCGCGAACGACACCCCGCGCCCCTGGAGCTCCGCGGTGTCGCAGGTCATCGAGTGCGGCCCGCCGACGACTGCGCAGGCCACACTGCGCGAGCGCGCGAGCGCCGCGAGGTCGAGCGCGCGGTGGAACTGATGGCTCTGGACCCCGACCAGGGCGACCAGCGTCCGCCGGTCGGGATCGGCGGCGAGGAGATCGAGATACCCGAGGTCGGCGCGGACGTACTCGTCGATCGTCACCGTCTCGCACGGGACGCCGTCGACCTCGGCCGGCGTCAGGCTCGCCAGGTAGCCGAGCGTGCTGTTGGGCATGAAGCCGCGGCGGAACCGCTCGACGTAGCCGTCCCGGCCGTACTTGCTCGGCTTGACGAGGACGACGCGCAGCGGCGTGCGGGCGGCCATGGCGAGAGCGCCCCGGGACGCGGCCGGCGGGGCGCGTGCTCCGAGGATACGCCGATCGGGGGCGGGGGGCCACCCCGTGCCGACCTCGCCGACCTCGCGCACCCGAGTTGGTAGACTCGCCCGACGAGGGATCTTGAGATGACCGTCGCGCTGGACACCCTGCTGGTTCGCACCCCCGAGGTCTGCGGCGGCCGCCTCCGCATCGACGGCACCCGCATCACCGTCCTCCAAGTCGCGATCCTCTTCCTCCAGGGTCTCGCCGCCGGGGAGATCGGCCAGTATCCCCACCTTACCCTCGCCCAGGTCTACGCCGCCCTAGCGTACTTCCACGCCAATCGCGCGGAGGTGGAAGCGGAGCTGACCACCGAGGCGGCAGAAGCCGATCGTCTCGAAGCGCTCCTCGGTTCCGACGCCTCGCGGACCCTGTGAGCCGCATCCGTTGGTATCTCGACGAGGACGCGATGGCGCGGGGCCTCGTCCGGGGACTCCAGGCGCGTGGGATCGACGTCACCGCGTTCGACGCCGGGATGGCAGGGCGCGAGGACAGGGAGCAGCTCGAGTGCGCGACCCAGCTCGGACGGGTTGTGTTCACCTTCAACGTCGACGACTTCTGCCGGCTCCACGCGGACTACCAGGACTCGGGGCGGGAGCATTCCGGCATCGTGGTGGGACATCGTCGCCGGTTCACTCTCGGCGAGCAAGTCCACGGGCTCGCGCGGCTCACCTCGGAAGTGCCGGCGCAGGAGATGGTGGGGCGGCGCCTGTTTCTGAAGGTCTGAACCTTTGGCCCAGTTCGTAAGGGGAGGGCCCGATCTACCGCCCGAGTTACTTCAGGCGCAGGAAGAGGGCGAACTTGTCCTCTTCTGCGGGGCGGGTGTCTCCAAGCCGGCGGGGCTGCCGCTCTTCGGAGACCTGGTCGACCGCATCTACGAGGATCTCGGGTGAGGAGCGGTGGCCCATTGCATTGAGGAACGCCTTTGCTGCCAAGGCGCCTATGACCGCGCTCTCGAGCTACTGGAGCAGCGGAACTTCGGAGTCCGGCGGGTGCTGCGGAATCGGCTCACGCCGACCGATGAGCCGGATCTACAGGTGCACCAAGCGCTCTTGGCCTTGTCGGAGGTATCCGGTAGCTGTCGGCTGGTCACCACCAACTTCGATCAGCTCTTCCTGAAGGCGGCTCCGGGTCTGCGCGTGGATTCAGCTCCAACGCTGCCTGTCCCGCGCAAGAACCGTTGGACGTTGAAGAGGAGGAGTGGCGCTCGAAGGGGTCAGTGTGCTGACCTATGCGAGTAGGGCGGACCATTGGTCGCTCGTGAAGACGCTCGTCCAGTGGGCTGCGCTTCGGCGCGGTGGTTTCCGGAGCCGGCGGGCCCTGGCGCTGGGATACTCGTCACGCCCACCGTCGGAGTGGCAAGCCGAAGAGACACGCTTGGTGGTCTGGGCGCTGTCGGAGCCCTCTGGGACGGTCGCCAAGACCTTCGCCGACAGCGATCTAGCCCCGCCCGTCGAGTGGCTTGAGGTGTTCCTGAACTCGGACGAATTGACGAACGGCGCCAGCTCCTGGCCATGCCGGCGGTCATTCACCATGGTGCGCCTCGCAAGCTCGCGCCTCCCCTGGTTGGGCGAGCTCCGGCCCCTCTGAGCCCCGAGCCGCTGGCACCGGTCACCTACGAACTGGGCCGCTGGCTGACTCGTCATCTCCATCAAAGGCAGCTCCTCCAATGGGCCATTGGCGAGGGCGGCCTGACCCACGAGACGTTCCGCAGCCAGATCCGGCAGAGTCTCATGACTCAACCGGACCTCGGGCCGGCCTACCGGAAGATATGGCAAGTGCTCTCGAGCGACGCGTACGCCGACCGCTTCTCATCCTGGCCGCATGACTCGTACTCACTGATCGAGAGAATCCGTGAAGGCCCATGGACGCCCATCCTGAGGACGGAGGTGCTCCGATCCATCCAGCCGATCCCAATCTTCCGCGATGCCACACTCTTTCGATCCGAACTCGGCACGCAGCTTGGGATCTCGGGACCTCTCGAACCGGAGGATCTCGTTACGATCGAGATGGCTGTCTCCGGGCGAGGCGACGCAGAGTACCTCATGCAGGCGATCGTCGGGCTCGGGCCACCCGAACGCGACGAAATCTTGGGGGACCTTGCCGCTCCGGTAACCGAAGCCTACCAGGATAAAGCAAGGCTTTTTCGCCACAGTACATACACTAGGTTGGGCGAGCCGGCGATGTCGGGATGGGCGGGCAGGATGCCGGTGTCGAGCACCGCCACCACCACGCTCGCGTCGCCGGTGTTGGTGTCCCGGCGGTGGGCAGGCCGATCCCGCCGGGCGCCTGGCCGGCGCCCGTGCCGCGGTCGAAGTAGTGCCACTGCTCCGGGTAGCGCGGGTCGTTCGGGGTGGCCGCGATCTCCAGGTAATAGTTGGGCTGGGCGTATGCGACGTCGGACTGCGCCGAGAGCGCCTCGACTGTGTCGAGCGTTCACTGCGAGGCGTCGACCACGGTCCCCGCTGGGGTGGGGCCGAGTCGCACGACGATCTCGCCGCCGGAGGTGACGTTGACCTCGGAATCCATGTGGTTCGCCACCATGATGTCGATCGGAATGCCGGTCGGCGCCTCCACCTTCATCTTGACGATCACCTCGCCGGGCACGAAGCGCTCCGGGCTTGGAGTCTCGAACAGGAGCTGCACGGTCGCCGGATCGACTCCCCCGCCGGCGGGCTGGGCGGCAGCCGAGGGCGGTGCGAGCAGGGCGAGCAGGCCGAGGGCGGAGGCGAGAGCGTAGCGGTCGAGTCGGATTCTGGCCATGGCGGATCTCCTTGGATCCCCGATGAAGAAAGGACGACATGTCTGGAGTCCTTGGGCGGGGGGGACCCCCGGGTCGTTACCCGGCGGGGATGCGCCGTGGCCGCCCGCACCGGGCGGCGCGGCGCGGGCTCAGGGCGAGCGGAGGGCGTCGAGCAGCTCGCCGGTGAACGGGTCCTCGCCCGCTGCGAGCTGCTCGCTCCACCGGCGGGCCCGGTCGCGGGCGGCGAGGTCGGAGGTGGCGCCGGCGAACGCCGTGAAGTCCTCGATCGCGCCCGCGCGGTCGCCGGTCAGGGCGCGGGCGAGGCCGCGGCCGTCGCGCAGCCAGTCCTGTCCCGGTGCCGACCCGACCGCCTGCTCGCAGGCGGGCATGGCCTCGGCGGCGTGCCCGGCGAGCGCGCCCTCCCAGCAGAGCCGGCGCCACCACCAGCCCGCGACCGTCAGCTTGGGGTCGATCTCCGGCCCGCGGGCGAACGCCGCCAGCGCCTCCTCGACGCGGCCGGCGCGCGCGAGCGCGATCCCCTCGCCGACCTGCGCCATCGCCTCCCAGCGCGGGGCGGCGAGACCGTCGAGGTCCCACGCGACCTTGCCCGCGCGCAACGTGAGCGCGCACTCGAGCTTGCGGTCGCCTTCCAGCCGCGCGCCCTCGCTGTCGACGAAGCCGAAGCTCCCGCGGCGCAGCGCGAGGACCGCGACGTCGGCCATCGCGCCCGGGCCGAGGTGCCCGAGGTCCTCGCGGCCGACGATGCGCGCCGGGTTCCAGGTCGCGCGCAGGACGACCTCGGGCAGCGCCAGACCCATGTTGAGGAACTTCGAGAGCACGTTCGGCAGATCCTTCATGCCGGCGTTCATGCTCCCGGTGTGCAGGTCGGTGCTGATCGCGTCGGGCGCGAACCCCTGGCGCAGCGCCGGGATCGCCTTGCGGAACGCGAAGCTGCCGCCGCCGTGGCCGACGTCGAACAGCACTCCGCGCCGGCGCGCCTCGAGCAGGTAGGGCAGGAGCTTCCCCTCCTCGTCGAACATCGGCACGCCGTCGTTGTAGGTGTGGGTGTAGAGGTCGCCCGGGCGCAGATGCTCGAGCACCAGCTCCGGGAACGGACGCTCGGGGACGAAGCGGCCGAAATCGACCATCACCGGTACGCCGGCCAGACGCCCCGCCTCGACCGCGCGGTCGACCGGCGTCCAGTCCGGCCCCTCGTAGTGGGCGGTCTTGATCCCGACCACCACCTCGCGGTGGGCCTCGACCGCGCGGGCGGCGGCGCGCGGGTCCATGTCGGCATGGTTCTGCTCGACCTGGAAGCCCTTCATCCCGGCGCCGACGATGTTGAGGAACGCGAGCACGCGGGTGGTCGAAACGTCGATCACCTCGGCCTCGAACTGCGGGAAGCCGCGCCAGCCCTCGCCGCCGGCGTCGACGAGGGTGGTGACGCACGAGCGCGGCGCGAAGGCGTCGGGCGGCACGTTGTCGCTGCCGAGCGCGACGTGGGCGTGGAGGTCGACCAGCCCGGGGGTCACGATCAGCCCGGTGGCGTCGATCACCAGCCGCGCCTCGGCCTCGGGGATCGCCGCGGCGACGCGGGCGATCGCGCCGCCGGCGATTGCCACGTCGAGCAGGTCGTCGACCCCGTGACGCGGATCGATCGCCCGGCCGCCGCGGATCAGAAGATCGTACTGCGGCTCGGCGGCCGCGGCGGCGGTCGCGGTCGTAACGAGGATCGCGAACGCGCAGGCGACCGATCGGGGAAGCGTCGCCAGCATGATCGTCCGGTGGTATCAGGGCTCTCGACAGTAGCCGCTGAGCTCGGCGAGCGGCGCCGCGCAGGGTCGTTCCGGGCGCGAGCGCGGCATCGCAGCCGGGAGTCTATGCTAATCCACGCTCAGCGTATCCAAGGAGCACCAGTTGTTCGCGGCGTCCTTGATCGGAGTAAAACCAACTACCGAACCGGTGCTGTGAGCGCTGAGGAGCATCGCGTACTTCTGGTCGCGGTCGGGGTCGTTCGTTCGGACGTAGAGGGCGTACTCCGCCTGGCCGGTCCAGATCTGTCTCAGGATGCAGCCGTCGGCCGGGACCAGGTTTGCCAAGCTCGCCGAGTCGGCGACGACGAACCAGATCTTGCCGGTGGCATCGATCTTCAGAAGGTCGACGGTCGTACTCCAGCAACCACCCCCATTGCAGGCCGCCTGGGATGGGGCCGGTAGGGTCAGACTGCTTGCCAGTGCTGCGAACAAGACGACGGAGACTTTCTTCCTCGACATGGCGCTCTCCTTTCGGTTCTCCTGTTCGCCGGGTTTTCTCCGCAAGGCGAACACAGTCCTTTCGTCTTCCAACTTCGCCTTCGCGGAACACCCGGCGGGTGGACCGCGCCGCCTCAGGCCAGACTCAGGTGCCGAGTCGCTTTTCGTGCGGCACTTGTTGGCGCCCGTCACTCCGCGAGCAGCCACACGGAGTAGATCTTCGGGTAGGTGAAGCCATTGTACGGGTCACAACCGGAGACCCAAGCCCGCGCTTTCTGCCCGGTCCCGACCGCGACGTAGAGCTGCGCGACCAGCCGGTCCACCTGTTGGTCATCGGTCGCCACACCTGTGGCGCTGGCCTTGACGATGGCAAAGTCGTTCTTCGTGCAGTTCTCGCTGGCGCTGTAGGGCTCGCCCTCAAAGCTGACGAGGTAGGCATCGTAGTTCGCGAGGTAGTTGATCTGCTTGACCTTCTGCCAGTTCGCATAGAGACCCGCCGCCTCGGCCCGGCCGGTCGCCAGAAGGCAGACGGCAAAGACCACGATAGCGAGGCCGAGGTGCCGCTTCCACGTTCCTTTCAGGTGGTTCATCGCTTCCTCTCCTGTCTTGCGAGGGTCGTTGGTCGGTTCACTCACAGAGCCACGAATCGTTGTCGAAAGCGTCGCAGACCATCGCCGCGGCACGGTCGCGGACGGACTGAGGCAGGGTCAGCAGCGACTGCCAGGTAAAACCGCCGAGCATCGTCACCTCCGGGCGGTAGGTCATGAACTCGGCGTAGTTCTCCGCCACCTCGCCGAGGTCGGCCGCGCACCACCCCTGGGCGGCGTTGCCGCTCTGCGGATCGCCCTGCGGGTCGACGCAGGGATCGGGGCCGCCGCTGTAGTCGGCGTCGAAGACTAAGAGCACCTCCTGGTGCGGGTGGAGCTTGGCCAGCAGGTCGCCGTAGATCGTCGACGGATCGGTCGGCTCCTCCGGGTTGTAGTAGGAGCCGGTGGCGTTGCGCGGCTCGAGCGGATCGGCGACGTCGAAGTTGTCGTACGAGAACAGCCCGACGATGTCGAAGACCGCCGGGAAGAAGGCCGGCGGCGGTTCGGAGAGGCGCTCGCCGAGCCGGTTGTAGGTGGCGCCGTAGAGGAAGCCGACCGGGATCGCGGGATAGCGGCTCTTGACCTCCCCCGCCACCTCCTCGACCTCGGCCAGGTCGAAGCAGCGGTCGTTGACCTCCGAGCTGATCAGGAAGAGCGCCACGTCCTGGGGGTTCATCGCCGCGCCGTGGAGGGCGTCGAAGGCGTCGAGCCGGGCCTGCCAGTCGGGCAGCCGCCGCCACAGCGCGCCGTTGCCGCAGGGGGTGGGCTCGGGCGGCGGCGCTGGGGTCGGGTCGTCGCAGTCGTCGTGGTAGACGGCCGTGGAGTTGACGTCCTTGAACAGGAAGTTCTCGAGGATCACCATCGCGTGGACGTTGCGCGCCGCGAAGTCGGCGAGGATCGCGGCGCTGTCGACCGTCTGCCAGTAGAACGGCGCGCAGGTCCGCCGCTGCAGCAGCAGGGTCGCCAGGTTGACGCCGATGCCCTCGGCATCGGCCTGGTCGAGGCCGGCGCCGTCGAGGATCCCCTGGTAGCCGATCCGCTCGCCTGGGGCGTCGTCCGGCCGGAAGCTCGAGAAGTTCAGGTCGAACTGGGTCCACCCCGAGGCGTTGCCGACGAGGTCCCAGGCCCGCGTCGCGACGTCGTTGACCGGGTCGAAGACACCGAAGCTCTCGTTCGGACGCACCGTGAACGTCACCCGCCGCTCGTCGCCGGTGAGAGTCGTCGCACAGCTCTCGAGGGTGACGCGGGTGGCGCCGTGGTTGGAGGGGTGCATCGAGGCCAGGCCGCCGCCGGCGCAGGACACCCTGTTCTTCGCGAACGCGTAGCCGAGGCTCTCGTCCCGCCACGAGAAGTGCCCGCGACGGTTGGCGCTGTTGCTGCCCCAGAGGTTGATCAGCGCGCGGATTTCCCCGACCCCGCTGCCGGCGTCGGTGGCGGCGGCGACGATCTCGTAGGTCTCGGTGCGGTCGACCCGCCAGGCCGGGCTCGACACGGTCGCCGAGCCGGCCACGGGTGGCGAGACGTCGCGCTCGACGTAGGCCTCGTCGTTGTCCTTCCACGGCGTGCACGCCCCGCCGGCGTCGCAGGAGCTGACGTAGTAGGCGCGCCGGAGGCCGTCGCTCGGCAGGTCGGCGCCGGCAACGGTAAAGGGCACTTGCGTGTCGTGGGCGATCACCACGTTGCAACCGCCCCAGCCGCCGGTGTCGTGGCTGCGGCAGACGCGGTAGTGATCGGCGCCCGGTGACGACGAGGTGACGGTGAACCTGCCGGTGACGTAGCATTTGCCGGCGACGGTGGCGTCGCACGACGCCGCCGTCGGGCCCGGCGGCGGTGGAGCAGTGGCAGGGGCGTTCCCCGCCGCCAGGGCCAACCCGCCGGCTAGCAACAGGCGGAGGGTCCGGGTGCAACGGCTGTGACAAGGCATCGAGACGCTTCGTCCTTTACTCGGTCGCGAGCCAGCCCCCGCAGATTCTGACGCGGCGTGTTGCGGGTTCATGTCGTTTCTTTCGCCGTCGTCAATGCCGGACTCAGTTGGGACATTGTGGCCAGCACACGTTGCTCGTCGCCTTCGAAGCGTCTATCTACTGTTCCTGTTGTGACCGGTTCTTTCGCTGCAACTCAATTGACTCCGCGATCTTGCGTAGCGCCTCCCTTCTCGCCTCTGAATTCGGTGCCGCCCTGAGGGCGTCGTGATACGAGCTGACGATCCCGCTGGTGACGGTTGCCGGCGTAGTTCCGAAGATCGCCCGGATCGCACCGGCGGAATACCGCAACGAATCCGCCGCCTCCTTGCGGCGCAGCGTGGGATCGTCGACCTCAGCTCCTTGCCACAGTCGGCCCTTCTTATCTCGGAGTCCCTTTGTGTAGTGGTCGTTTGGGAATCCCTGACCATCGACCTGGTGAGCGACCGAATCCTGCACCGCGTGCATGAAGTCGCCGATCGCGGTCCTCCCTTCGCCTGGATCTCCCGTCTCCTCGAATGGACTGGCCTGAGCGGCCCCACGCAATTCTCCGAGTCTCTTCTTCGAAGGAAAGTGGAAGTCCTCTCTATGGTTGTCGCGATCCGTGAGGTCACTGAGGCGAAAGGGCGTGCTCGAATCCGCTTCGTCCACCGCGACAGAGGCGTTGGCGATCTCCTTGGCCTGATCCTCGTTAAACCCATTGATCACAGCGGCGGACCACGTCATGACCCAGTGCGCGTCGACGCTCCATAGCCCGTTGATATCGAGGTACCGGAGTGGATTGTTGTTCGCGTAGGCATAGAGACTCCAGGAGCCGCTGTCCCTCCCGGGATCAACCTGCATGAACCTCCCACCGAGCGGGAGGTACTGTCGCGCCCTCATCGAGTTGGTGGCGAAGGCGCCCGCGCCGTCCTTCTCGTGGCCGGTGAAGCCGGCGACGGTCTCGTCGGCCGGGAACTGCTGCGACGGGATCTCCACGCCGTAGGGGCTGTAGTGGGCGAACTCGGTCTCGGTCTGGAAGCCCTGGCTGGTGACGACGCGGGGCGTGCCGAGGTGGTCGAGGTGGTAGTGGCGGACGCGGATCTCGCCGAGTTCCTGGCGGCTGGAGATCAGGCGGCTGCCGGCGTAGACGTAGTCGCGCTTTCTGAGCGGCGCGCCGAGCTCGCTCGGCTCGATGGCGGTGTCGGTCAGCTCGGTGAGGACCTTGCCGTCGAGGTCGCGGATCGTCCATGTCCAGGGGCCCTGTCCGTGTCGGAACTCGAGGATGCGCAGGTCGCCAGTGTCGTAGATCGACAGGGTGCAGTTGGCCGAGGTGCCGTTGCAGCTCGTCACCGCCGTCGCGTTGTCGAACATCGCGGTGATCTTGTCGAGGGCGTCGTAGCGCATTTGCACGCCGCTCGCGGTCGTCGCCCTCTTCCAGTTGCCGAAGTCGTCGTAGTCGTTGCCCCCGCCGGTCCAGTGGCTGGTGGCCGGGGCGACCGTGCCCCACTGCAGGTTGTCGTACTCGTCGTAGGCATAGGAATAGGTGTGGGCGCCGCCCTGGAGGGTGGCGCCGGTCAGGCGGCTCGCGGCGTCGTAGCTGAAGGTGTCGTCGATGCCGCCGATCGAGAGCACGTTGCCCGAGGCGTCGTAGGCGTAGGGGCCGAGGGTGAGGCTGCCGCCCGCGAGCGTGGTCGTGCCCACCCGGCTCAGGCCGGAGGGGTCGGGGTCGTAGGTGTCCGTCCCGCCGCTGAGGTGGATCACCTTGCGGATCGAGCCGTCCGGGTTGTACTCGAGACTCGCCCCGAGGTTGGGCTCGTCGACCTGGGTCAGGAAGCCGTCCCGATAGAGATAGTCGACCTGGCGCGCCGAGCCGCAACTGCCGACGTTCGGACCGGTGCAAAACGCCGGGTAGTCGGTCCGCGTCACCCAGCCGGTGTCCTCGTAGGCCCACAACTGGTGGAACCGACCGCTGACGGTCGTCCCGCCCGGGATGACGCTGCCCGAGGGCTCGTCCAGGCGGAGGTAGCGGACGTCGGTTCTCCGGCTCGCCACGCGACCGGCGTCGTCGTAGACGTAGGTGTACTCGACAGGGAAGCGGGCGCGGTCGCAGGGGTAAGCGGCGCTGCAGATCACGCCCCCGGTGCCGTCGTCGGTACCGTCGTTGGTCCGGTAGTTCAGGCGGAGCGCGACGTCGACCTGCCCGTTGCCGCCCGGGCAGTTGCCCAGGTCCCCGCCGGCGGTACCGGCGAGATCGCAGGCGTGGTACGTCCAGCTCTTGATCAGGTCGCCGTCGATGGTGAGCTCGGTGGGCCGACCGAGATCGTCAAAGACCTGCGTCGCCGAGCGCTTCACGAGCCCGGCGGCCTCGTGCTCGACGGTCCGGGCCTGGCCGCGCGTGTTGAAGTTCGTGTACTCGACAAGGGTGGCCCGCTCGGGGATCTGCTCGGAGAGCAGGAAGCCCCGGCCGTCGTAGGTCATCGTGCGGTCCTGCTCGCCGCGTTCGGCCTTCGTGACCCGGCCCTGGGGGTCGTAGGCATAGGTCGTGACGTTCAGCGGCGGCTGGGCGACGTCGCCGCCGGCAAGGCGGCCGCGCTTGACCTGGAACGTGCGACCCTGGCGGTCCCACTCGACCTTGGTGACGCCGATCACCGCGCTGCCGGGGCCGACGTTGGCGCGAGTCTGCCGCTCGCGGACGCCCTTGTAGACGTACTCGACCTGGGTGCCGTCGGGTTTGTTCACCGAGAGCACCCGACCCTTGAAGTCATAGCGGGCCGCGATCGAGTTGGCCGGCTCGTTGGGCAGGGTGCGGCTGGCGACCAGCCCGCTCGGGTGGTAGGTGGTGATCTGCTCGCTGGGGGTGCCGCTGGGGTGCTCGATCCGCTCGACGGAGACCCGTCCGAGACCGTCGTAGACCGCCTCGTACTCGGCCAGCGGCGTGTCGCCGCCGGCGCTCCCGTCGCCCTTGCGGTAGGTGCGGGCGAGGAGCTGCCAGGTGCCGGTCGTCGAGCTGGAGGGCTTGGTGTACTCGAACTCCCGGTCGGCCGCGACGTCGCTGTCGATCGCGGTCACCCGGCCCATCGGGTCGTAGGTGTAGGTCAGCTCCTCGCCGCGGTTGAGGGTCTCCTCGGCCACCCGGCCGGTGACCTCGTCGATCGTGCGCCAGACCTCGTACACCGGCTGGTTGGCGGTTGCGGGCTGGGGGGCCACCCGCTGGCGGGAGAGGACGCCGTGCTCGTACTGGTACTCGACGGAGTAGTCCTGCTTGGAAACGGTCCAGTAGGTCCCCTCCTTGTTCACGGCGTCCCAGTCGGATGCCGTCAGCCCGGCACCGGAGTAGGTGTCGGCGCCGAAGTACCGCTGCAGATCGAGCTCGCCCTGGGCGTTGTGGGCATAGCGGACGACCAGGTCCTTCGGACCCGCAGCGCCGCCCGCCCAGGTCCGCTCGAGCCGCATCCAGCCGTTGGCAAGATCGAAGACGGCCTCGCCGCCCTGTGTCACGCCCCCCTCCTCGACCCACTTCTCGCGGTAGGTGTCGAGGATCCAGGGGTCGGGGTAGGTGACGTCTTTGCCGACGACGCGGCCGTTGGCGTCGAGCACCAGCTCGCCCCTGCCCTTGTTCCAGTTCTGGAAGGTCGTCACCGCGTTGCCGGAGTTGAAGTTGCCGCCGGTCACGGTCTGCCGGTAGTGGCCCAGGCCGTCGTAGTTCGAGTGGACGACGGTGGCGGACCGTGGCGTGGTGTTGATGCGGTCGGTGAGGTAGAGGGTCTCCGACTCGACCAGGCGAACTCCGACGTGGCAGGGAGGCCCGCCGTAGCCCTCGCAGACGTCCGAGGCCGGCAGCTCGTACTTGACCCAGGTCTGCTCCTCTTGCGTGCAAGCGGTGCTCTCCAGGAGATCGCTCAGGACGGCGGCGCTCGAACTCACGTCGCTGCTGCAACGGTAGAGCCGGTTGGCCAGGTAGCGACCGTCGTCGTCGGGGGGGAACCTGCGGGTGAGGTTGAGGCCCAGCTCCCGCCGGTCCCAGCCCACGTCGGAGCCGGAGTACGGCAAGAACGGCCAGACGGAGAAGTACCTCAGGTCGACCGACGACTTCCCGGGCTCGAGCTGGGTCCAGACATGGACCCGCAGCTCGGGCGACGGGGTCTGAAAGCTGTAGTTGGGGAGGCCGTTGGGCTTGAAGAGCGCGTCGGGGGTGTACTCCCGGCAGGCGTTGAACTCCCCGTCGGGCAGGTCGGCCTTGTGATCGGCCAGCCAGCGGAGGTAGCGGGTGTCGGCGAGCGGCGTCGCGTTCGAGCCGGCGCCCGCATCGAGCGCGTAGCGGCGCGTCACGCCGACGCTCGGGATGCCGCCGCCGCTGTCGGGCCAGCAGTCGCCCGGGGCCACGTCGGGGATCAGGTGGGTGTACTCCCAGTGGACCGAGCCTCCCGTCGGCAGGCTGGCTTCCTTCATGTGCAACCGCAGCGCCTTGGTCTGGGAGTCCTGCCCGGATTCCTGGTGATAGCTGAACCCCCAGCTCGTGGCGTCCGGGAGGGTGATGGAGTCGAGGATCGGTACGGTGACCGTCGGGGTGTTGTCGGGATAGGTATCGCGGGGCCGCACCAGCGTGACCTCCTGCCACGAGAAGGTCCAGGTGCGGTCCACCTGTGCCGCGCTCGCCGCCTCGCACTGCGTGCGGTTCCCGCCCTCCGGGTGCCGCGCGGTCTTGATCGAGCTGACCGACGCCTTGTAGTGCTTGGTGTCGGGGTGGTCCGCCTCCTCGAAGGCGACGGCGGTGATGCGGAAGGGATCGCAGATCACCCAAGTCAATCCGTCCTCGGGGTACTGGATCGTGACCACGTTGTCGAAGCGGTCGCGGATCTCTTCCAGCCGCCAGTGGTCGGGGTGGGAGGGCGTGAGCTGGTCGTAGTAGCCGAAGACGTGGTAGTCGCCGTCGGGGAACTCGACGTGAAGCTTCTCGCCGACGACCTTCAGACGTAGGTGGGATCCGTCGCGGGCGTAGCGAACGTCGAGAGCCGTCGTGCCGTTGAGGCCATGCGGGTTGACGGCTCCGTTGAGGTTGTGGTGGAAGGTGTGCATCGCACCACTGGGGTCGATGTAGGCCCAGTAGCCTCCGGTCTCGACCTCGAGCTCCCGTTCGAGATCCTCGTAGAGCCCGGTGAAACCGAACGGCGGGCGCAGGCGGCCGAGGTGGACCGACCAGCCCATGCCAGTGTTGTTGCCCGGGTTCGGGAACTCGGCGTTCTCGGGGGCGAGCGGGGGACCCGGCAGGGTCTGGTCGGCGTACCGGTCGTAGGCCGACCTGCGCGCCCAGATGTTGGAGTTGTAGACCGCCGACAGGCCGTAGCCGAGGCCGCCCCGGACGTGGTGGCTGAGGATCGGGATGGTCAGCACCAGGTTGCCGCTGCGCAGGTCGACGTTGTCGAAGTCACCGACGGCGAACAGGCCGCGGGCGTCGAAGCCGGTGGGCCGGTAGGTCGCCAGCGGGTCGCTGGCGAAGGGGTCGATGTTGGTGCCCTGGTTGGGGACGGCGGTCGCCGCGGCCGATCCGGACTGGAGGGGGGCGCTCGACTGGACCGGAGCCCCCGCCTGGCCGACCGTGCCGCCGTCGAAACCCACCAGGTAGGGAACGCCCTCGGCGGTGATCTCGAACTCGACCGGATCGCCGCCGAGCACGTTGAAGGTGAGGGTCCGCGCGAGGGGTCCCACGTCGCTGGCGAAGAGGTGCCAGCGAACGATCCTCGACCCGCCGGCCGGGACCTCGAACGGCGGCGGCAGCCCGCCCTCGTCGGACACGCACAGGGTCATCGGCTCGCTGTTGCAGCCGACGATGATCTGTCCCGGGATGCTCACCTCGGTCGCGATCGCCCCGCTGTTGTGCAGCTCGAGGTCGAAGAAGGGGGCGTCGGCGGTGTCCAGGTAGGGCCGGCGCGAGACCCGACCGAAATCGAAGGAGTCGGCCGGCGCGCCGTTGATCAGAAGCTCGAGCTGCGGGGCGGGGACGGGCGTCCCCGAGACCCACAGGACCTCGAGCAGGGGCTCGAGGAAGGTGAATCGGGTGGTGTCGGGATACCACACCCGGAATTCCATGGCCTGCTCGAGCGCCGCCAGCGACGACGGCGACCAGACGAAGTCGACCGTCCTCGACTGCCCCGGACCGAGCGTGATGTGGGAGGGATGGCTGATGCCGAAGACGTCGGTCTGACCGAGGCTCTGGTCGTTGGGGACCAGCGAGAATTCCCCGCCGGCCGGGAACTCGACCGTCAGGGGGAGGGCGCTCGGGTTGCTCAGGGAGACCGGGATCGAGCCCGCCTGCCCGACGCCGACGGTGCCGAAAGCGAACGCCGACGGCAGCGCCGGGAAGTCCCTCGAGTAGCCCTCGACCGCCTTGGTCCGCACCACCGGCCCGGGGACGCCGTCGTAGATGGCCGTCGCGGTCAGGGACGCCGAGAGCGCGCCGTTGCCGGAGGGGGTCCAGCTCACCGCGACCTGCGCGGTTTGACCGGGCGGGATCGCGAGCTGCTGCGGGGACACCGCGACGGCCGGGCTTCCGGAGACCGCGAGCGTCACGTCGACTCCATGGGCCTGGCTCGGGTTGTGGAGCCAGACGTTGCGGGTCACGGCCGCCCCGGGCCGGACCACGCCGAAGAAGATCCCGGACGAGTCGGTGAAGACTCCCCCGACACCGCCCAGGTCGACCGCCTGCGCGGTCACCGGCACCACGTGCCCGGCCGGGGTACCGGTCGTCGGCGTGACCGTGAGGTGACCGCTGAAGGTCTTCTCCTGCCCGTTGGTATCGAATGTCACCGTGTAGGTTCGGCTGGCGGTCGGCGACCCGGCCGCGCCGAGTGTCTGGGCGGTCGACGGGACGATGCTCGCGATCTCCCACGAGCTGGCGAGGATCGACACCGACACCGGGGCGGCGCTGACGTTGCTGACCGTGAGCGTCTCGGTGGCGCCGGCATTGCTGTCGACCACGCCGAAGTCGAGCGCGGAGGGCGAGATCGAGATCACCGACGTCGCCGTGCCGCTCACCGCCACCGGGCTGCGCGCCGGCACGCCCACCCCCGGGTGCGAGGCGCCCGCCGCCAGCGTCCCGGTCAGGGGACCCGGGAAGTCGGGTGACCAGGTGACGGTGACGCTCGCGCCGGAGCCGGCGGTGCCCTGGGGGTTCAGCGTCAGCGACGCCGGTGACACCGCAATCTCGCCCACCGGCGGCTCGAAGGTCACGGTCACCGGCTCGGCGCCGACGTTGGACACGGTCAGGGTCCTCGTCGAACTGTCCCCGACGTCGACGTTGCCGAAGCTCAGCGAGGCGGGCGACACCGAGAGGTGCGCCCCCGGGGTCACCACCGGCAGGGGGAAGGAGCGGTCGCCGACCTTGGTCGGGATGAGGACGATCTCGTGCGCAGCGGCGGGGCCCGGGAGCCCGGCGGCGAGCAGCAGGCAAGAGAGCAGCAGGCGCGAGAAGGGCTTCGTGGTGCGAGGCATGGTCAGGGGGCCTCCCGTTCGAGCTGGGCTCGACGTCATCGGTCGTCGTCCGGTCAACGTGTGCCGGCGTCGAAGGGGCCGGCGATCGAGCGGCCGGACCTTGCCCCAGGCTCCGCGCATCCGCCAATGGAAGAACCGTGGAAGAAGTCTGGAAGAAGCGTGCACGGACTCCGGAGCCACCGTGAGGAAAGCGAATCCATCGTTCCTCCATGCTTCCGCCATCGCCTCGGCACGGGAGATCGGCGAGCGTTCCTCGTGTGTCGCGAGGTGAACGCACAGGCGAACCCCCGGCGGCGGGGTGCTCGTCGGGTCGCCGGCGGTGGTGGCGGCGCCGGGCCACCGAGAGAAGCCGCCGCGCCCGGCTCAGGGCGCCGAAGGGGGCCTGGCGGCGCGAGCCCGGTCCGCCAGCAGGACCAGCCCGCGCTCGCGGAGCTCCGCTTCGAGTTCGGCGAGTTCCGGACCGGAGCCCGGATCGGCGAGTTCCAGCTCCGCGCGCACCAGTTCGCTCTCCAAGCGCAGCCGGTCGAGGCCCCGCGGGGCCGCGAAGTCGCGGACTCCGTCGAGCAGCCGGCGTGCCTCCGCAGCGTCACCGAGGCCGCCGAGGGCGCGCGCCGCGAGCAGCCACCGGTTGCAAGCATTGATGGATAGCTCGCGCTCGGAATCGAGCACGTCAGCCCACGGCAGCGCCGCACGCGCGAGGTCGGGCCGCCCGAGCTCGAGCTGGATCGCGGCGATGGTGTCCTCCGCCGAGTTGCGCAAGCCCGGCGAGCCCGCGCCCGGGAGCCGCTTCACTTCGTCGTGCGCCCTCCGGGAGACCTCGAGCGCCCGGCGCGGATCGCCTTCCGCGAGCAGGAGGTGCGCTTCGCCGAGGTCTCCCTGGATGATCCGGCCCGGATCGCCCATCTCAGCCCTCAACTCGCCAGCGCGGGCGAGGAGTCGCCTGGCCTCCTCGACCTCTCCGCGGGCGAGCAACGCCCTCGAGACGCCGTCGAGGCTTGCCGCGACCATCCGGCCGTTGTCCACCTCGTCGAAGATCCGCGCGGCCCCGCGAAGGGCCGCCTCGGCGCGGGCGACCTCGGCGGCCTCGAGGTAGGCGTAACCCAGGTTGAACTGCGCCGTGCCCCGGCCCTCCGGCATCCGGAGCTCGCCGTAGAGCGTCTCGGCCTCCTCGAGCCGCTCGATGGCGAGGCGCATGTCGCCCTGGTAAAGGGCGACCTTGCCGAGGTTGTTCAACGCCGACGCGATCCCGTCCCGCTTGTCCAGTTCGCGGTAGATCGCGAGCGCCTCCTCGAACAGCTCGCGCGGCTCGCTGACCGAGCCTCCCCCGAAGCTCGCGTAGGAGATCGCCAGCTCGCCTAGCGAGGTCGCCTCGCCGGCGCGATCGCCGATCTCCCGGCTCAGCTCGATCGAGCGCAGCAGCGCGGCTTTTCCTTTCTCGGGGGAGCCGTTTCGCCAGCGCTGACCCGCCACCCGGCGGAGCGCTAGCGCCTCGCTCCGGCGATCCCCGGTGGCCTGGAAGACCGCGATGGCGGCCTCGGCCAGCCGCGACGCCTCGTCGTATTTGCCCTGCTCGGCCCGCCAGCCGGCGAGGGTCACGCGCGCCGAGGCTGCCTCTCGTCGCTGCCCGGCGAGATCGAAGATCTCGAATGCGCGGGTGAGCGCGAGCCCGGCGCCGTCGACCTCGCCGAGATCGTAGAGCGCGCCGGCCTCCAGCTCGAAGGCGCGACCTTGGACGAGCGGCGCGTCGACCCGCTCCGCCGCGCTCCGCGCCCGGCGCGCGGCGTCGGCCGCCAGCGCGTTGTCGCCGCGGCCGGCGGCCGCCCGCGCCTCGACCAGCGCGATCCGGCCCGCGATCCCCTGGAACGAGGCGCGGCGCTGGAGATCCTCGACGATCGCGAGCGCGGCGGCGAAGTCGCCGCGGTGGGTCTGCGCGTCGGCGAGGGCCAGACCGTATTCGAGGTTGTCCGGCGTCAGCAGCCAGAGCGCCTCCAGCCGCTCGACCGCGGCGGGCCAGTCGGGGGTCAGAGAGTAAGCGCGCGCCTCGGTCCACAGGCGGCCCTCCGCGGGCAGCGGGGCGGAGAGCGCCAGCGCCCGCGCCGCGCTGGCGGCGGCGCGCGCGTCGTATCCGAGGGCGGCCCAGGCCTCGGCCAGCGTGAGGTGCGCGAACGGGGAGCCGGGGTCGATCTCGATCGCCCTTTCGAGCAGGCCGCGGGCGCTCTCCGCGTCGCCCCGGCGCAGCTCGACGACCGCCTGGAAGTAGAGGCGGGCCGCCTCGGGCGGGGCCGGGATGCCCTCCCTCCCGCCGGCCGCGCGGTTGGCCGGGCCGTCGCCGAAGCCCAGCCGGCCGCGGAGCCGACGCCCGGCCGAGAGCACCAGCGCGGAGAGGTCATCGATGGAGCCGGTCTCGACGATCCCCTCGATGACCTCGCCGTTCGCGCCGTCGTGCAGCAGGAGGTCGATCCGCAGCGCCTCCCGGTTCGCCTCCGCGCCGCCGAGGTAGGAGCCGGTCACGAGGTAGGCGGCCCCGAGCGCCGAGCCGAGGCGGCGGAGGGTTTCGGGCCGGGCGATCTCGTCCGGCGCGATCGACAGTTCGTACGTGGCGAGCCGGGCGACGTCCGACGGCATGGCCCGCCCCAGGTCGCTCGCCGCCAGCTCGGTGGCGAGCATCTGCTCGAGCGCCGGCTGCAGCCAGTCGCCGGCGCCGTTCTCGGACAGGTTCCTCACCGCGAGGATGGCGACGGCGGGCCTCGAATCCGCGGCCGCCGCGGCCCGGCCGGCGTCCCGGCCGCGGGCGAAGTGCCACCA
>Ga0256864_1000109_pt1 | contig 33156 bp, 24 predicted proteins | sample RVTome_11_FD_187336 | JGI IMG/M metagenome (GOLD analysis project Ga0256864, IMG submission 187336) | Soil microbial communities from uranium-contaminated site in the Upper Colorado River Basin, Wyoming, United States - RVT147D111 HiSeq ... | reverse complement strand
TGGGAGGAGGGCCATCGAGCGGTTGAAGAGCCCAATCGGCAAACCGTTTTTTCTTCCAGCCCGTACATACGAACGGCGCGATCTTGCGACCGCGCCGTTCGGCTACTACTACTGCTGCTGATGGACTAGTTGCTGAGCAGCACCGCGACTCGGTTGTTGCGCCTGAGCTGCGGGTCGTCGAATGAACCGGTCTGGATCTTGTAAGCCGGCACGCCCGCATTGATCAGCGCGTCGCGCACGTTACTGACACGCTGCGGGTTGGAGCCATCGATGCCCGCTCGGAAGGACGGGTTCTGATTCATGTGGTCCGCGATCTCTCCCGGCTTGTTGCTGTCGGAATCGAGAATGTTGTCATTGTTGCCATTGAACGTGAAGTCCCGGTACGAACTCCAGCCGCTACCTCCGGCCATCGGGCCTTGGGCACCCATCGGGCCGATCGCGCCTTGCGGACCCGCAGCGCCGGTCGCGCCAGTTGGGCCGCTCACGCCCGCGAGCTCAGTGCTGCCCTGGGCGCCCGTATATCCCGTAGCGCCTTGCGCGCCCGCAACACCGGCAGGACCAACCGGGCCGGTCGGACCGACCGTAGCCGGGCCTTGAGCACCCGTGCTACCGGCTACCCCTTGTATGCCCGCGGGACCGGTTTGTCCCCTCGAGCCGGCAGGACCCGGGAGGCTGTCGCCTTGAGCACCCGTCTGCCCGGTAGCGCCTTGTGCGCCAGCGGCGCCGGCAGGACCCGCTTCGCCGGCACGACCGACTACCATCGCGCCCGTGACGCCCGTCGCTCCGGCCGGGCCTTGCATGCCTGCGGGGCCGGAATAACCTTCTGGACCGGCAGGACCGGCCATCGCCACGCCAGACGCGCCGGTGGCTCCGGTAGCACCTCGCTCACCCGTCGCGCCGGCAGGACCGGCGGGACCGGCAGGACCGACCCAGCTGGTCGGCTCCGGTGATTGCGCGACGGGCTGCGTGCTTGCGCACCCCACGGCAAACGTCGCAACGACCGCGAGCAACAGCGGGCGTTTCACCATATTCTTTAACAGCATCGAACGTCTCATGATGGTTCCTCTAATGTCGGTAACAAGACTGCGCACGGATAGAATCCCTTTCAATCGAAATCGTGTGCGCGTGGTACGATTCGCATTGGCAAAATACGCCGAATTTCCGGCCCGTTCCGTTCGCCAACGCTCATAGCGACATTTTGTCCTGCGGGTTCCGCAAGCAATGATCCCCTTTTGTCGGGGACCGGGGCGCGCTGCACGGTAACGAACTCCCGTAAACCAGCGACGGGCATGCGGGAAAAAGACGCGAGTCCTGGAACGAGTGAGAAACCGCCTGCGTCACGGCCGACGCAAAGGGTAAGTTACTTTGCACCGTAGCGCGCGATAGTCGCCGTTCGCGCCTGCGTCGTCACGCGGCGCGATGGATTTCATTCAGGCGTTTCTGCCAGTCCGTGAGTTCGCGCTCGGCCTCGTCATCCGAGGTTCCATACGTTTCCCGGATCCGGCTGGCGAGCTGGTCCTCGGTGAGGTCGTCCCATTGCTCGACGACGTTGCCCTTGATTTTTTTCCAGTTGTCTTCGATGCGATCCCAGTTCATGTCGATCTCCTGCTGCTATGCCTGCCGGTCCTCGAGGGGCCGGTTGTCGTTACGGCAATTCTCCGCCCCGCAAAATGCGTGTTCTGTGCGATAGCGTACATGCCGTGCACGATTTTCACCCTTGCTGTCCCGCTAAGGAATGCTATGTGTGCAACCGCACATACGAAGTCTTTTCCTCGCGGTAATCTCCCCCGCATTTCCTCCGTTGAAATTCCCGGCAGGGCATGAGCACATGAACCGAGTTCCGGTTGCAAACAGGCTGCTTGCGGCCCTGCCGCGCAAGGAATATCAGCGTCTGCTGACCGGCCTCGAGCCGGTCACGCTGATTTTCGGCGAGGTGCTCTATGAGACGGGGAAGCCGATCCGGAATGTCTACTTTCCCGGCGACTCTCTGGTGTCGTTGCTCACGCCGGTGGAGGGGCATATGGCGCTGGAAACCGGCCTGGTTGGCCGCGATGGCATGCTCGGGGTTCCCCTGGCACTCGGGATAAACACTTCGCCGGTGTGCGCCCTGGTACTGGGAGCCGGAACGGCCTTGCGCATGACATCCGCGCGCTTCCGCAGCGAGCACGGGAAGTACGGGCCCTTGCACAATGAGTTGAGCCGGTATATCCACGAACGCATGGTTCAAATCACGCAAACCGCGGCATGCAACCGCTTTCACCCGGTCGAAGGCCGCCTCGCCCGCTGGCTCCTGATGACGCGCGATCGGATGGGAATGAATCACTTTCGTCTAACACAGGAGCTTCTTGCCAACATGCTGGGCGTGCTGCGGGTTGCCGTTACCAAGGCCGCCGGCGCCCTGCAGCAACGCAAACTGATCAGCTACCGCCGCGGCAATATCAGCATCCTCGATGAAAGAGGCCTCGAGGCGGCCTCATGCCGGTGTTACAGGGTCGTCAAGGACATGCACGACGTCACCGAAATCTAGCGGCCGGTCGGACTCGGGCCTCGGACAGACTGCTTAACGGGCTGAGTCGCTTTTCGATGAGCCGACCGCCCGCCAAGAAACTGGCCCGGAACGGGGTTGCCGTTACCGGGCCAGGTATTTCAAGTGTTCACTGGGGGAGAAAGAGCTGAACACTCATGCGAATTATTCCTCTCTCCTCCAGGGCGCTCTGTGCGTTAGCGTACAGCTGGAGTATCCTGTTCACCTAGGGTTTCCGTCGTCTCGCTGCCGAAATTGACCGGGTCGGCAACGACACCTCTGAGGTTGGAATGCATCAGCGCGCGAAGTCCACGGAAAATAATCCCAATAAAAATCATCTGCTTGCCGCCCTGCCTGCGGCGGCCTACGCGCGCCTTCTGCCCCACCTGGATCCGGTGGATTCGCCGCTTGGCCTCGTTATCTTCGAATCGGGCAGCAAATTGCGGCACCTTTATTTTCCCGCCAGCGGCATCGTGTCTTTGCTCTACGCCACGGAAGACGGAACCTCGACGGAGATCGCGGTCATCGGCAGCGAAGGCGTGGTGGGGATCGCGTTGTTCATGGGCGGCGAAAGCACGCCCAGCCGGGCGGTCGTGCAAAGCGCCGGCCATGGCTACCGGCTTCAAGCAGCTGTGCTAAAAACGGAATTTGAGCTCGGCGGCCCGTTGCAGCATCTGCTGCTGCGCTACACTCAGGGACTCATCGCGCAGATGACACAGACCGCGGTCTGCAACCGGCACCACTCTGTGGACCAACAACTGTGCCGCTGGCTCTTGTTGAGCCTCGACCGGCTGTCCTCGAACGAGCTCACCATGACCCAGGAGCTCATCGCCAACATGCTGGGGGTGCGCCGCGAGGGCGTCACGGAGGCCGCCGGAAAACTGCAGGAGGCAGGGTTGATCCGCTACAGCCGCGGCCACATCACCGTTCTCGACCGCCCGAAACTGGAGAAGCGGGTTTGCGAGTGCTACGCGGTCGTGAAAAAGGAAATGGACCGCTTGCTCCCCGATAAGATGGCAAGCTGATTTCGCTTCCGGTCGGTCCCCACCTTTGTCGCCCTTCCGAGTGCTACGGGAGGGTCAAATAGATGTAACGCCGCCTCTACCGGACGTAATCCCGCAAACCGCTCGGCCTTAAAACACGGACGGCGCCGCCGTCGGTCGGCGAGTGGCCGTCTTGAAGCTGGCGCATCCGGGTGTCATTTCCGCGAGAGCAATCGCGGCAGCTCGGCGTGCAGGCCCTCGTATTGCTGCCTGATGAATCGATAGCACTCGCAGGACTTCTTCACCAAGCCAGGCTTGTCGACAACCTTGATGCGGCCGCGGCCGTAGCCGATCAACGCGGCCGCCCGAAGGTCCTGGGAGACCTCGGTAATGCTTGAGCGACGCACCCCGAGCATGGCGGCAATCCACGCGTGGTCCATCGGAAACTCGCGTGAGCCGGAATAGTCGCTCATGGTGAGCAACCACCGCGCCACGCGCTGCCCTATGGTATGGTGCTGGCTGCACGCCACCGACTGGCTGATCACCGCAAGAAACGTCCGCGTGTAGGCCAGGAGCAGCCGCTGAAGCGCGCTGCCAAAACGAACATTCGTCCGCAAGTCTTGCGACTTCATCTTAAACGCGCCGCCCGGGAGCTGCACGATCGCCTTGTCGGGGGTGACGACACCGCCCAGGAAAATATTGATGCCCACGATGCCTTCGCGGCCGATGACTCCGACCTCGACGGTGCGCCTGTCATCCGTGGTGTCGATCATGGCGACCACGGCGTCTTCGGGAAAGTACACCTCCTCGATTTCCTGATCCGCCCGATAAACGATCTCACCGCGTTTCAATGCCACGTGCTCGAGCTTGGGCAGAAGGCGCCGGTATTCAGTGGCGAGGAGTGCGGCGAGGATTCCGTTCCGGACCGGAATGCCGGCGGGCAGGGCTCGTCGTCTTTTGCGCGTCGGACTATGCGCTACAGCCATTGCCGGCCCCGTGCTCCCTCGAGATGATGGCGGCGCTGGACGAGAGAAAGGTTATCTCGCGCCTCTGTTCCATAACACGACTTCCACCGTCGAGATCAAGATCACGAGGTCGAGGAACAACGAGTGGTTCTTCACATAGTAAAGATCGTACTGCAGTTTCTCGACCGCATCGTCGAGCGACGCGCCATAGCGATAGCGCACCTGCGCCCAGCCGGTGATCCCGGGCTTGACGCTGTGGCGCAAAGAGTAATAGGGAATCTGCTTCACCAGCTTGTCAACGAAGAACGGCCGCTCCGGGCGCGGACCGACAAAGCTCATCTCGCCTTTCAGCACGTTGACGAGCTGCGGCAACTCATCGATTCGCAACTTGCGGATGATGCGCCCGACTCGAGTGGCACGGGCATCGTCGACGCCGGCCCAGCGCGGCGTCCCATGGCTTTCGGCGCCGTTCTTCATGCTGCGTAGCTTATGCATCGTGAATACTCGCCCGCCTTGGCCGACCCGCTCCTGCCGGTAGAGCACGGGCAGCCCGCTCTCAAGGTAAATGCAAATCGCGGCCAGAAGCATGACAGGCAGCGTGAGCAGCAGGAGCGCCGTGCTCGCGGCACAATCAAAAAGCCGCTTCACGGCGCTCCTGAAAAGTCCCTGGCCAAAGCCTTCCCCGAGCACCATCCAGCTCGCGTTGAGCGACTCCAGCGACACTTGCTGGTACTCGCGTTCGAAGTACGTGGACAACTCGGCGACTTTGACCCCTTTCGATCTGCATTCCAGCAGCTCCTGCACCGGCAATCCCCCACCTCGCCGGTCCCTTACTGCGACCACGATCTGGTCTATCCCGTATTTTTCCACCACTGACGGGAGCGACTCGCCCGGCGCCATGGACAGGACGCGCGGCAAGGGAACGTAGTGGTTCGCGGAAGGCTGGAGCGTGACATAGCCCACTATCACATGGTTGTGGTTACCCTCTGCAAGCTCCGCAAGCTTGACAGCTCTGGAACCCGTGCCCAGAACAAGCACGCGCGGCTTGAAGTCGACCAAATTGTCCCACTTGGAAAGGCCAAATCGAACGAGGCCGCTTCCGGTCACAACCACGATCACCATGATGGCAAGCCCGTCCGGCCCCATGTACAGCGAAGGCACCAGATACATCATCAGGAATATCAGACCAAGACCAGCCAGTAGCGCCGCAACCGGGCGCACCAGAATGGACTGCGGGTCCTTCCAAGCGTCCGCCTGGTATAGCCCCATGCTGTTCATGACGATCAGAATGCCAAGCGAATATGCGGCGGCCGGGGGCGGCACCGCAGCCCCGGAAATAACGATCGGCGCCCCAGGCTCAGCTAGATGAAAGGCGAGACCCAGGTGGACGGCGAAAATCAGGACCAGCGCTTCCAGAACGACAAGAAGCACTAGTTTTTCAGAAACGTAGTGGTTGAAAACGCGGACCATGCGAGCGACGCCTTCCCTTGTTGTTGCGACTGACAGGACGCGGGAAGAAAGGCGTGAAGCTCTGCCCCCGTTAACTTGTTTGCGTCAGACCAGGCCGTTGCTGAGTGTCCATTGCCGTCCAGTGGAAGACCTCGGCGACAGACACCGCCACTACCTGTCAATGCTTCGGACCGAAATAATTGTGAATTATCCACAGCCGCTCCAGGCGGTTCTGTGCGGTAGCGTACATGCGATGCACGATTTTCACCCTTCCCGTGCCGCTCCTGGATGCTATGTGTGCAACCGCACATACGGGCTTATTTGCTCGCGCTAATCTTGCTCGCATCTCGTCTGTCGAATTTCTCGGCAGAGCATGAGCACGTAAACCGAGTCCCGGCTGCAAACAGCCTGCTTGCGGGCTTGCCCCGCAACGAGTATCGGCGTCTGCTGACTGGCCTCGAGCCGGTCACGCTGACTTTCGGCGAGGTCCTCTATGAGCCGGGGAGGCCGATCCGGCATGTCTACTTTCCCAGCGACTCGCTCGTGTCTTTGCTCACGCTGGTAGAGGGGCATAGGGCGCTGGAAATTGGCTTGGTTGGCCGCGAAGGCGTGCTCGGGATTCCGGTGGCGCTCGGGATAACCCGTTCGCCGGTGCGCGCCGCCATCCTGCTGCGTTCTCGCCAGCCAGCCCCACCCGGACCCGAACAGCTTGCCGCCCGCCTCGTCGAAGCGGGCCTTGAACTGCTCAAGACCGCCGAAATCGCGATCGATCGCTTCGGCGAGCGGACCCGCGGGTGCGGCACCTGCTGCCGGAGCCATGACCTGCCAGAACAAGCTGTGGTTCACGTGTCCGCCAGCGTTGTTTCTTACGGCGGTTCGCGCTTTGTCCGGAAGCTTGCTTAGGTTGAGCAACAGCCAGAGCGCCGTGCGCTCGTGCCATTCAGGGAATTTTTCCAGCGCCGAATTCAAGTTCGCCACGTACGATGCGTGATGCTGGTCGTGATGCAGCGTCATGGTGCGCGCGTCGATATGCGGCTCGAGCGCCGCATAGTCATACGGCAAGGGGGGAAGCATGTGCTTCATTGATAGGGCTCCTTGTGAGGCAGGTTACCGCCGCGCCGGGATGAAGCTCGTCGCTCGGTCCGGGCGCTGTCAATCGTTTGGAAATTCTCCGCTTCCACTCCAGGATCTGCCGTGCGCTGGCGTACACGGCATGAACGGGCGAGATGAAGCGGATCGGCTGTCCGGCACGAAAAACGGCCCCCGCACATACGCTGCCCGGGGGCCGGACCCCGCCGATCTTGGGGGAGGGGTGATCGACGGGAGGAGAGATTGCAGTATCCACATCCGCCCGGAACTGTTCTGTTCGGTAACGTACATTACGGGTAAAATGTCTCTGATATGGGGACATGTGAAGCTCGAGCGAGATGCCGGGGGGGTAGATATGCCTAACACGCCCGCCGTAACCGGAAGACAAAACCCCCTCCAAAATCATCTGCTTGCCGCGCTTCCCGCGGCGGACTACGAGCGCCTGCTGCCCGACCTGGAGCTCGTGCCGTTGCCGCTCGGCTGGGCGGTCTACGAGTCCGGTGGCCCTCAGGGCTACGTGTATTTCCCCACCACCAGCATCGTGTCGCTGCTCTACGTCATGGAAAACGGGGCCTCGGCGGAAATCGCGATCACCGGCAACGAGGGTCTGATCGGCATCTCCTTGTTCATGGGTGGGGAAAGCACGCCCAGCCGGGCGGTGGTGCAAAGCGCCGGCTACGGCTACCGGCTCAAGGCGGCGGTGCTGAAAAGGGAATTCGAGCAGGGTGGCGCTATGCAACATCTGGCGCTGCGCTACACGCAGGCGCTGATCACGCAGATGGCGCAGACCGCAGTGTGCAACCGGCACCACTCGGTCGAGCAGCAACTGTGCCGCTGGCTCCTGCTGAGCCTGGATCGCCTGGCCTCGAACGAGCTCGCCATGACGCAGGAGCTGATCGCCAACATGCTGGGGGTGCGCCGGGAGGGCGTCACGGAGGCCGCCGGAAAACTGCAGGAGGCAGGGTTGATCCGCTACAGCCGCGGCCACATCACCGTTCTCGACCGCCCGAAGCTGGAGAAGCGGGTTTGCGAGTGCTACGCGGTCGTGAAAAAGGAAATGGACCGGCTACTCCCCGATAAGATGACAAGCTGATTTCGCTTCCGGTCGATCCCCGCCATTGCCGCCCTTCCAGGGGCGGATCCTGCCGTCGTCAATCGAGTGGTTGATTTCGCGGCTCTTGCGAAAGAACAACCCGCACGCCGAGCACCTGGAACCGCCCCACGGTGATCGCCGCGCCGGGAGCGATCCATGGGAATGGGCTCACATCGCTCCTGCCGCCAGGGATGAATCCGGGTTGACGGAAGAGTCCCGTCTTTTCCGGATCAGGACCATCGAGTCCGTCCGGGTCCTGGCAAGCTCGTTTGCGTAGTCGCAGGCTTCCAGCATTTCGTCGAACAAGGCCCGCGGCTTGTCGAAGTCCTGCTGAAACACCCCCCACCTGCCGTCGGGGGCACACGCGACGAGCACAAACGGCGAATCCCTTGCCTCAACCCGGTTGCTGCGGCTCGCGGCGGATTCGCGCGACGGGTCCATCAGGCCGCAAACAGATATCGCTTTGAGCGCGAGACGGATCACGGGGTTGTTGATGATCATGACGGTCTCCACTGGTTCCGCAAATCACTTCTCACAGGCCTTCACGCCCGCCATCGCATGGACGGGGATGTTTTCATCATCGCCGCACCCGGATTGACCTGTGGTTACCGGCTGGAGGAATCCCAATCGCGGTTGCGACGCAGGAACTCCGCGAGCACGCGCTCGCCTTTCTCTCTGGTGATACCGTATCGCTCCTGGTATTTACCCGCGGCCTGATCGTGCTTGCCGGCGACCACGCTCAAGTGGTCGTGGGTCAGCGTGCCCCACCGTTCTCTCATGCGCCCGCTCAACTGCTTCCACTTGCCTTCGAGGCGATCCCGATTCATGTCAATCTCCTGCCGTTCCCCATACACGCGGTTAATGAAGCCGGCTCGTCACGAGGAGCGTTGCGGGATCATCACACCATCCAACTCCCGGTCCCTCGCGCTCCCCGATGGAAACACCGGCCGCTGAAGTCCCCGTCGTTGCGGCAATGATCGCCCTTGGAAATCGCTTGTTCTGTTCGCCAGCGCACATACGGCGCACGGCCACCCGGTTAGTCTGGGTGGCCGTGGTATTCCATTGCGGGCGACGGCGAGTATTTCAATTAAAAGCAAAAGTTTGACGACGAGCCCCTCGATGGGCCAGCCCTGCCGTCCGCCCGGGGACAATCAAGAATGAAAAAGACGAAATCATGACGACGTTCAACAACGGCTCGCGGGCGCTGCCACGGGCTCTCGCCCGCTGTGCTGCGAGAACGGCAGCTGATGATAAGCGCGGCGACCACCGCGCTTTTCCTGGTGCCCGGCCGCCACCTGCTCGGCGATCTGACGCACCTTCTTCGCGTCGCAATTGAATTCGGCAATTCTTCGCGCTTTCGGGCGCGCGTCGCGGGCTGCGCCATGGGACAACGAAGAGTCCATCCGCGAGGAGCTCTTCAGTATCGAGCGCCTCGAGCAACATGCCGAGAGCCTTGCGGCGGCCCAACCCATCACCGCGGGGCGGGTGACGGGGCGATCCCTCGCCGTTCGGCTGAAGGAGAACGAGTCGGTTCTGCTCGTCGCGTATCGCGCCATCGCCAAGGCGGTCGGCGCGGGTCGTGCCATTACGCCGGCCGCCGAGTGGCTGCTCGACAACTACCACCTGGTCGAAGAGCAGATCCGCGACATTCGTGACGATCTGCCGCCCGGCTACTATCGGCAATTGCCCAAGCTGGCGGCCGGACCTTTCGCCGGCTATCCGCGGGTCTTCGGCATAGCCTGGGCTTTTGTCGCTCATACGGACAGCCGCTTCGATCCCGGGATGCTGCGCCGGTTCGTGCGCGCCTACCAGCGCGTTCAGCCGCTGACCATCGGGGAGTTATGGGCGGTCGCGATCACGCTGCGCATCGTGCTCGTGGAGAATCTTCGACGCGGGGCGAAGCGCATCGTGGCGAGCCGGGCGGCTCGCCAGGAAGCGGACGCCCTGGCGGACCGGCTCCTGGGAGTGAACGCGCACGCAGCCGAGCCGGCGCGGACGGTCCTTCAGCATTACGAGCGGGCATCCTTGCCGGGCGCCTTCGCCGTCCAGCTCGTGCAACGGCTGCGAGACCAGGATCCGAAGGTCTCGCGGGCGCTGATGTGGCTCGAGGAGCGCCTCGCGGCACAGGGAACGACCGCCGACCGGATCGTGCATGACGAGCACCAAAGACAAGGTGCGACGAACGTGACGGTCCGCAACATCATCACGAGCATGCGCCTCATCTCCGACGTCGACTGGGCGGTGCTCTTCGAGAACGTCAGCCTGGTCGACGAGACGCTGCGGTCCGGCAGCGATTTCGCAGGCATGGATTTTCCGACGCGCAACCTCTACCGCAGCGCGATCGAGGAGCTCGCGCGCGGCTCGAATTTGACCGAACTTGAGATTGCGCGGGCGGCTCTTCTGGCCGCAAACGCACCGGAGCGTCGGACCCAACCAGTGTGCGACGGTGCCGGCGGACGCGAGCGCGATCCCGGTTATCACCTGATCGCCGGGGGGCGTCGCGCGTTCGAGGCAAGGGTCGGATTTCGCGCTCCCCTGCGGAGCTGGCCCGGCCGTTTCACCGCAACCATCGGCATCGGCGGCTATATCGGCACCATCGGCGTAGCCGCTGCGATCATTCTCTCCTTGCCGTTGTTGGCGCTGGCAGGTGCGGGAGTCGGCGACGGATGGCTCGTTGTTCTCGCGCTTCTCGGGCTGATCCCGTCGATCGATGCGGCGATGGCGCTCGTGAGCCGGGGCGTCACGAGAGGGTTCGGCGCGACGATCCTGCCGGGCCTGGAGCTCCGCGCGGGCATACCTTTGCACCTGCGCACGGTGGTCGCCGTCCCGATTCTGCTCACGACGCAGGCCGCGATCGAGGGGCAAATCGAGCGCCTGGAGATCCACCACCTCGCCAGTCCGGAACGCGAGCTTCATTTCGCGCTGCTCGCGGACTGGATGGATGCCGCGACCGAGACGGTTGAAGGAGATGACGCGCTCCTCGAGGCCGCCGCCGCGGGGATCGCCCGTCTGAACCGCCGCTATGGACCGGCGCCCGGGGGGGACCGTTTTCTCCTGCTCCATCGGCGGCGGGTCTGGAACGAAGGGCAGCAGCGCTGGATGGGGTGGGAGCGCAAGCGCGGCAAGCTCCACGAGTTGAACCGGCTGCTCCGCGGCGCGGGCGATACGACTTTCGTGGGCGTCGGCGGGCCGCCGTTCACCCCGCCTGCCGCCCCGCCTGCCGGTGTCCGTTACGTGATCACGCTCGACGCCGATACCCGGATGCCGCGCGAAGCGGCGCACCGACTGGTGGGCAAGATGGCGCACCCGCTCAACCAGCCGCGGCTCGATGCCGGCACCCGGCGCGTCGTCGAAGGGTATGGCGTGCTGCAGCCGCGCGTTACGCCTTCGCTGCCGATCGGTCGCGAGGGGTCGCTCTTCCAGCGCATCTTCTCCAGCACGAGCGGCATCGACCCTTACGCCTCCGCCGTGTCCGACGTGTACCAGGACCTCTTCGGCGAAGGCTCCTATACCGGCAAGGGCATCTACGACGTCGATGCCTTCGAGGCGGCGCTCGATGGCCGCGTGCGCGAGAGCACCCTTCTCAGCCACGATCTTTTCGAGGGGACCTTCGCCCGCGCCGGCCTCGCTTCCGATATCGAGGTGGTCGAGGAGTTTCCGTCACGCTACGACGTCGCCGCCGCACGCCAGCACCGCTGGACGCGCGGCGACTGGCAGTTGCTGCCGTGGATACTCGGGCGCGGTGACGCCGCCGGCGCGCTCCCGCTGCTCGGCCGCTGGAAGATGCTCGATAACCTGCGGCGGTCGCTGTCGGCGCCGGCGAGCCTCATCGCCCTGCTGGCGGGATGGGCGCTGCCGCTTCACGCCGCCGCCGTCTGGACCGGCTTCGTTGTGTCGACGATTGCGTTGTCGACGCTGCTCCCCGTTCTGGCCGTGATCGTGCCGCGACGTGCCCGGGTCACAGCACGCAGCCACCTGCGCGCGCTCGCCGCAGATGTCCGGCTCGCCGTGTCCCTGACCGCATTGCTGCTCGTGTTCCTCGCGCATCACGCGTGGTTGATGACGGATGCGATCGGAAGAACGCTGTTTCGTCTGGTCGTGAGCCACCAGCACCTGCTCGACTGGGTCACGGCCGGCCAGGCGACGGTGAGCCCCCGGCTCGATCTTCCCGGGTTCTATGAGCGGATGCGGGGTGGCGTCATCATTGGAATCGTCGCTGCGGTCGTCGTGTGGTGGGTCGGAAGCGACGCCTGGCCGCTGGCGGCGCCGTTCGTGATCGCCTGGATCGCATCGCCGGCCGTGGCTCTGTGGACGAGCCTGTCGCCGCTCGTGGCCGGGCGCCCGTCGGTCTCGGATGCGGACGCTCGCGCTTTGAGGCTGGTTGCGCGGCAGACCTGGCGCTACTTCGAAACCTTCGTGACGGCGACGGACCACATGCTCCCGCCGGACAATTTCCAGGAAGACCCGAAGCCGACGGTCGCGCACCGGACCTCTCCCACCAATCTCGGCCTCTATCTCCTCTCCACGGTCAGCGCCCGCGACTTCGGGTGGGCCGGGACGACCGATACCGTCGATCGGCTGGAAGCGACACTCGCGACCATGAGCGGCCTGCAGCGGTTTCGCGGCCACTTCTATAACTGGTACGACACGCGGGACCTGCGTCCGCTGGACCCGAAATACGTCTCCTCGGTGGATAGCGGCAATCTGGCCGGACACCTGATCGCCCTTGCGAATGCCTGTCGGGAATGGATCGGCCGCCCGATGGCGGGTCCTGAACTGTTCGCCGGGATCGAAGACGGCCGCGCCCTCACGCGCGAAACGGTGCAAGGACTTCCCGACGACCGGCGCACGCAGACGATCACGCGGCATCAGCTCGGCGAGGCGCTCGATGCCCTCGCCACCGCGCTCGAGCAGGACCCGCCCCTCCGACCCCCTGTGCCAGCGGAGATGATCGCTGCACGCCTGGAGGTGCTCGCGCCTCAGGGCGCCACCATGGTCGACATCGCCCGAACGCTGGCCAGCGAACGCGGCGACGATGCCAGCGCCGAAATGCTGTTCTGGGCCGAGGCGACCCTGGGGGCGATCGAGAGTCACCGTCGCGACCTTGCACAGGGCGCCGACGCTGCCCGCTCCCTGGAGCAGCGCCTCGCGACGCTCGAGACCACGGCGCGGACCCTGGCCGGCGCGATGGACTTCGGCTTTCTCCTCGACCCGGAGCGCAAGCTTCTATCGATCGGTTATCGGGTCGCGGAGGGCACGCTCGACCCGAGCTGCTACGATCTTCTCGCCTCCGAGGCGCGCCTGGCGAGCTTCATGGCGATTGCCAAGGGCGACGTCCCGCCGCGGCACTGGTTCCGCCTCGGGCGCGCTGTCACGCCGATCGGACGCGGCGCAGCGTTGATCTCCTGGTCGGGATCGATGTTCGAGTACCTGATGCCGTCGCTCGTCATGCGCGCGCCGGCGGGCAGCTTGCTCGAGGAGACGAGCCGGCTCGTCGTGCGCCGGCAGATGAGCTATGGCGCCACGCTCGATATACCCTGGGGCATCTCGGAGTCCGCCTACAACATCCGCGACCTGGAGCTCACTTATCAGTATTCGAATTTCGGCGTCCCGGGCCTGGGCTTGAAGCGCGGCTTGAGCCAGAACGCCGTCGTCGCGCCCTATGCGACGGCGCTCGCGGCCATGGTCGATCCGGGAGCGGCGGCGCGTAACTTCACCCGCCTCGCCGCCCTGGGCGCGCAGGGCCGCTACGGCTTCTACGAGGCCCTGGACTACACGCGCACGCGTCTGCCCGAGGGAAAAGACGTCGCGATCGTCCGCGCCTTCCTGGCGCACCATCAAGGCATGACGGTGGCCGGCATCGCCAACGCTCTCCTCGACGGGAAGATGCGGGCACGGTTTCATGCCGAGCCGATCGTGCAGGCGACGGAGCTGCTCCTGCAGGAACGCACGCCGCGCGATGTCGCGGTCGCTCATCCCAGGGCGGAGGAAGTCGAGACGGCGGCAACGGTGCGCGAGCTCGCGCTGCCGGCGGTGCGGCGGCTGCGCTCCGTGCACGAGGCCACGCCGGAGGCGCACCTGCTGTCGAACGACCGCTATGCGGTGATGCTGACGGCAGCCGGCTCGGGCTACAGCCGCTGGGGCGATTCGGCGATCACGCGCTGGCGCGAAGACGTCACCCGCGACGACTGGGGCGCCTACGTCTTCCTGCGCGACGCGCAGAGCGGCGACGTATGGTCCGCGGGCTACCAGCCGAGCGGCGTCGAGCCCGACAGCTACGACGTCACGTTCACCGAGGACCGCGCCGAGTTCGTCCGGCGCGACGGAGCCATCACCACGACCCTCGAGGTTGTCGTCTCGCCGGAGGACAACGCCGAGGTGCGGCGCGTATCCGTCGCAAATGCCGGCAACGGGGACCGGGACATCGAGCTCACCTCGTATGTCGAGCTCGTGCTGGCGCCACCTGCTGCCGACGCGGCGCACCCGGGCTTTTCCAAGCTTTTCGTGCAAACCGAGTATCTCGCCAAGGCCGGGGCCATCCTGGCGACGCGGCGGCGGCGCTCGCCCGGCGAGCCCGAAATCTGGGCGGCGCATCTTGCCGTGGTGGAAGGCGAGACGGTGGGCGAGCTGGAGATCGAAACCGACCGCGCCCGATTCCTCGGGCGCGGACGCGAAGTCCGGACACCGATGGCCGTGATGGATGGCTTGCCGCTCTCCAATACGGTCGGCACCGTCCTCGATGCCGTTTTCGCGCTGCGCCGCCGCGTAAGGATAGCGCCGGGCAGGACGGTGCGCATCGCCTTCTGGACGGTCGTCGCGTCCTCCCGCGCCGAGGTGCTGGACCTCATCGACAAGCACGAGGACACGACCGCGTTCGACCGTGCCGCCACGTTGGCGTGGACCCAGGCGCAAGTGCAGTTGAGCTATCTCGGCATCGAAGCGGAACAGGCGGGTCTCTTTCAGCGTCTCGCCGGCCACGTGCTCTACGCCGATCCGTCACTTCGTCCCTCGTCCGACGCGATACGCCGCGGCGGCGGCGGGCCGGCGGTGCTCTGGGCTCAGAGCATCTCCGGCGACCTCCCGATCGTCTTGGCGCGGATCGATGACATCGAGGACGTCGCCATCGTCCGCCAGTTGCTGCGAGCCCATGAATACTGGCGCCTGAAGCAGCTCGCTGTGGATCTCGTCATCCTGAACGAACGGACGTCCTCCTATATCCAGGACCTTCAGGTCGCCCTGGAGACGCTGGTTCGCACGAGCCAGTCCCGACCGCAGACCGGAGCGGGCAGCGCGCATGGCGCCGTGTTCGTGCTGCGTGCGGATCTCGTTTCGGCAGAGACACGCGCGCTGCTGCTCGCCATGGCCCGGGCCGTGCTGATCGCAAGAAACGGTACGCTGTCGGAACAGCTCGACCGTCTCCAGGGAGGGGGCACCACCGCTGCGCCCCCGCCGAGACGCGTGACGCCCGCGGCCGTCCCGCAGACCGTTGCGGTGCCGCCGAACCTCGAATTCTTCAATGGGTTCGGCGGATTTGCCGCCGACGGACGGGAGTACGTAACCCTCCTCGGCGCCGGGCGCTGGCTGCCGGCCCCGTGGCTCAATGTCATCGCCAATCCCTCGTTCGGATTTCAGGTGGCGGTCGAGGGCAGCGGCTACACCTGGTCGTTGAGCAGCCGCGAGAATCAGCTGACGCCCTGGTCGAACGACCCGGTCACCGACCGGCCGGGCGAGATCTTCTACCTGCGCGACGAGGACACCGGCGATCTGTGGGGACCGACGGCCTTGCCGATCCGTGACGAGGCCGCGCCCTATGTCGCGAGGCACGGCCAGGGCTACAGTCGATTCGAGCACACCGCACACGGTATCGCGCTCGATCTGCTCCAGTACGTGCCGCTCGACGATCCCATCAAGATCTCCCGGCTGACGATCCGGAACACGTCGGGCCGATCCCGGCGGCTTTCGGTCACGGCCTATGTCGAGTGGGTGCTCGGCGCATCGCGCAGCGCCTCTGCATTCTCGGTCGTGACGGAGATCGATCGGGAGATAGGCGCGATGCTCGCGCGCAATCCCTGGAACATGACCTTCGGTTCCCGTGTCGCCTTTGCGGATCTCTCCGGAAGGCAGACCGCCTGGACCGGCGACCGGCGGGAATTCCTGGGCCGGAATGGTACGCTCGACAACCCGGCTGCGCTGACGGGGGTAGTCCTCCTCTCGGACCGGGTCGGTGCCGGCCTCGATCCCTGCGGTGCTCTGCAAACCCCGGTCGAGCTCGAGCCGGGCGGCGCGGTGGAAGTCGTTTTCTTCCTCGGCGAGGCGGCGACAGCGGGCGAGGCGCGATCCTTGATCGCCCGCTACCGGGCGGCCGATCTCGACGGGTGCCTGCGCGAGGTCGTCGGGTATTGGGACGATCTGCTCGGCACGGTTCAGGTGAAAACGCCGGACCGCTCCATGGACATCATGCTGAATCGCTGGATGCTCTACCAGACCCTCGCCTGCCGCATGTGGGCGCGATCCGCGTTCTATCAGGCGACCGGCGCTTACGGTTTCCGCGACCAGCTCCAGGACGGAATGGCGCTCGCCCTGTCGCGGCCAGCGCTGACGCGCGAGCACCTCCTGCGCGCCGCTGCCCGGCAATTCGTCGAAGGCGACGTCCAGCATTGGTGGCTGCCGTCCTCCGGCCAGGGGGTGCGCACCCGCATCTCGGACGACCGGATATGGCTTGCCTACGCCGCCGCACATTATGTCGAGACGACCGGCGACCTCGCGGCGCTGGACGAGCCCGTTCCATTCCTCGAAGGCCAGCGGCTGCGCTCCGGCGAGCAGGACGCCTACTTCCAGCCCATGATCGCGGACCAGAACGCAACACTCTTCGAGCACTGCGCCCGCGGCCTCGACCGGAGCCTCGACGTCGGTGAACACGGCCTGCCGCTGATCGGCGCCGGCGACTGGAACGACGGCATGAACCGGGTCGGCGCGCTGGGCAAGGGGGAAAGCGTCTGGCTCGGCTGGTTCCTGCACGCCACGCTCGCGGCGTTCGCGCCTTTGGCGGAGGCTCGAGATGAGCATACGCGCGCCGCGAAATGGCTCGCCCACACCGCCCGGCTTCGAACCGCGCTCGAGCAAGCGGGTTGGGACGGCGATTGGTACCGGCGCGGTTATTTCGACGACGGGACGCCGCTCGGCTCGTCCACGAGCGATGAATGCCGGATCGACTCGATTGCGCAATCCTGGGGCGTGCTCTCCGGGGCGGCGGATCCGCCTCGTGCCCTGCGTGCGATGGCCGCCGTGGATGAGCATCTCATTCGCGGCAACGAGGGTCTCGCCTTGCTGCTCGCGCCGCCCTTCGATCGCACGCCGCTCGATCCCGGATACATCAGGGGCTATCCGCCCGGCATTCGCGAGAACGGCGGCCAGTACACCCATGCCGCCGCGTGGTCGGTGATCGCCTTCGCCGCGCTCGGCCAGGGAGACCAGGCGGCTCGCCTGTTCTCGCTCCTGAACCCGATCAACCACACGAGCACGCGAGCGGACCTGCAGCGCTACAAGGTCGAGCCCTACGCCGTCGCCGCCGACGTCTATTCGGTCGCCCCGCACGTCGGGCGCGGCGGATGGACCTGGTACACCGGCTCGGCCGGGTGGCTGTACCGCGCCGGGATCGAAGCGATCCTCGGCCTCCGGCTACAGGGAGCGTTCCTGCTCCTCGCACCCTGCATCCCCAGGGAGTGGCCGCGTTTCGAGATCGTCTTCAACTACCGCTCCACGCGCTACGAGATCGCGGTCGAGAACCCCGATGCAGTCTGCCGTGGAGTCGCGCACGCCGAGCTGGACGGCAGGACGCTGCCGGCGGGCCCGACACGGGTTCCGCTCATGGATGACGGCCGAGCGCACCAGGTGCGCGTGACCCTCGGGTAGGAAAAAACCAGACACGGCGCCATCGCCTGCCCCAAAGGCTATAAACCTTCAGACCAAACAGGCTGCCGTGCCTGCAAACGAAATCATGCAGTCCTAAAGCTGCAGGACCCCGGTTTCCGGCCGATCAAGCCCCGGTCTTGATAAGCGCTTCGACCCCGGTGACACATGCGCTCGACACCCCGTAAACCGCTTTCTCCTGCCCGGGCATCCTGTCCCAACCGCCTTTTTCAATGAGCTCGGATCGTCTATAGGAATCTGTTCCCTGAAATTCCTTGGCCTTCAGCTCATGGTTCGGGGCGTCCATGAACTGCGCGACGCAGATCGCCGCCCGGCTCGCCAGGACCGCTTCGTCACTCATCTGCTGGGTCGTGCTGGAGGTGGTCCACCCGCCCCAATTAAAGCCGATGATCATTGCGATGGCTCCCCCACCGACAATCCCCCAGAATCCATACGTTAACTTCGCTTCCGTTACTGGTGTCATGGGTAATACCTCTCAAAGTGTTGCCGTCCCGGTAAGCCCCCTGCGTTGCTTGCTGCTTCGCCAATCCAGGATTTGCGTGCCAAGGCTCCCGCGTTACGCGGCGCGGGAATCGGGACGTGGGCTAACGAGCCGGAACTGTCAGTGTCTGCGCTGCCCGACACGCGGTCTGTGCGTTACCGAACATAAGAGCCCCTGCGGGCGCCGACCGAGTTGGCCTTGATTAATCTCGGCTTCAGGCGCGTTGTCGCACGGTTTTGAACCTGGCAAGACGTGCCGCACGCTTCTCCGCGATGGAACAAACTCTCTCCAACATCTTGCGTTCCTCCCCGCTTGATTCATGTGCCGCAAGCACCTCACGGGCCTTTCCCGGGATGGTGTCTGATAGCTCGGCCATTCGTCTCCATACGATGCGAGGATTTGCTCCGGAAAGCTCGGCAAACGAACTCCAGTGACGCTCCTGAACCCAATCGGGACGATCCTCGCCACCAATTTTCAGCGCGAGCTTCAACGTCAGATCTGGATAAACTGCTGTCGAGATCAAATCGTAAAAGGGCGCCAGTGACACACCCGCCGGCGTGATCAGGAGAGAAAGGTTCTTGGCATGAGCGTCGGCATTGCCAACCACATAGTTGAAGATTGCCCAGGAAATAATCTCAAACCGGTCTCTTGCCGGTTGGGCGCAGTATTTGCCAATTACGTCGAAGCATGCCGCAAGAGTCGGACCCCCCTCCTTCTCGTACTTCTTGCTTGACGGAAGATTGAGCGCTTGGCAGAAATCAATCTGGTGGATTCGCGTGAGGACGCCGTCTGGTGCTCTTAACCGGTCATACCGCTGCACCAGATATAGCGGGTTCCCTTTGCGCAGGAGCATGGCCTCCGGAACTGGAAGCCCTGACGCGGCAGCCAGGCGCATGCAGAAATGCTCGTTCGCTGGCATGTGCGCGAAGCCCGGAGAGCCGGGCTTGAGAATGTGCGAGCTGGGCGCGCTCCCTCGGGGTAACGCGAGCTGAGTTCCGTCGTAGGAAACGGGGAGCTTGTCCTGCGCGCCGGCCAGCGACAGGCGAAGCTCATCGTCAATGACGAGCAGAGGGCGCTTCTGCATGTCAGCGAGCCGCTTGCTCAACCGCTCGTCACTGATTGCAGCGTACCCCTCGTTCACCCTCGGCTTCTCGCCCTTAGGCCAAAGCGAGATCGCCCCGGCGCAATCGCCGCCAATTTCCTGCAGCAGTCCGAACGTATTGCGCTCCGACACGCGCTTGAGCTTCGCGATTGCCGCCCGGATGTCTCCCTCGGGAAGCAAGTTGTCGAAGAACGCGCGCGTAACCCCATCCGTGAATTCCTCCGCCTGGCGCGGCATCGTGACTGACAGGGGAATGAATTGCGCGGACTCGAGCCAAGCGCTCTCATAGGCGAAGAAAAGCTGCCCTTTCTCCTCCCGCAGCGTTCCGGCGAGGCTCTCGTTCAGATAGACGTCAAGCGCGTCCGCCATCTTTTGTCCAGAAGGGCTTCCTAGGGCCAAGCGTCAAGGCAAGCCCGAGCCCGTGAATGACCTTGAGCGTCGGCCCCAGCCGCACGGTTTCCTTCCCTCGCTCCAGGTCCGAAAGGAATCTGACGCCTACCCCGCAGAGAAGCGCGGCTTCTGCCTGCCGCAATTTCATTGCGACACGGGCTTCACGGATCGCCCTTCCGAGGTCTTTGACCGAGGAGAGGTCCGTCGTGGCGACAGTCGTTGGCATGGCTGGCCCAGATATGAGTATTCCCGATCGGGAATATATGCGCCAGTCAGCTATGAGTCAAGAAGAATATTCCCGATCGGGAAAAGAAGAGCAAGCCGAACGCCTCTTAAACAGGTATTTTCCCGATCGGTAATATCAGCCAGGACTGGATCACGACGCAGCATGAGCGGAAGACCGCGGCTCAATGCCACTGCCTTGGAAGGCGAAAAACCGAGGGAACCTCAGTTTATGACGGAACCTTCATTCCCCGCTGTACCGCTGGGCGCGCGGAAATCGCGTCGAACCAGCGCTTCACGTGTGGAAAATCCTCGAGGCGCGTCTTGTGCCACTCGTAACGCGCCGTCCAGGGATAGGTCGCAATATCCGCAATGGAATACTCGCCGGCGAGGTATTCGTGCTCCTTGAGCCGATCGTTGAGCACCCCGTAGAGGCGGCGCGTCTCCTTTACGTATCGCTCGATCGAATAGGGCACCGCTTCCTTGGCGGCACGAAGGAAGTGATGAACCTGCCCGAAGAAGGGGCCGACGCCGCCCATCTGGAACATCAGCCACTCCAGCGCTTCATAGCGGGCGCGGACCGATTCGGGCAGGAGCTTCCCGGTCTTCCCCGCCAGATAGATCAGGATCGCGCCCGATTCCATCATTGCGACGGGGTTCCCGTCGGGCCCGTCCGGATCCACGATTGACGGGATCTTGCTGTTCGGATTGATTCTCACGTACTCCGGCTTGAACTGGTCGCCCTTGCCGATGTTGATGGCGTGCGTCCGGTACGCGAGCCCCAGCTCTTCCAGCATGATGGAAACCTTGCGCCCGTTGGGTGTGCTCCACGTATACAGATCAATCATCGTCTTCCCTTGATCGTGATGGGTGATGGGGCCAGTCTTCCAGGGTCTGGCGGATGGCGGCGAGGCGTGCTTCGGCAACGCGGCGGCCGATTTCCGCCGGCGTCGCGCCTGATCGGGCGATCGCCGCGGCGTCGACCTCGGCTGCGGCGGCGAGCGCGCGCTCGAGCCGGACTCGGGCCGGCTCGGCGCCCGCCTCGCCGGCGAGAGCCGCTCTCACCAGGGAATGGAAGCGCTCCGGCCGTCGAAACCCGTCGGTCGCCTCGAACAGCTCGAAGAGCTCCTCCGGGGTGAGCTCACCGGCGTCGGCAATGCTGTTTCCGTAGCGCGCCGCAAGCAGCGCGAGATCGCGGCTGTCCGCCGGCATCTTCAAGCGCTCCGCGAGGGCCTCGACCGCCAGCGGATCGAGCGAACGGGCAAGGGCGGCAATGCGGACTTCGAGCGCCTCTCCGGCGCGCGCCGAGGCGTCCAGCGCGCGCAACGCATCGCGCCCCGCATCGGGGTCTTCCCACAGCGTCTCGAGCTCCGGCATGACCCGGGCGAGCGCCCCGCATTCCCGCAGAACGCCGATCATGCGGGAGGGCTGCGACTCCATGAGACCCCGCGCGAATTCCTGCCAGACCCGCTCGGCGACGAGCGCGTCCGCCTCGCCGTTTTCCGCCATCTGTCTCATGAGCGCCAGCGTCTCAGGAGCGATGCGAAAACCCAGGCGTGCCGCGAAACGCGACACGCGCAGGATACGCACGGGATCCTCGGCGAACGCCGGCCCGACGTGGCGCAGCACGCCCGCCTTCAGGTCGGACGCGCCATTGAACGGATCGATGAGTTTCCCTTGCGAATCGCGTGCGATCGCGTTGATGGTGAGATCGCGGCGGGCGAGATCCTGCTCGAGCGTGACATCCGGCGCGGTGTGGAACTCGAATCCGTGATAGCCGCGGGCGATCTTGCGCTCCGTTCTGGCGAGGGCGTATTCCTCGTGGGTCGCGGGATGGAGGAACACGGGAAAGTCCTTCCCCACCGGCTTGAACCCCCGCTGCAGCATCTCCTCGGGCGTTGCGCCCACTACCACGTAGTCGCGATCCTTGACCGGCAGTCCGAGAAGCTCGTCGCGGACCGCGCCGCCCACGCAATAAATCTTCATCAGCCGTTCAATCGCGGCGGGCCCGGCTGCGCATCCGCTGGTAGCGCTGGCGCGGCGTGCGCTGCGCGAGGTAGGTGGGCGCGATCGCCTCGAGCGCGGCCGGCTCGATGCCGAACGGAAACTCGCACTCGCACACGCTGTCGACCTGCATCGAGCGAAAGTTGTCGCGCGTCATCAGCTTGACCGGCATCCACTCCATGGCAAAGGCCTGCCAATAGGACAGCGTGTCGTTCAAGCCTATGACCGGACGCCGCCGTCCGGTCACGGCACCGACAAACTCGATCAGCTCGCGCAGGCGATAAACCTTCGGTCCGCACAGATCGTAACTCTTGCCCGCGCTTTCGGGCTCCACGAGGCTCCGGGTGAAAGCAGCCGCCACGTCCTCGACGAACACCGGCTGAAAACGCGCGCTGGGACAGGCGAGAAACACCACGGGCAGGAACCGCAGCAGCTCCGCGAACAGGCGGAGGAAGCTGTCGCCGTTACCGAAGACGACCGAGGGCCGGAACATCGTCCACGCGAGGCCGGAAGCGCGCACGATCGCTTCGGCCTCCCCCTTGCTCCGGAGGTATCGGCTGGGACCGTCAGGACTCGCCTGCAGGGCACTCATGTGGAGCAGGCGCCGCACGCCGGCCTCGCGACATGCGCTCACCGCCTTGGCGGCGAGCTCGACATGCGCAGCCTGAAAACTAGCATTCCCGCGACCCTCGTGCAGAACGCCAACGAGATTCATCAGCGCGTCCGCGCCGTGCGCGAACGCGGCAAGCTCCCGCGGATCGTGCACGTTGACGGTCTGGACCTCGACCGTCGGCAGGAAGATGAGCCTGTCCTTGGCGCGCTCGCGGTCGCGGCTCGCCACGCGCACCCGGTAGCCCTCGGCCGCAAGCCGGTAGCAGATATGCCGGCCGACAAAACCCGCGCCGCCGATCATCGCAACCGTCGTAACTTCCATCGTCGATCCAAAAACTACCCGCGGGGTTCCGCCTTCTGCCTTCCGCCTTCTGCCTTCTGACTTTGGGCTAGGGCGCGTCTCCAAGCGGCTTTTCCCCAACCGGGTCTGGCGCATGGATGATGCCGAGGCGCTGCTTGAGCGATTGCAGCTCCTGGCTGAAGTTATGCGCGTAATAGGTCGTATTGGCCATGACCCGCTTGACGTAGTTGCGGGTCTCGTTGAACGGGATGGTCTCGGCGTAGACGGCGCCTTCGATCGTCGCGTCCGGACGCCAGTTGCGGGCGCGGCGCGGCCCGGCATTGTAGCCGGCGGATGCGAGCACGGTATGGCCATCGAGACTATCCAGGACATGGCGCAGGTAGTAGGTTCCGAGGTTGACGTTGGTGTCGACGTCGGTCACGCGCGACCAGCGCCAGTTCTTCAGCTCCAGCTTCCGCGCCACCCAGCGCGCAGTTCCCGGCATGAGCTGCATGAGTCCGCTCGCCCCCGACCGCGACCGCGCGTTCGCGACGAAGCGGCTCTCCTGGCGGATCAGTCCGTAGAGCCATGCCTCCTCGAGCGAGAACTGCTCGGCGTGCACCTGCAGGACCTCGCGGTACGGCGCGGGGTAGCGCAGGTCGAAATCGTGCAGCGAAATGGTGCGGTTGGCCGTGCTGATCGCGCGCTCATAGTTCCCGTGGCGCTGGGCGAGCGCCGCTGCGGCAAGCAGCTGCCGGTCGTCGAAGCCGCGAATCGCCCACAGCCACTCGCGCTCGGCATAGATCCGCAGCCCGAGCCGGTAGAGCTCGAGGGCGCGCTGCAGGCCGATGCGCTCACCTATCGCATCAGCGTCGGCGGTCGACGGGCGGTAGGCGACATGCGGCGCCTCGATCCTGCCGCCGAGCTCCTCGACGGCAAGCTGGCCGTAGAAATTGAACTCGGTCGCAAGCGGCTTGAGAATTCTCTCGGCTTCGCCCGTGCGCCCTTCCTCGACCAATGCGCGCGCCTTCCAGTAGCGCCAGGCGCTCTTCTGGCTTTCCGCCTCGGTCATGGCATCGATTGCGGCCAGCACCTCGGTCCACGCCCGCGCGCGCAGCGCCGCCCTGACCTTCCACGCCAGCTGCCGGTCGGACAGGTTCTCGCCCGCGCGCGCGTACCATTCGAGGGCACCGGGATCGTGGGCGAGCGCGCCCAGATAACCTATCAGGCTCCAGACATAGGAACGCTCCTGCGGGCTGAACCGGTCCTCGAGGCTCGACCAGTGGCGAGCCGCCTGCGAGGGCGATGTCCGCGCAAGCCGATGAGCAGCGAACATGACGCTCTCCCGGCCGCCGCGGTACTTGAGGTTGAAGCGCCTCCGCTCGAGGTAGCCCGCCGGATTCGACCTGGCGGCCTCGAGCACGCGCGGCGCGGGCGCTTCCCCGGGCGGCAGGTAACGCGCAAGCTGACGGGCGCGGCTGACGCGGCCCGCCTCCAGCGCATAGCGGATCCGCGTCCAGATGTCGTCGGGCGACAGCGCGCCGGATGTCCTGAGGGCGTTCATGTGCGGGGAGCAGCTCTCCGGCAGGGACCGGGGAACGAACCAAAGCGGCCGCGCCTCCTCGAGCGTCTCCTCCGGATACGCGCGCGCGCGCGACTGGAGCGCATAGCAGGTCAGCTCGATGTCCGCGTCGCGGAGATTGGGATACTCCTCGTCGAAAAGATCCCATTGCTGCGTGCGGCCGAGCACCTTCAACCACTCCGCGCGCAGCTGCTCCGAGAGCGGGCTGTCATGATGTGCGGCGGCGAAGGCTCTTACTTCCTCCGGGCTCGCGTCTTCCAGGCGCATCCGGAGCTGGTAGTAGAGCACGTACGGTTCCAGCAGGTGCCCGCGCAGGCGCTTCGCATAGGCGTCGAGCCGGACCGCGTTGCCTGTCCGGAACGCCTCGCCGGTCGCCAGAAAATCCTTGTCCATGTCCGCCGCCTGTGCCGCAAGCAGGAACAGGAACAACGCCAGTCCGGTCAAACTTTTCATTTGAAATTCGAGGCTTATCGCTCTGGAGTCCCGATATTATCCCGTTTTCCCAGGACTTTGTCGGCCTTAAGGCCGACAAAGTCCTAACGCAAAACCGGCACTGGGAATACGGGAAACCCAAAACCGGTCGCAAAAACCCTCTCAAAGAGGAAGATTATTATTGTTTTTGAGATAGCTTCCAGCCGGGGCCGTGTGCGGCCCCATTATTTCTCGCCTAGCAGCCTGTCCGACGGCGAGGCCCGACAGGCTGCTAGGCGAGAAATAGGCGATAGGCGGGATTGCGCGTCTCCTCGCGGCAGGGGTAGCCCACCCGCTCCAGGAAGCGGCGGAATTTTCCCTTGTCCCCGGCGGGCACCTGCATTCCGACCAGGACGCGCCCGTAGTCGGCGCCATGGTTGCGGTAATGAAAGAGACTGATGTTCCAGCCGCGGCTCATCGCGGTGAGAAAGTCCATGAGCGCGCCCGGGCGCTCCGGGAACTCGAATCGGTACAGGATCTCGTTCTCGAGCCCTGGCGCCCGCCCCCCCACCGTATGCCGGATGTGAAGCTTGGCGAGCTCGTTATTGCTGAAATCGAGGGTCTTGAGCCCCCGCCGCCGCAACTTGCGGATCAGCCGTTCCTTCTCGCCGCGGTCCTGGACCTGGATCCCGACGAAGACGTGCGCCTGCCCCGGATCCGCATAGCGGTAGTTGAACTCGGTGATGTTGCGAGCGCCGACGAGCGAACAGAACTCACGGAAGCTCCCCGGGCGTTCCGGTATCGTTACCGCGAGAATGGCCTCGCGCTTCTCGCCCAGCTCGGCCTCCTCGGCGACGAAGCGCAGCCGGTCGAAGTTCATGTTGGCCCCGCAGGCGACGGCAACGAGCGTGCGGTCCCGTGCCCTCGTGCGCTCGACGTACGCCTTTGCGCCCGCGACGGCAAGCCCTCCGGCCGGCTCGAGCACGGCGCGCGTGTCCTCGAACACGTCCTTGATCGCCGCGCACATGGCATCGGTGTCGACGAGGATGACGTCGTCCACGAACTCGCGGCACAGGCGAAACGTCTCCCGCCCCACCTGCTTCACCGCGACGCCGTCGGCGAAGAGGCCGACATGCGCGAGCTTCACGCGCCGCCCCTCCCTGAGCGACCGGTACATCGCATTGGCATCTTCGGGCTGAACGCCGATCACCTTCACCTCGGGCCGCAGGCGCTTTACGTACGCGGCGATTCCGGAGATCAACCCCCCGCCGCCGATCGCCACAAAGATGGCGTCGATCGGCTGCGCGTGCTGGTGCAGGATCTCCATGGCGATGGTGCCCTGGCCTGCGATCACGTCCGGGTCGTCGTAGGGGTGCACGAAGGTGAGGTTCTCGCGGCGCTCGATCCCGCGCGCGTGTGCATAAGCCTCGTCGTACGAATCCCCGTGTAGCACCACTTTCCCTCCACGCGCCTTCACCGCAGCGACCTTTATCTGCGGCGTGGTGATCGGCATGACAATCGTCGCCGCGCACCCCAGCTTCTGGGCGGCGAGGGCGACGCCCTGAGCGTGGTTTCCGGCGGAGGCGGCGATGACCCCGCGCCTTAGCGCGGCAGGCGGCAGGTTCGCCATCTTGTTGTAGGCACCGCGCAGCTTGAAGGAGAACACCGGCTGCATGTCCTCCCGCTTCAGAAGCAGGCGATTCCCCAGGCGCGCCGAGAGCGCAGGCGCGAGCTCGAGCGGCGTCTCGACGGCAACGTCATAGACACGCGCGTTCAGCACGCGCTCGAGGTAATCGTTCTTCCGCATGACCGGGGGGCTTTGGCGCGAGCACGAAGCGTAGCAGGAATGCCAACAACAGGTAAGCGGTGAGCGGTGAGCGGTGAGCAGTGAGCGGTGAGCGGTGACCGCTTACCGCTTACCCGTTACAGTTTACCGCTTACCGTTTACCGCTTACCATCCCCGCCATGACGCAGGACGAGATGAAGCAGGCCGCGGCCAAGGCCGCGATCGCGCAGGTTCCCGACGATTGCATCGTCGGCGTGGGCACGGGCTCGACGGCAAACTACTTCATCGCCGAGCTCGCCAGGATCAAGGGCCGACTTGACGGTGCCGTCGCCAGCTCCGAGGCAACCGCCCAGCGCCTCAAGGCCATCGGCATCCCGGTCTTCGATCTGAACGGCGTCAACGAGCTGGCGGTGTACGTGGACGGGGCTGACGAGATCACGGACGGGCTTGCCATGATCAAGGGCGGCGGAGGCGCGCTGACGCGGGAGAAGATCGTGGCGGCGGTGGCGCAAAAGTTCATGTGCATCGCGGATGAGTCAAAGCGGGTCGCGGTGCTTGGCAAGTTCCCGCTGCCCGTGGAGGTGATACCGATGGCGCGCTCCTATGTCGCCCGCGAGCTCGTCAAATTGGGGGGCACGCCCGTGTGGCGCAAGGACTTCGTGACCGACAACGGCAACGTCATCCTCGACGTCCATCACCTCACCATCACGGCGCCCGCCGAGCTCGAGGCAAGGCTCGATCAGATCGCGGGCGTGGTCACGAACGGGCTTTTCGCACGCCGCGGGGCCGACGTTCTGCTGCTCGGGACAACCCGGGGCGTCGAGCGAATCGCGCGCTGAGCGCGATGCCAGGGCAGCACAAAGGTGTCATAATTCTCCGCTATCGTTAAGGGTTCCGTGTCACGGGGAGCGGTGCCATGCCTGAACATACGCTCAAGCAGTTCGATGCCGAGCTCGAGGCCGTCCGCGCGCGCGTGCTGCAGATGGGCGGCACGGTCGAGGAGCAGATCGTGCGCGCGATGGACGCCCTCACGAGCGGCAACATTCAGCTTGCCAAGCGCGTGGTCGACGAGGACCACCGCGTGAACGCCCTCGAGGTGGCGATCGATGAGGAGTGCAGCACGATCATCGCCCGGCGCCAGCCGGCGGCGGTCGACCTGCGAATGCTGATGATGGTGGTCAAGACGATCACCGATCTCGAGCGCATCGGCGACGAGGCGGCCAAGATCGCGCGCATGACGCAGCTCTTCTACGAGACCGAGCGGCCCTACATCCCGAGAATGAGCGACGTCGGTCGCATGGCCGACATCGCGCGCGGCATGTTGCGCAACGCCCTGGACAGCTTTGCCCGGCTCGACCTCGCCGTCGCCGCCAAGGTCGTCCGTCAGGACGAACAGGTGGACGATTCCTTTCGCGGCATCCTGCGCCAGCTCATCACGTTCATGATGGAGGATCCCCGGACGATCTCGCACGCGATAGAGATTCTCTTCATCGCCAAGGCGATCGAGCGCGTCGGAGATCACGCCAAGAACATGTCCGAGTACGTCGTGTACATGGTGAAGGGCAAGGACGTGAGGCATACCGGCGTGGAGGGGTTCGAGCGCGAGGCCTTGCCGCAGCAAGGGGAAACGGCGCTGCGCTAGCCTCGCAGCCCGGGAATCCTTATACTGGGCGCGCGCCACCGGGAGGAGATGCCAGCTGCCAGCACATAGCGTTACCGCGACTGCCCGCTGCCGGGATTGCTCGCGGGAGCTCGCGATACCCTCTCTCCTGCCTGCAGCACGACACGCCCGGGGCCTGCGCCCCGCCCGCCGCCGCAAATGACCGAGTACTCGACGCTCGCCGCGGTCGACCTCGGCTCAAACTCCTTCCACTGCCAGATTGCGCGGGTTGTCGGGGACCAGATCTACCCCCTCGATTCGCTGCGCGAGCCGGTGCGCCTCGGTGCAGGGCTCACGCAGGACAAGCGTCTCGATGACGAGACGGCCGAGCGCGCGCTCGCGTGCCTGAAGCGCTTCGGCGAGCGATTGCGCGGGCTCGACCGCCGCACGGTACGGGCCATCGGCACCAATACCCTGCGCGTCGCGAAAAACGCGGCGGGCTTCCTGAAGAAGGCCGAGGCCGCCCTCGGTTTCCCGATCGAAGTGGTGGCCGGCCGCGAGGAAGCGCGGTTGATCTATATCGGGGTGGCTCCCGAGCTGCCGGCTTCGAAAGAGCGGCGGCTGGTGGTCGATATCGGCGGTGGCTCGACCGAGTTCATCATCGGCGCGCATTACCGGCCGCTGCGGCTCGAGAGCCTTTTCATGGGCTGCGTGAGCTACAGCCTGCGCTTCTTCCCGGACGGAAAGATCACGAAGGCCGGGATGAAGCAGGCCGAGCTTGCCGCGCGCGGGGAGCTGCAGCACATGGCGGCGCAGTTTGCGCGTGGCAACTGGCAGCAGGCGGTGGGATCCTCCGGCACGATACGCGCCATCGAGGAGATCCTGCGCAAGAACGGTTTCGAGGAAGAAGGCATCACCCCCGCCGGTCTCGACCGGCTGCGCTCCTATTTCATCAAGGCGGGCGACATGGAGCGCGCGGAGCTCGCCGGGCTGCGGCGGGACCGGGTGCCGGTCCTGCCGGGCGGGGTCGCCATCCTCAACGCCGTTTTCTCCGAGCTCGATATCGAGCACATGGTGCCGGCCAATGGCGCCATGCGGCAGGGGATCCTCTATGACCTTCTCGGGCGCTTCCACCACAAGGACATGAGAGACATTACCGTCGCCCAGTTCATGCACCGCTATCACGTCGACGCGCTGCAGGCGCGCCGGGTCGGGACGCTCGCCTACACCGTGCTGCGCAAGCTCAACGCGGACTCGGGCGAGCCTGACGAGGCCGCAGTGCAAGGCGTAGCGTGGGCCGCGAAGCTGCACGAGATCGGCATATCTGTCGCGTACGGCGGCTACCACAAGCACTCCGCCTATATCGTCGGCAATGCGGACATGCCGGGCTTCTCGCGCGACGAGCAGGCGCGCCTGTCGTTGCTCGTACAGGCGCACCGGCGCTCGCTTCACAAGATCGCGAAACAGATAGACGAGCTGGACGTCGGCTGGGACATGGTCTTCTCGATGCGCCTCGCGGCGCTCTTTTGCCGCAGCCGCAGCGACGTCGCGCCGTCCTCGCTTCAGGTCAGGCGCCAGGGCAAGAGATTCCGCGTCTCGCTTGGCAAGGAATGGCTGCGCCGCAATCCGCTGACCGCGACGGCGCTGCTCGACGAAATGCGCGAATGGGACGGGATCGGCTTCGAGTTGAGGATGCCCGAGCTCGAGGAATTCGAGGCAGCCGGCGAGCTTGCGCTCGCAAGCTAGAACCCCTTTTCACCGCCAAGACGCCAAGAACGCCAAGAAAAACGAGAAGAATTCTGAAACACGGCAAGCAAGGCAGGGAAAGACGGCTACTGGAAATCCGAACGGGAGGCAGCGATCACGATCTTCTTTCTCCCCTCGCCATCTCGGCCGGTCAACGGGTCTTTTCCGGGTTTTCGTCCGTATAATTTTTCTTGGCGTGCTTGGCGCCTTGGCGGTTAAAAGCTGTTAAACCAGGTCCGGTGAGATGACGGCGAGCACGGCGACGTCACCTCGCCCGCGGCTCGACAACCACCAGACGGCCCCTTTCCTGAAGGCCCAGTCGCTCGCCTCGCCGGTCAACAGGAGCGCGATTGTCTGGCCCACCACCGGCTGGTGTCCGACCACAATGACGGTGCTGCCCCGGTCCGGCCATCCCGCCGCCTTCAGCAACGCGGTCGGCGTTGTTCCCGTGCCCGCCTCGGGGGAGGTCTCGAAATCCCTGGAGAACGCTTTTGCCGTCTGTTGCGCGCGCCTTGCAGGGCTGACGAGCACCCGCGTGCCTTCGGGCACGCGCTCCGTCAGCCATTTCGCGACGCGACGCGCCTGCTTCTCGCCCCTGGCGGTCAATTTGCGCGCCTCATCCGGAATGCCGTCCTCGGCATCCGCGTGCCGCCACAATATCAGATCCATAAGGCGTGACCCGTGACCGGTGACCAGTGACCGGGCTTCGTCTGGCTCTGGATAACGGTTCTCATCGGGAGGAAACTCTGGCGCCTACCAGAACCTCTCGGCGGCGCGGAACGCCTTCCACGCGCGTCTCAGCTCGCGCCTGAGCGTCACCGCGCGACCCCGGCTCCACCCGAGGAGGATGCCTTTCGCCTCGAGTACGCGCGTGCCCCGCGCTCCCGTGAAACCCTGTCTCATCAGCCCGGCCACCGTCGCGGCATCATTCATGGCCCCGAGTATGTCCTGGAGATCGCCCAGGCGCTTGAGCGCTTCGCCGGCGCTCTTCTCCTCGTAGAGGCTCGCGAAGAAATCCGTCGCGTAGCGAAACTTCTTGATCGCGATTCTCAGCCTGTGAAGCTCCGCGGGAGACCGATCGGCGAGCCGGCGCCCGCGCCTTCGCGCCTGTTGATAGCGCCTCTCCAGTACGGCCGCCGCGAATTCCATGACGGGCTTCTGAAGCGCGTCGCCGGGCGGCGCTCCTTGCTCCCCACCGCGCCATTCCTCCGCGTCAATCCAGCCGGCGAGCCTCAGGACCAGGCGCTGATAGCGCGGTGAACGCACGGCGCGGCGTGCTTTTGCATTCGCCTGGCGGCGGAGCTCGCCGCAGCGTGCGCTGAATGCGCGCAATTCGCCGTGCGCGCCGAACTCTGCCTCGATGGGCGGCAGGGTCTCGGTGGCGAATACATCCCAATCGCGGGCGGGCCCCAGGCACGACGCGAGCCATTTCAATTCCTTCGCCAGGGGCGCCGTCTCCGCCTCGGGAACCGGCGGCGAGAATACGCCGAGCGCCGAGCGCAGGCGGCGCAGCGCCACGCGCATCTGGTGCACGAACTCGGGGTCGGCTCCCGTCAGCATGCCGCCCTCGTTGGCATGCAGGTGGACAAGACCTGCCCACATGACCTCCTTGAACGCGTCGCCGACCGACATTTTCGCATCGAGCACTGCTGCCCGCGCCTTCACCGGCCGCGGCTGCTCCGGGCCATGGAGCGCGTAGCCCCGCGCTGCCTTGGACCGGCTCTCCAGAGCCAGCGGCACGTCGTGCTGCAGCTTCAGGGCAAGCTCGTAGAGCTGCCGGCGGTCTCCGGTTTTCAACTCGAGCTCGAGCTCCGACACTTGATTTACGTGCTCCCCGCTGCGAATCACCCCTCGATCGATGCTGGCTTCGATGGTGGTCCCTTCCCGGGGCGCGAGCAGCCGGCGGCTGCGCCGGAAATCGGTGACGAAAACGGGCTTCAACTCGTCGCGAATGCGCGGCGGATGCAATGCCCGGGCGAGCGTCATGTCCTCGATCCGGGCGAGGTCGGGTTCGGGCCCGCCGACGCGTGCCTCGGACTCGGCCCTCTCATGCAGCCCGGCCCGGACCGATCCCCCGCCTTTGACCGTCTGAACCCATGCGTCGCCCTCCTTCCGGAGTCTCAACGCGATGCCCTGGCGCAGAAGATCGAGCGCAGGCGTGTCGTAGTAGATGCTGCGCAGCCGTTGCGTGACGGGACGTCCCTCGCCTTTCAGGAGCGGGTGCGCCGCGAGACGGCGGATGGCGTCGGGCGCCACCCGGAGCTTCAGCTCGATTTCCGTTGCAGGATGATGGGGCGACATGATGGCCGCGTGGCATCGGCGCGAGGACGCAATAGCAACCCGGCATGGAGCATGTTAGCCGGTTGCCGGTGGATGGCCAGCTGCCGGCGTGCCGCCAGGCTTCCCTGTGTCCCGTTCCGCCTGTGCGGTTCAGGATGCCTGAGTACGCGCAAGCTGCTCGAGCAGGGCCTCCTGCGCGGCGAGCGGCTTGCCCCGCCGCGGCTGCGGCAGGTGATAATTTCCGCTCGCATCCATCTCCCACGCCTGCGAGTTGTCCTCGAGGTAGGGCTTGAGCCCCTCGTTGATGACGCGGCGCTTCAGCTTCGCGTCGAGCACCGGGAAGCAGACCTCCACCCGTCGGAAGAAGTTGCGATCCATCCAGTCCGCGCTCGACAAAAAGACATCCTCCGCGCCGTCGTTGTGAAAGTAGAAGATGCGCGAGTGCTCCAGGAACCGCCCGACGATGGAGCGCACGCGGATGTTGTCCGACATGCCCGGTATGCCGGGCTTCAGCGCGCACACCCCGCGCACGATGAGATCGATCTCGACGCCGGCGGCGGAGGCCTCGTACAGCGCGGCAATGGTTGCCGGCTCGAGGAGCGCATTCATCTTGGCGATGATGCGGCC
>Ga0256864_1000108_pt1 | contig 33161 bp, 35 predicted proteins | sample RVTome_11_FD_187336 | JGI IMG/M metagenome (GOLD analysis project Ga0256864, IMG submission 187336) | Soil microbial communities from uranium-contaminated site in the Upper Colorado River Basin, Wyoming, United States - RVT147D111 HiSeq ... | reverse complement strand
ACTCCGCCACCGCCTCGGCGTCGACGGTCCCGATCACGGCCGGCCTTGCAGCAGGCGCAGCACCGCCAGCAGGCTGCGCGGCGCATGGGGCGTGGCGATCCACCGGCGGTTGAAGGCCGTCAGCCGGTCGGCGAGACCGGCGGCGTCGGGGTGGGCAGCGATCAGCACGCCGGCGGGCTCGCCCTCCATCTCCTGGAGGTGCTCGACGGCGGCGCGTACCGCGGCCTCGGCCTGGCCGCGGTCGAGCCAGATCACCATGCCGGCGCACGCCGGCACCAGCGACCCGATCTGCAGCCGCGCGCCGTCGGTTAGCGCCTGGACGTGGAGCGCCAGGCGGCCGCCCTCGACCTCGAACGAGGCGCTGCCGCCCTGGCGCTGGCGGAGCTGGCGGCCGAGGTCGCGCAGCGGCTCGCCGGCGCCGGAGCGCGGCAGGGAGTCGAACAGGCCGAGCAGATCCGGCCACACCCCCTCCTCGGCGAGCAGCAGGAACGGCGGCAGGCCGGGGCCGACCCGGCGTCCGGCGGCAGCGCTGCGGAGCTGGGCGAGCGCGAGGTCGTAGAGCAGGGCGCCGTCGATCTCGCGGGTGGTCATGAAGTCGTCCTCGCGCGCCACCCCGGCGTGCGCCGCGACCGCCCCCTGCTCGATCAGCCAGGCGACCGCCAGCCGCACCGCGCGCGGTGCCGCCGGGATCGCCTCGACCAGGTCGTAGAGGCGGGTGCCGGCGGCGCTGGCGATGCGGGTGGCGACCTCGACGATCGGCAGCCGGGCGTAGTCGTCGGCGGCCGCCGGCAGCGGCGCGCCGGTCAGCGCCAGCGGCGCGCCGGTGACCGGCAGCAGGTGCCGGCGCCGCTCCAGCTCGTCGCGCATCCACTGCCCGAACAGCAGCAGCGACATCGTCGGCAGCGGCGTGCCGGCCTCGCCCGCCGGCTCGCCGGCGGCGCGGGCGACGAAGCGGAAGCGCCCGCGGTCGGCCTCGAGCAGGGTGAGCAGCGCCTCGGCGCCGGCCAGCTCGCCGCAGCTCGCTGCCACCGCCCGGCCGGAGACGTAGCGCACGCGGCCCGAGCGCGGCGTCGAGCGCACCACCAGCTCGCCGCTCTTGCCCATGTGCTCGAGGTACTGGATCAGCTCCGGCAGCGGGTCGGTGCCGAGGTCGCCGGAGAGCGCCGGCGTCGCGTGCGAGCCGCCGGCCTCGATCAGCCGCTCGACGCGCAGCAGCAGCTCTTCGGGGTCGAACGGTCCGGCGACCAGGTCGCTGGCGCCGGCGCGCAGCGCGGCGAGCCGGTCGAGCCGGGGTCCCGCTCCGCCGCCGTCGATCAGCACCACGGGCAGGTCGCGGGTCTCGGCGTGGCCGCGCAAGGTGCGCAGCGCCTCAAGCGCGGCGGCCGCGGGCTTCGAGGTCGGGCCCGAGGTTCCGAGCAGCACAGCCTCGGCGCCGCCGTCCTCGGCCGCCGCCAGCACCGCGGCGGCGTCCTCGACCATGCGCACCCGGTGCCCGGCGGCGCGGAACACGTCCTCGACCGCCGCCGCCAGCACCGGGTCGCGCTCGACGAGTAGCACCCTGGCCATGTGCGGCCAGTCTAGTCCAAGCCGGCCGAGCGCCCCTGGACCCGGCGCCGGCCGGGCCGGGACTCGCGCCGGCCCCTCAACGCCACCGCTCCGCGATCGCCGCCGCCACCTCGTCGCGCCTCTCGGGCGGGGCGTAGACGCGGCAGCGCTGGATGCGGTGGAGGTGGCGGATGAAGTGGCTCGACTCCTCCATCGGCTCGAGGCCGCCGCCGGCGCGGCGCACCAGCACCCGTGCCGAGCCGAGCCGGTGGGGGTCCTTCGAGGCGTAGGAGACCAGGAGGTCGGCGTGGCCGAAGCGCTCCTCCAGCGCGGGCACCAGGGCGTCGAAGCGCTCGCGCTCGGCGCCGCTCAGGTGCTCGCGGGTCTCGAACGCCAGCGGCCAGTGCTCGCGCCGGACCACCGCGCGGGCGTGCGGGCTCGGCGAGCGGCGCATGCGTGCGACCACCGCCAGGTCGTCCTCGGCGAGGAAGGCCTCGGGATCGGCCGGCCAGCGCCGCCCCTCCTCCTCGAGCCAGCGGGAGAGGTGCAGCTCGAGGGCCTTGCCGATCACCGAGAAGTAGACCTGGGTGAACATGTAGTAACGCGCCATCACCAGCGCCTCGAGCGCGTGGACGCCGCCCTCCTCGACGCCGATCCCCCAGCCGCCGGTCTCGGGATCCTCGATCGCCGCCACGGTGTCGAGGAGGCGCTCGAGGTCGTAGCTGCCGTAGCGCACGCCGCAGTAGAGGCCGTCGCGCAGCAGGTAGTCCATCTTGTCGGCGTCCAGCTCGCCGCTGACGACCTGGGCGAGCAGCCGCTCGGCGGCGGCGGGCTCGCCCTCGGCGGCGCTCGGTCCGGCGGCGAGCAGCCGCGCCACCTCGCCGGCGGCCAGGCCGTCGCCGTGGCGCTCGAAGACCGCCTCGATCTCGCCGGCGGCGAGCAGCCGCCGGGTCATCTCCTCGTGGTCGATGCCGCCCTCGAACTGCCCCTCGGCCGAATGGCTGAACGGGGCGTGGCCGACATCGTGGAGCAGCGCGGCGGCGCGCACCAGCCGGCGCTCGCGGGTGCCGGCACCGGGCGGCAGCGGCGCACCGCCGCGCGCGGCCAGGGCGTCGTAGAGGCGCCCGGCGAGGTGCATGGCGCCGAGGGCGTGGCTGAAGCGGCTGTGCTCGGCGCCCGGGAAGACCATGAAGGTCAGGCCGAGCTGGCGGATCCAGCGCAGCCGCTGCAGCGGCCGGCTGTCGATCAGCGCCGCCTCGAGCGGGTCGGCGCGGATGAAGCCGTGGACCGGGTCGCGGATCGACAGCATGGCGGTCGGCCTGCGGAGAGGGGGGCGGCTCTTTCGGGCGGAGCGGGTCCGGGATCGCCGCGATCAGTTGAGGTCGGCGTCGGCCGGGCGGCGGTAGGGGCGCAGCAGCTCGACCACCCGCTCGCGACCGCTCAGGATGGCGATCAGCTCGAGCGCGCGGTCGGGCAGCGCGCGGATCAGCAGCTCGAGCTTGCGCAGCGCAGGCAGCGGGATCTCGGCGGCGACGTGGTTGACCAGCTCCTCGAACGTGAAGGCGGTGCCGAGGCCGAGCGCCAGCAGCTCGCCGGCGTCGAGCGCCGGTTCCTCGCCGAGGGCGCCCTCGGCGCGCAGGCGGGCGGCCAGCTCGACGATCCGCCGGCGCACCGCGACCACCCCGGCGTCGTCCTCGCGCAGGTCGGGCTCGCCGACCAGCTCGACCTCGGCCTCGCGGAACGGGCGCTCGGCGATCTCGCGGGTGACCGTGAAGCGGCTCTCGCCGACCAGCGAGAAGCGCGAGCCGCCACCGGTCCGGCGCTCGAGGTCGACCACCCGGCCCGCGGTGCCGCCGGAGAAGATCCGCCGCCGGCCGCAGGCGTCGCGCCGGTCGCCCGGCCTGACCAGCACCGTGCCCAGCCAGCGGTCCTCCTCGTCACGCGCCGCCAGCTCGGCGACCAGCTCCTCGTGACGGGGGTCGACGACGGCGAGGCCGAGCCGGGTGCGCGGGAAGTGGACGACGTCCGAGAGCGGCAGCAGCGGGATGCGGTCGGGCGGGCGGGTCATCGCTCGAAGCGATCATACCAAGGCTCGTCTCATCCCGGGCGGTCGCTCGCCCTGGCGAGGTGCGCCCTGTCGCGTTTCGCCCGATCGATTCCGTTCTGTCAGGTCGTGGCGTCGGATGCCTCCTGGTGTCGGCGGTGGGAGGGGAGCAAGGATCGTGCGCCGGCACGGAGGCGCCGCCGAGCAGCCGCAGGCCGTTGCCGATCACCAACAACGACGCCCCCAGGTCGGCGGCGATCGCCAGCCACAGCGTCGCCAGCCCGGGTCGCCAGCCCGGCGACCGCAGGGCGAACACCGCCAGCTTGACCCCGAGCGCGAACGCGACGTTCTGGCGGATGATCGTGACCGTCCGCCGGGAGCGGCGGATCAGCCAGCGAAGGCGATGGAGGTCGCCGGCGAGAAACGCGACGTCTGCGGTCTCGATCGCGGCGTCGCTGCTGGCGGCGCCCATCGCGATCCCCAGGCTCGAGCGGGCGAGGGGTGCGGGCGCCGGCGCCCGGGGCGCGGAGCCTCGTGTTCGGGGGTGGCGGCGAGGCCCGCGCGGGATCATGGAAGAACCCGCCGCTTCCCCGTGTCTCTAGGGAATGCGACGTCACCGTTCGCCGGTCGGGCCCGACACGACGCGGTTCGAAGCGGTCGCCGCCCTCGGCCTGGAGGACCCTGCAGTCCCGATGACCCGGCGGGTTGAATCCACGGAATGTCCGACGCCCGGCGGCCGTCGCCCGCGGGCGGCCTCGGCAGCAGCCGGCCCGGCCCCGACGAGCGCCTCGCCGCCCGCCGCCTCGGCCGCGAGCTGAGGGACGCGCTCGACGCGCTCACCGAGCCCCAGCGGCTCGCGGTGTTCCTGATCGACGTCCAGGACTACACGTACGACGAAGCCGCAAGGGTGCTCGGCATGCCGCCGGGGACGGTGGCCTCGAGGGTCGCTCGCGGAAGGGCGAGCCTGCGGGCGCGGTTGCAGCACCTGGCCCGGCAGAGGGGATGGAGCCCATGAGAAGCGGCGACTGCGAGCGAGCCCGAGGGGCTGTCGAGCCGGGCAGGCGTGCGCCGGCGCTCCCCGACTGGGTCGCCCTCCATCTCGACGAGTGTCGGGAGTGCCGCCGGCTGTTCGACGCCGCGCGGGTGCAGCTCGACCCGGAGGCGTTCGAGCGCCTGGGGGAGGCCCGCCGTCAGGCGCTCGTGGCGGCGCTCGCGGCGGCGCGCGCGGCCGGCGGCCGCCGCCGGGCAATCATCGCCGCCGCGGTCGCCGCGGTCCTCGCCGGCGTCCTCGCCCTGGGCGGCCTGGTCTACTTCGGACCGGCTCGCGGCGGGCGCGAGGAGACCGTCGCCTCGGCCCTGGTCGAGGACCACATCCGCTACCTCCGCTCGCCGGAGCGCGTCACCTCGGAGCCGCCGCGGTCCCTGCTCGCGGACCTCGAGACCTACGTCGACTTTCCCGTGCGGCTCCCCGACCTGCCTCACGGAAGCCTGACCGGAGGCCGGAGGTGCTACCTGCTGGGCCGGCGGGCGGCCCTGTTCTTCTTCGACACGCCGGAAGGCCCGCTCAGCTTCTTCGCGCTCGAGAGCGGCGGATTCGAGCCGCCCGGGCGGACGTGCGGCGAGGCCGCCGAGCTGGCCTGCCGACGGATCAGGGGTTACGAGGTGGTGAGCTGGGAGGAGGCTGGTATCCTCTATGCCGTCGTGGGGCCTGACAGTGGGCTGGTCGAACGAGCAGCGGGCGCGGCGCGCGAGGCGATGGGGGGCCGGCCTTGACCCGCGGAGCCCGGTCCTCGGCCAACCCCCTCGCGCGGCCTGCCACGGCCGGACAACCGCATGACCGAATCCATACCAGGAAGGAGTCTGAAGATGAGAAGACTGTTCATCGTGAGCTTGACGCTCCTGCTGCCGCTGACGCTGGGGGTCGCCTGCGCGAGCGACGCACCGCCGTCGGCAACCGTGCAGCAGCCGGCGGAGGAGGAGCATCCGGAAGGCGAGGCCGAAGGCGAGGAGCACCCGGAGGGTGAGGCCGCCGAGGGCGAGGAGCACCCGGAGGGTGAGGCCGCCGAGGGCGAGGAGCACCCGGAGGGTGAGGCCGCCGAGGGCGAGGAGCATCCCGAGGGTGAGGCCGCCGAGGGCGAGGAGCACCCGGAGGGTGAGGCCGCCGAGGGCGAGGAGCACCCGGAGGGTGAGGCCGCCGAGGGCGAGGAGCACCCGGAGGAGGAAGGCGGGCCTCCGAACGTCGCCGTCGAGCGCCTGACGATCGACCAGCTCGCCGAGGCGATCACCGAGTGGGTGACGGCGGAGGCCGCGGCGAACGGGGGCTACCTGGTGATCGAGCACCCCGACACGGGCGAGTCCCTCGAGCTGTCGCTCGCCGAGGTCCACCGCGAGCGGCTCAGCCGCGTCGGCGAGCAGACGTATTTCGCGTGCGCGGACTTCGCGGGCCGCGACGGCACGGTCTACGACCTCGACATCTTCATGCGCGGCCCCAACCGGGAGACGCTGGAGACCACGGAGGTCACCCTCCACAAGGAGGAGGGCGAGGCGCGCTACACCTGGTACGAGGAGGACGGCGTGTGGAAGACGCGACCCGCGGCGTGAGGGGGCGGGGATGCCGGGTCGTCGCTGGACGCTAGGCCTGGGGGCGGCCCTGGGCCTCGCGGGTCTGCTCGTCGTCGGGCTGCTCGCGTGGGGAGCGGCCGAGGCGCCGGTGGCCGAGCGGGATCTCGCCCGTTTCGGCCCCCCGGCCCGCCGCGTGCTGCTCACCTACGCGGTGCGGCTCCACGACCTGCCGGAGGCCGCCGAGTGCGTCGAGGCCTGGATCCCGCTGCCGCGCGAGCACGCCGTCCAGACCCTGGAGAGCTACGCATTACTCGAGGGCTATCCGGCCGAGGAGGTCGTGGACGCGGAGTTCGGCAACCGCTTCCTGCGGCTCGAGCTGAGCTCGGCGGCGCGTCGGGCGGCCGGTTCGCCGCTGCCGGTCACCCTCGAGGTCGCCGTGACCCGGCGCGCCTACAGCGCCTGGCACCGCAACGGGACGCCGAGCCCGCCGCCGGCGGCGCGCGCTCGCTACCTGGAGCCGGACCGTTTCGTCCCGACCGACGGCTTCATCGCCGCCGAGGCGCGCCGGGTGGTGGGCGACGTCGGCGAGCCGCTGCGCAAGGCGCGGCGACTCTACGATCACGTCGTGCGAACGGTCTCCTACGACAAGTCCGGAGAGGGCTGGGGCCGCGGCGACGCGGTCTACGCCTGCGACGTCCGGACCGGCAACTGCACCGATTTCCACTCGCTGTTCATCGCCCAGGCCCGCTCCGTCGGCGTGCCCGCCCGGTTCCTGATCGGCGTGCCGCTGCCCGCCGGTGAGAGCGAGGGCACGATCGCCGGCTATCACTGCTGGTCCGAGTTCTGGCTCGACGGCCGCGGCTGGGTGCCGGTGGACGCCTCGGAGGCGCACAAGCGGCCCGAGCTGCACGAGCTGTTCTTCGGCGGCCTCGACGCCCACCGGGTGGAGTTCACCATCGGCCGCGATCTCGACCTGCCCGGCGCCGCCGTCGGGGATCTGAACTTCGTCGTCTACCCGCACGTCGAGGTGGACGGCGCGCTCCACGAGGCAGTCGAGACCGAGTTCCGATTCCGCGAGCCGTCCGACCAGGTCGCCGCGCGAGGAGGGTAGGCAGGAGGAGCGTCCGGGGCGAGCGATCCGGCAGTACCATCAGGCGGCGACGGCGGCGAGCGGGCGTCAGGGGGTGAGCTTGTACGCACGCTCGATCACGGCGCCGAGGTCGGGCCCCTTCCAATAGGGCTCGATCCAGCGCGGGCGCGGGTCCTGCGACGACTTCGGAGGCCGCCGCCAGTGCCCGCGCACCAGGTGACGATGGAGCAGCTTGCGACCGCTCGGGACGCGCTCCAGCTCCTGGAGCTGCCGCAGCCGCGAGATCTTGATCACCCCCGGTAGGAACCAGACCTCGTCCGAGCCGTAGCCGTCGTCGCTCGAGGCCGCCGCGTGACCTCTCCCGGCAGGCTGGCGCCGCCTTTGCGGCTCCACGCCGGGGCTCGTCGCGTACAGGACGGCGTTGATCACGACGTGGACGAGGCCGGCGAGCGGCGGCGGGATCTTGCCGGGCTCACCGCCGCGGATCCTGTCCTCGAGCGCCAGGCCGTGCGCGATGACCTCGGGCGGGTCGCTGCCGAGGGCGTCGACCGCGATGCGGAGCTGCAGCGAGCGGCCCGCCTGCTCGGAGACGAAGGCGGTGACGACCCGCGCGAAGTGGCCGGCGATCGGCGAATCGTGACGGGCGGCGACGAGCCGCTCGGCGAGCGAGAGCGTCCCCCGGTCCGTGAAGACGAGGGCGAACGACGCGAACGGGAGGCGCAGATCCTCGGCGGCGACGTCGAGCTCGGTCGCCGCGCCGGCAGTGGCTCGTGAGGGAGGCTAGCGAAGGGCCCACGGGCGACAGGTGAGCTCTCGGTTCGGAGATCACATCAGGTCGAAGAACGACTCCTCACCGAGGTGCGAGAGGTACCGCTTCGCGAGCTTGCCGATCTTGCCGCTCCCCAGCGGCCACGACCAGCCGCCGTCACCTCGGTAGGTCATCCGCTCGACGCGTGGAACGTGCGCGAGCCCGGGATCGTCGAGGACGAAGCGCAGCACCGGCGAGTAGCTGCCTCCGCGCACCCACTCCTCCGTGCGCTCTCGGGATGCCAACGGCGTCAGCAGGCTCAGCCCGAGCGGGATGTCCGGGCTCCGCAGCGGCTCGTGGACCACGACCGCGTCACTCTTGACTTCGATACGGTAGACGCCGCGGGACAACTCTTCGAGCTGCGAGCGGACTGCCTCCTCCTCGGCTGCGGAGATGGAGCGTGGACGCGCCTTCGCCAAGCTGACCTGGCCGTTGATGTTCTCGTGCACCTCGTAGCCGTCCGGGATCTCGTCGACGGGACCTTCGCCGACGGAGCGCGCGAAAACGTACCGCACCTTGCCCGCCTTCGTCCTGCGCGCGTGGAGGAAATAGGTGATCCCCTTGCGGTTCCTGTAGCTCAAGGCCATGCAGTCCTCCGGTCGGGCGGGTACCGGCCGAGCACCATCACCCCGGCGTCTCCTGGGACGCGGGTGGGTGAAAGGGCCCCTTGCCAGGCCACACGAAGTGCCGCGCGTAGGCCTCCTCGAGCCTCGCGTCGCCGGTCTTTGTGAAGCGAAGCCGCCGCCGCGGCCCCTTGCCGCAGCGCCGGTAGACGCTGACCGACGGCACGAGGTTGAGGTCGTGGGCGTGGAAGCGCAAGATCCGCAGCAGCCGGGCGAGGCGTGTGAGGTTGCAGCGGACGACTTGCTCCAGACAGGGCACGCGGCCTCGGTGCCAGTCTTCCAAGTGTTCCGGCGCCAGCAGCCCCATCCCGACGAGCACGTCGACCGGCGCGACGCCCTTCCCGTGCTGCAGGATGGCTCCGACCGCTCTCACTACCCGCGGGTACATCGGGTCCGCGCGGAAGGTGGCGACGGTGACCCTCGCGTTGCCGCGCGCCGTGCGCCGCCCGGTATTCCGGGACACCTGATCATGCACGCGGGAACCGTGCGGCGGATCACGATGCGCGCCCATCTTTGCGAGGTCCAGGTCGATTCAGGCTCTCAGCCGGTATCGACGTGGCGCCGACGGTGGATTCTACGCCCCCGAGCCCGACTCCAGGGGAGCGGAAGAAACGTCCCCCCCGGCGTGCGTTCACCGGTGTGAACAGCCCCCTCGCGGCCGCGCCGGCCTCCGACTCATCGCGCTCGCGCTCGTCGCCGGTGCGTTCGGGGCGCTGGGCGTCTGGAGATCGCCCTCAATCACCGCGGCATCGAGCACGAGGTCGTGCTGCTCGAGGCAGCGAGCGAGGAGGCGGTCCGGCGGACCCATCGTCGGTACTTCGAGAACCTCGAGGAGCTTGCGACGTCTCGGAGGGGCTGAGGCCAAGAACAGCCCGAGCTCTACGAGATCGGACGCGGCTGCCACCGCCGACCAGAGGAGCGCCCACGGCCACCGGCCGCCGCCGTCAGCGCAGATGCGCGCCGCGTTCGACGAGCAGAGCGCGCAGGACCGAGCGATGGCAGCGTGTCTCGTCGGCGCAGTAGCAGCCGACGGAGAAGTCGGTCTGGTGGGAGAGCGCCGCCAGCAGGTCGAGCGTGCGGCGGTTCTCCGGGGCGTTCATCTCGGCTCGATACCGCTTGACGAACGCGGCCCACTGCTTCTCGCCGCGGGCGCCCTGCGCGAGCTCGATCGCCGCCGGGCTCGGCGCGAGGTTCGGGAACCAGACGTCGTACCAGTTCCCCGACGCGAACTCGCTCTTCGGCACGCCCCGCGGCGGGCGCCGCACCGTCCCGATGCGCAGGCCTTCGCCGGCGGCCCGCGCCGTCCCCAGACGCACGATCCGGATCGCCATGCTCCTCCGCCTCCACCGCCGCGCGGCGCCCCGCGGCCGGGGGCGTGGCCGGTTCTGTTCGCGGCGACTCTATCGGTTCCCGCCCGCCCCGTACGGCACCCTGCGACGAGCTGCGCTTCGGCCCGGTGACGCTACGCCTGGTCAGCCCAGCAGGACGTGGATGCCGGCGGCGAGGAGCGCCGCGGCGGGCAGCGTGACGAGCCAGGCGAGGACGATGTCGCGGACGACGCGCCAGCGCACGCCGCGGTGGTCGCACGCCATGCCGGCGCCGACGATCGCGCCGGTCGTCACGTGGGTGGTCGACAGCGGCAGGCCGCGGAAGGAGGCGAGGCCGACCAGGAGCGACGACGCGGCGCTCGCGGTCAGGCTCTCCCCGAGCGGGAGCCGGGTGACTCGCTCGCCGAGCGTCGCGAGCACCCGCCGCCCGGCGAGCAGGCCGCCGGCGGCCATCGCCACGGTGACCAGCCCGACCGCGAGCGGCACCTGCGATCCGGCCGGGAAAGCGACCAGGGCCAGGGCGGCGATCTTGGGCGCGTCGTTGAAGCCGCGCGCGAAGCCGACCAGGCCGGCGGTCGTCCAGTGGACGCCGTCGAGGACACGGGTGCCCTCGACGACGAGGAGCGGCGCGCGCTTGCCGCAGGCCTCGACGGTGCCGACCTCGACAATCGGTGAGACCGCCGCCGCGGCGGCCGCGCCGTCGCCGGGACCGGCGATCGCGGGCCGCTCGAGGACGCAGGCGCAGCGCGCCTCGGCGCGGCGCGACAGCCTCCGGATCGGGGGTGCCGCGAGCCCGACGACGGCGAGTGCGGCGAGCGGGCCGAGGGCGAGGGGCAGCACGAAGCCGCGCGCGAGAACGGCCCACTCGATCCTCCCGGCGCCGACCGCTCCGAGCCCCGCCCCGACCAGCGAGCCGATGATCGTGTGGGTGGTCGAGACCGGCATTCCGAGTCGCGTGGCGATCAGGATCCAGCCGCCCGCCGCGGCCAGGACGGCGGCGAAGAAGGCCGGCGAGAGCCCGTCGCCGCCGTCGATGAAGCCGGCACGGAAGGCGCCGAGCAGCTCGCGTCCCCAGACCGCCGACAGCGCTGAGCCGAGCGCAGTCGTCGCGGCCGCCCAGGCCAGCGCCCGCCGCGGCGTCGCGGCGCCGTAGGCGAGGAGCGATGCCACTCCCTTGCCGTTGTCGTTGGCGCCGTTCCAGAACGCGAGCGCGAGCGCTAGCGCCAGGACGACCGCCGCGAGCGCCATCAGCAGCAGCCGTCCGGGCCGCAGCAGGGGCCGCTCGCCTCGGTGGTGACGTCGTAGTCCAGCCCCTTGGTCTCGCGCGGGTGGCGCGGCGCGGTGCGCGCGCAGTCGAACGGCGCCGCCTCGGCGAGCGGCACGGCGACCAGGGGCTCGACCGGCTCGAAGTGCCCGGCGTAGGGGGCGGCGGTCAGGATGCGGAAGGTCTTGTCGCACACCGCGGTCCGCTCGCCGCGGCGCAGGCGGTGGCCGTCGTCGTCGAGCACCTCGCGGAACGGCCCCTTGTAGACGACCGCCTGCTTGCGCTCGAAGCAGGGCCCCTCCTTGCCCTTGAACGCCTCGACGGTGACCGACCGGAACTCGATCCCCTGGACCGTCCGCCACGGCTCGCGCCGGCGCTCGAGGATGCGGATGCCGTAGAAGCCGGCGTCCTCGAAGGCGGCGAGCAAGCCTTGCTCGGTGAGCGCGCCGGCGATGCAGCCGCTCCACAGCTCGGGGTCGGCCTGGAGCTCCGCCGGCACCGGCTCGTCGGCGACGATGTCGGAGACGACCGCCCGGCCGCCGCGCCGCAGGACGCGGTGAGTCTCCCGGAAGAGGCGCGGCTTGTCGGCGGGGTCGACGAGGTTGAGCACGCAGTTCGAGATGACGACGTCGACCGACTCGTGGCCGACCAGCGGCTCGCGCTCGCGCAGCTCGGCGGCGCGCGCCTCGACCGCGAGCAGGCCGTCGACGCCGGCGACCGGCCGCGCCGCCAGCTCGGCGTCGAGGCGGTCGAGGTCGAGCGCCAGGTCCTGGATGCGGCCGCGGCGGAACTCGACGTTCGCGTAGCCGAGTCGTTTGGCGACCAGCGGCGCGTTGCGCCGCGCGACGGCGAGCATCTCGGGCGTCATGTCGATCCCGATCACCCTTCCCGTGGGCCCGACCACCTGGGCGGCGATGAAGCAGATCTTGCCGCTGCCGCTGCCGAGGTCGAGCACGGTCTCGCCCGGTCGCAGGTGCCGGCTCGGATCGCCGCAGCCGTAGTCGCGCTCGAGGACCTCGGCGGGCAGGGCGTCGAGATACCGCGGGTCGTAGTCGACCGGGCAGCACAGCTCGGCCACCGGCCGCGCCGCCCCCTCGGCGTAGCGCTCGCGGACGGTTCGTTCGGTCTCGGCGACGGTCATGCTTGGTCTCCTTGTTCAGCCGTCAGGGAACGATTGCGATGCGGAGTGCGCTCGCATCACGGCCGCCACGAGCGCGGTGGGTTCACTCGGCGGGTACGGGGGACGGCGGCGCACCGGTTTGATCGCGGGTCCTGCGCAAGCGGAGCGCCGAGTCTACAGCGTCATCCCAGGATCCCCAGCTCGACCGCCTTGAGCGCCGCCCGGGTGCGGTCGCGCACGCCGAGCTTGCCGAGGACGCTCGAGAGGTGGTTCTTGACGGTGCCTTCGGCGAGCGCGAGGGCGCCGGCGATCTCGCGGTTGCTGTAGCCGCCGGCGACCAGGCGCAGGACCTCGACCTTCCGCTCGGTGAGCGGATCCGGCGGGTCCAGGCCCTCGATCGCGGTGCCGAGGCGCCCCAGACCCTCGACCACGCGCGCGGTGAGCGCGGGCTGGACCGCGGTGCCGCCCGCCGCCACCGCGCGGATCGCGCCGGTGAGCTGATCGAGCGTGACGTCCTTGAGCAGATAGCCCCGGGCGCCGGCACGAATCCCCTCGAGCACCAGGGCGTCCTCGTCGAAGGTGGTGAGGATGATCGTCGGCGGCAGCTCGCCGCGCTCTCTCAAGGCGCGCAGTACCTCCAGGCCGCTTCTCTTCGGCAGCCGCAAGTCGAGCAGCACGATGTCCGGGGAGTGAGCCGGGATGTCGCGGATCGCCTGCTCGCCGTCGACGGCCTCGGCCACGACCTCGATGTCGGCGACCAGCTCGAGCAGGCTGCGCAGCCCCGCGCGCACCAGGGTCTGGTCCTCGACCAGGGAAGGCGCGGATCACGCCTCCGCCTCCGGCGGCGGGATCACGGCGCGGACCCGGAAGCCGCCCGCCGGCGGCGAGTCGACCTCGAGGCTGCCGCCGAGGCCGGCGAGCCGCTCGTGCATGCCGGTCAGCCCCTGCCCGAAGCGGAGGCGCCGCGCCCCCCGCCCGTCGTCGCGGCCGACGACCTCGAGCCGGCCGCCGGCCTGCGCGACCTCGATCCACAGGTGCTCGGCGCCGGAGTGGCGGATCGCGTTGGTGATGATCTCCTGCACGCAGCGGACGAGCGCCTGGGCGCGCTCGGGGTCGGCGAGCTCGAGCGCGGCGGGCACCGCGAGGTGGATCGCCGGCCGCTCGATCCCGGCCGCGAGCGGCGCCAGGACGCGCTCGAGATCGACCGCGGCGTCGCCGCGCAGGCCGCGCACCGCCTCGCGCACGTCGCCGAGCAGCAGCCGGGTCAGGCCCTGGCAGCGGTCGATCTGCTCGCGCAGCGGCCCGTCGGCGCGGTGGAGCGCGCCCTCGAGGTGGAGCGACAGCGCGGTCAGGTGGTGGCCGAGCAGGTCGTGCAGCTCGCGCGAGATCCGCGCCCGCTCGGCGGTCTGGCGGCTCTCGGCGAGCAGCTCGCGGGTCGCGGTCAGTCGGCGTTGGCGCGCGCTAGCTCAGCTCGTGGCGCGCCCGCGCCTGGCTGGCCGCGAAGTAGGAGGTGAAGACCGCGAGCACCTCGGCCGGGAGGCCGATCAGGCCGGCCCAGCGGACGGTCCCTTCCGCACATGCGCCGGCGCCCGACACCGGGTAGCTTCGGCGCGTCGGCCCCCGGGGAGGGGCGACCGGATCGAAAGGAGGATCGCGATGAGAAGAGCCCTGGCCCTGACGCTGTTGGCCGCCGGCCGTCGACGACCTCGCCCTGCCGGCGTTCACGGCGCACACCCTCGCCGGCGAAGTGGTGCGCTCGACCGACTTGGTCGGCCGCCCGGCGGTCGTCACGTTCCTCGCCGTCCACTGCAGCCACTCGATAGACACCTTCCCGATCCTCCAGGAGCTGGACCGCCGGTACGCGGGGCAGGGCCTCCAGGTGGTCGGGGTGGTGGTCAACAGCGGCCCGGTCGAGGACGTCGCCGGCTGGGTGCCCAGGTTTCGCCCCCGAATACCCGGTCTGGGTGGTCGACGACGCCGCGCTCGGCGGCCTCGTCGACAGCCACCTGGTGCCGACCACGCTGTTCACCGACCGCGGCGGCAAGGTGCGCAAGAAGCTGGTCGGCTTCAAGGACCGCGAGGCGGTCCTCGCCGACCTCGCGCTGATCCACGCCGACGGCGCCTGAGCCGGCGGCGCCCCGGCCGCCGGCGCCGGGCGGCCGGAGGTCGGAGCGTTGGACCGCCGATCCCGAAGGGAGGTGACGGCCAGTGAAGCGCTTCACGCCGGCGCGCCGCCGCCGAGCAGCCGCAGGCCGTTGGCGATCACCAGCAACGACGCCCCCATGTCGGCGGCGATCGCCAGCCACAGCGTCGCCAGCCCGGCGACCGCGAGGGCGAACACCGCGAGCTTGACCCCGAGCGCGAACGCGACGTTCTGGCGGATGATCGCGGCCGTCCGCCGGGAGTGGCGGATCAGCCAGGGCAGGCGGTGGAGGTCGCCGGCGAGCAACGCGACGTCGGCGGTCTCGATGGCGGCGTCGCTGCCGGCGGCGCCCATCGCGATCCCCAGGCTCGAGCGGGCGAGCGCCGGGGCGTCGTTGACGCCGTCGCCGACCATCGCCACCGAGCCGTGGCGGGCGACCAGCTCCTCGACCGCAGCGACCTTGTCCTCGGGCAGCAGCTCGGCGCGCACGTCCGCGATGCCGGCCGCGGCCGCCACCGCCTCGGCGGTGCCCCGGTTGTCGCCGGTGAGCACCGCCAGGTGGTCGATCCCGAGGCGGCGCAGCGCGGCGACCACCGACGCCGCCTCCGGCCGCACCGCGTCGGCGACCCCGAGCAGGCCGCAGACGTGGCGGTCGTTGCCGACCACCACGACCGTGCGCCCGGCGCCGGACATCGCCTCCAGCCGCGCGTGGACCTCGGCGGTCTCCTGCCCCCGCTCCTCGAGGTAGCGGTGGGAGCCGACCCAGTAGGCGGTGCCGCCGATCGTGCCGCTCGCGCCTTTTCCCTCGAGCGCGCGGAAGTCCGCGGCGGGCTCGAACGCGACGCCGAGCGCCTCGGCGCGGGCGACCACGGCGCGCGCCAGCGGGTGCTCGCTGCGCGCCTCGAGCGCCGCCGCGCGGGCGAGCAGCGCCGCCTCGTCGTGGCCGTTCAGGGGCACCACCTCGACCACCGCGAAGCGCCCCTCGGTCAGGGTGCCGGTCTTGTCGAACGCGATCGCGGCGAGGCTCGCGGGGGCCTCGATGAAGGCGCCGCCCTTGACCAGGACGCCGGCGCGCGCGGCGGCGGCGAGCGCGGCGACCACGCTCACCGGCGTCGAGATCACCAGAGCGCACGGGCAGGCGATCACCAGCAGCACCAGCGCGCGGTAGAACCAGGCGCTCCAGTCGCCGCCGCCGAGCAGCGGCGGCACCAGGAACACCGCCGCGGCGAGCGCGATCACCGCCGGGGTGTAGACGCGGGCGAAGCGGTCCACCCAGCGCTCGCTTGGCGAGCGGCGGGCCTGCGCCGCCTCGACCAGCCGGATGATGCGAGCGAGTGTCGTGTCTCCGGCCTCCCGGGTCGAGCGAGCCACCAGCGCGCCGGCGCCGTTGATGGTGCCGGCGAACAGCTCGTCGCCCGGGCGCTTGGCCACCGGCACGCTCTCGCCGGTGATCGGCGCCTGGTCGACGTCGCTCTCCCCGGCGACCACCTCGCCGTCGAGCGGGATCCGCTCGCCCGGCTTGATCACGAAGTGGGCGCCCGGCACGACCTCGGCCGCCGGCACCTCCCGCTCGGCGCCGTTCTCGCGCACGCGAGCGGTCGGCGGCGAGAGATCCAGGAGCGCCTCGACCGCGCGCCGGGCGCGCCCCACGCTCCAGCCCTCGAGCAGGTGGGAGAGCCCGAACAGGAACGCCACCGACGCCGCCTCCAGCCACTCGCCGATCCCCACCGCGCCCGCCACTGCGATGGTCATCAGCAGGTTCATGTCCGGCCGCAGGGCGCGCGCGGAGGCCCACGCCTTGGGCAGGATGAACCAGCCGCCGGCGGCGATCGCCAGCAGGTAGAGGAGGCGGGGCGCGAGGGGTACGGCGTGCGCGGCGCCGGTCCCGTCGCCGGCGAGCGCGGCCGCCGGGCCGCCGGCGAGCGCGGCGTGGACGGCGAAGCCGGCGGCGGCGAGCAGGGCGGAGAGCGCGACCGATGCGGTGCGGCCGCGGCGCCGCCAGGACCCCTCTTCCGGCGGCGCACTCCGCCACGCCTCGGCGCGCAGGCCGGCGCGCGCCACCGCGCGCACGATCTCCGCTGTCGCGGCCGGGCGGGCGGACGGCAGCACGGTCATCTTGCCACGCAGCACGTCGAACGCCAGGTGCTCCGCGCCGCCCACCGCCGGCCCGACCGCGCGCCGCAGCGCCGCCGCCTCCTCGGCGCAGTCGAGGCCGTGGACGCGAAGCTCGAGGCCGCCGCCGGACGTCTCTGTCATCGAGAAGGGCCTGGTGTGGTTGCGCGGCTGGTGGCTCCCGGCTCGCCGTCAGACGCCTAGCCCACGACCCGGAGCGCCTCGAACTCGTGCATGGCGCGGTCCGCGGTCGCTAGCGTGAGACCGTGAACCAGCGCAGTGGCGACCAGGAGGCGGTCGGCTGGATCGTTCGAGCCGAAGCCGGCCAGGTTCTCGCTCTGCAGGGCCACCTCGTGGTCGAGAGGTGCCATGGTGGTCGCGGACTTGCGGAGTGCAGCATGGACCCAGGCAGCGGGATCAGGCTGGAGCGCCAAGCGCTTCTTCCGGGCGAGGACCAGCGTCTCCCACACCGAGATCGGGGACAGGTACAACTCATGGCCGGGTTCCGCGAGGAGCTCAGCCAAGCCCGTAGCGAGCCGCTCCGGCTCGAGGAGACGCCAAACCCAGATGTGGGTATCGAGGAGGATCTTCAATCCCGCAACGCCTCCCACTCCTGCTCGTCCGCCGCAGGAGCGACGAGGTCGCCCAGGATCTTCCCGGTACCGCGCATCGCACCGCTCCAGTCGCCGACGGCACTCGGTGACAGCGGAGCCAGTTGCGCGACCGGTCGGCCGCGCTTGGTGATCACGACCGAGCGGCCCGTCTCGCGTACCTCGTCGAGGAGGCGGAGGCAGGTCTGCTTGAACTTCCCGGCGGCGATGGTCTTCATCGGGCGAAGCATACCATGGCCATTGTCCATGGACGTAAAGCCAGGTCGCGACCTTCCATCCCCTCGGCGGCCCGGTGGCAGCATCTTCGAGCGCTCGGACGCTCAGCGCTCCCGCGCCACCAGCAGGTAGAGTGACGGCAGCACCAGCAGGGTGAACAGCGTCGAGGTCAACAGCCCGCCGACCACCACGATCGCCAGCGGCCGCTCGAGCTCCGAGCCGCCGAAGCCGAAGAGCATCGGCAGCAGGCCGAGGATCGAGGCGCCGGCGGTCATCAGCTTGGGGCGCATGCGGCCGACCGCGGCCGCGGTCACGGCGGCGGTCAGCGCCAGGCCGGCGCGCCGGCGCTCGCGGATCTGGACGATCAGGACGAGGCTGTTCTGCACCGCGATGCCGAGCAGCCCCATCGCGCCGACGATCGAGCTGGCGTTCCAGCTCTCGCCCGCCCAGGCGAGGGCGAGCAACCCCCCGGCGAGCGCGGTCGGCAGCGTGAGCACGACTGCGGCGACGTCGCGCGCCCGGCCGAGCACCGCCGCGAGCAGGCCGATCACCAGAACCAACGCCACCACCGAGGCGACGGAGAGCCGCCGGCGGGTCTCGCGCGCCTCCTCGATGCTGCCGGCCAGCCCGAAGGTGGTTCCCGGGGGCAGATCGGCGGCGGCGAGCGCCGCCTCGAGGCGCCGGGCGGTGCCCTCGAGGTCGCCCGCGACGCGTACCTGGAAGCCGAGCCGGCGCTGGCCGTCGCGGCGGCGGATCATCGCCGGCGTCGTCGCCTCCTCGACCGCGGCGACCTGGCCCAGCTCGACCACCTTGCCCAGCTCGACCACCAGCGGCAGGCGCTTGAGCGTCTCGGCGGTCAGCCGGCCGTCGGAGGGGAAGCGCAGCGCCCGTTCGATGCGCTGCGGCCCCTCGAAGCGCGGCGGCAGGGTCACCCCCTGGAGCGCTGCGCGCACGGTCTGGAGGAGCTGGGCGCGCGGCACGTCGAGCCGGCGCAGGGCGTCGTCGTCCGGGGTCACCCGCCAGGCCGGCAGCGGCCGGCCGGTATCGGGGTTGACCGAGGCGACGCCCGGCACCGCGGCGAGCACGCTCTGGATCTCCGTCTGGCGCGCGGCCAGCGCGTCGAGCGAAGGCCCGAGCGAAGGGGGATACAGCTCGACCAGGATGTCCGCCGGGGTGCCGCCGATCCCCTCGGAGATGCGCATGTTCATCGGCGTGGTGATCTCGACCCCGAACGGCAACCCGCGCGCGATCCGTGCCACCGCGGCCTCGACCGCGGCAGGCTCGGCGCCTTTGTCGAGGATGACCAGGACGTCCGAGAGATAGTGAGGCATCGGGTCCTCGGTCAGCTCGCCGCGACCGGTGCGCCGGTAGTGGGCGCGCACTCCGGGCACACCGTCGAGCGCCTGCTCGAGCTGGCGGTTGGCGGCGTCGACCGCGGCCAGGCTGACGTCGGAGGGCAGCAGGGTCTGGACCATGATCGCGCCCTCGTCGAGCGCCGGCAGGAAATCGGTGTCGAGCCGCGCGGCGGCGGCGATGCCGAGCGCCGAGAGCGCCGCCGCGGCGATCACGACCGCCACGCGCCGGCGCAGCGCCAGGGCGAGCACCGGGCGGTAGAGGCGCTTGGCAAGGCGGACGATCCGCGGCTCTTCGAGGCCGGCGCCGGCCGGCAGCCAGCGATCGACCAGCACCGGCACCAGGGTGAAGGTCAGGAGCAGCGAGACCGCCAGCGCCGAGGCGACCGCCAGCGCCAGCGGCGCGTAGAGCCGGCCGGCGATCCCGCCGAGGGCGAGCAGCGGCAGGAACACCGTCAGTACGACCAGCACGGCGACCGCGATCGGCGCCGCGACCTCGGCCGCGGCCGACGCCGCGACCGCCCGCCGCGGCGCGCCGGCGTCCGCCTCGCGCAGGCGGTGGAGGAGGTTCTCGACCAGGATCACCCCGGCGTCGACCAGCAGGCCGATCGCGATCGCGAGCCCGCCGAGGGTCATCGCGTTGAGCCCCTCGCCGAGCAGCCACAGCGGCACCGCCGCGCCGAGGGTGGCGAGCGGCAGCAGCACCACCACGATCGCGGCCGGGCGCAGGCTGCCGAGCAGGAGCAGCAGCACCGCCGACACCAGGACGGCGCCGACCACCAGCGCCCGGGCGACCCCGCCGAGGGCGTGCTCGACCAGCCGCCCCTGGTCGTAGAACAGGTCGAGCGCCATCCCCGCCGGCAGCGTCCGTTGCAGCTCCGGCAGCGCCGTGCGCACCCGCCGCGCGGTGGCCAGGGTCTCCGCGGTCGGCTGCTTGACCACCCGCAGCGACACCGCCTCGAAGCCCTGGAAGCGCGCCAGCCCCATGCGCAGCTCGGGCGCCTCGCGCACCTCCGCGATGTCGCCGAGGGCGACCAGGCCGAACGCGGTGTGGACCGGCAGCCGGCGCACCTCGGCCGGGGTGGCGGCGAGCGTCCCGAGCGTGACGTACCAGAGCTTGTCCTGGATCTCGAGCACCCCGGCCGAGGCGTCCATCTCGCTCCCCTCGAGCGCGGCGAGGATCTGGTCGAGCGAGACCCCGGCGACGCGCAGTGCCTCGGGCGAGACGCTGATCTGGAGCTGGCGCACCTCGCCGCCGAGCACCTCGACCCGCGCCACGCCGTCGACCGACTGGAGTCGCGGCACCAGCACCCGCGCCGCGTGGTCGCGCAGCGCCATCGGGTCGACCGCGGGCCCCTGGAGCACCAGCTCCTGGATCTCCTGGAGTCGCCCCGAGGCGCTGGTCAGAAGCGGCGGCGATGTCCCCTCGGGGAAGCCGCCGACCACCGAGGTGACCCGCTCGGCGACGAGCTGGCGCGACTGCCACCAGCCGACCGAGTCGTCGAACGCGACGATCACCTGCACCACCCCGGGCTGGACGACGCTGGTCACCCGGCGCACCCCGGGCATGCCGGCGAGCGCCAGCTCGACCGGCTGCGCCACCGTCAGCTCGAGCTCGGCGGCGGAGCGGCCCGGGTTCTGGAGCAGGAGCTGGACGGTCGGCAGCGCGAGGTCGGGGAAGAGGTCGCGCGGCAGTGCGAGGAACGCGGCGGGTCCGGCCGCCGCGAGGACCAGCGCGCCGGCGATCACCGGACCGGGGCGGCCGAGCACGGCGCGGAACCAGCGCTCGGCCCGACTGGACGGGTGGCCGGAGAAGCGGCCGTCGGGCGGTCCCGCCTCGGTGCTCGTCTCGGTGCTCGTCTCAGTGCTCATGGCGTTCGCTCCCGCCCGAGCGCTGGAGGTGGAGGGACTTGAGCAGGTACGCGCCCTGGTGGGCCACCTCCTCGCCGGGCGTCACGCCCTCGAGCACCATGACGTCGCCGCCCAGCTCGGCGCCGCGGCGCACCGGCCGGAACACCGCCTCCCCGCCGTCGCGCACGAACACCCCCCAGTCGCCTTCGACCCGCTGCACCGCCTGCTGGGGGAGGACCACCGCGGTCGCCAGCGGCACCCGCACTTCGACCGGCGTGCCCGGCAGGAGCGGCTCGCCGCCGGTCAGGCGCAGTCGGTAGCTGAGGCGCCGGGTGTCCGGCGAGAGCGCCGCCGGCACCCCCTCGACGCGCGCCGCCCAGCGGTGGCCGTCGGCGCGCCGGACCTCGGTCTCGGCGCCGGCCGTCCACGCCTGCGGCCCGGGGAGAGGCAGCTCGACCCGCACCCGCCGGGCGTCGCCCGCCATCACCCGCCCCAGCTCGCGGCCGGCCTCGACCCCCTCGCCGAGTACCACCGAGAGGCGTGCCAGCACGCCGGCCGCCGGCGAGCGCACCCGGTAGACGGCGCCCGCGGCCTCGGGGTCGGCGCCGCGCGCCGCGAGCGCCAGCCGCGCCGCCTCGACCTCGGCGGCGGCGACCGCGGCCGCTGCGGCGGCCGCTTCCAGCTCGCGCTCGGAGGTCGCGGCGACCTCGTTCAGCCGCCGCTCGCGCGCCAGCTCGCTCTCAGCCTGGGCGGCGCGGGCTCTGGCGGTCAAGTAGCCGGCCCGTAGCGCCGCCAGCTCCGGGCTCTCGATCGCGACCAGCGGTGCGCCGCGCCTCACCCGGTCGCCCGGCGCCGCCGCGAGGCCGGTGACGATTCCCGCCACCGGCGTCGTGAGCGCCGCCTCCGCGGTCTCCTCGGCCTCCGCCTCGGCCGGGAACCACGCCCCCTCCTCGCGCGGGGGCCCGACGGTGATGAAGCCGACGCCGCGGACCGCGGAGAGCGCGATCCTCGGCGGGCCCTCGGCGGCGTGCCGGGCGTGCCCGGTCTCGCCGTCGTGTTCGTCGTGCTCACCGTGCTCGGCTTCGTCGTGTTTGTCGTGTTCGTGCTGCATCGCCGCGACGGCGCTCGCGCCCTCCCCTCCCGCACCGCTCCCGGCGGGGCCGTCGTCACAGGCGCCGAGCAGGCCGATGGCGAGCGCGGCGACCAGCGCCGGCAGGCCACGCCCGATCACGGCGTCACCTCCGCGGTCAGGGCGATCAGCTCGGCGGCGGCACGCGCCCGGGCCGCCCGCCGCTCGAGCGCCGCCTCGCGGGCGGCGAGAAGTTGCCGGCGAACCAGCAGCGCCTCGGTCGCCCGGATCGCGCCCTCGGCGAGCCGCCGCTCGACAGCGACCAGCGGTACCGCGAACGTGCGCTCGAGCTCCGGCCCGGACGGCTCTCGGGCCAGCCCTTCCGAGAGAGCGCGCGCCGCCGCGAACCGGGCGGCCAGCAGGCTCGCCGCCACCTCGGCCTCGCGGCGGCCGGCCGCCGCTTGCGCCACGACCGCGGTGCGTGCGGCGGCGGTCTCGGCGGGGCGCGGCAGGCGCAGCCCCAGACCGAGATGGGCGGCCCGCTCCTCGCCTTCGCGCTCGAGGCCGGAGCGGAGCGTCCAGCGCGAGCGCCCGGCGGCGGCCTCGAGTGCCGCCTCTCCGGCGTCGAGGGCGGCGCGCGCCGCCGCCGCCCGCCGGAGCACGGAGTCGGGAGAGTGCTCCGCGCCCGAGCGTGGACCGGCGCCCTCGGCCTTCGTGCCTGCGGCGCCGGGGGTCGCCGCCGCCTCGTCGCGCGGCGCGGACCACGGCGGGTCGGCCAGCGCCGCGGGCTCGGCCGGCAACTCGGCCAGCGCCCGCAGCGCGCCCCACGCGGCGGCCCGCTCCGACCGCGCTTCGATCCAGGAGAAGCGCGCCTGCTCGGCCTCGAGGGTCACGAGAGCGGCTTCGTAGGGCGCTTCGGCACCGGCACGGGCACGCGTCTCCGCCACTCCGCGCCAGCGCTCGACCGTCTCGAGGTCCTGCCGCCGCAGCTCCTCACGGCGTGCGGCGGTCCAGGCGTCGGTATAGGCGAGGCGGAGATCGAGCAGCGCCTCGGCGCGGGCCGCCGCCGGCAGCACCCGCCGCGCCTCGGCGGCGAGGGCGGCGAGGGCGTCGCGGTCGTCGCGGCCGGAGAGCAGCGGCAGCTCGAGGTCCGCGCCGAGGTCGGTCGTCGACTCGCCGTCGGCGCGCCGCCGCCCGGCAGCGACGCCGAGAGTCGGCGCCTCGCGCAGCCGGCCGCGGGTGGAGGCGAGCAGGCTCTCGGCCGTCGCCAGCTCGGCGGCGGCGCGCAGCTCGGCCGGGGCCGGCAGGGCTGCGGCGGCCACCTGGTCGAAGGTCAGCGCCGGCGCGGCCGTTGCGGCGGCCGCGGCCGCGGCGGCCAGGATCATGGCAGGGGTCGGCATCGGATCGGTCCTCCCGGGAGTCGGCGAAGCCGTCCTCCGGACCCCGGAGCGCGCCTCCGGGCGTCCCTCGGACGGGTGTGGAGCGGGCCGGCGGGCCGGCCCGGCGCCAGCGGCGCTAGGCGCGGGGGGGGCCGAGTTCGGGCGGGGTCGGGCGATCGAGGGGGGCGGGAATGCCGGCGTGCACCGGCTCCGCGCGCAGCGGCAGGTGCGGGGCCAGCGCCGGGTCGGGCGGCGGCACCGGCGCCACCGCGCAGCCGTCGCTGCACGATAGGTGGCAATCCGGCGGGCAGTCGGCGCCGCCGGTGCCGCAGAGGTCGACGCCCTGGGAGCCCAGGTAGAGGGCGATCACGGCCAGCAGCGCGAACGGGAGGAGACGGCGCACGAGGGTGACAGTAGCATGCGTGCGATGACTCACCGGCACGAACACGACCACGGCGATCTCTCGAGGAGTTCCAACCGGGGATCGAGGTCACGAGTCTCCATTGCCGCAGGACTCTGTACTAATATAGATCTCTGTGGCAATCCGCGACGAGATCCACGTCCTCAGCCGCGAGCAGCTCCGGGTGCTCGCCAACCCGCTGCGGCTGCGGATCCTCAACCGCCTCTGCCGCCGGTCGATGTCGACTGCCGAGCTGCAGCGGGAGCTGGGCGATGCGCCGTCGAACCTCTACCACCACGTCGGCAAGCTGGTCGATGCGGGTCTGCTGCGACTGGTGCGGACCGCGCCGCGGCGCGGCGCGGTCGAGCGCTATTACCGTGCCGTGGCGCCAGGCTTCACCGTGCCGCCGGAGCTGCTGGTGGTCGGCGCCGAGGGCGCCCACCCCGAGATCGTGGCCACCGTGCGCGGCATGCTCGAGGACGCGCTCGCGGCGCTCGCCGAGAGCCTCCGCCGCGGCCTGAGCGGTCCCGAGCCGCCCGCCGAGGTCCCGATGGTCACCGGCTTCGAGCTGCGAGCGAGCCGTGAGCGGATCGAGGAGCTGCGGCGCCGAATCCAGGCCCTGACCGAGGAGATCCTCGCCGGGCCCGACGCCGGCGAGGGTGCGCCGGGCTACGCCTTCCTGGTGATGTTCTTCCCGGTCGCGCCGGGTCGCTCCGCCGAGGGGATCGGCGGCGGACGCCGGCGATGAGCGGCCGGAGCGGGCGGCTGCTCAATCGCGATTTCGTGCTCCTCTGGCAGGGTCAACTGGCCAGCCACCTGGGCAGCCAGGCGTTCCTGGTCGCGGTGATGTTCTGGACCCTGGAGACCTCCGGCTCGGCCTCGGTGATGGGCTTGTTCTTGGCCGTCACCACGCTTCCGGGAGTGATCCTCGGCCCGCTCGCCGGCGCCGTCGCCGACCGCCTGTCGCGCAAGGCGATCCTGATCGTGGCCGATCTGGTGCGCGGCGTCGCCGCGTGCGGGCTCGCCGCCCTGGTCTGGTGGCACCCCGGGCCGACCGCCTCGTCGTTCACCGCGCTGTTCGTGGTGGCGGTGGTCTACGGCGTTGCCGGAGCGCTGTTCAACCCGGCGATCTCGGCCGCGATCCCCGACCTCGTGCCGGCCGCCCGGGTGCAGGCCGCGAACTCGCTGAGCCAGCTCTCGGGGCAGGGCTCGGCGCTGGTCGGCCAGGCGGCCGGCGGCGTGCTCTACCGCCTGCTCGGAGCGCCGCTGCTGTTCGCTGCCGACGGGGTCTCCTACCTCCTCTCCGCCGCCAGCGAGGCGTTCATCCGCCTCCCGCGCCCGGCGCGCGCGGAGGCCGAACCGGCCGGCGTGCCGCTCGCGCGCTACCTCGCCGATGCCCGGGACGGGCTGGCGTTCTTCTGGCGCGACCGCGGCCTGCGGCTGTTCCTGGTCACCGCGGCCGGCATCAACTTCCTGTTCATGCCGGTCTTCGTGCTCCTGCCCTTCTACGCCACTGAGGTGCTCGGCCGCGGCGCCGGGTGGTACGGCTACCTGCTCGCCTCGCTCAGCGGCGGCGCGCTAGCCGGGACCGCCGCCGGCGGCGTCCTCGCTCTTCGGCCCGCCGCCCGGGGACGGCTGCTGCTCGCGATCCTGGTCGTGGTGCCGGCGCTGGCCGCGCTCCTCGGGTTCGCCGGGCCGGTGGGCGCGCTCGGCATCTGCTTCGCCCTCGGTGCGCTGACCGGCGTGCTCAACGTCTCGACGATCACCCTGGTCCAGCTCGCCACCCCGCCGGAGCTGCGGGGCCGGCTGATGGGGGTCCTGCTCACCCTGAGCGGCGCCGCCACGCCGCTGGGGCTGGCCGCCGGCGGCGCGCTCCGCGACCTCACCGCGGCCGGTGTGCCGGCGCTCTACCTCGGCCTCGGCACGCTCGGCGTGATCCTCGTTCTGGCCATGGCGACCCGGCCGGGGCTGCGCGCCTTCCTGGCCCGCGAGCCCGCCAACGCTGAAAGCTCGGCCACCGTACAATGACGACGGAACCGAGCGGCAATGCCGGCCCCGAACGCGGACCGCGGCCGACTGCGCGCGAACACCGCCGATCCGATGACGCCGAACGCAACGACCGGAGCCCGAGCCATGAGAACGATCCGTCGGCCGGCCGCCCTGCTCTTCGTCTCGCTACTCCTCGCCCCCGGCCTCGCGACGGCTGCCCAGGGGACGGAGGCCTGGTCGCGCGACACCAAGGGCTGAGTGTTCATCACCCCCGCGGTCGCGGGGTCGGCGCTCTACATCGGCTCCTGCTCGGGTCGCTTCTACGCCCTCGACCTCGCCACGGGCGCCGACCGGTGGGTGTACGACACCTCGGTGGACGGCTCGCCGGCGCAGTTCCACGGCGACCTGCTGATCGCCGGCGGCCGGCTGTTCGTCGGCAGCGACACCGATCCCGTCGGGCACCTCTACGCCTTCGACGCGGCGAGCGGCCGCCTGGCGTGGAAGCTGCCCTCGCCCGGGGGCGTGCCGGCGCGCGTGCTGGGCCGCGACGACGTCGTCTACGCCCAGACCGCGGCGGGAGAGGTCTGGGCGGTGGACGGGGCGACCGGCGAGCTGGTCTGGCTGCATCGGGCGGTCGGCCCCGGCGCCGCCGGCCGGCGGCAGGTGGACCCCCTGGTCGAGGGAGACCGCCTGGTCGTCGGCTGGCCCTCGGGGGACGTCGAGGCGCTCGACGCGGCCACCGGCGACCTGCTGTGGCGCGCGCAGATCGGCGAGCGGCTCAACACCTCGCTCGCGGCGGTCGGCGGCCCCGTGCTCGTCGGCTCGATGGACGGCGAGCTCCACGCGCTCACTCTCGCCGACGGCCGGGCGCGTCCGCCGATCGACCTCGGGGGGCTGCCCTACGGCGACCTCGTCGCGGCCGGCCGCTGTCTCCTCGTCCTCCACGCCGGAGACGGTCACTCCCTGAGCTGTCTGGACGCCGCGAGCGGCGCGACGGTCTGGACGCGGAGCTTCGTCTCCGAGATCGGCACCTTCCGGCCGCTGTTGCTCGGCGACGCAGTCGTCATCGGCTATGCGGGGCGGCTCGTCGCCCTCGGCCTCTCGGACGGGGCGGACGCGTGGTCGTGTGCGGTGGACGGGGTGGCCCGCGGGCTCAACGCCGACGGCGACCGGATGTACGTCGGCATGCAGGGCGGCACGGTGACGGCGTTGCCGCTCGCCCAGTGCACAGGAGGTTGACGACGTTGGATTCGACCGTTTACGGCATCGCGATCCTCGCCGCGTTCGGCGTGGGCCTCTTCCTGCTCGAGCGTCTCGTGCCGCTGAGGAGGAGCGTTCGTTCGTTGCTCGGCCGCCTGGCCGTCAACCTCGTCTTCTCGGGGCTCGCCCTGGTTGCCGCGACGCTCTTCGTCGCGCCGGCCGTGGAGACCTCCTTCGGGCGCTTGAGCGAGACCCCGTTCGGACTGGTCCATCTGGTCGCCCTGCCGCCGTTGGCGGGCGCGGTCCTCGCCTTCCTGCTGATGGACCTGTCGTTCTACTACTGGCACCTGCTCAACCACCGGGTGCCGGTGCTCTGGCGCTTCCACAACGTCCACCACATGGACCCGGACCTCGACGTCACGACGGCGCTGCGCTTCCACTTCGGCGAGCTGGCGCTGTCCGCCGGCTTCCGCGTGGTCCAGATCCTGCTGATCGGGATAGCGCCTTGGACCTACGCCGTCTACGAGGTGGTCTTCCAGGCCAACACGCTCTTCCACCACAGCAACGTGCGCCTGCCGATCGGCCTCGAGCGCCCGCTCAACAAGCTCCTGGTGACGCCGCGGATGCACGGCATCCACCACTCCCAGGTCGAGCGGGAAGCCAACTCCAACTACGGCGTCGTCTTCCCGTGGTGGGACCGGCTCCACCGCACCCTCGGCCTCAACGTGCCGCAGTCGGCGATCACCATCGGCGTGCCCGCCTACGCCGAGCCCGAGGACAACCGCCTCTGGCGCGCCGTCTCGCAACCTTTCCGCAGGCAGCGCGACTACTGGCGCCGGGCGGACGGCACCGTCGTCACGCGCGATGCGGATCATGCGGAGGCGGATCCGACCCGGCTGGTCGAGTGAGGAACCGGCTGCCGAGAAGCCGATGCGAGGGGGCGGAGTGCGGGTGACGTTTCGCCCTCCCGGGCAGGTCTAGACCGGCGGCGGGGCCGCCGGCACGGACATCGGCAGGGCGGCGGTGAGGTCCGCGGTGCGGGCGAGCAGCAGCGCCGCGAGGAGGATCCCCGCGATCAGCGCCGGGCGGCGCAGGCGGGCCGGCAGCCAGGGGGCCGGGGCGAGGAGGAGGGCGGCGGCGAGGGCGGTCCAGTGGAGGCCCTGGGCGCGGAGCAGGGCGGCCAGCGGCGCGGGGAGGGCGAGCCAGTAGCCGGCGAGCGCCGGCAGGGCGAGCGGGGCGAGCCAGGGGCGGCCGGAGACGAGCGCCCCGCCGGCGGCGAGGGCGAGCAGGGCTCGGCAGCCGGCGGCCAGGAAGACCGGCGGCAGCGCGGTCGCGGGCCCGGTGCCGATGCGCAGCAGCTCGAGCGCCAGCGAGGCGGCGGCCAGGGCGGCGACGCCGAAGCCGCCGAGCAAGTACCAGCCCGCCGGCTCGAGCCGCCGCCAGCCGATCGCGGCGACCGCGTCGGCCAGGGCGAGGGCGGCGAGCAGCACGCCGGCGGTGCGGAAGGCGGCACCGGTGACCGCCAGCTCGCCCCAGCCGGCGCCCAGCGCGGCGTGCGGCCGGCCGGCGGCCAGGGCGGCACCGAGCGCGACGGCCGCGAACAGCAGCGGCAGCGCGGCCAGGCTCCAGGCGCGCCGGGCCGTGGCGGCGGTCTCGGACCGCGCGGCGCCCGCCAGCCGCCACGGGACGACGGCGTGGGCGCCGAGGACGGCGAGGGCGGCGAGGGTGGCGGCGTAGTCGAGCATCGGCGCGCGGGGAATCGGTGGCGGGCGGATTATCCCCCGGCGGCGCTCCGCGCTCCACGCACCTGCCGATCGAAGCCCGGGCGACGGTCCTCGGCCGCGGGCCCGGCGGCGGAGCCGGGAGTCGAGGTGTCTCGTTCCCGGCACCGGCTGGCAGTCTCGATCACTGGCGCCAACGAGACCGTTCGCCGGATCGCGATCGCCCTCGGCACCGCGCCGGTCTGCTGGTCGCGGCCACCGACCGCGCGGTGGGCTCGCCCTGGGCGGCCGCGCCGCACGGTACGATCCCGCCGTGGATCTCGGCAGCTTCCTCGGGCAGGCGGTGGCGGTCTTCGGCGCCGCGGTGGTGGTGGTGCTCATCTGCCACCGGCTGCGGCTGCCGTCGCTGGTCGGGATGCTGGTGACCGGGGTCCTGATCGGGCCATCGGCGCTCCGGCTGGTGCACGACGCCGAGGCGATCGAGCTGTTCGCCGAGATCGGCGTCGTCTTGCTGCTCTTCGTCATCGGTCTCGAGCTGTCGCTCGACCGGCTCAAGGAGATGGGCCGGCCGTTCCTGCTCGGCGGCTCGCTCCAGGCCGCGCTCACCCTCGGGCTGGTCGCCGGCGGTGCGGTGGTGCTCGGCGCCGCGCCCGCGCAGGCGGTCTTCTTTGGCATGGTGGTGACCCTGTCGAGCACCGTCATCGTCTTGAAGCTCCTCGACGACCGCCGCGAATCGCAGACCCCGCACGGCAAGGTGGCGCTCGCCATCCTGCTCTTCCAGGACTTCCTGATCGTGCCGATGATCGTGCTCGCGCCGGTGCTCGGCGGCGCGGTGGCGGCGTCGGCCGGCGCGCTGGCGCTGCGCTTCGGCGGCTCGCTGGCGGCGGTGGCGCTCGTGGTGCTCGCCGCCCGGGTGCTGATGCCGCGGGTGCTCCACCTGATCGTGCGCACGCGCAGCCGCGAGCTCTTCGTGCTCGGCGCGCTCGCGATCTGCCTGGGCATGGCCTGGGCGACCCACTCGTTCGGCTTCTCGCTCGCCCTCGGCGCCTTCGTCGCCGGGTTGCTGGTCTCGGAGACCGAGTACAGCCACCAGGTGTTCGCCGACGTGGCGCCGTTCCGCGACGTCTTCGCCAGCGTCTTCTTCGTCTCGATCGGCATGCTGGTCGACGTCGCCGCCGCCGCCGAACGCTGGCCGCAGGTGCTCGGGCTGGCGGCGGCGATCGTCGCGGTCAAGGCCCTCGCCTGCGGCGGCGCCGCCGCGGCGCTGCGCTACCCGGTGCGCACGGTCGCCGCGGTCGGCCTCGGGCTGGCGCAGATCGGCGAGTTCGCGTTCGTCCTGATGGAGGTCGGCCGACGGCACGGCCTGCTCGACGGCGACCGCTACCAGCTCCTGCTCGCGGCGGCGGTCCTGACCATGCTCGTCACCCCCGGGCTCACCGCCGCCGCCCCGGCGCTCGCCGGCGCCTGGCTGCGGCGCACGGAGCGATCCCCGGCGGCCGAGAGCGGGGCCTCCGGCGAACGCTCCGGCCACGTGGTGGTGGTCGGCTTCGGGGTCGGCGGAAAGCTCCTCGCGCGGGTGCTGCGCGAGACCGGCATCCCCTATGTGGTGATCGAGCTGAACGGCGAGACGGTGCGCCGCGCGGCCGCGGCCGGCGAGCCGATGCTCTACGGCGACGCCTCGAGCCGCGAGATCCTCGAGCACGCCGGGGTCGCTCGCGCCGCGGCGGTGGTGTTCGTGATCACCGACCCGCCGGCGGTGCGCCGGGCGGTCGCGATCACCCGCCAGCTCAACCCGGCGGTCGAGATCATCGTCCGCACCCGCCTGGTGCAGGAGATCGAGGACCTGCGCCGGCTGGGCGCCAGCCAGGTGGTGGCCGAGGAGTTCGAGGCCGCGATCGAGATCTTCACCCGCGTCCTCGAGCGCTTCCACGTGCCGCGCAACGTGGTGCGCGCCCAGACCCGGCTGCTGCGCGGCGAGGGCTACGCGATGCTGCGCGCGCCCTCTCTTCGCGAGGGCGTGAGCGAGGCGGTGCTCGGTGCGCTCGCCGCCGGCACCACCGACGTCTTCCGGGTCGAGGAGGGGAGCGCCGCCGCCGGCCGGACCCTGAGCGAGCTGGACCTCAGGCGGCGCTGCGGCGCCAGCGTCATCGCGCTGGTGCGCGGCGAGCGGACCTACCCCAACCCCTCGGCGGAGCAGCGCCTCGAACCCGGCGACGACCTGGTGTTGGTGGGCTCCCACGCCGAGGTCGACACGGCGTTCTCACTGCTCTCCTAGCGGGCCGACGCGCTCGACCAGGTCCTCCTGGCCGACCTCGGCGAGCAGGTCGGCCGCCGTGGCCCCGTCCGGGGGGATCGGCAGGTCGGGCGCGACGTCGGCGAGCGGGGCGAGGACGAAGCGGCGCTCGCGCAGGCGGGGGTGGGGCAGGGTCAGGCGGGGGTCGGAGGAGACCCGGTCGCCGTAGACCAGGACGTCGACGTCGAGGGGGCGCGGCGCGTCGGGCGGGGCGCCGGGATCGCGGCGGCGGCCGGCGGCGCGCTCGAGCCGCTGCGCCGCGGCGAGCAGCGCCTCGGGCGGCCGCGCCGTGGTGCCGGCGACCGCGGTGTTGAGGTAGGGGGGCTGGTGAGGGTCCGCGGCGAGTGTGCCGGAGCGCGTCAGCGGAACGGTGCGGTAGAGCGGGGCGACGGCGAGCGGGCCGAACTCGCGTTCGAGGGCGCGGACGGCGGCGGCGAGGGCGGCGGCGAGCGGCTCGCCGGGCCGCGGCAGGTTGGCGCCCAGGCCGAGGGCGAAGCGGACGGGGGAGATCCCGGTCTTCCTGGCGAGCAGCTCGGCCAGGGTGGCGAAGCCGAAGCGCTCGCCGAGCCTCCGCGCCCGCGGCCCGAAGAAGTAGAAAGGGACCATCCCGAGCGCCCCGTAGGCGAGGATGTAGAGCGCCGCCATCCCCCGCGAGTACGCCCAGCCCGGTCCGCCGAGGAAGGCGAACGAGGAGAAGATCGAGGCACCCAGGACGAAGTAGAGCACCAGAGTACCCATCGCCCGGTCGGCGGCGACGAAGCCGGTGACGCTCGACGACACCTTGAGGCCGGGGACGAGACCGGTCACCAGGGTCACCAGCAGGTAGACGCCGCAGACCGCCAGCGCGACGGCGGTGGGGTCCATTCAGCGGTCCTCCGCGGGGGAGCCGGTCGCGGCCGGACGGGGCGGCGGGCCGGCGGCGGCGCGCTGGTCGGTGAGGTCGCCGCAGTAGAGCGCCACCAGAGCGGCGAAGCCCACCACGAGCGCCCCCACCACCCAGGCGAACGACAGCGGCAGCCCCAAAACCAGTGGGAAGGCCCGCGCCACCGCCGGGAACACCGGCCAGACCAGCGCCGCCGCCACCGCCAGGTAGACGGCGGCGAAGACCAGCCGGCGCCGCCGGGAGCCGGCCGACGTGCCGGGCGGAAAGACCACCGGCAGGTGGCTGACGGTGGGCGGCGGGGTGGCCGCGGTGGGGTCGGCGTCGGACATCGGCCGGTGGACGTGTGACCGCCGGATTATCCCGCATCCCCGCACCTCCCCGCACGTCAAACCCTCTGTAACCCCGCGCGATCGGCTAACCTTGGCGCCGCCACCGACTTCAAGCAGGCTCGACCCATGCCGTGTATTGCCGCCGCTCCCGTCCTCGCCGGCCTCGTCCTCGCCTCGCTCACCCTGTCGCTGACCGCCCAGCCGGCGCGGGCCGGCGGCGTCGATCGGGAGATCCACGTCCCCGACGGCTGGGAGGGTGCCTACGACTTCGGCTACGCCCCGGTCGTCCGGGTGGGCGACATGGTGATCGTCTCCGGCATCCCGGCCGGCGGCGAACGTGCCTACGAGGAGAAGATCCGCCGCATGTACCAGCGGGCGGCCGAGCTGCTCGAGGCGGCCGGCGCCACGATCGACGACGTGGTGGAGCTGACCACCTTCCACCGCGAGCCCCGGGACTCACCCGCCTTCCACGCCGAGTTCGATCGGTACATGCCGATCCACCGGGAGTTCTTCGGCGTCCATCGCCCCGCCTGGACCGCCGTCGGCACCACCCCGCTGCTCTCCCCGACCGCGCCGGTCGAGATGCGGGTGATCGCGGTGATCGGCTCGGGCAAGGCCAGCCGGGTGGTCTTCGAGAACCCGCCCGAGCCGAAGCCGGGGACGGCCGCCGGCGGCGCAGAGGGGACGAAGTAGGGGTTCCGCCCGGGCGGCCCCGGCCTCACTCGCTCCGCAGCACCGCCATCGGCTTGACTCGCGCCGCCCGCCGCGCCGGCACCAGCGCCGCCAGCGCGGCCACCGCGACCAGCAGCACCGCCACCCCGGCGAAGGTGGACGGGTCGGGGCGCCGACGCCGAAGAGCTGCGACGCGAGCAGCCGGGTCGACGCCCAGGCGCCCACCAGCCCGATCGTCACCCCGATCGCCGCCAGCCCGACGCCACCGGCCACCATCCGCCGCAGGAGCTTCCGGCGTTGGCCGCCGAGCGCCAGCGATGAACTCCCCGACGGCCCGCCGTCACAAGCTCTGAGGCGGAATTCTGCTGCGGGGAACCCCACGCCGGCCGGGGCGTTTGTACAATGGAGGACATGGCCATGTGCGGGAGCTCGAAGGCGGCGGCCGGCGCCGGGCTGCTCTAGCTGGTTCCTGTCCATGAACCGGTCGATTTCGCCCGGCCCAGCCGCGGTCTCGGCGGCTGATGCGGTCGTGCTGATCCCCCCGACGCCCCGGCAGG
>Ga0256864_1000104_pt1 | contig 33394 bp, 35 predicted proteins | sample RVTome_11_FD_187336 | JGI IMG/M metagenome (GOLD analysis project Ga0256864, IMG submission 187336) | Soil microbial communities from uranium-contaminated site in the Upper Colorado River Basin, Wyoming, United States - RVT147D111 HiSeq ... | reverse complement strand
GATGAAGGCCGAGCGCCACGGTGGCCACCACGTACGCCGCGGTGACCGGCCACACGCGGAACGCGACGACGACGTTGTGGTAGGCGGCACCGGCGACGAAGTCGGGGTGGGCCGTGCCGAACGTGAGGTGCAGGAGATGATACACGACGAACGCGAAGATGATGACCCCGCCCCACCGCATGGTCCGCGACGCGTAGGTGGACGCGTCGGGCGTCCAGCGCCGGTAGCGAACGGGGCGCGCCCCGACGCCCATCCGCGTGAGCTGGACCGCGGCGGCGATATGGACGATCACCGATATGAGGAGGACGGTCCGCACCACCCAGAGGAGCTGCCCGTGCCCTACCAGCGGATAGCCGACCTCCCGGAGGAACTCAGCATACGCGTCGAACTTCTCCGGCCCCTGGAACACCTTCAGGTTCCCCACCATGTGCCCGATGACGAACAGGACGAGGATCAGGCCGGTCACGGCCATCACCACCTTCATGCCGATCGAGGAACGGAAGAACGTGAAGAGGCGTCGCATGGGGCCGCGGGATGTTTAACGTCCGCCGCCGGACGGGGCAAGGGAACGATCAGCGCGCGCGCACCAGCCGCGCTAGGTAGCCGCCGCCCTCACCGCGGGCCACGACCTCCGATCGCCATCCACACGCGGCGGCGCGTTCGCCGAGCGTGTCCGGATCGACGTAGAGTTGGCGGAACGGCGCGCCCTTGCGGTCGCCGAACTCGAGCTGAAACACGATCTCGCCCACGTAGCGCCCGTCCTCTCGCTGGGCCGCGCCGCGCGCGCTTCGCAGATCCGTCGAGTCCGCGAGCACCTGCCCTCCCTGCGCCAGGAGCCGGTCGAGCGCGCCGAGCAATCGCGGGAGCCCGTCCAACGTCTCGGCGGGGGCCAATCCGTTCATCAGCAGCAGCACCGTGTCGAACGGCCCGCCCTCGAAGTCGAACAGATCCGCGTGGCGCGCGTCCACGACGCCCCGCTCCTTCATGATGGCCACCAGGTCGGGCACGACGTCGATCGCACAGACCTCCAACCCCAGGTCCTGCAGCGCGAGCGCGTGACAGCCCGAGCCCGCGCCGGCGTCGAGCACCCGCCCGCGACAGGCCGCGACCGCCGCGCGCTCGATGGGCGGGAAGGCGTCCGGCGCGCGGAAAAAGTAGGCGATGGGGTGCTCGTCCCGCTCCCCGAAGTCGTCATGTACTACGATCGTCGCGCGCTCGTCACCCTCGACGTACGCGCGCATCGCGGCGGCGTGCGGCGCCCACGGCGCGACGTCGGGCTCCACTCACTTCTCCAGGCGGCGGACGATCGCCTCGGCCAGCCGGTCCACCGTCTCGGGCGCGAACCGCAGGAACAGCTCCGGCTCCACCAGCTCCAGCTCCATGACCACCGGACGGCCGTCGCCGTCGGCCACCAGATCGACGCGGGCGTAGAGCGTCGCCTCGCCCACCGCCCGGATCGCGGCATGCGCGCTCTCCAGCTCGGCGGCCGTTGGGTGGGCGCGGACCACGGCGCCGCCGTAGTCGTCGTGCACCCGGAAATCCGTGCCGGCGGGCGTCTTCCGGACCGCGTGCGCGAACTCCCCTTCCACGAACACCGCGGACAGCTCGCCCCCCTGCGCCACGGCAGGGAGGAACGGCTGGACCAGCATGTCCTCGTGCGGCAAGTACCGCGCGAGGTGCCGCCGGCCGTCGTCCAGCGCATCGGCGAGCACGCGCTTGATGTATCGCCCCGACTGCGCCACCGCCGCCTTGATCACGAGGTCGCCCCAACCGCGCTCCGCCCGCAGCCGTTCGAGCGACGCTTCGGTTCCCGCGGGCACCACCACGGTGGGCACGACCGGCACGCCCCGCTCCGCCAGATCGCACAGGTAGCGTTTGTGCGTATTCCAATGGACCATCGCCCGCGAGTTCCACAGCCTTGTGGCGGCCGCCGCCCGGTCCGCCCATGCGGTGAACGCGGGCCGGCGATAGGCGTAATCCCACGCGGACCGGATCACGCACAGGCGCGGCACGGACCAGTCCTGGTAGGGATCCTCCCACACCACCGGTTCCACCGCCACTCCACGCCCGGCGAGTGCATGGAGCAGGTGGCGGTCGTCGGCATGGAGTCCGGGGAGGGCGGCGCAGGTGATCAGGGCGATGTCCATGGACGTGAAAGATATTGGAACGGGGAAGCGAGTAGAGAGCGACGTGCAGCGTGCAACGGCCCGCCTTGCCCCTGCCTCGATCTCCCAAGCACCCCTACCTTCTAGGCATGCCTCAGGACTCGCCCGCAGAAACCCGTCTCGACCGCTGGCTCTGGGCGGCGCGGTTCTTCAAGACGCGCTCCCAAGCCGCCACCGCGATCGACGGCGGGAAAGTGCACCTCGGCGGACATCGGGCGAAGCGCGCGACGGCCGTTCGCGTCGGCGACGAGCTACGCATCCGGAAGGGACCCTACGAGTTCCGCGTGGTGATCCGCGCGCTCTCGGAGCGCCGCGGCTCGTCGCCGGAGGCGGCCGCCCTGTTCGAGGAAACCGCGGAGAGCATCCGGCAGCGCGCCCGGCTCCGCGAGGAGTTGCGGGCCAAGACGACGCTCACCTACGAGGGAAAGGGCCGGCCCACCAAACGGGACAGACGGCGATTGGACCGGTTCAAAAAGGAGATGTAGACGCGCGGAGAGCAAAGAGCTGAGCAGCGGATGGCTCAGTGCCGACTATCCATTGCGCGCTGCGCGTTGCTCTTTGCTCGCCATGATCTCCCGAAACGCGGCCGCGAATCGGGGAGCGAATGCCTCATCCTCGTGCTTGAAGAACACGAACGCTTCCTTCCACGGCTTGCCACGCACCCGCTCCGCCCAGGCCGCCAGATCGCCTCCGTCGTAATCCTCACGCCGCAAGCGCAGATATCCCCAGTCCGCCGTGTCCACGAACGGGACCTGCATGTCCTCGGTCTCGGCGATCACGAGCGCGGCGTTCTTGGCACGCAACGCCTCGTACACCTCGTCGTCGAACCACGAGACGTTGCGGAACTCGAGGGCCGAGCGAGCCTGGTCCGGGAGTAGCTCGAGGAACGCCCGGAGCCGCGGCACGTCCTTCTTGAGATTGGGCGGCAGCTGGAACAGCATGGCGCCCAACCGGCCCCCCAGCACCGACAACGTGCGCAGGAAGTAGGTCGTCTCCTCCTCGACGCTCGTGAGACGCTTCAAGTGCGTGATCCGGCGGGAGGCCTTCACCACGAACGTGAAGGCCGACGGCACCTGATCGGCCCACTGCACGAGCACCTTCTCGGTGGGCATCCGATAGAAGGTGTTGTTGATCTCGACAGTGTCGAGACGAGCGGCGTAGTAGCCGAGCATCTGGTTGGCCGGAAGCTTCTCGGGATAGAAGCTTCCCTTCCATTCCTTGTACGAATAGCCGCTGGTACCGACGAAGACCTTCATTGTCCGCGGAAGGTACGTGCAAGGGGGAAGGGGGAAAAGGGAAGCCCTTCCCTCTTTCCCATTGTCCCCGGAGCTTTGTTCCATGCGCGCCATGGTGCTCGAGCGGCCAACGGAGCCCCTGCTGGCCGTCGATCTGCCCCGTCCGGCTCCGGCCCCCGGTCAGGTGCTGATCGCAGTCTCTGCCTGCGGCGTGTGCCGCACCGATCTCCACGTGGCCGACGGCGAGCTGCGCGACCCCAAGCTCCCCCTCGTGCTCGGCCACGAGATCGTGGGGCGGGTCGTGGAGACCGGCAGTGGCGTGGAGCGCTTCCACGCGGGCGATCGCGTGGGGGTGCCCTGGCTCGGGTGGACCTGTGGAACGTGCTCGTACTGCCTGGGTGGCCGGGAGAACCTGTGCGCCCGCGCCCGGTTCACGGGCTACCACCTGGACGGCGGGTATGCCGAATACACGGCGGCCGACGCCCGCTTCTGTTTCGCGATTCCCGACGCGTTCGACGACGAGCGCGCCGCGCCGCTCCTGTGCGCCGGACTGATCGGCTACCGCTCGCTCACCGCGGCGGGCGAGGCCTCGAGGCTCGGGATCTACGGGTTCGGCGCCGCCGCCCACATCGTGGCGCAGATCGCCCGCCATCAGGGGCGCCGCATATTCGCCTTCACGCGCCCGGGCGACGGCGACGCCCAGCGCTTCGCGCTCGACCTCGGCGCCGACTGGGCCGGCGGTTCCGACGAAGCCCCGCCCGAGCCGCTCGACGCCGCCATCATCTACGCGCCCGTCGGCCCCCTGGTCCCCGCCGCGCTCCGCGCCGTGGCACGCGGCGGCACCGTCGTCTGCGCGGGAATCCACATGAGCGACATCCCCGCGTTCCCATACGAGGCCCTCTGGGGCGAGCGCACGGTTCGTTCAGTGGCCAATCTGACCAGGCGGGACGGCGAGGAGTTCCTGCGGATCGCGCCGGAGGCCGGCGTGCGTACGGAAACCGTGCCCTTTCCGCTGGACCGGGCCAACGACGCGCTCGCCGACTTGCGGGCCGGACGGCTGCGGGGAGCGGCCGTTCTGCGAGTGAGGAGTAAGGAATAAGGAGTCCACGCCACCCCACTTCCATGACATGTGGGCCGGGCGGCGGCGACTCCTCACCCCTTACACCTCACTCCTTACTGTACAACTCCAACTGGTCATCCAAGCGCACCGATCGTACACTTGCCCCGGAGGCACGCAACCACCGAGGAGGGACACTGGACCGCGATACCGATATTGGGGGGCCGGACGCCCGACTGCCGGCAACCCGGCATTCGGTTATTGAGGCGGTAGCGAGCGGGGATCCCGAGGTCCGGCGCCGCGCGTTCGACATCCTGATCGCCGCGTACTGGAAGCCCGTGTACAAGCACGTCCGGATCAAGTGGCGCGCCGACAACGAGGACGCGAAGGACCTGACGCAGGAGTTCTTCGCCCGCGCCATGGAGAAGGGGTTCTTCGACCGCTACGATCCTGCCCGCGCGCGCTTTCGCACGTTTCTCCGGACGTGCCTGGACGGGTTCGTCGCCAACCAGCGCAAGGCGGCGCAACGATTGAAGCGCGGCGGCGAGGCGACCATTCTCTCGCTCGACTTCGAGGCCGCCGAAGGCGAGCTGCGACGCATCGACGTCCCGGACGACGCCGATCCCGACGACCAGTTCAGGCGCGAATGGGTCCGCAGCCTGTTCGGCTTCGCGGTCGACACCTTGCGCGTCGCCCTCGCCGCGTCGGGGAAGAACGTCTACTTCGACCTGTTTCGGCGCTACGATCTCGAGGAAGACGAGGGCGGCGCCCGCCCGACGTACGGTGACCTGGCAAAGGAGTTCGGCATCTCTTCCAGCCAGGTCACCAACTACCTGGCGTACGCCCGCCGCGAGTTTCGTCGCATCGTGCTCGAGCGGCTGCGCACCCTGTCCGCCACGGACGAGGAATTCCGCGAGGAGGCCCGCGAGCTGTTCGGCATGGATCCGTCGTGACCTGGCTCTCGGACGGCGCGCTCCGCCGACTCCGCGACGCCGCCGATTGGCCGGATCTGACGGCCACGCGGTACGACGCCGTCGAGCGGATCGGCCGCGGCGGGATGGGAACGGTGTACGCGGCGCGGGACCGCGAACTGGATCGGCTGGTCGCGCTCAAGGTTCTGAGCCTGCCCGACCCGGGACCCGATGCGATCGCCCGTATGCTGCGGGAGGCGCGCATCATCGCGCACCTCGAGCATCCCTCCATTGTCCCGATCCATGACGTGGGCCGCCTCCCCGATGGACGTGTTTACTACACGATGAAGCTCGTGCGTGGCCGCCGGCTCGACGAGCATGCACGTACAGTGACCGCGCTCCCGGAGCTGCTGCGCCAGTACGAGCGCATTTGCGAGGCGGTGGCGTTCGCCCACGACGCCGGCGTGATCCATCGCGACCTGAAGCCGGAGAACGTCATGGTGGGGCCGTTCGGCGAGGTGCTGGTGATGGACTGGGGTGTCGCGAAGCTCCGGGGCGAACGGCCGGGGGCGGCGCCCATCGGTGCGGTACCGGACGATCCGAGCAGCACCGACCACGGCACCGTGCTCGGAACGCCGGGGTACATGGCGCCGGAGCAAGCCGCCGGCCACGTGGAATCGGTCGACGAGCGCACCGACGTGTTCGCCCTCGGCGCCATTCTCTACTTTCTGTTGACCAAGCGCGTGCCCCCCACCGCCGGGCCGCTGGAGCCCGCGCGCACCGTGAACCGCGGCGCCCCCAAGGCGCTCGACGCCATCTGTCGCAAAGCGATGGCCCCAACGCCGGCGGACCGCTATCCCGGCGTCGAGGCGCTCGGAGCCGACGTGGAGCGGTTCCTGGCCCGGGAACACGTCGAGGCGTACCCGGAAGGGCTGCTGGAGCGGGGATTGCGCCTGGTCAGCAAGTACCGCACCCCCATCCTCCTCGTGCTGGCCTACCTGCTCATGCGGGTGATCCTGCTGCTGGTTGGAGGCAGCTGACGGAAAAGGAACGCGCACGGCTCGTGTAATGGAAGGCGTGACGCGGGACCGAAAACCACAATGCGAGGTTCGACATGAACAAACCCATCCTCGGCCTCCTCCTCGGCGGCGTGCTCGGGATCTTCGACGGCCTGTCCGCGCTCGTCTCGGCGCCCGAGATCAAGTCTCAGATCGTCGGCATCGTGATCGGCTCCGTCATCAAAGGCCTGATCACCGGAGTGCTGATCGGAGCGTTTGCCAGGAAATACAACTCGCTGCCTCTGGGCATCGTGTTCGGACTGGCGGCCGGGCTCTTCTTCGCCACTATCGTGGCCATTCTGCAGCAGGGATACTACTGGCAGATCATGCTGCCGGGCGGGATCCTCGGCATGATCGTCGGGTACGCGACGCAGAAATACGGCCGGCCTGCGGCCGGCGGCGCGGGGCACGGGGCGCGGGACACGGGACTGTCCGGCTCGTAGATTCCGCGCCCCGAGCCACGCGCTCCGTGCCCCGTGCTCCACTGATCGACCGACACATGCCGCATTGGGACGCGCGGGCCCGCTACGCCGTGACCGTCGCGGCGAGCGCCGAGCGCGCGTATCGGGCCGTGCGCACGCTCGACCTCGCGCGGTCACCTACGGTTCGCACGCTGTTTTGGCTGCGTGGCCTTCCGACCAGGCGGGTCGACTTCTCCCGGCTGGAGCGAACCGGGTTCGTCCCTCTCGGGGAGGACCCCGGCCGGGAGTACCTCCTGGGAGTCGTGGGGCGCTTCTGGACCGCGGGCGGAGACCTGCAGCGGATGGCGAACGCCGATGCATTCGACCGCTTCGCCGACTCGCAGTTCGCCAAGGCCGCCTGGAACTTCACCGTGCGGCAGGTTCCCGGCGGACGGACGGAGGTCGCCACCGAGACGCGGGTCGAGTGCCTTGGCCCCGCCGCGCGGCGGTGGTTTCGACTCTATTGGGCGCTGATCGGTCCGTTCAGCGGCTGGATTCGGCGCGAGGCACTGCGCATCGTCAAACGCACGGCCGAGGCAGGGTGATGGAGAGGGGTTAGGGGTTAGGGGTTAGGGGTTAGAGACTTAGATCAATCCCAAACCCCTAACCCCCTAACCCTTCCCCTTCCCTCGCGGCAGTCGCCCGCCTCAGGGAAGATTCATCCTGAACCCCGCCGTCAGCGGCATCATCGCGGTCGTCCCGAACGGCCGGACCACGAAGCTGTCCTCGGCAGCGCGGCTCGCGCCGAACACGGTCCGCAACTCGGCCCCCGCGAACACGCGAAGACGATCATCCAACCGGTAGGCGACCTCCAGCCCCACGTTGGCGGCCGGATCCACGTGCGACGCCGAAAGCGTGAGGCTCGAGCCGAGCGGGTCGGACAGGGCGCCGGTGGTGGCGTCCGTGCTGGTCCGCGCCAGCCCGACTCCGGTCTTCGCGTCGAGCGCGAGCCGTGACCCCGGCGACGTGAGGCTGAAACGCAATCCGGCGGTGTAATGCCACACGCGGACGCCGACGCGCGGCCCCGGCGCCACCCCAAGGAATGCCGCCTGCTCGGGGGTGGACGCGAAAAACGTGCGGCTGCGAAAATCGTCGAACGCGCCTTCCACCCGAACGGCGGCCCGACCCGACAGGTGGTACGATACCCCGAGGGCGTACGACGGGCCCGTGCGGCCGAAGTCGGCCAGCACTCCGGCGGGCACCGCCACGCCGGCCCGGGCGTCCACTTCGAATCGCTGCTGCCCTGCGAGGTGAGGAACCGCCATCGAGACCGATACCGCGACGACACTTGCGAACGACACAAGCTTCATGAACTTCTCCGTTGTCTGGAGGGACGACGATGGTGACACGTGCGAAGTAGCCCAATGGATACTCGCGCGGGGGACCGAGCGGCAGGCCCTCTAGGAGATCGCACCCCCGCTCCCCCGGCTTTGTTCCCATGGGCGGGCGGCCGCGCGGCCGCCGCCTGGCTATCTCGCGTAGCCTCACGACCTTATGGGAGGAGGCACCGATGGTCTCGCGACTCCGAGTCTCACCGGCCGCGGCGCTGGCCGTCGCCGTTGCGTGCACGCCGGGCGAGCAGGCGAACGACTCGCTCGGCGCCTCGCAGGCGGCCGGCGTGAGTCCCGATCCCCATCCGGTCGTCGTGCTCGAGACCAACAAGGGCACGATCGTGATGGAACTGGACCGCGAGAACGCGCCTGAAACGGTCGACAACTTCCTGCTCCACGTCCGGTCGAACTTCTATGACGGACTCACCTTTCACCGCGTTCGGCCCGGTTTCATGATCCAGGCCGGGTCGCTCACGGCGGACGCGAAACGCCGCGAGTCATCGGTCTTTCCGATCGCCAACGAGGCCGAAAACGGCCACGCCAACGTCCGTGGGGCCGTGGCGATGGCGCGCACCGGCGACCCGCACAGCGCCACGAGCGAGTTCTTCATCAACGTGGTCGACAACCCGAAGCTCGATTTCACGGAACGCACCCCCCAGGGATGGGGCTACGCCGTATTCGGCAGGGTCGTGGAGGGGATGGACGTGGTAGACATCATCACCGCCGTGCCCACCGAGCGGCGCGGCCGCTACGAGGCGGTGCCTCTCGAGCCGGTCGTGATTGCGCGCGCGTATGTGAGGGAGGGGGCGTCGTAGCGAACGGGCGGCGGCAGAAGCAGCAGGAACGGCATCGGGGCGGCTTGCAGTGCTGCCGCCTCTGCCGCCTCTGCGCTCCTGCCGCTCTGCCGCTCTGCCGCTCTGCCGCTCTACGGAAAAATCCCCAACTCCTCATAACTAATCGCAATCTTATCGATCGCGCAGGTGAGCGCCGCGGTCCGCATGTCGACCGGCCCGGTGGTGCGCTGCCGTCGCTCCCGGATTTGGTGAAACGCCGCGATCATCGTCTCTTCCAGTCCCGAATTGACGATGTCTTCCTCGCCGGCGCCCCTCGTGCTCGTGAGCAGCTCGGACCTCGAGAACTCCTTGCCCGTCAGATGCTCCACCGCATGCATGATGCGCGACGCCGCCGCCTCCTCGAATCGCTTCTGGAGCCGCCCGAAACGCACGTGCGACAGGTTCTTCAGCCACTCGAAGTACGACACCGTTACCCCGCCGGCGTTGAGGTAGGTGTCCGGGATGACCACGATCCCCCGCTCGCTGAGAATATCGTCCGCGCCGGCGGTGGTCGGACCATTCGCCGCCTCCGCCACGATGCGCGCGCCGATGCGCGGGGCGTTCGACTCGTGGATCTGGTTCTCCAGGGCCGCCGGCACGAGGATGTCGCAATCCAGCTCCAACGCGTCCGCCGACCTGGCGATGTTGCCGGCGCCCGGAAAGTCGAGGATGGACCCGGTCTCACGCCGGTGGGTCATCACCTCCTCCACGTCGAGACCGTTCCCGTTGCAGATCGCGCCCTCGTACTCCGCGAGGCCCACGATCACCGCGCCGCCCTCCTGGAGGAACTTGGCCGCGTGATAGCCTACGTTGCCGAGTCCCTGCACCACCACACGCTTCCCCGCGAGCCCCGGCGCGAGCCCCAAGGGCTTCATGTCCTCCGCAACCGAGCACATCTCGCGAATGCCGAAGAAGACGCCACGGCCGGTGGCCTCCACCCGGCCGCGGATGCCCCCCTGGGTCACCGGTTTTCCCGTGACGCACGCCAGCGCGTTCAGCTCACCGCCCGCGAGCGTCTGGTACGTGTCGGCGATCCACGCCATCTCGCGCGGGCCGGTGCCGAAGTCCGGCGCGGGCACGTCCACGCCGGGCCCCATGAAGTTCTTCTTGACGAGCTCGAACGTGAACCGGCGCGTGATCCGCTCCAGCTCCGCTTCGGAGTAGTTGTGCCGTGAGATCTTCACGCCGCCCTTCGCGCCGCCGAAGGGTGCATCCACGATCGCGCACTTGTAGGTCATCAGCGCCGCCAGCGCGATGATTTCGTCGGCGTTCACGGCCATGCTGTACCGGATCCCCCCCTTGGTCGGCTGGCGGTGATGGCTGTGCTCGGCGCGCCACGCCTGCACCACCTCGATGGATCCGTCGTCGCGCTTGATGGGGAAGCTGATGTAGTAGAGGCTGTTGCAGGCCTTGATCTGATTCAGGAGGGTCGCATCGTGACTCGTGAGGCGCGCGGCGCGGTCGAACGCACGGTTGACCTGCTCCGTGAACTGGAAGTTGGCGCCGGTAGACATGACCGCCCTGGTGAGGGGTTTCGGTTGTATGCTATCCCTGGCGGCGACGGGAGCAAGACGCACGTTCCTCGCCCTCTTACACGGAAGGCACCGGCCACCGCCGTCGCTCCCCCTCCCAAGCCCCGGGCCGGCCCTTACATTCTGCCCATGGCTACGCTCGACAAGCTGATCACCCACCTGTTCGAGAAGCAGGGATCGGCCCTCGTGCTCGAGAGCGGGACCCCGGTGATGCTCGACCTCCAGAACCGCCGCTGGCCGGTGACCAAGGACGCCGTGAGCGCCGGGCAGGTTCTCGCCCTGGTCCGGGAGATCATCCCGGAGGGGATGCGGCCGCAGCTCGACGGGGGTGACGGCCGGCTCGCCTTCGCCTACGTGATCGACGACAAGCGCGTGCACGTGGAAACCGACCGTGCCGGCCCGCGTCTGCACGCGGTGATCACGCCCGCGCACGCGCGACGTTCGTCCGCCGCCATCTCGATGCCGGCCGACCCGCTGCTGATGGAACGGCAACGCGCCACGCCCGAGAGCGATCCGCGGGCGGGGCCCCCAGGCGACGACGCCGAGGAGCGGATTCAGCGGCTCCTCCACCACCTGGTGGAGTCGGGCTCGTCCGACCTCCATCTGCGCGTGGGACTCTCACCGACGTACCGCAAGGACGGCGAGCTCTCGGCTCTCGCCGGCACCACGCCGCTCCCCCGCGAGGAAATCGAGCACCTGCTGCACGCGATCATGCCCGAGCAGAATCGCCAGGAGTTCGCCGAGACCGACGATACGGATTTCGCGTACGAGATCGTCGGGCTGGCCCGGTTCCGCGTCAACGCGTTGCGCGACCGAAACGGCGCGGCCGCGGTGTTCCGCGTCATCCCCGCGGAGATTCTGACCTCCGAGCAGCTGGGCATCCCGGCCGAGGTCCAGAAGCTCTGCTACCTGACCAAGGGGCTGGTGGTGGTCACGGGGCCCACCGGGAGCGGCAAGTCCACGACGCTCGCCGCGATGGTCGACCTGATCAACCGCACCCGGCGCGACCACATCATCACCATCGAAGACCCCATCGAGTTCGTCCACCAGAACAAGAGCTGCATCGTCACGCAGCGTCAGGTGGGGAGCCATACCCAGTCGTTCAAGCGGGCGCTCCGGGCCGCGCTGCGTGAGGATCCCGACATCATTCTCATCGGAGAGATGCGGGACCTGGAGACGGTGGCCATCGCGATCGAGACGGCCGAGACGGGACACCTCGTGTTCGGGACGCTCCACACCACCACCGCGGTGAGCACGGTGGACCGGATCATCGATCAATTCCCGGCGGACCGCCAGGCGCAGATCCGTGTGATGCTTTCGGAATCGCTCAAGGGAGTTATCGCGCAGGTGTTGCTCAAGAAGGCTGGTGGCGGCCGCGTGGCCGCGCGGGAAATCCTGCTCGCTGCGCCGGCAATCTCCAACTTGATTCGTGAAGGGAAGACGTTCCAGATACCGTCGGTGATGCAGACCAGCAAGAAGCTCGGAATGGTGACGCTCAACGACTCGCTCCTCCAGCTCGTCGACCAGCAGGCGGTGACGGCGGAGGAGGCCTACCTGAAGGCAGTGGACAAATCGGGGCTCGAGGCCGCCTTTCGCGCCCGCGGGATCACGTTCTCGCTGAAGGGGTGACGCCGGCCACGCGCCGCACGACCGCTACGAGATCCTTCAGTTCGACCGGCTTCTGCAGGAACGGACAGCCGCTGTGCTCGATCAGGCGGCGCGTTTTCTCGTCGCCGGCCCACCCGGTCACGAAGATCACACGATCCGCCAGATCGGGCCGAACCTCACACAGACGGTCGTAGAACGTCGCGCCGTCCATCACCGGGAGCGCAAAATCGCACACGATCGCCGCGAACCGATGGCGGTCCAGCTCCGTGAGCCCGGCGTACGCGGTCCCGACGGTCACGGTCGTGAACCCGGCACGCTCCAGAACCCGGGCGAATGCGTTTCCCAGCGTCGCGTCGTCGTCAATGATCAGTGTATGCATGACCTCTTCCCAAATGGTGGTTCTCCCGCGCCCCCGGGCCCGGGAGTACAGTCTACCCGATTATCGGCCGCTCACCAACCCGCCTTTATCCCCGAGGGGAAACGGGAACGAAAGCCCCTTCCTCAGTCTGGAGGTCCTGGTCATGGTTCGCACAGTCGCCGCGCTCGTCATCGCCGCCGCCCTCCCCGCGGCTGCCGGCGCCCAGGCCATCGACGCCGTGGAGCAGCGGATCGTTCAGTGGATCGACGATCATCAGGACGAGCAGGTCGCCTTCCTGGAGCGAGTGGTGAATATCAACAGCGGGACGATGAACCACGAGGGCGTCCGCCAGGTGGGCCGACTGTTCCAGGCCGAGCTCGACGCCCTCGGATTCGCCTCCCGGTGGGTGAGCCTACCCGACACCGTCAACCGGGCGGGCCATCTGTTCGCGGAGCGGCGCGGCGACCGCGGGAAGCGGCTGCTGCTGATCGGGCACCTCGATACGGTCTTCGAGGAGCACAGTCCGTTTCAGCGATTCGAGCGGGTGGACTCGGTGACGGCACGAGGGCCCGGCGTGGAGGACATGAAGGGGGGCAACGTCGTCATCGTCTACGCCCTGAAGGCGCTCGCCGCCGCCGGCGCGCTCGAGGGGGTCTCGATCGACGTCGCGCTCACCGGTGACGAAGAGGACACCGGCGACCCGCTCGACGTCACCCGCCACGACCTCATCGCCGCCGGGCGGCGTGCCGACGCGGCGCTCGGATTCGAGGGCGGCGTGGGACACGTCAACACCGCCACGGTCGCCCGCCGTGGCTTCACCGGCTGGGTGCTGCGCGTCTACGGCCGGCAAGGTCATTCCTCGCAGATCTTCAGCGAGCGGTACGGTGCCGGGGCCATCTATGAGGCCGCCCGCATCGTGTCAGCGTTCTACGATGAGCTGGCGGGCGAGGAGCATCTCACGTTCGGCGCCGGCATCATCGTGGGCGGCACCGAGGCGCTGTACGACGCCGCGGCCGCGCGCGGCTCGGCCTTTGGGAAGACGAACGTCATACCGCAGGCCGTCACCGTCGCGGGCGACCTCCGGACGTTGACGGCGCAGCAGCGCGAGCGCGTCAAGGAGCGGATGCGAAGGATCGTGGAGCTGAACCATCTCCCCGGCACAACCGCCGAGATCACGTTCCGTGACTCATATCCGCCGATGGCCCCGACTGCGGGCAACGCCGCCCTGCTGGCTCGGCTCGACACGGTGAGCATGGATCTCGGTTTGGGCACGGTGGAGCCGGTACACCCCGGCCGCCGCGGCGCGGCGGACGTCTCGTTCGTGGCACCGTACGTCGACGCATTGGACGGACTCGGCCCCGTGGGGTCGGGCGGCCATACCACCGAGGAAACAGTCGATCTCCGGTCGCTCCCGATCGTGACGAAGCGGGCGGCGTTGCTGATCTATCGGCTTACAAGGGGGCACGGGGCATCGTGAGCAACGTGCCTTCGTCCCTTCCGCGGCGGAGCGCGGCGTCATCCGGAAGGCAGGCCCGCCTGCACCAGTCGATCCTTCTGACGGCGGGACATCCGCTTGACCGCCGCCTCGCGCCGCAGCGCCACGGATCGACTCGCCACCGCTTCGCGGTAGACGAGCGTCACGGGGAGCCGTACGCGGGTGTACCGCGAGGCTTTCCCCTCCCGGTGTTCGGTCACGCGGCGCTCGACATCCGTCGTGATCCCGGTGTACAGCGTACCGTCCCGGCATCGCAGGATGTAGAGCGTCCAGCTCATCGCGGGCTCGCACCCCGGTGCGGCGCCGCTCCACCGGCCTCGCCGGGCGTCGCCACGCCGATGCGCGCGAGGAGGCTCTCCATGGGGCAGAAGTGCGTGAAGCTCGACTGCAGGAGATTCAGGCCCACGAACGCCGTGAACAGGTACCAATACGGGCTCACCCAATAGCCCAGGGCCAGTGAGACCAAGACGAACGTACCGGCGATCCGCCGGATCAGATAGTGCATCCTCATAGGAGCTCCTCGGCGTCGAACGCGTAGACCTTCAGACCCTCGTTCGGAAAGCGAGCCTCCCTCGTCCGGGCAAGACGGTCCACGAGCGTCCGACACTCTTTGGTGGGGACTACGGTCACGAACAGCGTGCTGGAGCCCGGGAACGCGCGGGTGCCGAGCTTCCGGCCCGTGGCGCCCTTGCCAAGCACGCTGGTGAATTCGCTGTATCCGGGAAGCGGCTCCGCCTCGAGCACGCGCCCGACATCGGCCGCATGCGCGGCGTCCACGAACACCATCACGAGCTTCATCGGTTCGACTCGAAATAGAGCAGGGGGATGGCGACGAGCGTCAGCGCGGTGGCCACCACCGCGCCGCTGATAAGCGCGATGCCGAGACCCTGGAAGATCGGATCCCCCACCATGACCAGCCCCCCGATGACGACCGCCGCGGCCGTCAGTACGATCGGCCTCGCCCGGATGAGCCCCGAAGCCACCACGGCCTCACGCAGGGGGCGTCCTCGTTCGCGCCCGAGGTTCACGAAATCCACCAGGAGGATGGAGTTGCGCACGATGATCCCGGCGAGCGCGATCATCCCGATCATCGACGTCGCGGTGAAGAACGCGCCCGTGAGCGCGTGGCCGGGAAGGATGCCGACGAGCGTGAGCGGGATGGGCGCCATGATCACCAGCGGGAGCCGGAACGACTGGAACCACGCCACGACCAGCACGTAGATCAACACCAGCACCGCCGCGAACGCGATGCCGAGGTCGCGGAACACGGTTGCGGTGATCTGCCATTCTCCGTCCCAGACCACGAACGGCATTTCGGTGAGCGTCGGCGATGCGGTCCAGTACACGTCGAGTCCGGTCCCGATGTCCGCCAGGTCCCGCCGCATCGCGAGCATGGCGTACGCCGGGCTCTCCAGCTCCCCCGCCACGTCGGCGGTCACGTAGACCACGGGGCGGAGGTTCTTCCGGAAGATCGGCAGCGCCGCCGGTACGCTCTCGATGGCGGCAACCGTGGCCAGCGGCCGGGCGCCGGCCGGCGTCGCGATGGGCAGGAACGCCAAGTCATGGAGCGACGACGACGCCGAGTCCGCAACGCGCACGCGGATCGGCACCGGCTCGGCCGCGGAGGCGTCGTGGAGCACGCCGGCGGGAACGGCGCTCATCGTAGCGGCCACGGTTCGCGTGACATCGAGCGGGGTCACGCCTGCGCGCACCGCCTCCAGCGCCGCCACGCTCGCCACCACCTGCGCGTGGGATGCGGCCACCGACCAGTCGACGTCCACCACCCCGGCTGTAGCGTCGAAGACGTCGCGCACGGCGCGCGCCACGGCGATCTGCTCCTCATACGACGGGCCGTACACCTCCGCCGTGAGCGTCGACAGCACGGGCGGGCCGGGGGGGATCTCGGCCAGCTTCACCGAGGCGCCGTAGGCCCGGGCCACCGAGTCAACCGCCGGCCGGAGACGCAGGGCGATATCGTGACTCTGCGACCGGCGCTCATGCTTGGGCAACAGGTTGACCTGGACGTCGGCAACCGTGGGCCCGCGTCGCAGGAAGTAGTGCCGCACCAAGCCGTTGAAATTGAACGGCGCCGCGGTCCCCGAGTAGGTTTGCACGTCACGCACGGACGGGTCGCCCGCCACCGCGACGGCCAACGCCTGGGCCACGTCCGCCGTGCGCTCCAGGGACGTGCCCTCGGGCATGTCCACGATCAGCTGAAACTCGCTCTTGTTGTCGAACGGGAGCATCTTCACCGTCACCAGCCGGAGCGGGACGAGCGCAACCGCCCCAATCAACAGCGCCACCATTCCCCCGTAGACGAGCAGGCGGCGCCGCGCGCTCGCGAGGAGCCCCTCGAGAAGCGCGCGGTACCAGCCGGCGACGCGGCCGGCGGGCAGCTGCTCCTCCTCCCCCCCATCGGCATTCGCATCGCCCGCCGCGCTGTGGCCCTTGACGAGCCGCACGGCCAGGTAGGGTGTGACCACGAACGCCACCGCCAGCGAGAACAGCATCGCCACCGACGCGCCCACCGGAATGGGACGCATGTACGGTCCCATCAGCCCGGTCACGAACGCCATCGGCAGGATCGCGGCGATCACCGCGAACGTGGCCAGGATCGTGGGGTTCCCGACCTCGTCCACCGCCACCACCGCGGCTTCGTCGGGGTCGCGCCGCCTGGCGCCGAGGTGTCGGGCGATGTTCTCCACGACCACGATCGCGTCGTCCACCAGGATGCCGATGGCAAAGACCAGCGCGAAAAGCGTGATCCGGTTGAGCGTGTACCCGTACAGCCGATAGACGAGGAGCGTCAGCGCCAGGGTGACCGGAACCGCGACCAGCACCACCGCGGCTTCCCGCCAGCCGAGCGCGAGCCACACCAGGACCACGACGCCCGCCGTGGCGATGAGAATGTGGAGCAACAGCTCCCGCGACTTCTCGGTCGCCGTCTCGCCGTAGTCCCGCGTCACCGTCATGCGGACATCGCCCGACACGAGGGCGCCGCGCAGCTCGTCCACCCGGTGCATCACGCGGTGCGCGATGGTGGCCGCGTTGGTGCCTTCGCGCTTGGCGATCGCGATGGTCACGGCCGGTTCGAAGTCCGGGGGCGCGCCCCCGCCCGGCAGGAAGCTCACGTACCGGTCGGGCTCGCCGGGGCCGTCGGTCACGGTCGCGACGTCGCGCAGGCGGATCGCTCGATCGTCAATGACCGCCACGACCACCTCGCGCACCTGCTCGACGTCCCGCAGGAGATGCCCTACCCGAACGGGGATGCTTCGGTTGCCCGCCACCAGCGCGCCGGCCGGCAGCTCGGCGTTCGACGCGGCGACCGCGTGGAGCACCCGCGCGGCCGAAAGCCCGCGCGACGCCAGAGCTTGCGGGTCCAGCGTGACCGTCACCTCCCGTGACGCCCCGCCGATGACCCACGTCTCCGCCACGTCCGGCAGGCGCTTCAGCTCCGAGGCCAGCTCGGCCGCTTGCTGCCGCAGCATGTAGCCGTCGCCGGCGTCGCTGCCGCCCGAAAGCGTCAGCGTGATGATCGGGACTTCGTTGATGCCGTGGAGCGTCACCCAGGGCGGCGTCGCCTCCGCCGGCATCCGATCCTGATACGCGAGGAGCTTGCCGTACAGCCGCGTCAGCGCCGCCTCGGGCTCCGTCCCCACCGCGTAACGCGCCGTGATCAGTGCCCCGTCCGGCTGGGCGATGCTGTAGACGTACTCGAGCCCCGGGATCTCCCACAGCGCCCGCTCCAGCGGCTCGACGATGCGGCGTTCCACCTCGCGCGGTGCGGCGCCCGGCAGCCCGACGGCCACGTCGATCATCGGGACGCGGATCTGCGGCTCCTCCTCGCGCGGCGTCGTGAGCAACCCGCCCAATCCGGCCGCCAGCGAGGCGCCCACGATCAGCGGTGTGAGCTTCGAGTTGAGGAACGCGTGTGCGACGCGGCCGGACAATCCCGTCTTCATGGCAGAATGCTTTCACCCGGCTCGAGGCCGCTCAGCACCTCGACGCGCGGCTCCGCCTCTCCCTCGGCGTTATGGCGCGGCGGCAGCCTGCGGCCGAGGCGCACCCAGCGCACGCCGACGCCGTGCGGCGTGATCACCTGCACACCGGTCAGCTGCCCGCGCCGGACCACCGCGCTCGCCGGAACCGCCACGCCCTCCCGGGCGCCCGCGGGCATCCACGCCGCGAGCGCGACGCCGGTCGGCCAGTCGGCGGGAAGCTCCACCAGCACCTCCACCGTCCGCGTAGCCGGATCGGCGCCGGTCGCCACCGCACGAACCGGCGCCCGCGTGGCGCGGCCGTCCGGCAGCGACACGTCGACGATCGTACCGGGGACCAATCCGCTCGCTACCTCCGCCGAGACGGACAACACGCCCTCCCGTGGCCCCGCCCCCGCGATCGTGACCAGCGGCAGGCCGGGCACCGCCAGGTCGCCGACGTTCACGTGACGCCTCACGATGGCGCCGTCGAACGGCGCGGTAATGACGGAGTACGTTTCCGCGGCCGCGACTTCCCGGAGCGCCGCGTCCGCCATGGCGAGCTGCGATTCGGCCTGCGTGAGTGCGAGCCGGGCGCCGTCTCGCTGCACCAGGGCGACGGCGTCCCGAGCATAGAGGGTGTCGAGCCGTGCCGCCTGCCGGGCGGCTTCGTCCCGCGCGGCTCGCGCCGCACGCACGGCGGCCTCGGCGCCCGCACGCTGCGCCGCCACGTCCTCGGTACCGAGACGCACCAGCACGTCGCCGGCGCGGACCGGCGAGCCGATCTCGACCGGCACCGCGGTCACGCGCGCGATGATTCGCGTGGAGACGTCCGCGCGCCGGCGGGCCCGGACCGAGCCGTGCGCCGGAACGGTCTGCGGCAGCGACTCGAGAGTCACCTCGATGCCGCGCATGGGTGGAGCGACGTGCGCCGGGGCGGTTTCGGCGTTTCCGCCGCCGCACGCCGCGGCGGTCGCGGCCAGTATGGGAACGACGAGACGGCGGATCATCGGTCGTGCACTCCGTAGGCGAGGTCGAGCGCCGCGCGGGCAACCCGGAGGTCGCGGCGGGCGGCGAGGAGATTCAGCGTGGCGGCCGTTGCCGCCGCCTGTACGTCGAGTAGCTCGGTGCTGGGAGCCATCCCGGCGCGGTAGCGCAGCCGGGCCTGCTCGAGGGCTTCACGGCCTTCCACGTCCCCCGCCTGCGCCACGGTCACGCGCGCGAGCGCGGCCACGAGATGGCGGCGAGCCTGCAGCGTCTCCATTTCGGCCCGACGGACGGCCGCATCCCGTGCGGCGATCATGGCGTCGCGCTCGGCCCTGGCGCCCGCCACGGCTCCGACGCCTGCCAACGCCCGGAACGGGTGCCAGGTCAACCCGATTCCCAGGGTCCAGTCCCCACTCCCGCCACCCCACGGCGCCGATTCCCCGCGGTGCGCCACACTTGCGAACGCGGCAACCGCCGGCAGGTTGGCGGCCCACGCACGCTTGACCGCGAGCTGCGCCGCCTCGGCGCCGAACCGGTGGGCCGCCAGATCGCCGCGACGGTTCAGGTCGCAGGCCGCATCGACCTCGCAGGCCGCCGGCTCGCCGGCGGTCAGGGAGTCGCTGAGCACGAGAGGGGTTGATTCGGGGAGATCGAGCAGGGCGCGGAGCGCCGAGAGGGCGTTCTCCGCATCCGCTGTAGCGGCGAGCCGTTGCGTCTCGATCTCGGCGGCGCGAATGCGCGCGAGACGGGCGTCGAGACCCGTGACGAGCCCCTGGTCGCGCATGGCCTCGGCCTGCGTCGTGTGTGCGCGGGCCGCGGCGAGCGCGGTGTCCAACGCGTCCCGCCGCTGGGCAGCCACGCGGGCATCCCAGTAGGCCTGTGTCACCTGAAAGACGGTGGCGCCCGCGGCGCGGTCGGCCGCGGCCTCCCGGGCATCGGCGGCCCGGCGCGCGGCGCCGTAGCCGAACAGCCCTTCCGGAGCGAACAGGGGCTGCTCGATGGTCGCCGCCGCGTCGTAGCTCGTGAACGGCGCCGGACGGTTGAGCGCATCGAGCGCGAAATCGTCCGGGCCGAAGGTTCCCTGGCGCAGCCGCGCGCCGAACACGGCCACGGGATCGGTCGTGCGGATGCCGCGGACCTCGACGGCCACGCTCGGCAGGAAGGCCGGCGTGGCCTCGAGCGCGCCGCGGCGGGCCGCCGCGGCGGCGGCCCGCTCGGCACGCAGCGTCAGGTTGGCGTCGTGCGCGAGGGCCACGGCGTCCGCCGCCGACAACGCCAGGGTATCCGGCACGCCTTGCGCCAGCGCAATTGATAGATATATCGCTATTATCATATCTTTTCTCTATGGCGCAAACCCAATGACAATCTCGAAGGCGCTGCCCGTCATTCTGGCCTGCTTCCCGTGTGTGGTTCGTGAGCGGCTGATGAACCCGGGTTCACATGTCGCACGTGCGGATGCACTGCAGGACGTGCCACACCTTGGGCTCGACGACGCGGTAGAACACGTTCACGCCCTCCCGGCGAGCCGCTACGATGCCCGCCCCTCGCATTCGCGCGAGGTGTTGCGACACGATGGCCTGCGGCACGTCGAGCGTATCCCGGATCGCCGAAACCGTTGCCTCGCCGTCCTCGAGCACCTCCACGATCTTCAACCGCTCGGGGTGGCCCAGCATCTTGATGATCTCCGCCGCGCGGACGAGCAGGTCGGGCTCGACCCCGCGGACCAGTGCTCGGCGTTTCGTCTTGCTCATAATGATAGCATAATATCTATATAGCTATGTTGTCAACAGTCGAGCCCAGATCACGCGCCCGCCGGACCGGACACCTCACGTGGGCGTGGTGCCTTATATTCCGGCTACATAGTCACTTATCCGGCACACAGCCACCGAGGAGCGACCTGATGGCGACACGCATGCAGAAGGCAAAGCGCGCGCTCACGCGGGGACGAAAGCGCGCCAAACGGGCCACCAAGAGCGCCAAGCGCGCCACCACCAAGGCGGCGCGCCGAGCCAAGCAGGCGCTCGGCAAAGCCCGCGCCAAGCTCAAGAGCGCTGCGAAGAGCCCCAAGACGAAACGTGCACTCGCGTCGACCGGCAGCGTGCTGAAGGGGGCGGGCAAGGCGGCCGCTGCCGCCGGCATAACCGCCGCGGCGAGCCTCACCGCGAAGAAGGTGCTCGAGGGAAGGAGCAAGAAGGCTCGGAACAAGCGGCGCTAGCCCGCAGCGCGACCCGCCGGTCCTCGGCCGTGACAGCTAGGACCTTCCGCCGAGGCCTACGGTCCCTGTGGCCCGGCACTCCTCTCGCGACGGAGCGTCCCCGTGCTCAAGGATTTCAAGGAATTCGCGTTGCGCGGCAACGTGGTCGACATGGCGGTCGGTATCGTGATCGGCGCCGCGTTCGGAACCGTCGTCAAGTCGCTCGTTTCCGACGTCATGACACCGCCCCTGGGCCTCATCCTCGGCGACGTCGACTTCTCGAATCTCTTCCTGACCCTCAGGGCGGGAACGCCGGCGGGCCCCTACGCCACGCTCGCCGACGCGCAGGCCGCCGGTGCGGTGGCGTTGAGCTGGGGGGTGTTTCTCGACAACGTCGTCGCCTTCCTCATCGTCGCCGTGGCCATGTTTTTCGTGGTCCGCGCCATGGTGAGACTCCAACGCAAAGTCGAGGCACCCGCACCCGCCCCCACGACCGGGGAATGTCCGCACTGCCGCATGACCATTCCGCTCGGCGCCCGGCGCTGCGGCCACTGCACCTCGACGCTCGACACGGTTCAGGCATGAGCGGTTCACCGGCTCTCGCCATCGTCATACGCGCGCCGGAGCAACTCGCCTGCGGCACCGTGTTCGTCTCCGCGCGCCCCGGTGGACCGCGACCCGCACCCGTAACCTCTCGCATGAGAGACGTGATCGAACCCCATCTCGACGGAGCCCGCCGATGGCCGACGACCCCAACGATCTCACCCGACCCGTGGAAGGCGGCGACGGCATCAGCGTGATCCGCGGCGGCGGCGGGCGGCGGGAGTGGAACGGGATTCAGTACCGGACGGGCATGTCGGGGAAGAACGTCGGGGCAACCGCGCTCTCGATGAACCTGGCCACCATTCCACCCGGCGGCGTCGCGCGCGCGCACATCCACGTCGGCTTCGATGTCATGCTCTACATCCTGGCCGGTCGCGTCCGCCACGAGTACGGCCCCGGACTGCAACGGAGGGTCGACAACCAGGCGGGAGACTTCATCTACATCGAGCCCGGCGTCCCCCACGAAGTCTTCAACCTCAGCGACACGGAACCGGTCATCGCGGTGGTCGCGCGGTCCGACGCGACCGAGTGGGAGCACATTGTCCCGTACGAGAGGCAACGCGCGGGGCGCGGAGGATGACTAGCGTCAGGGCATTGCGCGGCGACGGGCGCCGTTTGGCCGGGGCGGGGCGGCGAGGATCCCGTGCCCCCTGCTCCGTGCCCCGCGCCTCGTGACAGCCCAAACACCCCGCGAGCACTTCTCCTCCACCATCGGCGTCCTGCTCACCATGGTGGGTGTAGCCGTCGGGCTGGGAAACGTCTGGCGATTCCCCTACATGGTAGGCCGGTTTGGCGGCGCCGCGTTCGTCGCGGTCTACGTGGTGATGGTGGCCGCGATCGGCGTGCCCGCGCTCATGGCCGAGTGGACGCTGGGTCGCCACACGCGCATGGGAACGGTCGGAGCGTTCGCGCAGGCCGGACTACCACTCGGGCGCTTCGTGGGCTGGTTCTTCTTCCTCGTGGTCACGGCGGCCACCGCCTACTACACGAACGTGGTCGGCTGGGTGCTGTTTTTCGCCGCGGCGGAAGTCGCAGACGCCGTGGGGATCTCGTGGAACGCCGCGGCCATCCTCCCTCCCTCCACCGGCTTCGATGCCCGGGCGTTCGGCCTGCAGGCGGTGTGCACCGCCATCGTGGTCGCGTCCTGTGCCCTGGTGCTCGTTCGGGGCCTCCGGCGCGGCATCGAGCCCGTGAGTCGCTTCATCGTCCCCGCCCTGTTCGTGATCCTCGTGCTCCTGATCGCACGCGCGGTAACGCTCGACGGCGCGGGCGACGGCGTCCGATGGTACGTGATGAAACTCGACCTCGCGGCCATCGGACCGGAGGTCGCGCTCGCGGCCATGGGCCAGGCGGTCTTCTCGCTGTCGCTCGGCGGCACCTTCATGGTGGTGTACGGATCTTACCTGGCGGGCAATACACCCCTCTTCCGGCAGGCGGGCCTGGCCGCGTTCGGTGACACGGCGGCAGGCTTGCTGGCGGGACTGGCCATTTTTCCCGCGGTCTTCGCATTCGGCGTGGAGCCCGCGAGCGGCCCCGGACTCCTGTTCTCCACGCTTCCCGCGGTCTTCGACGCGATGCCCGCCGGATGGCTTTTCGGCCTCCTGTTCTTCGTGGCGCTGTTCGGCGCCGCGTTCCTCTCGGACATCGCGGCCTTCGAGGTGCTCATCGCCGGCCTCACGGACAACACCGGGCTCTCGCGCCGCGCCGCAGTATGGCTCATGGCGGGCGTCGTCCTGCTGTTCGCGGTGCCGCCCATGATCAACATGGCCGTCTTCGTTCCATGGGACCTGACGTTTGGGTCGGGCATGCAGGTCCTGGGATCGTTGCTCGCCGTGATCACCGTCGGCTGGGTGCTGAACCGCTCGGTCGCGATCCGGGAGCTGGGGCTCGAAGGCCGGCGCTGGCTCTACTACTGGCTGCGCTTCGTCGTGCCGGGGGGGATCGTGACGGTGGGGGCGTGGTGGGCTGTGACTGTAAGCAGGGGGCAGTAGACAGACGGCAGGAGCAATCGGCAACAGGTTGCTGAGGTCAGTGGCCGGCCGTGGAGGCGGCGACGGGGGCCCACAGTAGCGATGGCCCCACCCACGAGAGTCTACTACGACTGCCGACTGCCGACTGCCGATCGCCGATTGCAGCTGCCGACTACCGACTGCCGATTCCCCACCCGTGCCACTTCCCGGTACCGCCCGGGCGTGATCCCGGCGTAGCGCCGGAACGCTCGGGTGAAGTGGCTCTGGTCGGCGAAACCAGCCTCGAGGGCGGTCTCGGCGAGCGTATCGTCCGAGCGGGCGAGCCGCACCGCCGCCCAGTCGAGGCGGACGCGCCGAAGGTACTCGCCATACGAAGCGCCGAAATGGGTCCGGAACTCACGCGCCAGGTGACTCGGATGGACCCCCGCTTGGCCGGCGGCCTCCGTGATGCGCGGGGGGGTCTGGAAATGCTCATGCAGCAGGTCGCGGACCCGAACCAGCCACGGCGGCGGCGGCCGTCCGCCGCGACGGCGTGCCCCGTCACGAGTGGCGGTCGCCAGCATCTCGAGTACCAACCCTTCGGTTGCGAGGCCGGACAGCGCGTCGCTCTGGTGAATCTCGCCCACGACGCGGCGCGCCAAGGTCGCGACTCGCACCGAATCGAAGCACCCGGCGCGATCGAGCAGCGCAGCGCACGGCGCCGGCAGTTCCTCATCCGACGCGTCCACCTCCACCACGAGCACGCGGGCGCCGGCTCGCTGGAACCGGTTCGCGTGCCGCTCACCGGCCGGCTCGGTGAGAACGGTGTTGGGCTCGCACTCGTACGTGCGGGTACGAAACACCTCGTCCCATGATCCTTCGAGAATCACCGCCATGATGGGGCGCTCGTGCACGTGGTGCGGCAACTCCAGTTCCGGGGGGAACCGGGCATCGGTCACGCGAAAGCGCCCGACCTCGAGCGTGTCGAACTTAGGGCTCCCGAGCGTCACGGGCACGAATCTCGACGGCATGCGAACGCACTCCGGCCAGCGGACGGAAGGATCGGCTCGGCCGCCGTTCTGGGGGAGGGCGGAGGCCGGCCGCTATGGTGGTTACCCCGTGGTGGTGCCGAGGGTTCGGTCGAGGGGGGGCTCGGGATGGGATGGATCTCCGTCACATCGCCGGCCGCGGCCGGCCGTTACGCTATCCCGTACCCGACATCATATTTCCCTTATGAACTTCCTCCTGGAGGTGTCCAGGTGAACGCGCATCAACGAAAGGCCGCTGCGGTCGCGGCGATCATCGCCATGGGCTCAGCCGGTGTCATCGGCTGCGCCACCAAGACCCAAACGGGCGCCGCCGTGGGCGCCGGCGGGGGCGCCGTAGTGGGCGGCCTGATCGGGAAGGCCACCGGCTCGACGGTCCGAGGGGCCATTATCGGTGCCGCGGTCGGCGGCGCGGCGGGCGCCATCATCGGCGCGCAGATGGACAAGCAGGCGAAGGAGCTGGACGAGGACATTCCTGGCGCGACGGTCACGCGCGTCGGTGAGGGCATCGTCGTGACGTTCGACTCGGGGTTGCTGTTCGCCTTCAACTCGTCCGACATCGAGGGGGACGCGCGCAGCAATCTTCAGGTGCTCGCACAGAGCCTGGAGAAGTACCCGCGGTCCAACGTGCTCATCGTGGGCCACACCGATTCGATCGGCAGCGACGCGTACAACCAGTCGCTGTCCGAGCGGCGCGCGTCGGCGGCCGCGAATTTCCTGGCGACGGTGGGCGTGGGCCGCGAGCGCGTCTCCACCCGCGGGATGGGTGAGGCGGATCCGATCGCGGACAACGCCAGCGACAGCGGACGCCAGGACAACCGTCGGGTCGAAGTGGCGATCTACGCTAACGAAGAGCTACGGCGCGCGGCGGAGCGGGAGGCGGGAGAGTAACGCCAGGCAGTCGGCAATCGGCAGTCGGCAGTCGGGACGGAAATAACGACCGCCGGCTGCCGTCTGCCTTTCCAACCCTGTGACAAATCTCACATCTCGTTTGTGGCCGCATTCGAGCAACGATCCTCGCATTCCGCGTTGCATGCGTAACCGGTTTGGGGCACCCCGCTCCGGTGGCGAGGCGGCGCGTGAGCCCGGTCCGGATCGCGGCGGGTCGGCGCGCCGTTTCGACTCACTCCTAAGTCTCGGAATCGCAACCAAATAGGCAACCCACCCAGCGCTGCCCGCGCCTTGCCGGGCGGATTCCTGAAGAAAGCTTGCATTCGGGCACACCAGTTGCCTCTGAGGTTGGCGGATGAAGCACAAACGACCTCTCGCAGCACCCTTGCGCGTTCTACTGGCGGGCGCACTGGCCTTCGCCGTAGCGCGGTGCGGCGTGGACGACCTCACGGGCTCCGCGGTGAACCCGGACGACGTCTCCTTCTCGCTGGAAGGGGACTCCGTCGTCGTGCTCGGCGATGGATTCGAGGTTCGCCCGGTTCTTCCGAAGCGTCGGTCCACCGGGCCGTTCCGCGTCGCGTGGTCATCGGCGGCTCCGCAGATCGTCTCCATCGACTCCATCGGCTACGTGCACGGCATGCGCGTGGGGCGGGCGGAGATCGAGGCGCGGCTGAGCGCGCCGGAGCTGACCGAGGAGATCGTGCGGTCGTTGTCGGTCCGGGTGGCGTACGCGTCCCTCGGGGTGGAAGCGCCGGACTCGCTCACGGGCCTGGGTGAGACGCGGACGCTGGTGGCGCGCGGCATGGACGCGAGCGGCGCGCCGGACACGGTGGTGCCCGCGACTTTCGCCACCGAGGACGGCGACGTCGTGACCGTGTCCGCCGCGGGCGTCGTCACGGCCCGCGGCGACGGCACCGCCACGGTGACGGCCACGTATCAGGGCATGCAGGCACCTGTGACCGTGCGGGTGCGGCGGGTGGCCAGCCGGATCGCGTTTGCCTCCTCGCAGCTCCTCCTCACCGCGCTCGAGCGCGACACCACGATCGCCGTCATCGTGCGGGACACGGAGGATTCGATCATGGCGGCGCCGGCGCTCGCCTGGGAGTCGTCGGATCCCACCGCGGTGACGGTGACGCCGGAAGGTGTCATCCGCGCCGTGCGCCCGGCCCCCGCCACGGTGACGGTCACCAGCGACACCGTGTCCGCGGATCTGTTGGTGCTCGTGGGCCAGGACGCGGCTTCTCTCTCCATCTTCGCCGGCAACGATCAGCAGACCGAGGTGGGAGCGCCGGTGCCCGCGGCGCCGGCCGTCATCGCGCGCGACGCCGGCGGCAGTCCGCTGGCCAACGTCGTCGTCGTGTTCTCGATCGCGTCGGGCGGTGGGACGATCGAGGACTCGGTGCAGGTCACCGACGCGTCCGGCGTGGCGCGCCCCGGGAACTGGACGCTCGGCACTACGGCGGGGGTGAACGCGCTGTCGGCGGAGGCCGGAACGCATTCCCTCGCGTTCACCGCCACCGGTATCGCCGGCCCGGCCGACGCCGCCGAGTCGTTCATCACCGTTTCGAACAACGTGGTGGTTGCCAACCAGTCGATCACGGTGACGCTCCACGGCCGGGACCGGTACGGAAACGACGTGAGCGCCGGCGGCGGCAGCGTCGCCTTCTTGGTCGGCGGTGGGACCAGCACGGGCGTACTGGGCAGCGTGATCGATCAAGGCGACGGCGACTACACCGCCACGTTCACAGGCGTCGTGGCCGGCACCGCCACGTCGATCGGGGCCACGGTGAACGGCGATCCCGTCGCCGCCCCGGCGCCCGCCGTCACGGTCGTCCCGGGTGCGGCGAGCCAGATCGCCGTGGTCACGGGCGACGGCCAGACCGCGACCGTCGCGACCGCGGTCGGCGTGCGGCCGGAGGTCGTGGTGCGCGACGCCGTGAACAACGCGGTCCCCGGCGTGACGGTGACGTTTGCGGTGACCGATGGCGGCGGCGGCGTGACCGGCTCGAGCGTGGCCACGAACGCCTCCGGCCGGTCGGCGGTGGGCAGCTGGACGCTGGGAACGGTCGCCGGCGCCAACGAATTGACCGCGAGTGTGGGCGGCGGCATCTCCACCACGTTCGACGCCACCGGCGTGCCCGGGCCGGCCTCCGCGACGACGTCGACCGTCGAGGTCTCGGTCGCTACGTTGACGGCGGGCGACGACGCCACCGTCACCCTCGTCACGCGCGACCAGTACGGCAACCCTCGCACGTCAGGAGGCCACACGGTCGGGTTCACGATCGGCGGCGGCGGGAGCGGCGGCACGTTCGGCCCGGTCACCGACCACGGCGACGGCACCTACTCGGCCACGTTCACGGCCATCACCGCGGGCACCCCGTCGCCGGTGGGCGCCACGATCGAGGGCGTCGCGCTGTCCACCGCGCTTCCGACGATCGAAGTGAGCCCCGCCGCGCCCGCCGCCATGGTCATCGTGAGCGGCGACGGCCAGACCGTGCCCGTCGCGACGACCGTCCCGGCCGTACCCACCGTGCGCGTGGACGACGTCTACGGCAACGCCGTTCCCGGCGTGAACGTGACGTTCGCCGTCGATGCCGGCGGCGGCCAGGTCACGGGGGGCGCGGCGGTGACCGGCGCGTCGGGTGAGGCGTCGCCCACGAGCTGGGAGCTGGGCACCGGTGTCGGGAACAACACGCTGGACGCTACGGCGGGCGCCCTCGCCGTCGAGTTCTCGGCCACCGGCACCCCCGGCGACGCGTCGACGGCGACGTCGGAGGTAACGGCTTCGCCCACGTCCATCGGATCCTTGACCACCTCCACCATCACGCTGCGAGTGCGGGATCAGTACGGGAACGACCTCACGGCGGGTGGGCTGGCGGTGACGTTCTCGGCCAGTCAGGGATCCATCAGCGGCGCGACCGATAATGGAGACGGCACCTACACGGCCACCTTCACTGCGCCACTCGTCCTGTTCCCGACCGGCGTCACGATCCGAGGTTTCATCAGCGGCGCTCAGGTAACGGATACCGCGACGGTCACGGTGACGGTGCTATGATCCACGCCCTCGACGCCGCCACACTGCGCATGTCGCCCGCCGACGTCTCGGCGATGACCACCGAGGCGCTGCTGCGCCACCGGCTCGAGGAGGCCGTGGCGGGCGAGTTCCGCGTGGGGCGGCTGCTCGGCCGCGGCGGGATGGGCGCCGTGTTCGAGGCGCACGATCCGGCACTCGAGCGCTCGGTCGCCATCAAGGTCACGCTGCCGCAGCTCGTCTCGCCCGAGGCCATCGAACGGTTCCGGCGCGAGGCCCGCACGGTTGCGCGCCTCGACCACCCCAACATCGTCCCGGTGTTCGCCGTGCGGGAAGCGGCCGGCCTCGTGTTCCTCGTGATGCGCTACGTCGAGGGCATCACGCTCGAGGCCCGGCTGCGCGCCGGGGGGCCGCTCCCGATTGGGACCGCCCAGTCGATCCTCGCGCAGGTGGGCTCCGCGCTGGCGCACGCCCACCACCTCGGCGTCGTCCACCGCGACGTGAAGCCGTCGAATGTCATGATCGGTCCCGACGACTGGGCGGTGGTTACCGACTTCGGCCTCGCCAAGGTCCACAACGTGCCGGAGCTGACCGCCACCGGCACCACCGTCGGCACGCCGTCGTACATGAGCCCCGAGCAATGCGCGGACGCGCCGATCACCGCCGCCTCCGACCAATACTCCCTGGGCGTGATGGCGTACGAAATGCTCACGGGGACCACGCCGTTCCGGGCGTCCACCCTCGCGGCGTTGGTGAAGCAGCACATGTTCGACGATCCGCCGCCGCTCGAGCAAGTGTTGCCCGGCTGTCCCACCACCCTGTGCGAGGCCGTGACGCGCATGCTCCAGAAGCGGCCGGAGAACCGTTGGCCGTCGATCGATCAGGCGGTGGCGCACATCGGGGGCGTGGCCGCGCCGCTCGACGACGACCTCGGCCGCACCCGGCCGCTCGAGGTGGCCAACATCGCCGTGGCGCCGACGCTGCGCCTCACCGCGAATTCGTCGAGCGGTGTGTCACGACCGGCGCGCCGCCGCATGCTGCTGCGCGGAGCGTCCGTTGCGGTGATCGGTGCGCTGGCGGCCGCCGCCGTGCTGCCCGGCCGTCCGCCCGACGCCGTGGGCGCCGTCGAAACGGGAGGCGCCGTGCTCGCCGTGGCCGACACGTTGCGCGTCGCCCCGCCGCCCACGGCCGAAGCCCGGCGCGACACGAGTACCGGGACGCCGGTGACCGTCGGCACCCGGGAGCCCGCACCGGTGCGGTTTCGTTCGATCGCGGCGCCGTCGCGCGAGACGCCACGCACCGTGGGCACCGGCCAGATCCTGCTCGGAACGCGCGGCCTCGAGGCCGTGCTGTACGTGAACGGCCAGGCGCAGGGCGCGATCGATCGCTTGCGCCCGTGGCCGGTACCGGCCGGCACCGTCCGCCTGTCGATTCGGGCCGACGGCTGCGCGCCGTGGGACTCGACGGTGACCGTTCGTCCCGACGAGCAAACTCGCATCGGATACCGAGCACCGGGGTGCACTCCATGACGGCTGCACGTTTTCTGGTCATCGCGCTCGTCCTCGCGGCCGTCCCGCCGCTCCACGCACAGGAGGACGCGACGGCGATCGCCGGGCTCGTGGGGTCCGCGCGCGCGGCGCTCGACAACCTCGACTATTCGCGCGCGGACTCCATCGCGCGGACGCTGCTCGACCTCGGGCGCCGCGCGAGCGACGCCGACCGCGTGACCGCGCTCCAGATCCTCGCGGCGGCGTTGTACCCCGAAGAGCGCGCCGCACAGCATCGCGACAGCGCGTATCACTATCTCGAGCTGCTCGTGCGGGCCACGCCCGCGCCGGAGATTCCACGCGAGATCTCGTGGACCGGACTCGATTCCCTCGTGCTGGAAGCGCGGCGCCGCACCTTCGCGGCCTGGCCGGACACGCAGAAGACGCACGTCGTGGCGAACGGGAACGGCGCCGTCCGGGTCGCGGTCACCGCGAACCGGCCGGCGCGCTTCGAGTTGGCCACCCGTCCGCTCGACGGCGGCGACTGGATCGTGCTCGACTCCGTCGGCCCGGCGCCGTCCGCGCGGCTGACGGTGTTCGACGTCCACGACGGCCGGGCCATGCTGCCGAGCGGGGGGTACGAGCTGCGCCTCGCCGTCACCGATCCGGCGTCCGGCGAGCGGCTGACGCTCGCCACGCACGCCCACGTGGAGACTCCACCCTTGGAGCGCGTGCCCGTGCCTGCGCTCGATAGCGCTCGACTCCTGCCGGAGCGCACCCCGCGACGTCCCGCGCGCATCGCCCTGTTCGGCTTCGGCCTGGGCGGGATGACGGCGCTCGCGACCCACGTGTTCCCGGGGACGGACGTGGGCGGGGTCACCCCGGACGGGCGCGCGTACGCCGTGGGCGGCGCCCTCGCGGTCGGCGCGCTCCTGGGCGCGCTGCTCGACCGCGGCAAGGCGCTCGACGAGAACGTCGAGGGCAATCTGGAGTTGCGGGCCGATCACGAGCGTCTCGTGCGGGCGGCCGAGTCGGAGAACGCGCGCCGGCACGAGGCGCACCGGGCGCGCTTCACGGTCGAGGGAGGGTGGCGATGATGGAGCGCGTGCTGCTCGTCACGCCGCTGCTGGCGGCGCTGCTCACGGCGACCGCCGCGGCGCAGGAGAGCGGCGAAGTGCGGGCCGGCGCCGTGCTGGCGCTGTCGCGGCGCGGCGCCACGTTCGCCGGCGCCGACGGCAACGGCGGCGGCACGCTGTTCGGCGGGGAGCTGCGCGCGCGCTTCGGACTCTTTGCCGGGGCCGTGCGGCTGGGCGGCGGTGAATTCTCGCCCGACTCGGGCATCGCCGCCGGCGGCGACATCCACCGCGCCGATATCGACCTCATGGTAGGCCCGCCGGTCGTGCACGCGCGGATCGGTTACGGCCGGCGCGCGTTCACCGGCGCCTTCGGGACGCGCCCGTGGTCGTCCATCCGAGTCGGCGCCGCCTCGGAGATCGCGCTGGGCTCCTCGGGCCTGCGCGCCGCCGCGTCGGTCGGTTTCAACCTGGGGCTCGGCGGCGGCAACGGGGGCGGCAGGGAGATCGAGACACGACTGATCTACCGCCCTTCCCGCGTCCCCCTGTGGTTCACCATCGGATACGGCGTGGAGCGGTTCACCGCCGACGGCCGGCCGGAGACGGTGGCGGGCGTGGTGCTCGGGTCGGGGGTGCGGGTGCAGTTACACTGAGCGCGGGGCACGGCGGCTCTACGCCGAGCACGGACCGATCGGCCAGCAGCTTCAGGCCGGCGCTACGGGACCCAGCGAGCGAGGTAACGCAACTAGAAGAGCGTGTCGCCGGGCAGCTCCGATGCCTGCTTGATCCAACTGGCCACGAGCTCCTCGTCGAACTGGTCGTCCTCGTGGATGTGGAAGTAGCGCGTGTTCGGGTCCTTGGACTCGACGGGGGGAAGAGGGCGCAGGGACGTGCCGCGGAGGAAAACAACCTTGACGTACTTCGTGAAGCAATGGTAGCTGAGGAACCAGCCCTGGCCCTCGACTCCGTAGAAGGGTGAGTTCCACCGCACCGCCTTGCGCACACCGGGGACGGTGCGCACGATGCACGCGTCGAGGCGGCGCCCGACGTCGCGTTTCCAGCCCGGGATGGCTGCGATGTAGGCCTGCACGGGGGCGTCGCCGTCGGCCTTCGCGATCTGAGGGTTGCCGCCTGCGAGGAGGGTCGGCTTCGCGGCGACTCGGTTGGCGGTGGCCTTCTTTGCGACCTTCGCCGACTTCTTCGCCGTCTTCTTCTTCGCGGTCTTCTTCTTCGCCGCGGCCATCTAGGCTCTCGAACCTTTGCTCTTTGGTACCGAGTGCTTGGTGTTGTAAGCCACCGCCTCGCGCAGCAACGCCTTGAGCGCAGTTTTGTCTATCTTGTCTCCCTCGCGAAAGTCTATCGCCCGCCACTTCTTCCCGTGCAGCATTGCGTTGAAGAGCTTCTTGGGGTCAGGGAGCTGGGCTCCGTGGAAGAACGTGAGCTTCACCTTGTCCTTGTGGGCGTTGGCGAGGGCGTACATCCCCTCGTGCGACCAGACGGGGGTCCCCATCCACTTCCATTCTTCGATCACCTCGGGGTCGACCTCGTGGATGAGCTTGCGGATTTCGGCCAACCTCTCGCCTCTCCAATCGCCCAAGTCCGCGATTTTCTCGTCGATCCGCCTAGCGGCGGCCTTCTTTGCGACCTTCGCCGCGGCCTTCTTCGTCGACTTGCCGGCCATTGTGTTCACTCCGGGACTGCAGTGACTTCGACCTCAGACGGGCCTCGCCCGCTGCGCCACTTGGTGACATACGGCAGCACGAACAAGTACAGACCGGTGAACAGGAGCAAGGCGAGCGGGAGCAGCGGCAAGTAGAACACCCAGGCGGCAGGCTCCTCCTGTGCTAAGGCGACGAAACAGACGATCACGGCCACCGTAAAGGCGATGGACAGCCAGCGCTGGATCTGCCGAACCCCTGTGTTCCAGCTCAATGGGGCCTCCTCTGAATAGACGGGCCCGAAGCGGATATGCAGTAGGCCACGAGCCTCGACCGGCTCATGGAATTCTCGCGAGGAGGTCGACGAGCTTCCCGCCCATCATCTTCCAGCCGTAGCGCGCGCCGCCGAATTCCTTCTTCTGGTCCGACTTGAAGCCCGACTGCACGAGGGACA
>Ga0256864_1000101_pt1 | contig 34003 bp, 24 predicted proteins | sample RVTome_11_FD_187336 | JGI IMG/M metagenome (GOLD analysis project Ga0256864, IMG submission 187336) | Soil microbial communities from uranium-contaminated site in the Upper Colorado River Basin, Wyoming, United States - RVT147D111 HiSeq ... | reverse complement strand
TCGACTCGCTTTCCCCTTCAGCCCGGTGCGGAGCGGCGATTGTACGGCCCGCCGGGACGGCCGGCAAACCGCTGCCGTGAGGGACGATGCAAGCCGCCTGCCGCGGGCGATCCGGGCGGCTGGCGGAGGCGTGGTCTCAGTTCGATCGCGGCGCGCGCAGCCGCTCGGCCGTGCCGTGGCGGTAGGCGATGATCCGGACCTTCTCGAGGGTGATCATGCCCTCGGTGACCATCTCGTCGAGGAGCGGCAGGAAGGCCTCGATCCGCTCCGGGCGGTCGACGATCTCGACCACGATCGGCAGGTCGGTCGACAGGCGCAGGATCCGCGCAGTGTGGACGCGGCTATGGGCGCCGAAGCCCTCCATGCCGCGCAGCACCGTCGCGCCGGCGAGCCCCGTCTCGCGCGCCCGCCGGACGATCGCCTCGTAAAGCGGCCGCCCCTCCCAGCGGTCGCTCTCGCCGATGAAGATGCGCAGGAGCTGACCCTCGCCTTCGACCTTCATCTCGTGCTCCTTCTCCCGTGCGCCCTCAGCCCGCTATCGCCCGCGCGAGCGCGGCGCCGGCGACCACCGCGAGCGCGCCGAGCACCAGGCTCCCGGCGGCGTTGGCCAGCGCGAGCCCGGACTCGCCGCCGCGGATCAGCTCGACCGTCTCGTAGCCGAAGCTCGAAAAGGTGGTGAACGACCCCAGCACTCCGAGACCGAGGAATACCCGCCACGCCGGGGCAATCGCCACCCGGGCCTCGACCAGTCCCATCACCACCCCGAGCGCCAGACAGCCGGCGAGGTTGACCGTCAGCGTCCCCCACGGAAAGCCCGCCCCCGCGAACCGGTGCACCCACCCGGAGACGACGTACCGCGCCACCGCGCCGACGAAGCCGCCCAGTCCGACGGCGAGCAACTCCCGCATCGCTCGAGTCCTCCCTGGCCACCGAGGGCCACGCCACACCAGGAGTCATCAGCCGGATCGGCGGTCGATGGCAGACTCCATTGCCCGGGTTCGCGGCTGGATTCTACGGCCAGGGTCGAAGACGACCTGTGGTATCGTCCGCCGAGACGTCACTGAATCGTTTTAGCTCCGCCGCGACCGGGGCCGGTGCTGCACGACCCGACGCGCGCGTGGGAGCCGACAGGAGGACCACCGTGCCGGACCCCCCGTCGCTCGTCCAGTTCGTGCCGCTCGACTGGATCTGGACCGGGCTGTTCATCGCCCTGATGATCCTGTGCGGCGTCATCTTCTACCGGCTCGGCAAGCGTAGCGAGGCGGACTTCTTCCTCGCCGGGCGCGGATTGCCGTGGTGGCTGCCGGCGACCTCGGTCTACGCCACCCACACCGCCACCGACACCCCGATGTGGATCACCGGGACGATCTACAAGTGGGGGATGCGCGGCATCTGGTACCCGTTCTTCTCCGCCTGGTGCGCGATCTCGCCGTTCGTCTCGACCCGCATCTTCCGCCGCTCGCTGGCGATGAGCCAGGCCGAATGGCAGAACCTGCGCTACTCCGGGCTCGGCTCGGAGCTGCTGCGCGGCTGGCTGGCCGGCTGGCAGACCTTCATGAACATGTTCGTGGTCGCCTGGGTGTCGGCGGCGATGGGCAAGGTCTGCATCTACCTGTTCGGCTGGCCGCCGTGGGTCGGCATCGTGCTGTTCACCACGATCTGCGCCGTCTACGTGCTGGTCGCCGGCTACTGGGGCGTGGTGATGGCCGACTTCCAGCAGGGGCTGATCAGCTTCGCGGTGATCACCCTGGTCTCGGTGTGGGGGATCGCCGCGGCCGGCGGGCCGCAGGGGATCGCCACGCGGCTGGCCGAGCTGGGCGAGGGCTGGCGCACCAACCCGTTCCATTTCGACGCCTTCTGGGGCCTCCAGCCCGACCAGTTCTACGCCCTCGACGTGATCACGCTGCTGGTGATGGCGCTCCTGGGCGGACTGGGGATGGGCAACTTCATCGACTGGTACCCCGAGGCCCAGCGCATCCAGAGCGCGCGCTCGATCCGCGACGCCTCGTACTCGATCTGGGCCGGCGGGCTGGCGGCGATCTTCCGCAACTCGTTCTGGGCCGCCTCGATCCTCGCCTTCTTCGTGCTCTTCCCCGGCATCGGCTCGGCGGCCGAGTACGAGTTCGGCTGGTTCCGGCTCGGCTTCGACTACATGCCCGCCGGGCTGATCGGCATGTTCTTCGCCGCGATCATCGCCATCCACCTGTCGACCATCTCGACCCACCTCAACCTCGGCGCGCTCTACGCCACCCGCGACCTCTACCACCACTACGTCAACCCCAAGGCCGACGAGAAGAAGCTGGTCAAGTTCGGCCGGCTGTCGACGCTTTTGATCCTGATCGGCAGCTTCGTGCTGGCGCTGTCGATGGAGTCGATCACCGCCTGGCTGATCTTCGCGCTGTGGCTCCAGGCGGCGGGGATCTGGGTGCCGTCGATCCTCCAGGTGCTGTGGTGGCGCTTCAACTCGTGGGCGTACCTGGCGAGCTGGATCGCCAACCTGGCGGCGAGCTGGCTGGTTGTCTTCGTGCTGCCGGCGCTCGGCGTGCTGCCGCAGCTTCCCGACTGGGCGAACTTCTGGTTGCTGGCGGTGCTGGTCGGGCTGATCTACTTCCCGGTCTGCTTCCTGACCAAGCCCGACGACATGGACCACCTGGTCGAGTACTACGTCCAGGCGCGGCCGGCCGGCTTCTGGGGACCGGTGCGGCGCGAGGCGATCCGGCGCGGGCTGATCCCCGACGACGAGGGCCGCCCGAGCCGCCGCCTGTTCGATCGTCACTGGACGCCCGAGGAGGCCGACGAGTGGACGCGCCACGACGTCGTCGCCTCGGTGCTCTCGGCGGCCTGCTACCTGCTGGTCGCGGTCGGGGTCGCCGGCACGCTGCTGCTGAGGACCTGGGGATTCGTCTGCCTGGCGGTCAGCATCGTCTGCGCCTGGCTGATGTTCAAGGTGATCGACCCCAAGCTCAAAGCGATGTCGGTGGCCTTCGGCGAGGCCCAGGCCGGCTACCTCGAAGACATGAACCGCCGGACCCGCTGGGAGGGGAAAGGCTGATGATCGACGAAGCGGTCGGCAAGATCCTCGGCATGGCGATGGCCTACGGGGTCAGCGCCCTCGGGCTGTTCCTCGCCTACGTCAACTACCGCAAGCGGATCGTCAAAGCCGACAAGGTGATGACGCCGGCGGCGTGGGGAGTGGTGGCGGCGATCGTGGTGGCGGTGGCCGGCGGCGTGGTGGTGGTCGCGCAGCTCGCCGAGCCGCCGGCCGCCGCCGGGCCGGAAACGCTCGCCGAAGTCGAGCCGGCACCGGCCCCGGCGGTCGAGCCCGCGCCCGAACCCGCCGCGGCGCCGGAGCGCCAGCCCCCCCGCTACCCGATCCTCGGTATCGTGGCGCCGCTCGGGATCTTCCTGTTCGCGACCTGGGTCACGGTCGCGCTCTACCGGCACTTCTCGCGCACCGTCCACTGACGATGCCGAGATCGCGCTCGCAACGTCTCCTCGGCACCTGGACCGGCGCCGCCCTGGCACTGCTCGCCGCCGCCGCGCCGCGGGCGGACGCCCAGCCCGGCCTCGCCGTCGAACCGCGCGACCCGGCGCGGCCGGTGCGGGCGGCGGTCTTCCGCGCCCCGGGCTTCCCGACCGTCGACGCGCCGGCGATCCCCGACGCGGTGCTCGCGGCGGCGCTGGCAGGGCTGCCGGTCGACACCCTCGGCTCGACGGCAGCGCTCGACGCAAGCCTCGACCCGGGAGGCTACGACGTCCTCGTCCTCCCCTACGGCAGCGCCTTCCCGCTCGCCTCCTGGAACCGCATCCGCGACTTCGTCGCCGCCGGAGGCGGTCTGGTCGTCCTCGGCGGCGCGCCGTTCCACCAACCCGTGCGCGAGGAGGGCGGCCGCTGGGTGCTCGGCGCGCGCCAGCCGACCTTCGCCCGCGAGTTCCAGATCGGGCCCGCGGAGGCGTGGTCGCGCGACCGCGACGGGGCCGCGATCGCGGGGGACGCCGGCGAGGCGTCCCTGACGTCGGCGCCGGTCACGGACTCGGAGTGGACGCTCGGCCTGCCCGACGCCGCCACCGTCTACGAGCTGACCGTCCGGCTGGCGACCCGCAAGGACCTCCCCGACGAGCACGGCTCCGAGGGCCACCGCGACGCCGTCCTCCGCCCGCTGGTCCACGTCACCGACGGCGCGGGTCTCGCGCGCGCCTGCCCGCTGCTCGAGATCGACCGCCTGCGCGGCGAGGGCGCCGGCGGCCGCTGGCTCCTCGCCCCCTCCGACACCGCGCTGCCGGCGGAGGCGATCCGCGCGATCGTCGAGCGCGCGCTCGAGGGCGCCGCCCAGCTCGACGCCCGGCCGGTGTGGGCGAGCGTCGAGCCGGGCGAGGTGCCGGCGGTCCGGATCGTCCAGAACCGGCCGTGGGTGCGCGCCGGCGAGGCGGTGCCCGAGCGCGCCGAGGTCGTGGTCAGCGACGAGACCGGCGCCGAGGTCTTTCGCACCGAGGTCGCCCTCACCGGCCAGCCGCAGCAGCGCCACGGAGTGGCCGAGATCCGCACCGGCACACCGCTCGCCCCGGGCCTCTACCGGGTCGACGTCACCACCCCGGACGCCCCGTGGCATCCGCGCTCGGCCTCGACCGGCTTCTGGGTCCGCGACGAACAGCTCCTCGCCTCGGCGCCGCCGGTGACCGTGTCGCGCGACTGGCTGCGCCGCGGCGGCGAGGTGTTCCCGGTGATCGGCACCACCTACATGGCCTCCGACGTCCAGCGCAAGTTCCTGTTCGAGCCCGACCCGCTGGTCTGGGACCGCGACTTCGCCCAGATGGCGGCGCTCGGCATCAACTTCGTGCGCACCGGCCTGTGGACCGGCTGGACGCGCGCGATGCTCGACCCAGGCGCGATCGACGAGGGCTTCCTGCGCGCGCTCGACGCCTACGTCCAAACCGCCGCCCGCCACGGCATCGTCGTCAACTACACCTTCTTCGGCTTCCTGCCGCCGGCCTTCGGCGGCACCAACCCCTACCTCGACCCGCGCGCCTACGACGGCCAACGCGCCTGGCTGACGATGGTGGCGCGGCGCTACCGCGGCGTCCACTGGATCCACTGGGACCTGATCAACGAGCCCTCCTACGCGCCGCCCGAGGGGCTGTGGTCGAACCGGCCGATCTACGACCGGCACGAGCGGCGCGCCTGGGAGGCCTGGGTGCGCGCGCGCCACGGCACCGACGAGGCGCTGCTGCGCGACCGCTGGCGCGATCCGACCGGCGACCTCTGGGGCCTGCCGCGGGGCGACGAGCTGGCCTACACCGCGATCCGCGAGCACCGCCGGCCGCGCAAGGCCGGCGACTTCGTCCGCTTCACCAACGACGTCGTCGCGGCCTGGGCGGCGACCCTGCGGCAGATCCTCCGCGACGCCGGAGGCGACGTGCTGGTCACCCTCGGCCAGGACGAGGGCGGCACCGGCACCCGGCCGGCGCAGCAGCTCCACGCCGAGGCGGTCGACTACACCGGCATCCACCCCTGGTGGAGAAATGACGACCTCCTCGCCGACGGCGTCCTGACCAAGGTGCCGGAGAAGCCCAACCTCTACCAGGAGACCGGGCTGATGCGGCTCGAGGACCTCGACGGCGAGCCGTGGCGCTCGTTCGAGGTCGCCGCCCAGACCCTCGAGCGCAAGTACGCCTACGCCTTCGCCTCGCGCGGCGCTGGCTCGATCGAGTGGGCCTGGAACATCAACCCCTACCAGCCGATCGACAACGAGTCGGTGATCGGCTTCCTGCGCCCCGACGGCACCGCCAAGACCGAGCTGCGGGTGATCCCCGACTTCGCCCGCTTCTTCGCCGCCGCCGCGCCCTGGCTCGACGACTTCGAGCCCGACGAGGTGGTCGCGGTGATCCCCCACTCGCGGCTGTTCATGGGCCGGGCGGGCGGGGTCGAGGGGTTCAAGCGGCTGGTGCGGATCATGGCCGAACGCTGGGGGGTGGTGCCGATCGGGCTCTCGGAGCTGCGGCTGACCCCGGAGCGGCTGGCCAACGCGAAGCTGGTCATCCTGCCTTCGCCTCTGGTGCTCGAGGGCTCGGCCGCCGAGGCGCTGGCGGCGGCGGCACGTGCGGGAACGAAAGTCCTGGTGACCGGGGTGGTCACCGGCGATCCTTACGGCGCGACGACGCCTGCGCTCGTCGAGCTGGGGATCGCCGACCCCGGTCGCCCGGTCGAGCTGCGCGAGCGCACCGGCGGGGCCGGCGGCGGTGCCTGGGCGACCTTCGACCAGGATGCCCGCGAGCTGCTGCGCCGGAGCGAGGCGCCGGCGCTCGACCGGCTCGATGGCGGCGGCGGCACCGGCCCGGGCGGCAACGTCTGGCACGAGCCGCTGCCGCTCGAGTTCGCGCGCGAGGAGGAGCCGCTGGCCGCGCTCCTCGGAGCGGCGCTCGAGGCCGCCGGCGTCGAGATTTATCCCTCCGAGGAGCGCGTCGCCGGACGGCTCCTCTACGCGCCGAGAGCCGTTCTCGCCATGGTCGTCAACGAGGGCGCCGAGGACGCCCGGCGGCGCTTGACCGTCGACGGTCGCGCGGTCGAGATCCCGGTCCCCGCCGGCCGCTCGCGGCTGGTGCTGTTCGAGCGCGGGACGGGGCGGGTGATCGCGGCGACGGCGGGCGAGGCGCCGACGGTGGCGGCGGCACCCTGACCCGCCCACCCGCCGCGAGGAGGCGGCCGACCTCGCGTCCACGGTCGAGCGGAGGACTCGGGTGAGCAGAGAAATCGGCGTCGTCGGGCTCGGCAAAATCGGACTGGGTGTCACCCGCAGGTGGTTGCGCGACGGGTTCGCGGTGGTGGGACTCGACACGGCCGCCGCGGCCCGCGAGACGGCGGAGCGGGCCGGAGCACGGGTGGTCGCAAGCGTCGGCGAGCTGGTGACCGCGCTCACTCCACCCCGCGTCGTTTGGCTGGTCCTGCCGGCGGGCCGCGCCGTCACCGAGGTCGTCGAGGCACTGGGGGAAGCGCTCACGGCGGGCGATCTCGTGGTCGACGGCGGCAACAGCGACTATCGAGACTCGCTTGCCCGCGCGGCGGCCCTCGAGCGGCGGCGGATCGGGTTCCTCGACGTCGGCACGAGCGGGGGAGTCCACGGGGAAGAGCAGGGCTTCTGTCTCATGGTCGGGGGCGCCGAGGAGCTGGTCGAGCGGGTGCGCCCTCTGCTCGAGGCGCTGGCGCCCGGTCGCGACCGCGGCTGGGGCCGCGTGGGCACCACCGGAGCGGGCCACTTCGCCAAGATGGTGCACAACGGCATCGAGTACGGGCTCATGCAGGCCTATGCCGAGGGCTTCGCCATCCTCGACGCGCGGGACGACCTCGACCTCGTGCCGCAGCGGATCGCCGGCATCTGGCGCGAGGGCAGCATCATCCGCTCCTGGCTGCTGGACCTGGTGGCCGAGTGCCTGGAGGAGCCGGCGACGCTCGCCGGGATCGCGCCGCACGTCGCCGACTCCGGCCTCGGCCGCGCAGCGGTGCGCGAGGCGATCGAGCTCGGAGTGCCGGCCCCGGTGATCACCGCATCGCTCCTCCAGCGCCTGCGGTCGCGCTCGGAGGGCGGATTCGCCGAGCGCCTGCTCGCGGCCCTCCGCCGGCAGTTCGGTGGTCATGCGGTCGAGCCGGCGCCCAGGAGTGATCCCGGGGAGTGATGTCGACCCCGGCCCTCGTCGCGCTGGCCGCCGCCGGCGTCGCGCTGCTGCTCTTCCTGGTCATCGTGGTGCGGCTGCACGCCTTCGTGGCGCTGCTCGTGACCAGCCTCGTGGTCGCCGTGGCGGGTGGCGTTCCGCTCGAGCGCATCGCCGCGGAGGTCCAGCAGCAGATGGGCGGCACCCTCGGCTACATCGCGGTGGTCATCGGCCTCGGCGCGATGTTCGGCGAGATGCTGCGCCGCTCGGGCGGGGCGGAGCGGGTGGCGCGGGGTCTCATCAGCGCCTTCGGGGAGCGCGCCTCGCCGTGGGCTCTCGCCGCTACCGGTCTGATCGTCGCCATCCCGGTCTTCTTCGACGTCGCCCTGATCCTCCTCGTGCCGCTGGTCTACAGCCTGGCGCAGCGCAGCGGGCGCTCGCTGCTCTACTACGCGATCCCGCTGCTGGCCGGTATCGCCGTCGGCCACTCGTTCATCCCCCCGACACCCGGACCGGTCGCGGTCGCCGGGCTGCTCGGGGCGGACCTCGGCTGGGTCATCCTGATCGGGCTGGCGGCGGGGGTTCCGGCCACGCTGGTCGGCGGGCTCTGGTTCGGCCGCCGCGTGGCGCGGCGGATCCAGCTCGAGGTGCCGGAGTTCGCGCGGGACGGAGCTCAGGACGGGGCGCAGGAGGAGGTCGCGCTCCCCGGCGCTCGGCGTCCCTCCTTCGGTCTGGTGGTGGGTCTGATCGCGCTGCCGCTGCTTCTCATCCTGCTCGGCACCGTCTCGGCGAGCTGGTTGCCCGAGGAGCACGCGCTACGCCGCGGCCTGGCCTTCGCCGGCCATCCGTTCACGGCACTGATCGTGGCCACGCTGCTCGCCTTCCGCTGGCTCGGCACCCGGCTCGGCTTCAGCCGTGAAGAGGTGCGGGAGATGGCCGGCAAGTCGCTCGAGCCGGTCGGGATGATCATCCTGGTCACCGGCGGCGGCGGCGTCTTCGGCAAGGTGCTGGTCTCGACGGGGGTGGGCGAGGCGGTGGCGCAGGGGATGGCGGACTCGCGCCTGCCGCTGGTGCTGCTCGCCTTCCTGCTCGCCGCCGTCGTGCGGGTCGCCCAGGGATCGGCGACGGTCTCCATGGTGACGGCCGCGGCCCTGGTGGCGCCGATCGTCGAAGCCGGTGCGCCGTCGCCGCCCCAGGTCGCGGCGGTGGTGATCGCGATCGCCTGCGGGGCCACCGTGCTCTCGCACGTCAACGACTCCGGCTTCTGGCTGGTGAGCCGCTTCCTCGGGATGAGCGAACGCCAGACGCTCGGCGTGTGGACGGTCATGGAGACGGTCGTGGGGGTGACTGGACTGCTGGTGGTGTTGGCGCTCTCCTTGCTGCTCTAGACCAGTGACGGTTTCAGACTCTTCAGGATCTCCGCCACCACCGCGTCGACCGGCGCCGCGGCGTCAACCGTCAGTGCCTCTTCCGGCTCCTCGAGTGTGGCGAGCTGGCTGGGCAGCAGCCGCGGGTCGAAGAAGTGTCCCGGCCGCTCGCGCAGGCGGCGCTCGAGCTCGGGTCGCTCGACCCGCAGGTAGACGAGGCAGGTCGCGGAGGTGCCGGCGAGCAGCGTGCGGCGGTAGGCCCGTTTGAGGGCCGAGCAGGCGACCACCGCCGGCTCTCGGCGCTCCTCGTGCTCGCGGATGAGCCGCGCGATGCGGGCGAGCCACGGAGCCCGATCGCGGTCGTCGAGCGGGAGGCCCGCCGCCATCTTGCGGACGTTCGCCTCGGGATGGAGATCGTCGCCGTCGTGGAAGGCGCAGCCGAGGCTCGCAGCCAGGCGCGCTCCCACCGTGCTCTTCCCGGACCCGGAGACGCCCATGAGGAGGATCACGGTGCGCTCCGCGGCGCCGCCTCGCCGGCCCGCGGGTGGTTCCGGCGACGCGCTCACCGCGGCCGGGTGCGGTCGGTCAGCCGGACCCGGAGCAGGTAGCTATCGGCCGTCATGTAGAGGAAGCGGCCGCCGTCGTCGAAGGCGCAGTTCGCGGTCGGCCGGGTGGTGAGCAACGTCCCCAGGTGGCGACCGTCCGGCGAGAGCACCAGAACCCCGCCGGGTCCGGTGGCGAAGAGGTTGCCCGCGGCGTCGACCTTCAGACCGTCGGGCAGGCCCGGGCGCTCGGCCACGCGGTGGGTGGCGTCGAAGAAGACCTCGCCGTCGCCCAGGGTGCCGTCATCCTGGACCGGGTAGGCCATCCAGACGGCGCGGTCGGGATCGGAGTTCGCCACGTAGAGCGTGCGCTCGTCGGGCGAAAAGGCGATTCCGTTGGGCCGCGAGAGCTCGTCGGTGAGCAGGGTCACCTCGTCGTCGGTGCCGATGCGGTACACGCCGCTGAAGGGAAGCTCCCGCGAGGGATCCTCCGGTCCTCCGGCGAGACCGTAGGGAGGATCGGTGAAGTAGAGCGCCCCGCCGGAGTGCTGCGCGACGTCGTTCGGGCTGTTGAAGCGCCTCCCGGCGAGACGGTCTGCGACGGTCGCGTAGGTCGGCTGCGGGGCGTCGAGCGACGCCTCGAGCCGCGCCACGCGCCGGTCGCCGTGCTGACAGAGGACGAGCTTTCCGTCGCGATCGAGCAGCAGGCCGTTCGAGCCGGGCTCGCCGCCTCGGGGGGTCTCGCCGGTGTACCCGGACGGCTCGAGCCAGGGCGCGTGCCCCTGCTCTTCGCTCCACCGGTAGATGCGGTTCGCCGGCACGTCCGAGAAGAGCAGGATATCGCGGTCCGGGAGCCAGAGCGGTCCCTCCGCCCACTCGAAGCCCTCGGCCAGCACTTCGATGACCGCCCCGGGCGGCACGAGGGCGTCGAGCGCCGGATCCAGCCGTTCGACACTCCCGATCGCTCGCTGCCCGCTCGGCTGCGCGGCGGGCGGTGGCGGCACCGTCGCCGTCTGCGGGCTGCAGCCGGTGGCGGCGAGGAGAAGCAGCGAGCAGACTGCTCTCCCCCCGCGGTGGACGTTGCGAGTCGGCATCGGTCAGTGTCCTCCCGGCATCCCCGTGATGCGCCCGACGTCGAAGACGAAGAGCTGGCCGTCCAGCCCGGCCACGTAGAGGCAGCCGGCGGCGACGAGCGGATCGCTGAAGTAGCGCCAGCGCCTTCGCGGAGCGGCGGTCGAGGTGTGCTCCGGAGGCGGGCCGAAGCGCCAGGCGGGGCTGCCCTCGTCGGAGCCGACCCAGGTGAGCTGCCGATCACTGAACAGGTACCCGCGGCCGAGAGGGATGAGCTGGCCGGCGTAACCCGGAGCCGCGAACGCGCCCGAGACCAGAGGGAGCGGCGCCTCGCCGAGCAGCCGTCCCTGCCTGGAGTAGACCTGGAGCGCTGCTCCCTCGGCGCTGGCCACCACGAGACCGATGGTCTCGAGGGTCGTCGCGATCGCCGCGACACGCAGACGCTCGGGGTCCGCGCCGGCGAGCCGGGGACGGATCAGCCAGCGCTCCGGCCGCAGGTCGTCGTCGAGCTCGTACACGCCTTCGCCATAGCCCAGGGGCCCTGCCGGTCCGATATGGATCCTCCATTCGCCGACGTCCTCCAGCAGCGCCCGGCGCCAGCGCATCTCCCCATCGGACAGCACCATGACGACACCGCCCTTGACGGAGCGGAACTGCCGGCCCTGCCAGGGTACGGCGGGGTTGATGCGCTCCACCCCGCCCTCGATCAACCAGTCGACCGGCGGTGGCTTCGGCTCGGCCGCCGCCGGGATCTCCGGCCGCGGCGCGGCCACTGCCCCCGGCCACGGCACATAGTCGCGGTCGATCCAGCCCGTGAGCTCGGTGGACGTGCGGACCCAGCTCGTGTCGTAGTCGTACTCCAGTTGGGAGATCCAACCGAGGCTCAGATCGTCGACGCGCACCTTCCACAGGAACCCCGCGAGCGTGGCGACATAGACGTGATCGTCGAGCAGCGCGAGCGAACGGGAGGGCTTGCCCCCGAGGTCGAAGAGCCGCAGCAGGCCCCAGCCGTCGTGGAGAGCCTGGCCGCGAACGCCTCCCGCCAGAGAGAGCGCCCAGGCTCGACTGTAGCGTTCGACTTCCACCTCCCCCATCGCAGCGGCGACGTCGGCCTTCACTACCCACGCCGCGGCCAGCTCCGGCGCTCGTTCGACCAGGCGATCCACGACCCGGAGCGCCTCGCCGAACCGTCCGAGGGCCAGCAGGCAGCGGGCCCTGCGCACCTGCAGCGCGGCGTCCACGGACGCCTCCGGCTCGAGCAGGGCCGCCATCGAGTAGGAGCGCACCCAGTCGAAGGAAGGCACGATGAGCTGCTCGCCGTAAGAGGAAGGCATCGCGAGGTAGCGGCCGGCCAGCCTCGGCGCAGCCAACTTGGCCCCGGACCCCGGATCGAGCAGGGTCAGGCGGCCGCTGCCGTCGATGGCCAGCAACTGCCCCCCTCGTTCGGCGAGTGGCGTCCAGTCGTGGAGCGGAGTCCCGCCCGTGCGCAACGGGTGCCGACGTGGCTGGTACGTGCCCCAGCCGAGCACCGTCGCCCACCGCGACGTGCCGTATGCAGACTCGATCGAGACGACGGCGCCACGGCTGCGCTCCGTGCCGGAGATGAAGGCCAGCCGGCCCTCGTGCGACACAGGGGTGCGGTCCCTGGCGTAGAGCGGGCCCTCGACGGTCCACAACCTCACTCCGTCCTTGCTCCGCTGGCAGCTCCAGCCGCGCTCGCCGAGCACGACGCGGCAGCGTCCGTCCGGGGCCGTCGGGACGTGGAGAGCGACCGAGCGCGCCTCGCGCGAGCCCGGATCGTAGAGGAGTTGCCGAGGCGTGGGCTCTCGCGGCCGCCCGCCGCGGGGCGGAATCAGGAACGGAGTCCCGTCCAGCACGAGCCCTTCGATCTGCCGCCAGCCCTCCGGCAGGCTCTGCCGCTCGAGCACCTCGCCCGACTCCGCGGAGAGCGTGACCAGGAGCTGCAGGACGAGGTGCACGTCGTCCGTTCGCGGATCGACGACGAGGGTCACCGGTCCCTCGACCAGCCGGGACCAGGCGACCCTCCCGGTCTCCAGCTCGACACAAACCACGGCGGATCGTCCATCGAATCGCCCGAGCCCGGCGCTGACCGGCTCGCGCTCGAGCGGGCGGCCGGGCACGTTCTTGGCCAGGCGAGACGTCCCGAGCAGGTAGTAGAGGTGCTCCCTCCCGGGCACGACCTGTTGAACCTCGCCGCTGAAGTCGAGCTCCCAGACGGTGAGCCGCTCGGACGGAGCCAGCGTCTCCTCCACGCGAGCGATTTCTGCGAGCGCCTCTTCGTGGCGGGCGGCCTCAATTAGCTCGTCGATCCGGGCGAGATCGTCGGTCGCTGCCGCAGCGAACGACCCCAGCGCCACGGCGACGAGACAACAAGCCAGGACGATCACCGAGGTCGACAGGAAGCTCCGGCGTCGCGGTCCTACAAGCATCACGCGCGCCCGGTGGCGAGGCCGCCCACGCATTCCACGAAACTACCATCGTCGATCTCCCGTCGAGCGGGATTGGCGTCGCCCGGGCATGGCTCGCTGTGAAGCTCGGGTCCAAGGCCGAGTCGTGAGCCACGCTCCAGGAGTCATTCCGGAACCGGCACTCCCGCGAGCAGGAAGACCAGCGGTGCGTTCCAGTTGATCGCCACCTCGTTGCTCGCGTAAGACTCCACTTCGTCGGCATACATCCGCGCCGGCGGCGTGCCCGGAGGCAGCGCGCGCAGCACCGGGTCCTGGCGGTTGCGGTTCGGTCCGCCGGCGAGCAGGCCGGGCCAGGGAGTCGCGATGCCGTCGCTGCCGCTCGGACGGTGGTGGGGTTGGCGGACGGAGCGGGTGCCGGCGCCGGTCACCCACGACACCGAGAAGGGGTTGCGACCGAGCAGGTAGTGGAGGACGTCGAAGGCGGCCTCTTCGAGGAGGGAGCGGTCGGCCTCGGCGGCCCACTCGCGCGCCACCAGGAGCTGGAGGCCGTAGTTCGCGGCGACGGAGTTCGAGCCCCAGACCCAGTCCCGCTCGGCCATCGGGATCCGGTACGGGTGACGGCCGGCGCGGGCGGCGATCCCGGCGGCGGCTTCGAGCGAGCGGCTGCGGATCGCGGCGACCGTGGCGGGGTCGCCGGTTCCGGCGAGTGCATAGCTCCAGGCCGCGAGGGCGCCGACCTCGGACCACGAGGGCGGCCCGGCCGGGCCGATCGCCGCGAGCACCTGGCCGGCGTGCCCGACGAAGTAGGCGCCGGCCTCGGGATCTCCGGTCGTGCGCCACAGCTCCGCCGCAGCCCACAGCCGCTCGTCGGTGCAGTCCGCGTCGCCGTACTCGCCGGTTGACACCCCGCGCGGGTTGCGGAAGGTGACGTTGGGGTACTCGCCCAGCCATCCCCACGCCCGCCGAGCCGCGGCGAGGGAGCGGTCGGCGAAGGCACGGTCGTGAGGCCGGTAGAGGCGGCCGGCGATCGCCGCCACCGCCGCCAGGTCGGCGGTAGCGCACGAGGACTTGTACGGCGCCGAGCCGGTGCCGATCACCAGGCCGATCGAGCGATCCCGGTGCGGCGGGACGAAGCCGGGGAAGCGTTTCGAGGTCTGCTTGTGCCAGACGCCACCGTCGGTGTCCTGCATCGAGAGCATCCACTCGAGGTTCCAGCGGATCTCGTCGAGCACGTCCGGCGTCCCGTACCCCGACTCCGGGATGCCGAGGTCGAGGTCGGCGAGCCGCTGGCCGTACAGCTCGAAGCTCCAGAGCAGCGTGCCGGTCGAGATCCCCGAGTTGACGACGTAGCGGCCGTAGTCGCCCGCGTCGTGCCAGCCGCCGGTCGCCGGCCGCCCGCCGCGCCGTCCCGAGGAGCGGTGGAAGGCGGCCTCGAGGTGGCAGGGCGGATGGCGGTAGCCGGGACTCTCCGGCCCGAGGTCGACCGCCGTGCCGCAGCGCTGGCCGTAGTAGGAGCGCAACGCCAGGCGGAGGAGGCCGCGGTACGGATCGGGGGCGATCCCGAACGGCGCGCTACGCGCGGCGCCCGGCACCCGCAGCTCGTAGCGGCCGGGTTCGGCGAAGGCGGAGAAGTCGGCGGCCTGGACGCGGTCGCCGGAGTCGGGATCGAACGCCACGGGTCCCGGCTCGCCGGCTAGCACCACGGCGCCGCCCGGCAGGCGGTGGACAGTGAACCGGTCGGCCGGCGGCTCGACGGCGATCAGCGCCAGCTTGGGAGCCGCCGCCGGATAGCCGACTTGGTCGAGCCGGATCGCAGGCGACGGCTCGGCCGGCGAAGGTCCCGCCGGTGAAGAAGCCGCCGCCGGACGAACCGCGCCGGAAGGCGACACGATCGGGGAGAAGGCCGGAGACGGCTCCGCCTCCGGAGTCGCCACCGCGAGCGCCGGAGCGCGCGGCGGGCCGGCCGGTGACGGAGCCGGCAGCATGACCGGAACCGCGGCCGACCCGAGCGCCAGCACGAGCGCGACCCGCGCGCCCGACCGGCTCATCCGCCTCGAGCGGCGAGCGAGGCGCGCGGCATCCACGGCTCGGTCCGCACACCGCGGAGCGAGGGCTCCGGCCCTGCCGCCGCCGCGCCCTCGCCCGAGTCGGCCGCCAGGTCGTCGACCGGCACCACCTGCCGGAACGCCGCCACCGTCCGCTCCCAGCCGGCGAGCAGCCGGTGGGCGAGGCCGGAGCCGGTCTCGGCCTCGTGACGGCGGATCAGGCGGAGCAGGAGTGCGCAGTCCTCCGCCGCGGTCAGCGGCTCGGCGCGCACCATCTCCGGGTCGAGGAAGCCGTCGAGGGTGCAGCGGCGGTCGAGAACGAACGCGGCGCCGCCGGTCATCCCGGCGCCGAAGCTGCGGCCGACCGGCCCCAGCACGACCACCACGCCGCCGGTCATGTACTCGCAGCCGTAGTCGCCGCAGCCCTCGACCACCGCCACCGCCCCCGAGTTGCGCACCGCGAAGCGCTCGCCGACCCGGCCGGCGGCGAAGCAGCGGCCGCCGGTGGCGCCGTAGAGGAGCGTGTTGCCGGCGATGACGTGGCGGGCGCTGTGGAGCCGGCGGGCCGTCGGCGGGCGCAGGATCAGCTCGCCGCCGGACATCCCCTTGCCGGCGTAGTCCTGGGCCTCGCCGGTCAGCCGCAGGACCATCCCGCGGACCGCGAAGGCGCCGAAGCTCTGGCCGGCGACGCCCTCGAGGTCGAGCACGATCGACCGCTCCTCGAGGCCGCGGCCGGAGGTGTGGCGGGCGATGCCGCCGGCCAGCCGGGCGCCGACCGTGCGCTCGCTGTTGCGGATCGCGAAGCTCGCCTGGAGCCGGCGGCCCTCGAGCATCGCCTCGCGGCACGCATTCCAAACCCGCTCGTCGAGCGGCGGTTCCGCCTCGGGTCGCGGGTTGCGCTCGAGCCGCCGGCGCCGCGGCGTCTCCGGTCCGGCGACGGCGGCGCCGGCGAGGAGCGCCGAGACGTCCACCCCCGCGCCGGCGCCGTCCTCGCGCTCGCGCCGCCGCAGCAGGTCGACCCGGCCGACGACCTCGTCGAGCCGGGAGAACCCCATCTCGGCGAGGATCTCCCGTACCTGCCCGGCCACCCCGCCGAGGTAGGCCTCGACCTGCTCGGGCCGGCCGGTGAACTTGCGCCGCAGCTCCTCTTTCTGGGTGGCGATGCCGGTCGGGCAGGTGTTGAGGTGGCACTGCCGCGCCATGATGCAGCCGAGCGCGATCAGGGGCGCGGTGCCGAAGCCGTACTCGTCGGCGCCGAGCAGCGCCGCGAGCACGACGTCGCGCCCGGTCTTGAGCCCGCCGTCGACCCGCAGCGCCACCCGTTCGCGCAGGCCGCTTACGACCAGCGCCTGCTGGGTCTCGGCGAGCCCCAGCTCCCAGGGGAGCCCGGCGTGCTTGATCGAGGACAGGGTCGAGGCGCCGGTGCCGCCGCAGTCGCCCGAGATCTGGATGTAGTCGGCGTACGCCTTGGCGACCCCGACCGCGATCGTACCGACGCCGGTGCCGGAGACCAGCTTGACCCCGATCCGCGCCTCGGGGTGAACCCGCCGCAGGTCGTAGATGAGCTGGGCGAGGTCCTCGATCGAGTAGATGTCGTGGTGCGGCGGCGGCGAGATCAGGGTGCGGCCGGCGCCCGAGCGGCGCAGCGCGGCGATCTCGGCGGTGACCTTGTGGCCGGGGATCTCGCCCCCCTCGCCGGGCTTCGACCCCTGGGCGATCTTGATCTCGATCTCGCGCGCCGAGGACAGGTAGTGCGCGGTGACGCCGAAGCGGCCGGAGGCGATCTGCTTGATCGCGCTGCTGCCCCAGTCGCCGGCGCCCGGCCGCCAGCTCCCGAACCAGCGCGGCCGGCGGCCGTTGGCGTAGGGGACGAAGCGCTCGGGGTCCTCGCCGCCCTCGCCCGAGTTGCTGCGGCCGCCGAGCCGGTTCATCGCCACCGCCAGGGTCTCGTGGGCCTCGCGGGAGAGCGCACCGTGGCTCATCGCCGCGGTCGAGAATCGCTGGAGGATCGGCCCGGCGGGCTCGACGTCGGCGAGGTCGAGCGGGGCCTCGGCGCGCCGCCACTCGAGGAGGTCGCGCAGGCTCGACGGCGGTCCGCCGTCGGTCTCCTCGGTGAACCTACGATAAGACTCCCCGGCGCCAACGCCGGCCTCGTCCACCGCCGCGGCGACTCGGTGTAGCGCCTTGAACACCCGCGGGTTGAGCGCGTGGTGCTCGCCGTCGCGGCGGAAGCGGAAGTGGCCGCGGTCGGGCAGGGCGGTCTCGCCTTCCGCCCAGGCCTCGCGGTGGAACGCCGCGGCGGAGGCGGCGAGGGTCTCCCAGCCGGCGCCGCCGATCCGGCACGGCGTGCCGGGGAAGCAGGCGTCGATCACCTCCGGGTCGAGCCCGAGCGCCTCGAAGAGCTGCGCCCCCTGGTACGAGGTGATCGCGCACACCCCGAGCTTGCCCATGATCTTGAGCAGCGCGATCTCGAGCGCGGCGAGGTAGCGCTCGACCGCCTCGCCGGGGTCGAGGCCGGCGGCGCGGGCGCGCTCGGCGAGGGTGCGGTAGGCGAGCCAAGGGTGGACGACGGTGGCGCCGTAGCCGATCAAGCAGGCGACGTGGTGGTCCTCGCGCGGCTCGCCGGTGTCGCAGACCAGCGTCGCCTGCATCCGCTTGCGCCGCCGCACCAGGTGGTGGTGGACGCCGGCGGTGGCGAGCAGCATCGGGATCGGCGTCCGTTCGGGCCCGATGCCGCGGTCGCTGAGGACGATCAGCGTCGCGCCGCCGTCGACCGCCCGCTCGGCCTCCGCGCTCAGCGTCTCGAGGCCGCCGCGGAGTGCCTCGCCGCCGCCGGCGGGATCGAACAGCGCCGGCAGCGTCGCGGCGCGGAAGCGCGGGTCGTCGAGCGCGCACAGCCACTCGAACAGCTCGGTGCGCACCACCGGCGCCGGCAGCCGGATCAGGGCGGCGGCCTCGGGCTTCTCCTCGAGCGGCGAGCCCCAGGCGCCGGCGAGCGTCTCGAGCGAGAAGACCGCGCGCTCGCGCAGCGAGTCGATCGGCGGGTTGGTCACCTGGGCGAAGCGCTGCCGGAAATAGGCGTAGAGGAGCTGCGGCTGGCGCGACAGCACCGCCGGCGGGGCGTCGTTGCCCATCGAGCCGAGCGGGGGCTTGCCGGTGCGCATCATCGGCTCGAGGATGTTGTCGAACACCTCGCGGCTGTAGCCGAACGCCGCCTGGGTGCGCAGCAGGCCGGCCGGGTCGGCCTCGGGCGGCGGGCGGACGGGCGCCGGCGCCGGCGGCTCGAGCCGGTGGCGGCGCAGCCACTCGCGGTAGGGGCGGCGGCGGGCGTACCGGCGCTTGATCGCGCCGTCGAGCAGGAGCTCGCCGGTGGTGACGTCGGCGGCGAGGACCTCGCCGGGGCCGAGCCGCCCCTTGCGCCGGATCCGCTCGTCGGGCAGATCGACGATGCCGGTCTCCGAGCCGAGCACCACCAGCCCGTCGTCGGTCAACCAGTAGCGCTGCGGGCGCAGGCCGTTGCGGTCGAGCAGCGCACCGGCGATCCGGCCGTCTGAGAAGACCACCGCGGCGGGGCCGTCCCACGGCTCCATCAGGCCGACGTGGTAGTCGAAGAAGGCGGCCCGGCGCGGGTCGCGGCCCGGCCGCGGCGCCTCGGGGATCAGCATCATCATCGCGTGCAGTGGATCGCGCCCGCCGCGGACCAGGAACTCGAGGGCGTTGTCGAGCAGCGCCGAGTCACTGCCGCCGTCCTCGAGCACCGGCAGCACGTCGTCGACTCCCTCGGCGCCGTCGGCGCCGGCCGCGGCGCTCCGGGCCAGCTCGCGCTCGCGGGCGGTCATCCAGTTGACGTTGCCCTGCAGCGTGTTGATCTCGCCGTTGTGGGCGAGGAAACGGAACGGCTGGGCGAGCCGCCAAGTCGCCGCGGTGTTGGTGCTGAAGCGCTGGTGGAAGAGGGCGAGCGCGGTCTCGAACGCCGGATCGGTCAGGTCGGGATAGAACTCCCCGAGCCGCGACGCGAGGCAGAGTGCCTTGTAGACCAGGGTGCGGTGCGACAGCGAGACGACAGTCAGCCCGCCGATGCCGGCGCCGCCGGTGCCTTCCGCGTCGGCCGCACGCCGCCGCCGGCGCTCGATGCGCCGCCGGGCGCGGTAGAGGCGGCGCTCGATCGTCTCGGGGTCGAGCCCGGGCGGGCAGCGGACGAGCGCCTGGCGGACCGCCGGGCAGCTCCGCCGCGCCGCCTCGCCGAGCAGCTCGGGCCGGGTCGGCACCTCGCGCCAGGCGGCGACCTCGAAGCCCAGCTCGCCGAGCGCCGTGGCGATCAGCCCGCGCGCGGCCTCGCCCGAGCCGGGCGGCCAGAAAAACATGCCGGCGGCGATCTCACCCCCCCTCTCCCCCTCGCCGCCGGCATTTCCGAGCTCACCGCCATCGATCCCGAACCGCTCCGCGAGGAACCGCCGCGGGAGCTGCGTCAGCACGCCGACCCCGTCGCCGCTGGCGCCGTCCGGGCTCAGCGCCCCGCGGTGCGCGAGGTTGCCGAGCGCCTCGAGCGCCATCTCGACGATCCGGTGGCTCGTCTCGCCGCCGAGGTGCGCGATGAAGCCGATGCCGCAGCTATCGTGCTCGCGGAGGTCGGTCGCCTGAGCCGGGTCGCCGCCGGTCATCGGACGGCCGCCAGGGTCGGCGTCACCGCCGCGGTGTCCTGCTCGCCGGTGCGGATCCGCACCACCCGCTCGACCGGCAGGACGAAGATCTTGCCGTCGCCGACCTCGCCGGTGCGCGCCGCGGCTGCCACCGCCTCCACAGTGCGATCGACGAAGTCCTCCGAGACGCCGATGTCGAGCCGCACCTTGTCGACCAGCTCCATCTTGACCGTGGTGCCGCGGTAGGTCTCGACGCTCTCGCGCTCGCCACCGTGGCCCTGGGCGCGGCTGAGCGTGAGCCCGTGAACCTCGGCGCGGAACAGCGCCTCGAGCACGTCGTTGAGCTTCTCGGGGCGGACGATCGCGGTGATCAGCTTCACGCCGGAACCTCCGCCTCGCGGCCGGCCGGCACCCGCTCGCGGCCGCCTGGGACGACCGGCGGCATGATCAGGATCGCGCCCTCGCCGTGGCTGTAGGCCTCCTCGCCGTGGAGCGGCACGTCGAGACCGGTGCCCTCCTGGCCCGCCTCGACCCGCAACGGGATCGCCAAGCCGACCAGCTTGAGCAGCGCCCACGAGGCGCCGCCGCTGTACAACGCGACCGCCGCCACCGCCGCGAGCTGGATGAGGAGCTGCCGCGGGTTGCCGGTAAAGAGCCCGTCGGCGCCGCCCCAGGCGGCCGCCGCGAAGACGCCGGTCAGGAGCGCTCCCGACAGCCCGCCGAGGCCGTGGGCAGCGGCGACGTCGAGCGAGTCGTCGAGCCGCGTGCGCGGCCGGGTCATCACCGCCACGTAGCTCGGCAGCGCCGCGATCAGGCCGATCGCGAGCGCCGCCATAGGCGAGACGAACCCGGCCGCCGGGGTGATCGCCACCAGGCCGACGACGATCCCGGTCGCCGCGCCGACCGCGGTCATCTTGCGCGTGGTCAGGCGGTCGAGGAGCATCCAGGCGACCAATGCCGCCGCCGGCGCCAGCATGGTGTTGACGAAGGCGAGCGCCGCAGCGCTGTCGGCGGCCAGGGCGCTGCCGGCGTTGAAGCCGAACCAGCCGAACCAGAGCAATCCCGCGCCGAGCAGCACGAACGGCACGTTGTGCGGCAGCAGCGCCTGGCGGGCGTAGTCGCGGCGCGGCCGGAGCACCACCGCCGCCACCAGCGCGGCGACCCCGGCGTTGACGTGCACCACCGTGCCGCCGGCGTAGTCGAGCGCGCCGAGCCCGGCCAGCCAGCCGTCGCCCCACACCCAGTGGCAGACCGGCGCGTACACCGCGAGCATCCACAGGTTGATGAACAGGAGGTAGGCGCCGAAGCGCATCCGCTCGGCGACCGCGCCCGAGATCAGCGCCGCGGTGATGATCGCGAACGTCCCCTGGAAGGCCATGAACAGCAGGTGCGGGATCGTCCCGCGCGCCTCCAGCCCGACGCCGCGGAGAAAGGCGAACGAGAGGTCGCCGATCCACGGCCCGCCGGCGCCGAACGCCAGGCTGTAGCCGAGCAGCGCCCACGCCACGCCGATCGTGCCGAGGGCGGCGAAGCTCATCATCATCGTGTTCAGCGCGTTCTTCGAGCGCACCAGGCCGCCGTAGAAGAACGCCAGCGCCGGCGTCATCAGCAGCACCAGCGCGCAGGCGGCGATCATCCAGGCGACGTCGGCGCCGGCGATCGCCGCCGCGGCGGCGCTCCCCTCTGCGGCGGCGGACTCGGAGAGATCCATCGGCCTCCTCCTCGCTCGCGCCGCGCCCGCGGCGCGGAGATCGAATGACCGGCAAGGTACAGGCGCGCCGTGCGTGGTGTCAAGCGCATCGTGCGCTCTGTGCGCGATTCGTGGAGCAGATGATCATGATCAAACGATTTAGTCATCCGAGACGGCGGTCGCTTTCGGCGTTGCCGGCACATTCACCTGTGCAGCGTGCGCCGGTGTACCTCAAAGGCGGCGCCGGCGCCCGGCGCCGGAGCGGCGGGGGTACGAAGTGCTGTCGGTGTTGTCGGGAGGAGTTGCGGGCGGGATCAGGCCGCGCCGGCGAGGATCGCGTCGATTCGCCGCAGCTCGTCGTCGCCGAACTCGGCCCGCTCGATCGCGCCGAGGCCGTCCTCGAGCTGCTCGACGCTGCTGACCGCGGTCAAGACGCTGGTGACCTCCGCCCGCCGCAGGCACCATGAGAGCGCCATCTGCGCCAGGCTCTGGCCGCGCTCGCGGGCGACCTCGTCGAGGCGGTGGACCTGCTCGAGCTTGCCGGCATCCGCTCCGTCGAGCCGCCAGGGCATCGATGTCTGCGCGACCCGGGAGCCCTCGGGCACCCCACCGAGGTACTTGTCGGTGAGCAGCCCCTGGGCGAGCGGCGAGAAGGCGATCACCCCGAGCCCGAGTTCCTGCGCCACCGGCAGCAGGTCGGCCTCGATGCGCCGGTCGAAGAGGTTGTAGCGCGGCTGGTGGAGCACGATCGGCGCCCAGCCGTTTTCCCGGTAGATCGCGACCGCCTCGCGCGTCTGCGCGCCGTCGTAGCTGCTGATGCCGGCGTAGAGCGCCTTGCCGTGCGCAACCAGCGTGTTGAGCGCCCCGAGCGTCTCCTCGAGGGGCGTCTCGGGATCGAAGCGGTGGGAGTAGAAGACGTCGACGTAGTCCATCCCCAGCCGCTTCAGCGACTGGTCGCAGCTCGCGATCAGGTACTTGCGGCTCCCCCACTCGCCGTATGGCCCCGGCCACATCCGGTAGCCGGCCTTGGTCGACACCACGATCTCGTCGCGCGGCAGCTCACGGAGGATCTTGCCGCCCTCGATCTCCCCCTGCCCGGGCGTCCGGCCGTAGTTGTTGGCGAAGTCGAAGTGGGTGATCCCGCGGTCGAAGGCGCGCAGGAAGACCTCCCGCGCCACCCCCGGCGCCTCGTACCCGCCGACCGTCTGCCACCCGCCGAGCGACAGTGCCGGGAGCTTCAACCCCCAGCGGCCGCAGCGGTTGTAGCGCATCGGGCTCATCGGTCCGACGCGCCGAGGTCGACAATCTCCAGGAGATCGCCGTAGCGCAGGAAGTCACCCTTGTTCTCAGTGACGAGCCTGGCGACGCCATGCTCCAGGGCGGTGGCCACGATGTGGGCGTCGTGGATCTGCTTGCCTCGACACCCGCAGTCGCGAACGATCCGCTCGAGGCGCCGGAGGGTGGCCTCGCCCTCCGCGAGGACCTGCAGGCGCTCCCCGAGGCTCGATGCGTTGAAGAGGGCGTCCTCCGGACTCAGCCCCAGGCCGTTGACTTCCACCGGCCTCGTCGCGACGACGAGGTACTCACGGAGCACCTGACCGCTGGCGGAGAGCCGCACGCCGCGATCGGGCCAGGCGTTGAAGACCTCCAGCGCCGCTTCGTGCAGCGCTCGCGCCGGCGTCGTCGCGGTGAGGAGGACGTTGGTGTCGAGGAAAACGGCGCCGCTAGCGTCCGTCGTCGCCATAGATCTCCTCACGGCCCCAGGAGGTCGTCGGCGCGGCGGATGAGAACCTGAGCACCAGCGGCGGCACCTGCTCGTCGCGGCGCTCCTCCTGTGCCACCGCCGCGAGCAGCTCCCTCAGCTCACCCTGCAGAGACCGATGGTGGCGCCGCGCTCGACGCTTCAGAGCGGTGAGAACCTCGGGTGGAACGTCTCGGACGTGAACGGCCGGCATGGCTCTACCATGCTAGCACAAGCAGAATGCTTGCATCGCGCCCTTCAGTACACGGCCCACCTTCCCCCGGCCGTAGCGGCCGGCGACCCGCCGCGACCAGGCCTCGTCGAAGTCCACGCCATCCGGGTCCTGGAGCAGGTCGATCCGGTTCGGAGCCACCCCGAGCTGCAGCACCTCGTCGGGACGGCCCGCCTCCAGGAGGTGCGGGCTCCCGAACTCGGCCAGCGCCCGATTGGCGCGGGCGACGTTCTCCGGATCGGGACCGATCCAGAGATCCATGTCCTTCGTGAAGCGGGGCTTGGCGTGGAAGATGAAGGCCAGCCCGCCGATGATGAGGTAACGGACCTCGTGGCGCTCGAGGAGCTCGAGGAGGTCTTCGAAGTCCTGGACCGTGTCCAACGGTCAAGACTCCTCGGAGTCCCGGTCCCGCCCGGCCTCGACGAGCTCCACGTCCCGCCGGATCGCCACCAGTGCCGACAGGCGCTCCTCCGGGCTCACGGACTGCCAGAACTCCAGGTCCCAGCGCTCCGCGTCCTCCCAGCTCGCCGCCCGATGGGCCACCATCCGCCGCCGCCGCTGCCGGCTGCGCTCCTCAATCGACATCCCTGCCATTCTACCGCCCGGCCGCGACGAGCCGAAGGCCCTTGCTTGCGCGAATGCGAAGCCCCATACTCGGAGGCCAGCGTGCGCACCATCAAGACTTTGAAGCCGGGTCAGCACGGCACCAAGGCGCTCCTGGCCCATTACGGACGCAGCCTCCTGTGCGTTCGCTATCGCCACGACAAGGCGACCCGCGAGCGCGTCAAGACCGTCGAGCCGATCGTCCGCAGGAATCCCCGACGCCCCGCGACCGCCTCGCCCGCTTCCCGCCGCGTCTCCCTCCGCATCGGCTGGCGGGAGACCTAGATCTGGGGCAGAAGTGGATAGATGTGGGAACCGCGCGTCGCTGAGCTATTAGTTGGGCGCACCGTGATTGAGGCGAGAGGATGGCGATAAGAGTAGCGCTGGATCCAGAGGTCCTCTTCTTCGATCCAGCGCTGCTGGAACGATGGAGGGCAGGTGACCGGGACTCCTGCTCAGACCCATTCTGCCGACGGTTGAGCGGCAGTAGCGGTTTCGGCGAGTACCTGGTCGGAGCGCACTTCGAAGCCAGGGGATACGAATGGGTCCACCACGACTTCGACATCTTTGGGACCAACAGACCGGAGAAGTACCCGCACTCGGAGGCCATTCTCCTGAAGTACTTCGGCTCAACACGACTGCGTACTGCCCGCGGCTTCTACCCCATGCTCAAGCCGTTTCGGGAGGAGGCTCACGTCCCGGTCGAAACCCCGGATCTGTTCATCTTCAAGCCGGACGCCTCCGAGATAAGGTTCGCGGAATGCAAACGCATCGATACGGGAGATCGGTTGAATCGTCGGCAGGCCATTGGCCTCGCGCTCATCGCAGGCGTGCTCCGGTGCCCAGTTGATCTCTTCCTGGTAGCGCCACAGGGCTCATCACCGGCCGTTTCCCCGATCGAGGTCGACTTGACATGGGACTTGTGATCGAGATGCCGAGGCGCTTGCTGCGGGCAGCGCCCAACCCTTCGGTCGAGCGGCCGGCTGACGCCGCCGCTCACCTCAAGGGCCGTTCGGCGACTGTACTACCCGCGAGGACTGTCGGTTGGCAAGAACCTATCGAGGCGGCCCGGTCGGTGCGCTGATCGACGAGTACGAGCGTGCGGTCGGCGAGCTGGTGTCGATGGTCGAGGACATCTCCGACGACGAGTACGAACTCGTCCGCGATACGGAGACGGCCGACGACGATTGCCGCTCCATCCAGACGATCGTGACGCACGTCGTTCGTGCCGGGTATGGCTACGCGGGAATGCTACGGAGGGAGTGGGGAATCGAGCATGCCGCGCCACGGCCCGGGACGATCACACGCCAGGAGGCGCGGAGCGGACTCGAGGAAATGCTCGCTTATACCAGCGCCACGCTCGACGGGAGGTGGGGGATCTCGGAAGCCGACGCGGGAGCGCTTCGACTCCGATCTGCCTGGGGTCCGGTCTACGACCTCGAACAGCTCTTGGAGCATGCGATCGTTCACGTGCTCAGACATCGGCGCCAGATCGGGCGATTCCTGGACCGATAGCGAGATCGAGCACGATCAGCGCAGTCGTTGCGCCATCGCGGTCAGCGTCCGCCCCAGCCCGGCCTGTCGTTTCTTCGCGACGCCGTCGGCCCCGTTTTCCAGCTTCGCCGCCAGCGCTTCCAGCTCCGCCGCCAGCTCGGCGTCGCTGCCCCCGTTCTCGAGCCGCTCCGTCGACCGCTCAAGCGCCGCTGCCAGCTCGGTCGCTAGCGCCTCCGGCAGCTCGCCGTCGAGCTGGTCGAGATACGCCCGCGCCACCACCGGTTCCGCCGGCCAGCCGACGGGGAACTGTTGCTGCGGGTTGAAGACGGCCTGGCCGGCGAGGGACGCCGCGGCGATCTCGTGCTCGGTCAGGTGCTCGCTGGGCACGAGCTTCAGCACGTCGAGTCCGCGCACGATCTCGGTGCCGTAGATCCGTCCTCGGTACCAGTAGGTCGACCAGTAGCCGCCGAGGACCAGGTCCTCGGCGTCGATCGGGCCGCGATCGAAGTAGGCGATCTCCACCGGGTTGGCGGAGTCGGTGAAGTCGACCACCGAGAGGCCGCCCTGGTACCACGCCTGGACGAAGAGGTCGCGGCCGGGCACCGGGATGATCGAGCCGTTGTGCGCGACGCAGTTCTCCTCTTCGAGCTGCGGCGCCGGCATCTTGAAGTAGCCGCGGAACTCGAGCTTGCCGTCGACGATGTCGTAGATGGCGTCGGCGCCCCAGGTGAGCGGGTCCCAGGCGCGGCAGCGCGGCCGCATTCCGCCGCCCCACTCGTCGGTGAAGATGACCTTGGTGCCGTCGTTGTTGAAGGTCGCTGAATGCCAGTAGGCGAAGCCCTTGTCGACCACCGCGTCGAGGCGCCGGGGCTTCAGCGGATCGGTGACGTCGAAGAGGATGCCGTTGCCCGAGCAGGCGCCGGCGGCGATGTGGCGCGCGGGGAAGACGGTGATGTCGTGGCACTGGTCGGTCCGGCTGGTCTCCTGGGTGTCGTCGCCGTGCTCGCCGCCGCGCCACAGACCCGCGAGCGCGCCCGTCTCGGGGTCGGCGAAGACGGCCGGGCTGTCGACGATCCGCGCCTTCGACGGATCGTCGACCGGGATCTCGACGACGTCGATGCGGAAGAGCGCCGTGCGCTGGTCGCCCGGCGTCTCGTCGAAGCAGCCCTCCAGCTCGTCCTCTTCGCGCACCGAAGCGGTGCCGGAGGCGTAGACGATGATCCTGCCGTCCTCCGCGGGGCCGCCGAGGCCCGGCGCGGAGACCACGGAATGGGTGTGCGAGCCGCGGCAGGTCTGCACCGCGCCCACCTGCACCGGGCGACTGAGATCGCTGATGTCGAAGATGCGCAGGCCGCGGAACCGATCGGTGCTGACGTCGTCGGCCACGCCCTCGAGTCCGCAGTCGACGCGTCCCCGCGTCTGCTCCACCGACAGGATCAGCAGATCACCGACGATCGAGACGTCGCCCTGGCCGCCCGGGCAGACCACGGAGCTGAGCTGCTCGGGCACGCCGTTCTCGCCCAACCGATAGACGTTGAATCCGTGGTAGCTGCCGGCCACCATCACGTCGCCGGCGAAGGCCATGTCGGTGTTGGCGAAGCTCAGGAGCGGCGAGCGCCGCCGGTCGTCCTCGTCGTCGTCGTCGCGGCGGCGGCCGTCGTCGCCCTCGTCGTCTTCCCCTTCGGCCGCATCCTCGGCTTCGTTGTCCTCGTCGGGATCGCCCAGCACCCGCTCACCCGGCAGACCCGCCGGGTTTCGCGGGTCGAAGAAGCCGGGCGGCTTGGGCAGCGAGGCCACCAGCTCCAGGTTGTGGATCGCCTGGCCGGCGTCGTGGAGCCCGGGTGCGAGAGCGGCGCGCGGGTCGTTCGACAGGCTCACCAGCAGCGCGTTCATGCGCTCGATCTCGGTGGTCTGGCTGTTGGTGACGTCGTTGGTGAACTCGAAGAGGGTCGGATCGTAGGCGGAGCCGGGCTGTTCCAGGAGCTCCTCGACCATGGTCACCGCGCCGTCGTGGTGGGTGATCATCAGCTTCAGGAAGAGCCGGTCGAAGGCCGTTGCCTTCGACGCCGCCAGCTCGGCCATCTGCTCCGGCGTCGCCATGCCGGCCATCGCGTGGCTGGTGTGCATGGCGTGGTGCGCCGCCGGGTCGGGCACCTGCTCGCCGCGCTCGCGCAGCCATTGCTGCATGAAGGCGATCTCGTCTCCCTGCGAGCGCTCGATGCGCCCCGCCACGTCGATCAGCTCGGGCCGATTCGTCCGTTCGGCGACCAGCGCCGCCATCTCCAGGGCCTGGTGATGGTGCGGGATCATGTCGTGCATGAACTGCACGTCGGCAGGCGAGTAGGTCGAATCGGCGATCTCGACCGCCTGGTCGGCGCTCAGCTCCCGCGCCGGCGTACCCGGCGGGCCCGGATGGATGATCGGGACGTCGGCGATCGCGGTGGCGGCCAGGCCGGCGAGGACCAGGGTCGTGCCTGCGTGCCGGAGCCGTCGAGGAAGGGAAGTCGAGAGGATCGCGCTCATTCGCGTCACTCCTGTCTGAGAGCGGACGTTCGGGGAGAGAAAACGCGCTGACGACGGACTGGGAATCTAGCAGACCGGTCCGCAGCAGGGTGCCTCCCGACGATCCGCTCACCGGAACGTGAAGCGCGCCTCCGCGACGTCCGCCGAGCTGGTGCCGACGAACACGACGAACTCGCCCGGCTCGGCCTCCCAGGCGCCGCGGGGGGTCCAGAAGGCGAGATCGGCGGCGGCGAGGGTGAAGGCGACGACGCGCGACTCGCCCGGGGCCAGCTCGACCTTCTCGAAGCCCTTCAGCTCCCGGACCGGGCGAGAGGCGCCGGCGACCGGGTCGCGGAGGTAGAGCTGGACGACCTCGGCGCCGCCCCGGGGACCGGTGTTGGTGACCGTGACCTCGACGCGCAGCTCGCCGTCGCGGGCGATCTCGGCGGCGGAGAGGCGCGGCGCGGAGACCTCGAACGCGCTGTAGCTCAGGCCGTGGCCGAACGGGTAGAGCGGCTCGTTCGGGACGTCGGAATAGTGCGACCAGAAGACCATCGGTGGACCCGGCACCGGCGGCGGCGCCGGCCGGCCGGTCGCCTTGTGGTTGTAGTAGAGCGGCTCCTGGCCGACGTGGCGGGGGAACGACACCGGCAGCTTGCCCGACGGGTTGTACTCGCCGAACAGGACGTCGGCGATCGCGTGCCCGGCTTGCGAGCCGAGGTGCCAGGTCTCGAGCAGCGCCGGGACGTTCTCGGCCACTGACGGGATCGCCAGCGGCCGGCCGTTCATCAGCACGCCGACGACCTTGGGGTTGACCGTCAGCACCGCGCGCAGCAGCTCCTCCTGGAGGCCGGCGAGGCCGAGGTCGGCCCGGCTGCGCCCCTCGCCGGTCTGGAACGCCTCCTCGCCGAGCGCGAACACCACCGCGTCGGCGCCGCGCGCCGCCTCGACCGCCGCCGCGAAGCCGGAGCGGTCGCTCTCCTCAATCTGCAGCTCGTGGAGGAACGAGCGCGGGCCGGTTCCGATCGCAACACCCTGGGCGTGGCGCACCGTCACGTCCGGCCCGACCGCCGCCTCGATGCCGTCGAGCAGCGAGACCGCGGAGTCGGTGACCGCCCGCGCGCGCCAGCTCCCGAGCGGGGTGTCGCGGTCGGCGGCGAGCGGACCGACGACGGCGATCGTGCCCGAGGTCTTGCCGAGCGGCAGCAGGCCGCCGTCGTTCTTCAGCAGGACGATCGATTTGCGGGCGACGTCGCGGGCCGCGGCGAGCACCTCTTCGCCGCCCACCACCCGCGCCTCACGCTCGGGGTCGGAGTAGCGGTAGGGGTCGTCGAACAGCCCGAGCGCGAACTTGACGCGCAGCACCCGCCGCGCCGCCTCGTCGATCAGCGCCGGGTCGATCTCGCCGGCCTCGACCAGCGCGGCGAGGTGGCCGGCGTAGGCGTCGGACTCCATGTCCATGTCGCTGCCGGCGGCGAGCGCCAGGCGAGCGGCGTCGCGTGGGCCGGCCGCGACTCCGTGCGGCACCAGCTCGCCGACCGAGCCCCAGTCCGACACCACGAACCCCTCGAAGCCCCACTCGCCCTTGAGAATCGTCCGCTGCAGGTGGCTCGAGGCGGTCGCGGGGGTGCCGCCGATCTCGTTGAACGCGTTCATCACCGTCGCCGCCCCCGCCTCAACCGCGGCCTGGAACGGCGGCAGGACGACGTTGCGGAGGGTGTCCTCGGAGAGGTCGGCGGTGTTGTAGTCGCGGCCCGCCTCGGCGAGCCCGTAGGCGGCAAAGTGCTTGGCGCAGGCGGCGACGGTGTCGAGAGCGGCGAGGTCGGCGCCCTGGAAGCCGCGCACTCTCGCGGCGGCGACCACCGCGCCGAGGTACGGGTCCTCGCCGGCGCCCTCCATGATCCGCCCCCAGCGGGCGTCGCGCGCGATGTCGACCATCGGCGCGAAGGTCCAGTGGACGCCCGCCGCCGCCGCCTCGGCCGCCGCCATCCGCGCCGAGGTCTCGATCGCCTCTAGATCGAAGCTCGCGGCCTCGGCGAGCGGGATCGGGAACATCGTCCGGTAGCCGTGGATGACGTCGAAGCCGAAGATCAGCGGGATGCCGAGCCGGCTGTTGGCCATCGCCAGCTCCTGGACCGAGCGGGTCTGCTCGGCGCCGGTGACGTTGAGCATCGAGCCGACCCCGCCGGAGAGCAGGCGCTCGTGGCGCGCACCCTGGAGACCGGCGGCGTTGGCGGAGGGGCCGGTGACCTCGGCGAACGAGGCGCTGTACTGGTTGAGCTGGCCGACCTTCTCCGCGAGGGTCATCTCGGCGAGCAGGGCGTCGATCCGCGCCTCGGTCGCGGGGTCGGTCAGCCCGCCGGCGCGGACGGACGGGGCGCCGGCGAGCAGGGCGGCGAGGACCAAGGTGACGGCGGGCGGGCGGCGAGAGGGCGCATCGGACATGAGCGGGATCCTCCGGCGTGGGTCGCGGCCTACCAGGGGTCGGTCCGGAAGGGCGACGCCGGCAGGCCCGCGAGGTTGTAGAGGTTGGCGCCTTCGGGGTTATCGGCCCAGCCGTAGCGGACCGCGACCGGCTCCGGCACCCGCTCGCTCCGGACGACCACCCGGTCGCCCTCGATCGCGGCGTCGGCGCGGACGAACCGCCGGTCGGCTCCGGCGAGCGCGAAGCCGTCGAGGGTGCCCGGCGTCGTCCTGCCGGCGACCAGACCGCCTTCGGCGTGGTCGAACTCGATGACTACTCGGCCGTCGCGGATCTCGTGGCGGCGGTAGACCGGGCCGGAGTGGACCAGGTCCTCGCCGTAGGCGACCCGGCGCGCCGCGAGCGCCAGGCGTTCGCCGACCACCTGCTTGTTGCGCGGGTGGACGTCGTCGGCGTCGCCGGCGTCGAGGATCACCACCTGCGCCGTCCGCGGCAGGCCGAGCGCCGCCGACTGCGACTCGCGCAGCAGCGCCCAGTCGCTGTCGCCGGGCTCGGCGGGCGGCTGGCGGTAGGCGGCGAGCTGGACCCACAGGAACGGCAGCTCTCCCGCGCCCCAGCCGCGGCGCCAGTCGGCGATCATCGCCTCGAACAGCCCGCGGTAGGTGATCGCGTCGCCGCGCGAGTCGGCGTTGGACTCGCCCTGGTACCACAGCACGCCGGCGATCGGAAACTCCTGGAGCGGGTGGATCATCCGGTTGTAGAGCATCGTCGGGACCTGGTTCTTGTGCTCGTCGAGGTTCACCGTCACCGCGCCGGGCCGGAACCGCCAGCTCCCGGCGAGCGGGCGTCGCCCACCCGCGGTCTCGACGTAGAGCAGCGCCGGATCGCCCCAGATGCCGCCGCCGCCGCCGGTGTCCTCGACCCGCACGGCGACCACGTTGCGTCCAGCCACCAGAGCGGCCGCCGGCGCCTCGTAGACCCGCAGCCGGTTCCAGGCGCGCTCGGTGCGGCCGACCTCGCGACCGTTGACCCACGCGACGTCGGAGTCGTCGATCGTCCCCAGGCCGAGGCTGATTCCCGCCTGCGCCTCGGCGGCGCTCAGCTCGAACGCGGTGCGGTACCAGGCGACGCCGTCCATCCCCTCCCAGCCGGCCTCCTCCCAGCGCGCCGGGACCGCGATCGGCTCCCAGCCCGCCTCGTCGAGCGCGGGATCGGCCCAGACCGCACGCCCGCCTTCCAGCCCGGCGTCGTGGTCCGGCAGCCCGCCGGCACGCGCCTCGATCCGCTCCAACACCAGGCGCTCGTACATCAGCTCTTGAAGCTCCAGTCGAGCGATCGCGGCCCCGTCGAGGCCGAGAGAGCGCGCGCTCATCCAGGGTTCGATGCGGCTGCCGCCCCAGGTCGAGTTGAGCAGGCCGATCGGGACGTCCAGGTGACGGCGCAGCCCGCGGGCGAAGAACCAACCGACCGCGGTGAAGCCGCCGGCGTGCTCGGGATCGGCCGGCTCCCAGGCGCCGCCGGCCAGCTCCGGCGCCGGCTCGGCGGCCCACGACCGCGGGACCTTGAAGTGGCGGACGCCGGGATCGCGGGCGGCGGCGATCTCCTCGGCCGCGTTCATCGAGTCGGCGACCGCCCACTCCATGTTCGACTGGCCGGAGCAGAGCCAGACGTCGCCGATCAGCACGTCGCGGAGCACCAGCCGCTCCCCCGCCGCCTCGAACGCCAGCTCGAACGGCCCGCCGGGTTCGAGCGGCGGCAGCCTGACGCGCCAGCGGCCGCCGGCGCCGGCCCGCGCGGTCCAGACGCCGAGGCTCTCGGGACCGCTGAGGGCGACCGTGACCGTCGCGCGCGGGGCGGCGACGCCGCGAACCGGCACGCGAGCGCCGCGCTGGATCACCATCCCGTCGCCGAACGGCGGGGCGACCCGCAGCTCGGCCAGGGCGGGTCCGGCGATCAGGACGGCGGCTACCGCGAGCGCGAGCGCGCGAAGACCGAGGACCGGCCGCCGCGGACGGCCCTTCCGAGCGGCTGTCGAACCCGGGCGCGGTTGCCGCCTACGTTCGGAGGCGCTCCAGGCCGCTGCCTCCGAGGGGGCGCCCAAAACGCCGGCCGGTTCGCCCGCAGCGCGGGGGGCCGAACCGGGCGGGATCGGCAGCGAGGGGCCGGCCACCGGCCGGCGGCCGGTTGCCCACGATCGATGTCTACACATCGGGTGGCCGAAGCTAACACGGGGGACTCGCCCGCACCCTGGCCGCCGGCGGCCGGGTCGCCCTGGCGACGGCACCGCTCGAGCCGAGCGGCCGGCTGCCACCGGTGCAGTACCATCGCGGCGGAGGCTTCCGATGCACGCACCGCCGACCCGTTACCCTCTCGCCGCCCCGTCCGCGATCGGCCTGATCGCCCTGGCCGCCGCCCTCGCGCACCCGCCTCCGGCCGCCGGCCAGGGAGAGCGCGACCCCGCGGCCGGAGCCTTCGGGGAGCGGATCGAGGTCGAGCTGATCGACGTCGAGGTCTGGGTCACCGACCGCGACCGCCGGCCGGTCCGCGGGCTGACCGCCGCCGACTTCGAGGTCCGCCACGACGGTCAGCCGGTCGAGATCACGCACTTCAGCGAGATCCGCTCCGGTCAGGCGGTCGCGGCCACCGCGCCGGCGGCGGGCGAGGTTCCCTCCCCGGCGGCGCCGGCGACCGCCGAGCCGGCGCACCTGATCGTCTACTTCGACCAGACCCGGCTCGAACCGGGCGGCTACCGGAGCACGATCGAGGGGCTGCGCGGCGTGCTCGCCGGGGGCACCGTGCCGCCGGAGCGGGTGCTGGTGCTGCGCCAGGACGCCGGCCTCCACCTCGAGGCGCCGTTCGGCTCCTCGGCGAAGGAGATCGACGCCGGGCTCGACCGCATCGCGGGCGGCGCGGCGGCCGGGCTGGCGGTGGCGACCGAGGTGCAGCGCGCCAAGGACGAGCTGCTCACCGCCTGGGAGCAGGCGTCGAGCCTCAGCGGCACCGCCAGCACCGGCGTGGGCGCCGCGGCCGGCGCCGGCGCGGGGCTCGGCACCGGCGGCGGCAATACACCTCGGGCGGCGGTCGGCGGCTCGCCGGCCGGCGGCTCGAGCATCGTCCCCTCGGGGTGCGACCTCTTCGAGCAGCGCGCCCAGCCGATCCTCGACGGCTGGGTCCAGACGCGCAGGGCCCGCATCGCGGCGACGCTGGCCAACCTCGACGCCGCCGCCGGCTTCGTGGCCGCCCTGCCCGGGGTCAAGACCTTCGTCTACGTCAGCGACGGTCTCGACGTCGAGCCGGGCGCCGCACTGGCCTCGATGATCACCGACCTCTGCCCGGTCGGCGGGCGCGACCACGAGCTGCGCGCCCTCGCCGACAGTCTGGCCTCCGACTTCCGCACCCTCGCCCGCCGCTTCAACGCCAACCGGGTGACCATCCACGCTTTCCAGGGCTCGGGGCTGACCGCCGCCGGCAGCGGCGCCGCCGGGTCGCGCGGCACCGCCGGGCGCGCCGGCAACCGCTTCGACTCGCGCCAGCGCGAGAGCGACCGCAGCGGCCTGTCGCTGCTCGCCGGCGAGACCGGC
>Ga0256864_1000099_pt1 | contig 34445 bp, 36 predicted proteins | sample RVTome_11_FD_187336 | JGI IMG/M metagenome (GOLD analysis project Ga0256864, IMG submission 187336) | Soil microbial communities from uranium-contaminated site in the Upper Colorado River Basin, Wyoming, United States - RVT147D111 HiSeq ... | reverse complement strand
CTCGCGTCGCCGGACGTCGTCGAGCGCATCGGCCCGCCGGCGGGAAATGACCTCGTCGGGAATACGCCGGAGGAGTTTGCGAAGGTCATCAGGCGCGATCTCGCCAAGTACGCGAAGATCATCAAGGAGGCGGGAATCACGGTGCCGTAACCGGACTAACCGCCAGGACGCCAAGACGGGCAAGATCAGTTGAACCGCCGAGACGCCGAGACCGCCGGGTTCGATTCACGATTCACGGACAATAAATACAGGAATAAATAGGGTCAGTGTAACTTTCCTGTCAGCCGACCATGCGTGCGCGGCGGAAAAGTTACACTGACCCTGTTTATCCTCAAGGATCGCCTCGAGTTCATCCGGCGCTTTTATGAAACGGCAGCGAAGCCATTCGAAGAGATCAAGCGGAAGATTGGCGAAAGCGAAGCGCCCTACGACAACCCGCCATATAGCGAAGACGGATTGCCCCCGTTCCTTGACGAATGGCAGGAGGCTGAGGAGAGCCTTCAATTCCTAGGCCATGCTTGCGTGTCCATGCTCGCGGCTGTCCTTCGCCTCTACTTCAATGTGTGGGAAAGAGAATTGGGCCGGACCCTCGACGACTCGTGTCGTGAACAGGGATGGATTAACAAGTATGCCGCGTGCTTCAAGCGCAATTTTGGAATCGATTTTCGGGACGGACCGAGCGATTTATCCTTGCTGGAGGAGATTGTCCTAGCGCGCAATCGTATCCAGCACCCCGAATATATCGCCAGCCCCGGCCCAAACTATTCCCGCTCGGATTTGGAAAAGCTTCCACGCGCCCTCTTTATTGACGACGTTGAGCGGCTCCTATTCATGGATGAGGGAAAAAGGCTCACGCCGTGGCTGACGCCCTGTGTCAGTGTCCCCGGCGAGAAGCTTAGGAAGGCGCTGGAGCAGGTGGGCACCTTTGCCGATTGGCTGGAAAGACAAATTGCGAAGCGCCTTGCAAGGGATATTTGAAAGAATGAGCTACTGATATGCCCGACGCGCCTCCAATACCGCCTTGGCTGAGGGACATTGAGGGCGAGGAGTTGCCACGCCTTATCAACAGCAACGCACCCATTATTCGCGTAATCGCGGGACCTGGATCGGGCAAGACGCTTGGTCTTAAGCGCCGTGTTCAACGCTTGGTTGAAGGCGAGGGCGTATTGCCGAAAAGAGTATTTGTCGGAACATTCACGCGTGCAATCGCAAGGGAGTTAGAGGAAGAATTGGGTGTGCCCAATGGGGAGGGTGATGGTGCCGTCGCGGAAGACTGGGTGCAGATTTCGACCCTTCATTCATACGCACTTCAACTTGTTCGAGAAAATCCACCCTCGTGTCCCGGACGGACAATTCGTTTCCTTCTGGGTTTCGAAAAGGAGGCGATGCTCTACGACATTGGGGAGCAAATAGAAGGCCGCGACCAGCGGGGGCGGAAAGACGAGCTGAACCGAGTATGCGCTGCTTGGGCAGAAGGTGCGGTTTTGGAGCAGGCCGGGTTTGTCGGTGCACTAGACAGATGGCTCAGACGACATGGCGCAATGTTGATTGAGGAAGTCGTCAATATGGCACGCATAGGCCTGGAATCCGGGAGCATTCCGCCATGCGACTTCGAACAAGTGATTATTGACGAATATCAGGATCTGACCGCTGCCGAGCAGCAGCTAGTGGAAAAGTTATGGTCACAAAAATTGCTCATTGGTGGTTCTGGGTGACGATGATCAATCTATCTATTCATTCCGATACAACCACCCCGGAGGTATCACCGAATTCAAGGATCGCTGGCAGGGGGATGCACTCGACGATCTTGGAATTCCGGAAAATCGGCGCTGTGGTGAAACAATAGTCAATCTGGCAAACGCGATGATGGCGCAGGCGGGAAGCCGGAAACCGCCAATGATTCCACGACGCCCAGAACGCGGTGCGTTGTCTCTGGTCTACTGGAATTCACTGGGCGCGGAAATAAGCGGAATTGCCCGCCACGTTCGGGAAAGATCGGACACAGAATTTCTCATATTGGTGCCCCGCCGATTTATAGGGTATCGACTGAAGAGCGCGATAGGACGCGACGCCGCGACCTCCTTCCACGAGGAAGTTTTGGAGGTTCCACTGGTCCAAGAGCGTTTTGCGCTGGCGTGCTACGTTGCGAATCCGAACGACTCAGTGGCATTGCGCGTCTTGCTGGGATTTGATCGAGACGGAATTCAGCACAGCGCAAAGCGAAACGCGCCAGCTTATGCAGGAGTATTGCGACAGGACATTGTGGGAGAGGATCTCCTACTTGCAATCGCAGAAGGGCGAATTCGAGCTGAAGGTGTGGGTTCCGGTACTGTGCGCGCCCGAGCAGCATCAGTCCTTAAGTTTCTGAGGGACGCCCCTGCAGATACTCCAAGCCTACTTAACGCATTGTTCAACCCGGAACTTGCATTGCAGATTGACGATGAGGAGGAACGAGAGAAAGCGAAGTTAGACCTAGAAGAACTAGGGGACGCAACCACCGCGGCCCACGAATTGAGTCGGGAGCAACTTCGCGGATTTCTAGATCAACTTAGATATCGCATCGCAACCCGGCTTCCATTGGTTGTCGCGGAACGCGCGCGCGTCAAGATCATGACCCTTCATGGCGCGAAAGGCCTTGAGGCCGACGTAGTTATCGTAGCTGGAGTCGCAGACCAGATTATTCCGGGCCTGTCATTTGGGACCCCGGCGGCAACAGAACGTAAGCGCGACGAGCAGCGCCGCCTTCTTTACGTTGCCGTAACGCGAGCAAAGAGGGAACTGGTGATTTCGTGGCCAAAGTTGATGGACTACAAGGACGCTACGAGAAATCAAGTTCGAACCGACGGCGGTGTCATTCGAAGCGAGTCCAAAAAGTTCGTGCGACTTGGCCGTACATCTCTCTTGCCAGACATACCGGAATTGCCGCGAACCGGTCTGCGTTGGCTACGGGAACCGTCTAGATAACAATAGTGCGCGCATCTTCAGACTTCGCTAGGGTCAGACTCGACTTTTCATATTCGACAAGCCATCCATAAAGCGCTTTTTTCGCTACCCAAACTCCGCGGAACGATCGAGTCTTACCCGTGTGGAGACTCGCCTGTCGATTTGGCCAGGTCCCGGTCGACTATGGGGTGATGCACCAACAAAAGGAGAGAGTCATGCCAAGCACCATCCGTCTTCACCGCGTTCTCAAGGCCCCGCCCCAGCGGGTCTATAAGGCCTTCCTGGACCCCGCCGCCATGTGTAAGTGGCTGCCGCCGTACGGCTTCACGTGCACGGTCCATCAGGCCGATGCCAAGGTCGGTGGCACGCACAAGGCGTCGTTCACCAACTTCACCACGGGGAAGAGCCACTCTTTCGGCGGGAAGTATCTCGAGCTGAAGCCGAACGAGTTGATCTGTTACACCGACAAGTTCGACGACCCGAACCTGCCGGACGAGATGAAAGTGACCGTGACGCTGAAGAAGGTCTCGTGCGGGACCGAGCTGACAGTCGTGCAGGAAGGCGTGCCCGACGTCATTCCGCCCGATGCGTGCTACCTCGGCTGGCAGGAGTCGCTTATGCAGCTCGCGAACCTAGTCGATCCCGAAATCCCCGACTGAAAGCCGTGACCATGAGCATCCTCACCGTCAACCTCGCGTTCAGCACGCTGGTTTTCTGGATCGCGGCGCGGCTCTACCTCCTGCCCAACCTGGCGAACCTCAAGCCGCGAACCGTGCTGCTGCCAATACTCCTGCTGCACTCCTTTCGGCACCTTGGGCTGATGTTCCTGGCGGCAGGCGCCACCTACCCTGGCGTACCTGCGCAGTTTGCCTATCCGGCGGCGTATGGCGACTTGCTTGCCGCGCTGCTCGCCCTGGCCGCCATCCCCGCAGTAGCGGGCAACTGGAGCGGCGCGCGGCTGCTCGTGTGGATTTTCAACGTGGCAGGAACCGTGGACCTGATCGCAGCCATATCACTGGCCACAATCTACGACGCGCCACCCTTCATGGGTCCGGCGTACTGGATACCCGCGTTCTGGGTTCCTGCGCTCCTGGTGACGCACTACATCACCTTCGTTGTCCTGTTGAGACCTTGGCGGTAAGAACACGTAAGGGCGGGAGGGCGAAAGGTCCTCCCGCTTCCGCTCTGCCCGTGGAAGAAGCTTTACCGCGAAGAAAATAGTAGTAGGAGTGACCTGCCCCCCTTAGACGATACCACCGGGAAATTAGTAAAGTCCGTTTCTGAGAGGAGAAGCGGACGTGAAGAAGAGGCGGTTTACCGAGCAGCAGATCATCGGGTTTTTGAAGGAAGCCGAGGCCGGGGTGCCGGTATAGGAGCTATGCTGCAAGATGCGCGAGCGGTGATCGCCGAGTGGCGCCGGGATTACAACGAGGCTCGACCCCATAGCAGGATCGGGCGCATGCCGCCGGCGGAGTTCGTGGCGCGACATCGTTTGGGACCCGGTAAAGTGACAGAACTGCGGATCATTTAATCTTGCAACCGAGGACTTTACGAACTTCGAACTGGTAGCGTCACAGGGGGCAGGTCATCGGCGTTGCAGATCCGCCGATCCGCGCGCAAAATCCCCGCCTGTGGGGCCTCTGCTCGACCCGAATCAGCGCGGAACCGCCGCAACCGGCAAAAGACGTCAAACGAGCCGGATCTATTTTCCTATCGGTCTATCCATGTGCTACTGGCGGTAGGGCGGAGTAAAGTGGAGACCTATGACTGAAGGATCCGAACGTCACCCAGCGAGGGCACGGCGGGTTTTCATGTCCTACAGCCGGGCCGATCGGCAGCGCGTGGCGGGGCTCGTTTCTCTCTTGGAGGCGCTGGAACACGATATCTTCATGGACCAGCGGTCCATCCTGCCCGGCAAGCGTTGGAAGGAAAAGCTGGAGGAAGAACTCCACGCAGCCGATGTGCTTCTGGTGTTCTGGACCCGACATGCCGCACGATCGGACTGGGTGCGGCGGGAGTATGAGAGCTTTGACACACAGTTTCCCAACCGCCCCTTGGTGCCGGTGCTGGGAGATACGACGCCTCTCACCGAGAGGCTTAAGGCGCGCCAACATTCCGACTTCGTTCCAATGATCAACGAACTTCTAGCCACAGTGCGCGACCTGGAGGAGAAGGGTGTTGGCAAACGCAAAATCCGTGCGGCCATCCTCAAACGCCTTCAAGAAGAGGGAATCGAACTATCCCGTGACAAGCGCAATCGTCTCTTCGGGCTGTTCGGAATCGTCGGGTTAACCACGGCGCCGCTCCATTTCCTACGTGTTGGGCGTGATCTCCTGGCCGACAGGGCCTCGGCCCTTCCGACCGCCTATTACTACACCGCTGGGGCCGCGGCCGCAGCGGGATTCATCACATGCTATGCCTTGCCCGGGGGCGTTACGCGGGCCGGTATTCTGGCGCCGGATCTCTTCCCGGTCGCCGTTACCGCCGATCAGTCGGGAAACGACGCCTGCGACTCCCGGGGCATGATTTGCGTTTCAATGTCTCGCAGCAGTGTTTTTGACGTGAACAAGAACTTTTTTGGATACTCGACGCCAACCTGTAGTGCAAAGGTGACCCGAGTGCCCTCCTGCCAGCGGGACTTTAAGACGGACTTTGCCTTAAAGGGCGTCGTCCTGCGGCGGTCTCCGGAAGCGGCTAAAGGGGTCCAGGAGCTCTCCAGGTCGGATCATTTCTGCCTAAGTAACGACAAAGGAAAGCAAGGTCTCTACGAGTTCGCGAACTGCGTAAAACCATAATCAGCCTCGCTGCACAAGTGCTTCTGCGAGGACTTGTGCCTTGGCTCGATCTTGGCTCGCGTAGCTGATAAGGATGTCACCCACTCACTCTTAATTGCCACCGACGAGGACTATTCCTAACCCTCGGCTTTCTTGAGTTGTTTCCAGAGCATGACCATACACAAAGTTGATTGCGACGCTGGAGAGAGAATCCAGGACAGGATTGCCGGCGCCAAACCGGGCGATACCATTGTGGTGAGCGGCACATGCCGGGAGACCATCAACATTCCCTCGGAGGTGATACGCATCACGCTCGACGGCCAGGGCAAGGCGGTGATCGATGTGCCCGCCAAAGGCGACGGATTCTTCATTCGCGGCAAAGACGTCACGATCAAGGGATTCACGATCAGCGCGGGGCGCGACGGGATCCATCTTTCCGGAGCGGCCGGGGGCGCGGCGGCTACCATCGAGGGCAACGTCATCCGCAAGACGGGCCGGCACGGCATTCACATGGATCACAGCGGCGTCAGCCGCATCGCGGGAAACACAATCGAAGAGGTTCCCGGGTTCGGGATCGACGTCGGCGAGAGCTCGGTGGCGAGGATCGGTTACCTGCTGCGTCCGCTGGGCCGTGCAGCCAATACAATCCGTCGTTGTGGTGAGCACGGCATTGCAGTGACCCGCGCGTCCGCCGCCCGAATCGTAGGCAACAAGATCGAGGGCAATGGAGGAAGCGGGGTCTTCGTCAGCAGACATTCGCAGGCCGACATCTTTGGTAACTCCATATCCGGCAATGGCGCGAACGGCATCACTGCGAGCCAGAACTCCGGCGTGAACCTCGGCAACGAGGACAGGATGTTCGATCTCGGCCCGAACGAGACCGATGCGGCTTCGAAAAATGCAGGCTTCGGGCTGAGCGGATCGGTGGGCGGCTATGCGGACGGACCGATGGGAAGCCTCGATGGGATACGCGGGGCGAAGGACATCGACAAGACCTGCGTCGACCGCCTGACCTAGCTTTGGCCCACGCCCGCAGTGCTCCTGTGCCGGGTCTTCTCGGCGTCTCGGCGGTTCAACCGTGCTTCTGACCGGCTCAGGCGGCTGCGCTTACCTCGACTTGCACATCCGGCGTCGCAACTGCGACGCTGCCATAGAGGGGTCAGCGCCCCTTGAAGCGGTCGATGAGCATCTCTCCCTGCGACTGCGTCACGCCCTTCACGCCGAAGCGCAGCCGGACCGTGTTGAAGACCGTCACGTCGCGGCGCACGGGATTGCTGCGATCGAGCGCGCCCTCGATCGCGACGCTGACCGCCTGCAGCGGGAGCTTTTCGTCGCGCGCGATGGCCTGAACGAGCTCCACTCCGCATGCGGCGATGCCCGCGAGAAAGAGCTCGGCGGGCGTAACGGCCTCGCCCGGGCACCCGTTCTGCACGGGGCCATCGACGATGAAATGATGGTTGCGGGTGTTACAGAGCACGCGCCCGAACGTGTCCGTCGAGCGCGCCTGCACCGTGTAGCCGCGGATTTCGCTTTGCGCCATCTTTTCCCCGCCGGTTGCGATTCGCCCTATTCAAACAGCCGCTCAGGCAGGGGCAACCCCGCCAGATCATCCGGCGTGAGACGACGGTCGGGCTCGATTCCGAAGCGCTCGAGGAGATGGGTGAGCTGTCTCACGTGCTGCGCCGAATGCCAGGTGCAGCGCTCGAAGAGCTGGTGCACCGTCTGCAGGCCGTAGTAGGTCTTGAGCTTCTGCTGACATTCTCGATCGCCGAGCCCGTTCCACCACTTCTCGAGCCTCGCGATCACGTCATCGCCATAGGCAACGAACTCCGGCCCGTCCACGAAAGTGCCATCCTTGGGCGGCACCGTGGCAAGGCTGTTGCTGTACTCGACGCCGTCGACCACCGTCTCAAGGTAGGCTTCGGCGATGCGAAAGACGTGGTGTCCGAGAAGCCGGATCGAGCGATCGCGATTCTCGATGACGCGGCTCTCCAGGCGCTCGCGCGGGAGCTGGCGCAGACAGCGCTGCGCGGCGCGCAGCACGGTGATCCATTTCTCGATGAGCTTCTCCGGCGGCAGCGGCGTGTGTCCCGTGCCGGCGAGGCCGATGAACTCGGCCACATCCTCGAGATTCTGGCCGAATACGTATTGCTCGCCTTTCGCCACGACGGGCAGGTTGCGCACGCCGTAGGCGAGCAACCGCTCACGCCCCCCCGCGTCGTTCAGCACGTCGACGACGTCGAAGTCAATGCCCTTTTTCGAAAGAAACTCTTTCGCTCGAAGGCAGCTGCTTCACCCGGGCTGGGTGAAGAGCGTGAAACGCTCGGCGGTTTCCATGTTGTGGCGGGTCAGGTTAATTGAAGGCATGAAGCCTAACGCCCGCTTCGGGAGCACGTCAAGGTGAATGGCGAATGACGGATGGCGAATGGCGGATGGCGAAAAAAACGTTGCTTAACGGTTTTTTCCCTGATCCTTCATCCTTCAGCTGGGAAGGGCTCGGTTCCCTGCGGACACTCGCGCAGGCGGTCGTCTTCGATCCTGGGCCGCTCCGCGGCCTCGATGATGCCTCCGCCCAGACACACCTGGCTTTCGTAGATGACGACCGACTGGCCGGGCGTAATCGCCCATTGCGGCTCGGCGAAATCGATCGTGCACTTCTCGGCGGTCACGCTGTCGATCGAACATGGCGCGTCTTTCTGGCGATAGCGCGTTTTTGCGCTGTAAACCCAGTGGCAATGGGGCGCGAGCCCGCTCACCCAGGTCAAATGGGTCGCGCGCAGCCGGCTGTGGTAGAGCGCGGGTTGCTCGCGCCCCTGCACGACGATCAAGCGGTTGCGCTCACGATCCTTGGCTGCGACGTACCACGGCTCGCCGTCGCCGTCGCGGCTGCCGCCAATGCCAAGGCCCTGGCGCTGCCCGATCGTGTAGTACATCAAGCCCTCGTGCCGGCCAATGACACGCCCGTCGAGCGTGCGTATCTCTCCCGGTTGCGGCGGAAGATAGCGGCCGAGGAACTCGCGGAACGGGCGCTCACCGATGAAGCAGATGCCCGTGGAGTCTTTCTTGTCGTGCACAGGCAGTCCTTCGGCCCGCGCGAGCTCGCGCACGTCGCGCTTATGGAGGGCGCCCAGAGGAAACAGCGTCCGCGAAAGCTGCTCCTGCGTCAGGCGATAGAGAAAATAGCTCTGGTCCTTGGTCCCGTCCTCGGCCTTGAGCAGCTGGAAGACGCCCTCGCTCGACCGGATCTGCGCATAGTGTCCCGTCGCAATGTAGTCTGCGCCAAGATCGAGCGCGTGATCCAGGAATGCCCGGAACTTGATTTCGGCGTTGCACAGCACGTCGGGATTGGGCGTGCGGCCCGCGCGGTACTCGCGGAGGAAATCCTCGAAGACCCGTTTTTTGTACTGGGACGAGAAGTTGACGACATCGATCTCGATGCCGAGCCGATCCGCCACCGCCACGCAATCGACGAGGTCCTCGCGCGATGAGCAATACTCGTCGGTATCGTCGTCCTCCCAGTTCTTCATGAAGAGGCCGGATACCCGATAGCCCCGACGCTTGAGCAGCAGGGCAGCGACGGATGAATCGACGCCGCCCGACATCCCGACGATGACGCGTTTTCCTGCCATGATCGTGTTCGCAGATTGTACAGGATGCAACCCGGTCGGCGCCGGATGAAAGTGTCGTGCGGCTCAACGGGCCCCGGACGCCTTCGACATGACGAAATGCGCTCGCCATCTGGCGGGCCACTGTCTCTGAAAAAAACCAAGGGCGGGGTCTTGACCCCGCCCTTGTTGGACTGGCGCGCGCCGATCCGGATCAAGCGTGCATTCGCATTGTCCTCGTCATCGCGCTGCCTTCCGGCCCTTACTTCGTCGCGGCCGGGCACTTCACCTTCTTGCCCCCGACCATCACTTCCGAGCCGGCCTTCTTGCCCTTGCAGGCCTTGGCGACCGCCGGATCAACCTTCTCGGCTGCGACGACCGGAGTGCTCGCCATCAACGCGAAGGTCCCGGCCATGACTACTGCGATTAGCTGCTTCATGAAGCCTCCCTAAATCCTGTTTGTTGCCAGCGGCGAAACCGCCGGCCGCTCGAACGAGCGGCAAAAAGCGTATTGCAAACGCATTGCCGCCGCAACGATCTCGCGACAGAAAACGCCGAAAATGTCGGGCGGAACTGCAGCTGTCTCCGCGTGGAGACGGATTTGCTTACGCCGAGCTTACGAAAACCCGCGTGCGCCGAGCGAAAGTTCTTCGGAACCCGATCGCAGCGGGACGCAGTGCGCTGTCGCGCGGCGATCAGGCGGCGACGCTCTCGCGAGAATCACGGGTGAGCCAGTCGTAGGCCGGCAGCGTGAGGAATTCGACGTAGTCGTCGCTCGCCGTGATCTCCTCGAAGAGCCGGGCGGCTTCCTCGTAGCATCCGGTTCTCCAGGACTCTTCGCCAAGCAGCTTCCGTACTTTTGCGAGCTCCTCGGGCAGGAGCTTCCGGAAAAGCTCCCTGGTGACCTTGCGCCCATCGTCGAGCACGCCCTTGGGGCTGCGGATCCACTGCCAGATCTGCGAGCGCGAAATTTCGGCGGTGGCGGCGTCCTCCATCAGGTTAAAGACGGGCACGCAGCCGTTGCCCGCGAGCCACGCGCCGATGTACTGGATGCCGACGCTGATATTGTTGCGCAGCCCTTGCTCGGTAATCGGTTTCTCCGGCTTGAAGTGGAGCAGGTCTTTTGCCCTGACCTCTACGTCATCGCGCTTGCGGTGGACCTGATTCGGCGTGGGCATATGCTGGTCGAACACGGCCTTGGCGACCTCGATGAGCCCGGGATGCGCGACCCAGGTGCCATCGCAACCGTCGGTCGCCTCGCGCACCTTGTCTGCGCGAACCTTTTCCAGGGCCGCGGCGTTCGCCACCGGGTCGTCCTTGATCGGGATCTGCGCTGCCATCCCGCCCATGGCAAACGCGTTGCGCCGATGACAGGTCCTGATGAGAATGAGCGCGTACGCGCGCATGAAGGGAGCCGTCATCGTGACCTGCGCGCGATCGGCGAGGCAGAAATGCGGGTGCGAGCGGAATTTCTTGATGCAGCTGAAGATGTAGTCCCAACGCCCGATGTTGAGCCCCGCCGAGTGCTCGCGCAACTCGTAGAGGATCTCGTCCATTTCGAACGCGGCGACGATCGTTTCAATGAGAACGGTTGCCTTGATCGTGCCCAGGGGAATGCCGAGCTCGCGCTGCGCCGTGACAAAGACGTCGTTCCACAGCCGGGCTTCGAGGTGGCTCTCGAGCTTGGGGAGGTAGAAATAGGGCCCGCTGTCGCGCGCAAGCGCGGGTTTCGCGCTGTGAAAGAAGCAGACTCCGAAATCGAAAAGTGCACCGGACACCGGCTCGCCGTCGATCAGGACATGCTTTTCGACGAGGTGCCACCCGCGCGGGCGCACCATGAGCGTTGCGATCCTGTCATCCAGGCGATAGTCCTTGCCGTCGGGGCTCACGAAGGAGATCGTGCGGCTCACGGCATCCCGCAGGTTGATCTGGCCTGCGATCATGTTGTCCCACGTCGGCGCGTTCGCGTCCTCGAAATCGGCCATGAACACGCTCGCGCCGGAGTTGAGCGCGTTGATCACCATCTTGCGGTCGGTCGGCCCGGTGATCTCCACGCGCCGGTCCTGCAGGTCGCGGGGAACGGGAGCGACCGTCCAATCGGACTCACGGACAACCCGCGTGTCCGGCAGGAAATCGGGCAGCTTGCCCGCGTCGAACTCGGCTTGCCGCACGCGCCGCGCCGCGAGGAGCTCCCGGCGCCGCCCTTCGAACTTGCGCGCGAGCTTCGCGACAAATGCGAGGGCTTGGGGCGTGAGAATCTCTTCGTAAACCGGTTTCATCCGGCCCAGGATATCGACGCCTGCGGGGAGAGCATTACGTCGGCTCATGTCGTGGTGTCCTCGTGTCGTTGATGGAGTGGGGTCGCGTGCACGCGCCGCTCAATTGCATATCGTGGGAACGCAGCACACAACCAATGTTGCATTGCATTACGGGGAATCTGATATGTAATGCAACCAATTGTCAAGTAGAAATTTTCTAGCTCACGCATAAGCACAAATACTGGCTGGAGAGATTTCAAAATTCCTATCGTAGGCGGGCATTTAGCGCGTTCGCGCTGCAGCCGCCGGCGCGTAAGAAGGGGGCGCGAGCGGAGGGCGCGAGCGCGCCTCACGGAAGGCGGATTCTCGTGCAACTGGAGTGCCCGAAAGGCTTACCCTGTGAGCGTCGCGCAGCCCGGCCGGAGGGCGGCGGGCCGAGGCAGGGCATTTGATATAATTCGCCCCTTTCCGGATGGCCCCATCAGCGTCACGACCGCGCCGCGCGCCGTCCGATGAATCCCTTCATCCGCTGAAGACAGGAACCCGTAACGGCAGTCACGATCCTGCACCGAGACCCGGTCCAGAAGCCTCTGCCTGGCCGCCCCGGCTTCCGGATGACCTGATGACCCGATTCGAACGGAGAAAGATGCGTCATGACTGAAAAACTCGACCTGCTGAAAATCGCCCAGGAAGAACAGACCGGGGATCTCTTCAAGCTGCTCGACGGCATCTACAAGCGCTCGAAGGTCCAGCCGCGCGGTATTTCCGACGCCATCATCTGGGAAGGCGGGAATGCGTCGGGGGACGTCAAGCCCGTCGCGCACGCATTGACCGACATGTTCGCGCTCAACGGCACGCTGATGGCACTCGATGTGCTGGGCCTGCCGTTCCTCGGTGTGCCGATGATGGCGCAGTTCCGGCACGACACCAAGCTCAAGTCGCTTGAGTGGTTTGGCAAGCTCGACTACACGGCGATCAAGTGGTCGACCGCCGGCGACTTCATGGTCAACGAGAACGGCAGGAAAGTCGTGGTCTTCGGCAAATCGGCGAACGCGCCGCTGCGCACGGCGGCTGGCGTCTACTGCAACGTCCGGCCCTACGGCACGATCACCAATGTGCGTTTCATGCCCGGCCTGCCCTATTCGCAGGATGGCAAGAAATTCCGCGTGGATCGCGATTCGGGCAACATCCACTCCGAGATGAACACCCCGGGCGTGCGCATGGCGTATGCCGTGCGCCTGTTTCTGAAGATGGTGAACGAAACGGGGCAGATCGGGCGCGTCGCGACGAAGCCGACGCAGGCCCAGGAGGACGCCGTCAACGCGGGCATCCTGCGCTGGCTGCTCCAGGGCACGAAGTTCGAGCTCAAGCGGCGCTACTCGGTCGACGCCTACGCCGAGCACAAGGCGAACGTCGATGCGATCGTCGCCCTGCTGCCCAAGGACTTCAAGGCCGGGATGGAAAGTTGGGGCGGGGAAATCAATGAGCACATCTCCGACACCAATTTCGGCATTCTGCTGCATGACATGTACCGGCAGCGCAAGGTTCTCGTGTATGCAACCGATCTCGACGGGGACCGCCTGACGGACCTGATGGCCGATGCGCCCGACGTGCTGCGCGGGTGGGGGCAAAAGATTCTCGACCAGGTCAAAGCCGGTGCCGACATGAACCGGCTGTGGAAAGAGATGGGCTTTACCATGACCAACGGCAAGGACATGACGAGCGTCATGTACCGCATGCAGGGCGAGCCCATCTTCGAGCAGACGCTGGGTTCGGCCGACGCGATGCTGCTGCGGCTGCTTGCCGGAGACGAGACGGTCGGCGGCGAGAAGCAGCCCTACGATCCGCGGATTCATTTCGTCCTGATCAACGAGGCCTACAAGGCGGCCAATCCGGGCAACGAGCGACTCGCAGGCTGGCTCGACACGCAGCTTGAGGTCTTCGACAGGATCTACAGCGGCAAACGACCGCGCTACCTGGAGGGCTATCAAAAGCTCAAGGCGGCGATCAAACCCTGGGGTACCGCGTAACAGCGTCTTTCCCGACGCGGCCATGCGCCAAACCATCCGGCCGCAACACCGGCAGCAGCAGGCGTGGTCGGAAGGTCTGGTGCCTTGGGGCGGAGTACTACGCCGGCGGCGATAGCGCCCCCAATGGACAAAGCCCACGCTAACCGAAGTTGCGTGGGCTTTTCTGTGTATGGCTCAGCTCGCCGGCCTGGCCGGCGCGGGTGGTCAGGAAGCGGCCTGGATGTTCGAGGCCTGCTTGCCTTTCGGGCCCTGCGTTACTTCAAACGACACCTTCTGGCCTTCCTTGAGCGTCTTGAAACCGCTCATCTGGATTGCCGAGAAGTGTGCGAACAGATCTTCGCTGCCGTCGTCCGGGGTGATGAACCCGTAACCCTTGGCATCGTTGAACCACTTCACCGTCCCTGTTGCCATACACCTACCTCTGCCGAGAATTGGCGGGCATGCGCCCGCACGCTGTTTGAGTTTCAAGAGCGCGTACGGGCGATACCGGTAAGCGACAGCGCTTGAAGCCAAACACCTAGTCGCTTTCTAGGACATTTGCCCATGGAAGTCAAGTAACCCCCCCGGGGCGGCGTGAATTCGCCACTTGAAAAATTCCGGATTATGGTGAAAATACCAATCGAAGCACGGAATTATGCCCGGTTGTAGCCATGGCGATTCGACAGCGGGAAGACACGGTTCTTGAGGCGAAAAAGAGCAAGGTCAAGGCACCGCCGATGTTCAAGGTGCTGCTCTTGAACGACGACTACACGCCCATGGATTTTGTCGTCATCGTGCTGCAGAAATTCTTCGCGCTGAGCCGCGAAAAGGCGACGCAGATCATGTTGAAGGTGCATCGCGACGGCATCGGGGTGTGCGGGGTCTACCCGCGCGATGTCGCCGCGACCAAGGTGGAACAGGTAAAATCGTACGCCAAGCAGCACCAGCATCCGTTACAGTGTGTGATGGAAGAGACATGACATGATCGCGCAGGAACTGGAAGTCAGCCTTCACATGGCCTTCATGGAGGCCCGGCAGAAGCGCCACGAGTTCATCACCGTGGAGCACCTGCTGCTCGCGCTGCTCGACAATCCGTCGGCATCCGAGGTCCTGCGCGCGTGCGCCGCTGACATCGAGGACCTGCGCAAGCAGCTCGCCGAGTTCGTGACCGAGCACACCCCGATCCTGGCGGGCGAAGAGGCCGACACCCAGCCGACCCTGGGATTTCAGCGCGTGATCCAGCGCGCCATCCTGCACGTTCAGTCCTCGGGCAAGAAGGAAGTGACCGGCGCCAATGTGCTGGTCGCCATCTTCGGCGAAAAGGATTCCCACGCGGTCTACTTCCTGCACCAAAAGGGCGTGACGAGGCTCGACGTCGTCAATTTCATCTCGCACGGCATCACCAAGGTGCCGCAGGCGAGCCCGCAGAAGGGCGAGCACGAGGCCGAGGCGGAGCAGGAGGGCACGCCCGGCGGCGCGCTCGAGAATTTCACGCTCAATCTGAACTCCATGGCGCTTGCCGGCAAGATCGATCCGTTGATCGGACGCGAGCGCGAGCTCGAGCGCGTGATCCAGACATTGTGCCGGCGGCGCAAGAACAACCCGCTGCTGGTCGGCGAGGCCGGGGTCGGCAAGACCGCGATCGCCGAGGGCCTTGCGCGCCGCATCGTCGAAGCCAACGTGCCGGAGGTGCTCAAGCGCTGCCACGTCTACGCGCTCGACATGGGCGCGCTTCTTGCGGGCACGAAGTACCGGGGCGACTTCGAGCAGCGGCTGAAGGCCGTGCTGAAGCAGCTCGTCGACAATCCGAACGCGATCCTTTTCATCGACGAGATCCACACGCTGATCGGAGCTGGCGCGGCATCGGGCGGCACGCTCGATGCATCGAATCTTCTGAAGCCCGCGCTGCAGACCGGCCAGCTGAAATGCATCGGCGCCACGACCTACCAGGAATTCCGCGGCGTCTTCGAGAAGGACCACGCGCTGTCGCGCCGCTTCCAGAAAATCGATGTCCTCGAACCGTCCGTGCCCGAGACGATCCTGATCCTCAAGGGCCTCAAGTCGCGCTTCGAGCAGCACCACGGCGTGAAGTACATGCCCGCGGCGCTGACGGCGGCGGTGGAGCTCTCGGCGCGCTTCATCAATGACCGCCACCTTCCGGACAAGGCGATCGATGTCATCGACGAGGCCGGTGCGGCGCAGAAGATCCTTCCGCGCGCGAAGCAGAAGCGCATCATCGGCAAGCACGAGATCGAGGAAATCATCGCCAAGATCACGCGCGTGCCGGTGCAGGCGGTGTCGGCGGACGATCGCAATGCCCTCAAGAACCTCGACCGCGATCTCAAGGCCGTGGTCTTCGGCCAGGACAAGGCGATCGATGCGCTGTCGGCCGCAATCAAGATGGCGCGCAGCGGTCTCGGCAACCCCCAGAAGCCGATCGGCTGCTTTCTCTTCTCGGGGCCGACCGGCGTCGGGAAGACGGAGGTCGCGCGCCAGCTTGCCTACATCATGGGCGTCGAGCTGATCCGCTTCGACATGTCGGAGTACATGGAGCGGCACGCCGTGTCGCGTCTCATCGGCGCGCCGCCGGGCTACATCGGTTTCGACCAGGGCGGGCTCTTGACCGAGGCGGTGACGAAGCACCCGTACTCGGTGCTGCTCATGGACGAGATCGAGAAAGCGCACCCGGACATCTACAACATCCTGCTGCAGGTGATGGATCATGGGACGCTCACCGACAACAACGGGCGCAAGGCCGATTTTCGGAACGTGGCCATCGTCATGACCACCAACGCCGGCGCGCAGGAGCTCTCGAAGTCGTCGATGGGGTTCACCCCGAGCACCCAGGCCGGAGACGAGATGGCCGAAATCCGGCGCCTCTTCACGCCGGAATTCCGCAACCGGCTCGATGCCATCATCTCGTTCAACGCGCTCGACGCAGACATCATCCTGCGCGTGGTGGACAAGTTCCTCCTTCAGCTCGAGCAGCAGCTCGAGGAGAAGAAGGTGGAGCCGGCGTTCACCGATGCGCTGCGCCAGTATCTGGCCAAAAAAGGCTTCGATCCCCAGATGGGGGCGCGTCCGATGGCGAGACTCATCCAGGACATCATCCGCTCGGCCCTGGCCGACGAGCTGCTGTTCGGCCGGCTGGCGCATGGCGGCAAGGTGACCGTCGATATCGGCGACAACGAAAAGGTCCGGCTCACCTTCGCGGAGGAGCCCGCCGGCGTGACCTGATCCCGCGCGGCCCTCGCGCGAAGCAACCTGAACGCCCCGGTGGCTGCAAGGACCGGGGCGTTTTCCTTTCCGTTTTTGATCTGGATCATTTCCGGGGGGACATCGAAGCCTCTCGCGCACTTGACGCTCATCGCGCGGAATCGGACACTTCGAGGGTCTCGTCGCACGGTGGAGCCGATCAAGACGGCGCCAGCACTCGGGGCGAGAACCGACAAAGGAAGGGGGATACCATGAGACCAGTCGCAATCGGTGCGGGGTGCGCGGTCCTGCTGCTGTGGGGCGGGCTTGTCGCGCACGCGCAGGACAGCACTTACGCCCGCAACCTCGCCGCAACCTGTTTCACCTGCCACGGCACGGACGGAAGAAGTGTCAACGGCATACCGCCCAGCCTTGCCGGCCAGAACAAGGCGTACCTGCTGCAGCAGATGAAGGCGCTCAGGGCAGGACAGCGTCCCGCCACCATAATGCACCAGCAGGCGAAGGGATACACGGATGAGGAGCTCGAGCTCATCGCCGGCTACTTCGCGAGTGTCAAACCCGGCCCGGCCGCGGCTGCTCCAGCCGCGCGCGGCGGCTATTGAGGAGGACGCCGTGTCGCTTACCAGAAGGGAGTTCGTGAAGTGGATGGCCGCCTCGACGGGGGTCGCGGCGGTCGCAGGATGCGCCGACATGGGCGTGGGCGGCGCGGGACGCGTGGTCGTGATCGGAGGCGGGTTCGGGGGCGCGACGTGCGCCCGCTACGTCAAGGTCTGGGCGCCCGACATCGATGTCACTCTGGTCGAGCGCAATTCCACGTTCGTGTCGTGCCCGATCAGCAATCTCGTGCTGGGTGGCAACACCACGATGGACAGCATCACGATGAGCTACGAGGGCCTGAAAAGGCGCGGCGTCCGCGTGGTGAGGGACGAGGTGGTGGCAATCGAGACCACTGCCCGCCAGGTGCGACTTGCCAGCGGCGGGACGCTCCCCTACGACCGGCTGGTCGTGTCGCCCGGGATCGATTTCATGCTCGACAAGGTTCCCGGATTGAGGAGCGCGGAGGCGCAAATGCGGGTCCCGCACGCGTGGAAGGCGGGCGAGCAGACGGTTATCCTGCGCAAGCAGCTGGAGGCGATGCGCGATGGCGGCGTCTATGTATTCCACGTTCCGCTTTCGCCCTACCGCTGCCCGCCGGGACCGTACGAGCGCGTGTGCCAGGTCGCGGACTATTTCAAGCGCGCGAAGCCGCGCTCGAAGATCATCGTGCTCGATTCGAACCCCGACATCGTCTCGAAGAAGGGGCTGTTCCTGCAGTCATGGAACGGGGTCTACAAGGGCATGATCGATTATCGCCCCAACAGCGAGTTGGAGGACATCGACGTGCGCGGCATGACCGTGAAGCTCACGTTCGACAGCGTGAAGGGCGACGTGCTGAACGTGGTGCCGCCGCAGCGCGCCGGCGACATCGCGGTCAAGGCGGGGCTCGTCACGGCGAACCAGCGCTGGTGCGGTGTTGACTGGCGCTCGCTCGAGTCGACTGCCGTCAAGGGCGTGCACGTGCTCGGCGACGCTACCGTGTCGGCGCCGGGGATGCCGAAATCGGGAAGCATGGCGAACCAGCACGGCAAGATCGCGGCGGCCGCGATCGTCGCGCTGCTGGCGGGCCGCCCGGTCAACCGGCACCCGGTGATCATGAACGCCTGCTACAGCTTCGTCGACGGACAGTCTGCGATGCACGTCACCTCCGTGCACAAGTTTGACGCCGCGAAGAACACCATGGTGGCGGTGAAAGGCGCGGGAGGCGTCTCCAAGAAGGCGAGCGTGGAGGAGGGCAACTACGCCTGGGGCTGGGCGCGCAATATCTGGGGCGACGCGCTTGGCTAGACCGCAGTCCCGGCCGAGAAAGAGAAAGGGGCGCGTCAGCGCCCCTTTCTCTTTCGTTGGGCGGGTGGAATCATCCAGAAAGTGACGGCGACAAGCAGAGCAAATCCCACGTACGCAGTGGTAAAGACCCACGGGGGGAAGTTGTAGAAGAGAACGCGGTGAACCCACGCCGCGATGAAGCCCTTATCCGATTCGACGCCGCGCAGTTGCGCTTCCCAGATCGTCAGAGGGCACCAGATGCCTGCGATCGCTTCCGCAGCGACAAAAAGAATCGCGGAGAGGTGCGCCACGCGGAACCAGAAATTGCGCACCCATCGCCATCCCAGCGCAGCTCCGAGCCAGGTGACGCCGAGCCCGCCCACGACGAAGAGCACAAACGCGAAGTGCACGATGAGCACTACGTCGGCGAGTAAGACATTCATGCGCTGCTCATCGTGCACTGATCGTCGGGAGCAGCCCCGACGAGAGAAGACGCTGGTAGTCCTCAGGGCGGTCGACGTCCCACAGGGTTTCCAGCTCATGCCAGCGCCACTCGAGCGCACGGAGACGGGCCCGGGTCTCCCGCAGCACGGATTCGGTGCCCCAGGCGATATCCTCGAAGAGCCGTGCGTCGAATCGGGAGAGGCCGATCAGGACGTAGCCGCCGTCCTCCGCTGGCGCCAGTACCGCATCCGCACCGCCAAGCAGCGCCTGGCAGGCCTCGCGCAGGTGGCGGGAGGTCAGAGCCGGACAATCACTTCCGATCAGCAGCACGCACGAGTGGGCCGCCAGCGCGCCGCTCGCGGCGGCAGCCATGCGCGCGCCGAGATCGCCGTCCGCCTGTGCCCGCAGCTCCGCGCGATAGCGACAGCCGCAAAATCGGAAAAAGTCGTCGTCGCAATCCGGCGCGCAGTGCAGCTCGACTGCGCCGAGGGCGGCCTTGCGCGCGGTCGCGAGCGAGTGCTTGACCATGCGCGCGTGCAGCGCCGCCGAACCTTCGGGCCCGAGAAGCGGTATGAGGCGGGTCTTGACGGCGCCCGGGTGCGCCGCGCGCGCGAATACGATGATGCAGGCTGTCGCGGGCTCAGCGGCCGCCATACCGCATTGCGAGGCGGCGCGGGTCCGCGCCCAGCCAGTATGCGAGGCGCAGTCGCCACATGAGCAGTATGGTGCGCACCACGCCCCGTTTTTCCCAGCGCCTGCCCGATGTGACGATGCGGTGCCGGAGACAGAGCGGCGGACCAAAGCGCTTGAGCTGCTTCGAGAGCTCGACGTCCTCCATGAGCGGTATGTCGGGGAATTTCCCGGCCGCGGTGAAGAGCGTGCGCGTGACGAAGATGCCCTGGTCGCCGGTGGCAATGCCCGTCAGGCGCGAGCGCCAGTTCATCAGGCGCTCGACCGCGCGCAGAAGCGGATGCTCGCCGTCGATCGATACATCGAACCGTCCCCAGCTCCGGCCCGCGCGCTTCAAGCCGTCGATGACGAGTCCGTCGACCGCTTCCGGCGGGCGGGAATCGGCATGCAGGAAGAGCACGATCTCGCCCCGGGCCCGCGCGGCGCCCGCATTCATTTGTGAGGCGCGGCCGCGCGGCGCGGAGATCACGGCATCCGCCATCGGAGCTGCGCGATCCGTGGTTGCGTCATCACTTCCGCCGTCGACCACGATCACTTCCGCGCCGCGCCTGCGCGCGGGGGCGAGCGCGGCAAGCGTGTCCGGCAGGCACTCGGCTTCGTTGAGGCAGGGGATGATGATCGACAACATTGCACGCTTCACAGTTCAGGGTTCCGTGCTCAAGGCTCGAAACGAGACACTCCGTCTTCCTTCGTGTGTCGCCCAATTATCCGTGAAACGTGAAACGCGGGACGTAACACATGAAACGCGTCAGGGGTTTACATCATTGAGGCCCCAATCATAGTCCAGGAAGGACAATGGCGCCCTCTGCGCTCTTATGAGGCTTCGATGCTCGGGGGCATCGGCGAGGAGCATGAAGAACTCGTCCTTGAATGGATTGCCGAAGAGCTTGCTGAAGTCCCAGATCGACCGGATGCCGGGATAGCGCGTGAGAATTTTCTCGACCGTAAACGCGTTGTACGCGTTGATCAGAAACGCCATGCGCTGCGGCTTGCTCCAGCTGTCAAATTGTTGCGCGCTCACGCCGGACAGCGACGCGAGGTACGATTTCAACGCAACCCGATCCTTGGCGAAACCGTCATAGTGCACTTGCGAGGCTTTGCCTCCATCGATCAGCACCGCATGTTTCTTGAGCAGGGCGTCCCACGCCTTGTGCGCATGATCGAAGCCCTGCGCCGCCGCGCTACACGCGGCCATGAACAGACAGAGCGCTACAAGCCGCCCCTTCATCCTTCCGCCTTCGGGTCAGCCGCGCATCCACGCGTGGTAGCGCTCGAGCCAGTTGAGAACGTTTTGCGGGGCGTGGGCCTTCTTCCATGCGCCGGCGGCATACTTGTTGGCTTCCACCAGCGTCGGGTAGATGTGGATCGTGCGGAGGATCTTGTTGAGGCCGATGCCATGGCGCATTGCGGCGATGTATTCGATGATGAGGTCGCCGGCGTGCTCTCCCGCGATCGTCACGCCCAGGATCCGGTCCTTTCCCGGGACGGTCAGGACCTTGACGACCCCGTGTGCTTCCTCGTCGGCGATCGCGCGGTCAAGGTCGTCGATGCCGTAGGTCGTAACCTCGTAGGCAATATTCTTCTCCTTCGCTTCGGCCTCGTTCAAGCCCACGCGCGCGACCTCGGGCTCAGTGAACGTTGCCCACGGGATCACGGAATAGTCGGCGCGGAACGTGCGGAAGCGGCCGAAGAGCGCGTTGACGGATGCGAACCAGGCCTGGTGGGCAGCGGTATGCGTGAACTGGTATGGTCCCGCGACATCGCCGCACGCGTAGATGTTGGGATAGATGGTTTGCAGGAACTCGTTGGTTTCTACTGTCCGCGCTCGGGTCGTGGCGATACCAAGCTCCTCGAGCCCGTAGCCGGCGGTATTGGCGACACGCCCGACGGCGCAGAGCAGCTGGTCGAAGGGAATGCGGACGTCGCGCCCCCCATGCTCGGCGATGAGGATCTTCTCGCCGTTCTCGACCGCGAATCGCTTCGCCTTGTGGTTGACGAGCACGTTGATGCCATCCTTGCGGAACTGCGCCGCGACCATCTCCGAGATCTCCGGATCCTCCCGGATAAGGATGCGCGGGAGCATCTCGACCTGCGTGACGGTAGAGCCGAGGCGCGCAAATGCCTGCGTCAGCTCGGAGCCGATCGGTCCGCCGCCCAGCACGACCAGGCGCGTCGGAAGCACGCGCAGGTTCCAGACCGTGTCGGAAGTGAGATAGCCCACGTCCTCGATGCCGGATATTGGGGGCACGAATGGACTGGCCCCCGCCGCGATGACGATGGCGCGCGTCGTGAGGGTGCGCACTCCCGCCGGCGTCTTGACTTCGACCGCCCAGGGCGAGGTGATCTTCGCCTCGCCCTCGATGCATTCCACCCCCAGGCCCGTATAGCGCTCTGCCGAGTCGTGCGGCTCGACGGTCCTGATGACGCGCTGCACCCGCTCCATGACATCGGCGAAGTCAAAGTCCGCGCTCGCTGACTTCAACCCGAACTCCGGCGCGCGCCGGATCTGCGCGAGGAGACGCGAGGACTTGATGAGCGCCTTGGACGGCACACACCCGGTATTCAGGCAATCGCCGCCCATCCTGTGCTTCTCCACCAGCGTGACCTTGGCCTTCACCGCGGCTGCGATATAGGCCGAGACCAGGCCGGCCGAGCCCGCGCCGATCACAACCAGGTTGCGCTCGAAGTGCGGCGGCCGCTGCCATCTCGCGTACAACTTGCGCGCCTTGATGGTGTTGACGACCCACTTCGCGATGAGAGGGAAGATACCGAGCAGCGCGAAGGAGATGATAAGGGCCGGCGAGAGTATGCCCGAGAGCGACTCGATGCGGGCGAGCTGGGTGCCGGCGTTCACGTAGACGATGGTGCCGGCGAGCATTCCGGTCTGGCTCACCCAGTAGAAAGTCCATGTCCGTATCGGCGTCAGGCCCATCACGAGATTGATGACGAAGAACGGGAAAGCCGGCACGAGCCGCAGCGCGAAGAGGTAGAACGGGCCGTCGCGCGCGACCCCGTCGTTGATCGTCTTGAGGTTCGCACCGAAGCGCCTCTGGATCGACTCGCGAAAAAGAAACCGCGACGCGAGGAAGGCAAGCGTTGCGCCGATGCTGGAAGCGAAGGAGACGATCACGGTGCCCCACAGGATCCCGAAGATCGCGCCGGCAACGAGCGTCATCAGAGCGGCCCCCGGCAGCGACAGCCCGGTCACGGCGACATAGACGAGGAAGAAGACCACCGCGGTCCGCAAGGGGTTCGCGCTGAAGTAGGCATCGATCGCCGCCTGCTGCGACTTGAAGAAATCGAGCGTGAGGAAACGCCCGAGATCAAGAAAGAAAAACGCCGTGATCGCAATAAGGATCACGGCGATCAGCGCAAGCCTGCCTCGTGTCATGTCGGATCTTCCTGTGGTAACGGATGCGCGCCGCGTAAGCGTTTCGGGACAGCGTGGCGGCGGATCGCCCGCGCGGCCTCATAGTTCGGACCGCGCGCGATGCGCCCGTGATAGGACGCATGCGCGGGCGAGCCAACGGGCCAGTTGGAGAGAAATTCGCGCTCGAAACGTGCTGCCTCGTAATGCACGGGAAGTGCCTCGACGTAGGTATTCCCGGCACGGACGGCGTACAGCGCCTCGACCGCGGACGCCGGCGTCACGCCGATGCGCGTGACCACGCCATGCCGGGTTGCGCGGAAGTTGGGCATTCCGGCTGCGCCATTGTTAGCGACGACGCGCCCGCCCGGCAGCTCGCAAAGAACGGGCAGGCAGGTGTGGCTGCAAGCAAATATGTCCGCGCGAGCTTGGTCGAACCACTGGCCTATTCGCTCGCGCTGTCGCGGTCCGTCGAGCGCTTCCTGGGCGAATCCCCAGCCGGCCAGCGACTCGGCATCGCCGTGCACGATGGCAACGCGCGCCCCGCCGACGCGGGCGACGAGGTTCATGGGAAGCTGCCCGAGGGCCGCCCGCAGTGCCGGAAACGCGCGCGAGGCATCGCGCAGGCGCTCGAGAATGGCGTTGGACCGCTCGACCTCGGCATCGCTCACCCGGTCGGGGTAAGCGCATCCGCAGCCGGCTGACGGATCGCCGGCCGCGAGCTCGGTTTCGACGTTGCCTCGCAGCGCGTTGTGCCCGAGCACCGTGCGGTTGACAGATTCGAACCCGTCTTGATCGACATTGAACCAGTTGAAGTCGCCGTTGAAGACCAGCGCCGCACGGCCCGGCTCGGCTGCGGCTAGCTCAAGCACGCTCTCGAGCGCAGGACGGTTCCCGTAGAGCCCGCCGACGATATAGAGCGCGTCGGCGACGAGCTCGGGATCGCGCGCGAGCGAAACGGGGGAATAGCGGTAGACGAGCGGGCAGCTCCTCCCGGGCCGCGAATTGTCAATCGTCAGGCGTGAATCGGGGCTCATGCGGGTCGCGCCCGCAGGCGCTGCCAGGCGACGGGGAGGAGGAATCCGGCCAAGCAGATCGCGAGGCCGTAGAGGTTGGTACCCAGCAAGAGCGCATACTTGCCGCTGCCGATCGCCCATGCTGGCGGAATGCCGCCCAGGGCAAGCAGGACGCCGAGCGCGACGCCGGGCCAGAACGCGAGATGGAAGCTCCACGGCGAATGCCGGACCAACGGGCTCAACAGGAACACGGGCGCAAGCCCCATCACCATGGTCCCGCTCAGCGTCGTCGCCTTGAGGATGTCGGTTCCCGCGATCATCGGGAGATTGCCGAGCACCGCGATCGCGACCATCGCCCACATTCCCACCGTGACCGCCCGCGCGCTTGGCGCGCGTCCCGCGAGAAGGGGCACTTCCTGACCCACCGACTTGGCGATGGACGAAAACGTCGAATCGAGCGTCGATCCCGCGGCCATCACCATGACGACCGTCATGAGGACGTAGGGCGCCGTCCCGAAGGCGAGCGCGACCGCGCCCGGCATGTTATCGCCGAGCGGCAAGCCCTCGATCCTGGCGTGCACGCCGACCAGGCTGAACGCGAAGATGCAGACGAATCCCAGAGTGCCCGCGATGATCATCGCGCGCAGCATCCGCTTCTCCTCCGTGATGAAGCCGCGGTCTGTGAGGACGGGGTCGTGAAACGGGTAGGAGAGGACCTGCAGGAGCGCGACGAAGACGAGATCGAGACCGGCGTCCAGCCGGAACTCGCCAACCGAGAGCAGCGTCGAGGCGCCATGCTTGGGCAGGATCACGAAGAGAACGATGGCCAGCACGCCCACGAAAAGGACGGCCTGGATGATGTCCGTGAAAATCGAGCTGCGCAGCCCGCCCTTAAGGCTGTAGACGAGGGTTGCGGCCGTGAAGAGGAGCGCAGCCCCGATGAACGTCCAGGTTCCGGCCTCGCCGTAGTAGGCGCCGACCACCGCCGTGTTGCTCCACACTTCGTTGTAGAGGCGGATCAGGATCGCCAGCGTGAAGCCGAGGGCGGCGAGCCGGCCGTACTTCGAGATGAGGAACGGCACGAGCCCGGTCGCGCCGTGCCGCGTGCGCAGCCAGTAGATGACGATTCCCGCGATCGGGATGGACAGCCAATAGGTCGCGTAGGCGAGTCCGCCCACCACGCCGAAGGAGGCGCCCAGGTTGGCTGCATTCGTGACCGACTTCGCGAAGATCCAGCTGATGAAGATACTGCAGGTGAGCGCCCAGGCGCTGGCGGGGCGGCCCGCGCTGTCCGCGCCCGCGAAGAAGGCCGAAACCGTCCGCGCGCGCGGCGAGATCACGTACATGACCGTGCCGTAAAGGATCAGGAATCCCCAGAAATACGCCCCCATTGCGGGATCGAACGTCATCAACGGTCCTCAAGAAGTGACCTGTGACCGGTCACCGATTCAGGCAAGCGCGCCGCCGCAACTCGAGCCCTGGCCGGCGGTGCAGCCGTAGCAGTGATCCTTGACGACGATCGGATTGCCCTCGAGACCGCTGCTCGTGAGCTGACGCAGATGCACGCGCGGCCTGCCCTCGAGCTCGAGCGGCAATCCGAGCATCTGGTTGAAGTCGCAGTCATAGACGTACCCGCGCCAGTCCACGCTCACGAGATCGCGGCACATGACCGACTCGAGGTTTTCCGGGCGGTAGGCGCCCTTCAGGACATCCATGTACTGCTCGAACTGGCCCTTGGATATGAGCATGCTCCCGAAGCGCTGGATCGGCATGTTGGTCAGGACGTAGAGGCGATTGAAGCGCACGCCGAAGCGCTCCCCGAGATTGCGGTGGTAGTCGTGCTCGAGGCCGGTCTGCCCGGGGGGCAGGGAGGCGCCCTGCGGGTTGTAGACGAGATTCAACACGAGGCCGGTGTCCGGCTGCCCGTAGCCGAGCTCGTTCAATGCCCGCAGCCCCCGGATGCTCGATTCAAACACGCCCTTGCCGCGCTGGGCGTTCACGTTATCCTCCAGATAGCACGGCAGCGAGGCGATGACCTCGACCCCGTTTCCTGCGAGAAACTGTGCGAGATCCTCCTGTCCCGGCTGCTCAAGGATCGTGAGGTTGCAACGGTCCATCACGTGCACACCGAGGTTGCGGGCAGCCAGCACGAGTCCCCGAAAATGGGGATTCAGCTCGGGCGCGCCGCCCGTGACATCGAGGTTTTTCACACGCGAGGCCCTGAGAAACGCGATGACCTCCGAGATCGTCTCGCGCCCCATCATCTCGGTTCGGGTCGGACCCGCGTTCACGTGGCAGTGCACGCAGGTCTGATTGCACTTGTAGCCGAGATTGACCTGCAGGGTTTCGAGGCGCCTGCGGCGGATTGCGGGAAAGTCGGTCGTCTCGAGCCGGGGCAGGGTTGCATGCATGGCTTCGCCTTAAGCCTCTGAGAAAGCTGTGTGTTTTGCGCGGACGCAAACGCTATGACCGTCCCGCAATGGGGGTCAATCCATAATTAGTCGCCATAATCCTCCACAGCTTACGTATAACACAACTCGCCGGATGCAACGTAGCTCCGACTCGTGCACAAAGAGCGGTTCCATCGGCTGCCCGCACCAGGCAACGACGTCTCACGGTGGGGCGGGCATGGACTGCCCATACGGCGGCATATCGCGCCCGGGACACGATAGATTGATTGCATTTTGGACTGATCATTCTATTGACGCCGCTTTCGGCGGGAAGCGCGCGCTGCTGCACCAGTCGCTGCAGCGCTATGAGGAGCAGGGCATTCTGCGTATGACCGCCGCGCTCAACCGGCCCGTGCCGATCCGCGAGGCCATTGCCGGATTCGTCGACGACCTGATCGAGCGGATTGTCTCCGGCTCGGGCAGGACCGGATGCTTGATCGGGAACTGCGCCGCGGAGCTCGCCCGGCAGGACCGGGCAACCGCGGCCCGCGTGCGCCGCAGCCTCGAGCGCATCGAGGCCGCGTTTGGTGGCGGCCTCGCCCGCGCGCAAGCGCGCGGCGAAATTGCGGAATCGGCGGATACCGGGGCGATGGCCCGGTTTCTCGTCGCCAGCATCCAGGGCCTGCGCCTCGTCGGCAAGGCGCACCCGGACCGCGCCGCGCTTGAGGACATCAAGCGCGTAATGCTACGCTGCCTCGGTTGATATTTTTTTGCATGACTTGGACTGAGTGATCCATGAACGCTTGGACATAGGGAGGACCGCATGAACCAACGCTCAACCCCCAAACCGCGGCTTGCGCCGCTTCCGCTCGCGCCGGAGTTGAAGGACCTCGAGCAGGGCTTTGGCCGCAGCCTCGGGTTCGTGCCCAACAGCGCGCTCATCATGCAGCGCAGACCGAAGCTCCTTCGCGCCTTCACAGCGCTCTCTGCGGCGGTGTGGGATCCGGAGGGCGAGGTTCCCCTCGGCTTCAAGCGGCTCATCGCGCACGTCGCGAGCCGCGCGCATGGCTGTCATTACTGAATGGCGCACACCGCCGGGGCGGCGCTCCGGCTGGGCGTGAGCGACGAGAAGCTCGAGGCGGTATGGGAGTTCCGCACGAGCCCGCTTTTCACGGAAGCCGAACGCGCCGCGCTCGAACTCGCGATTGCCGGCGCGGCTCAGCCGAACGACGTCACGGATGAGCTCTTCGAGAAGGCGAAGCGGCACTGGAACGAGAACCAGGTCGTGGAGATCGTCGGAGTCATCGCGCTCTTCGGGTTTCTCAACCGCTTCAACGACACCATGGCGACCCCGCTCGAAGCCGAGCCCATCGAGGTGGGCGAGAAGCACCTCGCGAAAAGCGGCTGGAGCGCCGGCCGGCACCGCCGTTGAAGGGAGAACAACGTGCTGCCGGCGCAGCGCCGCGCGTCACATGAGGGTCTTCTCGATCCGCCTTAGATGGTCGATGGAGTCGGCCACCAGGATGTAGCCGCCAGTGCCGACCGGGACCGTCAGCGCAGTCAACTCGCGGTCGGCGACAATGATCCGCGGCCCCAGCGGGTGATCGGGAACCAGGATCAGCGTTACCTTGCCAAGCGCGGTCTCGAGGACCACATGCTCGCCGGTACCGCTCGGCACCGGGCATTTCCCGAGATAGCGGACGTTCACGCCTCGTGACGGGAGCTTGAGCCCGAGGCGCGCGAGCGCCGCGCGCATTATCGCCGGATCGCCGCTGCGACCCTCGGCGAGCAGCTTCGACTCGTGATCGACGACATAGGATATGGCGGCCACTGCGGGATGGCTTTCGCCCACGCTCGCCGCCGCGATCACCTGCTCCCGTTCCGGCCCGAGGCCGGGATAGAAGTAGGCGCTGATCGCGACCGCCAGGACAAGCGAGGCCGCCAGCGCCCAGACGCGTGCCGCCGAGGGCCGGATCCTGCGCAGCAGCAGAATCCGCTCGGCCAACGCGTCCGGCACGGCCACGTTCATCGCCTGATAGAGGCGGGACTCGAAGTTTTCCATCCCGCGCGCGAGATTTGCGCACTCGGAACAGCCGGCGAGATGCGCTTCCTGTTCCGGCGTGCGCGTGCGCGGGTCCGCCAGGATGAGTCGTCTGAATTCTATGCAGTCCATCGCTCAGTCACCTTGCGTCGAACGTCATTTCCCACGATCTTTCGCAATGCGAGTCGGGCCCGGGTAAGGCGCGTCATGACCGCCCCTTCGCTGATCTTCAGCATATCCCCGATCTCCGCGCTGCTGAAGCCGCCCAGCACCTGCAGCAGCAGCGGCTCGCGATACGTCGGCGGCAGCGCTTCGAGCGCCTGCCGCATCTCGAACTGGTCGAATACCGACCCGCTGCCCGTATCCACGATCTCGTCGAGCTCCTGCGAATCGTCGATTTCAGGGCGTTTCCGTTCGTACAGGCGCGCATGCTCATTGCGAAGTATCGTATAGAGCCAGCTCTTCGTCGCCGCGCCGTCGCGGAGGTTCTGCCAGCCGCGCCAGGCGCGGGCGAACGCCTCCTGCACCAGGTCTTCAGCGGTGAACCGGTCCCGGCAGAGCCAGTAGGCGTAGCGATAGAGCTCCGTCGAGTACGCTCTGACGAGGCGCTCAAAGCTCGATTGCCTGGATTCGAACAGCGCCATGGCGTCAAGTCAGTCCGGTTTGTCTACTGCCGGAACAGCGATCCCGGGGTCCCTGTCGCCAAGGTCCCGCCGGCGGCCGCGTGATTCATCCCCGCTCCCCGATATAGACCGGAAGGCAGCCGAAAAGCTTACGGGCGCGGCGCCGGCCGGGTCTCGATGTCGGGAAGGATCGGGTAGCCAACGGACTGGAAGAGCTGCGCGATCATGGTCGAGCAGATCGCGCGCGTCGGCTGGCCGCTGCCGAGCGCGATCATGCGCCTTCGCCAGCGCTGGGGCACCGGCGGCGTCGGCAGCAGGTAGCGTGCGAGGTCGATGATGTTTCGCAGGTCATAGGTGTGGCCGAGGCGCGCGACGGCGGTGCCGATCATGCGTTCCGGGTCCGCGCGCTTGAGGCCAACCGGGCGGCAGATACGGGTGTGACAGTTCTCGTAGAGGCTGAGGGGCACAGCGCGCACGCCCTCGATGACGTCGGCCTCGATCAAGGCCGGCGGATCGGGATCATCGGGAGCGCGCGCCAGGCGATCGCCAATATAGAACGCGGCATGGGACCAGGTGGATTGCGTCAGGTACTTGATGGCGACGGCGATCTGCGTGTTGCCTTCCACCAGCAGCACATCGCCCGAACGCAACGCGTTCCGTAGCTGCCCCGGCGGGACCGTGGCAAGCGGCTCATAGCTCCGGCTCGGCCGGCTGAGGTAAGCCGCAAGCGCGTGTCCCAGCCTTGAGAAGATCCCCATCATCGCCGCGTAACCCGCGCATTACCTGGCACTGGACCCGGATGACCGCGCTGGATCAAAGATTTCAGACTCGGGTCTGAAGGCCAGCCACGCGAACGCAAAATGCACCCCGCTGTCCGCGGGCTCGAGGCGCCGGCCTTTCAGCGCTCCGGCGACCGCCCGGCCGAAGAGGTCCCACTCGGAGCTGGTCTCGCGATCGATGATGCGCCGATCGCGCAGCTCGAAGGTCAGGACGCGCTCATCGAGTTTTCTGCTGTACGCGGCCGCTGCCGGGATCCGGCGCGAATCCCGGATGATCTCGGCATCGAGCGCGGAGAGCATGCCCTCGGCCGTGAAGACCGCAACCGGCAGGCTGCCGACCTCGTCGTTGACGACGCGCGCCTGTGCGAGCGTCGCGAACGGGTAGATCCGGACCACGCCGTCCCGTTGAACGCCAAGCACGCGCTCCATCGCGGGCAGGCGCGGATCGACCGGATCGGAGAACAGGAACGGCGTGTCGCCGATGCGGTCGTAGCCGCGATAGGGATTGCGCCCGTAAGGCCGCGTGAAGCCGGTCTCGCGCGACAGCACCCGGCCTTCGGGGTGTGCCTCGCGGAAATCGCCGAACGAGGCGATCGTGGAAGGCAGCTGCTTCAGCACGGCGTCCCTGTACGCGCCCACGATCCCCTTGCCGGTGAACTGCTGCCACCAGCTCTCCGTCTGGCGGTCGTACATGACGAGATCGCTCTTGCGCAGCTTGCCCGTCGTGCCGAAGTCGAGCACCGTGCCCGCAACGCGCCGGTCGAAGACGATCGAGGCGTTGCACAGCGGGCAGAACGTCACGGCAACGGGCGAGCCGCCAACGGTGTCGTTCACAATTTCGTGGAACATGAGGATCTGCAGGGGATAGGCGCGCACATCGCCCGCCCGCTCGAAGACGATCACCGGCTCGCGGGCATCGAGCCAGCGCGCCGCCGCCTCGCTCCCGATGAAGCGCGGGCGGTCAACCGGCGGGATGCCGTCTTTCGGGGGGCCGCCGGAGCGGATCTCCTGCAACGGCACCGAATGCTTTCCGAAGTTCGTCCTCGGCCACTCGGTTTTCCAGTCCACCTCGGCGGTAACCGGCGGCGAGAGCCAGTACGCCCCCGCAAGAAGCAGCACGCCGTAGACCGCGATGCGCATGAGCAGCGTAGGGTTCCAGCGATTCAATTGCGGTTTCACGAGGGCCGGATTCATATCGGCTGTCCCTGACGGATGCTTCTGGATTGTTATACGGAAACGGGCATCAATTGGACTCAGGAACGGTCACAGGGCAATCATCTCTCCGAGTAGGTTACCGGAACCCCTCCGGCGCGCGCCCGTCATCGAGGCCGAAGCGCGGGCGCAGGCGAATTCCCACCCAGCAACCGGGCAGCGCGGCGATGATCCACAACCAGCCGTGCAGGCTCGTTGAGGCGACCCCCGAGTAGAACGCCCCGATGTTGCAGCCGTACGCGATACGTGCGCCGTAACCCATCGCAAGGCCTCCGAGCACCGCGGCTGCGGCTGAGTGCCCTGAAAGCGCAAGCCGCGGCGCGAAGCGGCCGGCGGCCCCGGCGCCCGCGAGGGCCCCGAGGACGATTCCGATGTCCATCACCGAGGTCACGTCGGCGAGGATCCCGTTCGAGAGAGCGGCGCTCTGGAAGCTGTTGCGCCAGAACTCGGCGCCGGCAGGGTCCCACCCTAGAAGCCACGCCGTCTTGGCGCCCCACAATGTGAATGCCCACGTAATCGACCACGGATGCCCGGCAAGCGCGAGGGTGAGCACGCTCAAAAGCGCGAGCAGTGCGGCTCCGACCCAGAGCGTCTGCTGTCGAACCGATCTATCGGGCGAAGCATGTTCCCTGGCCGATCTTCGCCGGCCCATCCGGCCGAGCAGCACCCAGAGGACAAGCAGCAACGCGAGCTGAAGCGCGACTGCCGCGGGCCAGCCGAGCGCCGCGCCGAGCGAGACTTCGCCCGCGCCGGGAAGACTGCCCCACCACGGCATGTGAAAGCTCGCGATGAATGATCCCGCGCAGAAGGCGCCGAGGACAACCGCCATCCGCGTGCTGCCTCCGCCCAGAGTGTAGAGCGTGCCGGATCCGCAGCCGCCGGCGAGCTGCATTCCGATCCCGAACAGGAAAGCGCCCGCCGCGACCGGTATTCCGGCCGGCGCGACCGCTGCCACCACTTCGCGTCCGAGGACCGAGCCCGCGGCGAGCATGGGCGCGAAAAGTATCGTCGTTACCGCAATGAGCAGCACCTGCGCCCGCACACCGCCCGTCTCGCGGTCCACGAGCAGCTCGCGGTAGGCCGCAGTGAACCCGAATCCGGTGAGATACAGCGTGAGCCCGAAGAGCACGCCGAGCGCGAAGAGGCCCGGCATTCTCCAGCCCGCAGGAAGACCGAGCAGCACTGCGCCCGCGAGCGCGCCGGCGGCCGCGACGACGGCGATCTGTGCGCGGCGGGATGCCTGGCGTGGCGAGCCTTCAGCGGCCCGCAGCATCGTGCACGATCTTCCGGAAAACCGCGTCGAGCTCCGACGCCATCCGGTCGAGCTCGCCGCTGCCGTACGGAGCGAAGACCGCGCTCGGCAGCCTGTAGGTGATGCTCGCCGTGCCATCCGGATTCTCGGTCACGTACAGGCGCAGGGGCGCCTCGATTCCTGCCGGCACGCTCGCCTCGAGCATTCGCACGGCGTAGTCGTTGCGGAACACCATCAGCACGGCATTGCCGGGAATCTTCACCCCGCGGGCGGCCGCCCCGCGGCTCGCGCTCGCCTGTGCCACCAGCCCCATCTTGTGGTCGGCTATCGCGCGCTCGAGCCGGACCACGAGCTCGTCGAAACCGTGCCTGGTGTTCACCTGGTTCGTGCCGGGGTACGGGCCGTCTGCGCCCGTCACCGGCGAGGCTGCCCACATCAGCATGACGGCAAGCAACCACGCTGCCGGCCGGAGCCGGCCCTTGTGCCACGCGGGCGATTTCATGGAATTTGCCGACCCGAACCTACGCCCCGCCCGAATGTGCTTCTACTTTCGCAATCCATGCGTCCACGTCAATCGGCAGATAGCCGGTCACCTCGAGATCGCGGTCTTCCAGGGGATTGCTGTCCAGTTGCTTGCGGCCGTGGGCCGCGACGACCGCATCCCGGTGCCGGAGCAGCGCTTCGATGTGAGGGCGAAACAGGATCATCATGGCGCTGATCCAGTGATTGACCGGCCACGACGGGAAGGCATGATCGATCTTGAAGCGCGGAAGGATGCGCAGGATCTCCGGCGCGCGACGCCACTGCCCCCCCGTCACCCAGCGATTCGTTGCAAAGAGACCGATGGGCCAGCCCCCGGCGTTCATCGAAATGCCGATCAGGTGCACCGCGTCGTCTTCCGCAGAGCAGCCGGGACCCCGTCCGGAGCGGGAAAGGAGAGTTTGGCCCGCGCCTGATCCCGGCTGCCTGAGGAAGGTGTGAAAATGGCCATGCTCCCCGGTCAGTCCGCGGTGCGCGTGGTAGTAGTACTGCGAGCCGGTCTCGCTGTCATAGACGTCGTCCGCGGGGTAATGATCGTGCTCGTAGAACGTGCCCTGCCCGCGGAGGATCTCGCCGACGATGTTGAGGCCACCTTTCCTCAACACACGCTCGCATTCCGTGATTGCGGCCGCCGCCATGATCATCGCGCGCAGGCGCGGGCGGGAAAGCGACACCAGCCGCGCCGGTTCAAGCGGCGGGACTGAGGACGGAAGCGGCGCGCGGCCCAGGACCTCCCCGGAGACGGGACACACACGCTCCGTGCTCTCAGCACATTCTGTTGCGTTCACGCTTCGTGCCTCAGATCCTGCCCGTGACACACGCTCGCTCAACGCCTGGCTGCGCAGGGGTTCCTCGCCGCGCAGGGATTCTTGGCGGCACACGGGTTCCCGCGAGCGCACGGGTTTTTCCCGGCACAGGGATTCCGCGCCGCGCACGGGTTCTTAGCGGCACACGGATTCGGCTTGAACCCCTTCTGAAGATGCACTGTATAGGCCGTCAGCGCCGCCAGCGCTTTTGAGTCCCAGGCAAGCGGCTTTGCCGCCATGGGCACCACCATGCAGAACTGGACCATCTCCTCTGCATTGACGCGCTTGAAGCCCGACATCTGATCCGGCATCGCCACGTAGTGGGGATACGGTTTCGCGAACGTGGCCTGGAACGCGCCGTTGTTGGTGTGGCAGCTGTTGCACGATAACCCGTTCGTGCTGAGTTTCGTATCCTTCCACAGCGTCTCGCCGGTCTTCACGAGATCGGCTGTCCTACCCTGGTAGGGTCGGGTGCCCTTGGGTCGGGTGACGAGTGTGGGATCGACCTTGCCGGCGGCGGCACAGGGGTTCTTTGCCGCGCACGGATTTCTCGCGGCGCAGGGATTGGTCGCTGAACTTGACGAGCGCGATCGCGCGCCGCATGGACTACAGGGGCT
>Ga0256864_1000096_pt1 | contig 36153 bp, 31 predicted proteins | sample RVTome_11_FD_187336 | JGI IMG/M metagenome (GOLD analysis project Ga0256864, IMG submission 187336) | Soil microbial communities from uranium-contaminated site in the Upper Colorado River Basin, Wyoming, United States - RVT147D111 HiSeq ... | reverse complement strand
GCCGACGTGGTCGAGCCCCTCGATCATGCCGCCCCCGCGGCCGGCCGCCCGCTCAGAGTACTCAGTCGCGCTCCCCCAGGATGCGGCGCGCGATCACCAGACGCTGGATCTCGCTGGTGCCCTCGCCGATCGTGCACAGCTTGCAGTCGCGATAGAACTTCTCGGCCCGGTAGTCCTTGATGAAGCCGTAGCCGCCGTGGATCTGGACCCCGCGCTCGGCGCAGAAGACCGCGGTCTCGCTGGCGTAGAGCTTGGCCTCGGCCGAGAGACGGGTGACCGGCTCGCCCCGGTCCATCGCGATCGCGGCGCGCAGGGTCAGTGCCTCGGCGGCGGCGATGCGGGTGGCCATCTCGGCGAAGGCGAAGCGCAGCGCCTGGAAGCCGGCGATCGGACGCCCGAACTGCTCGCGCTCCTTGGCGTAGCCGAGAGCGGCGTCGAACGCCCCCCGGGCGGTGCCCAGGCCCATGGCGGCGATCGAGATGCGGCCGCCGTCGAGGATCTCCATCGCCTGCTTGAAGCCGCTTCCGGGCTCGCCGAGCAAGTGGGCCTCGGGCACGAAGCAGTCCTCCATCACCACCTCGGCGGTGTCGGAAGCGCGGCAGCCGAGCTTGTTCTCCTTCTTGCCCGGGCGGAAGCCGTCCATGCCGCGCTCGAGCACGAACGCCGAGAGGTTGCGGTTGCGGCCGGCCTCGGGGTCGGTGACGGCGAACACCACGCAGAGGTCGCCGACGCTGCCGTGGGTGGTGAAGGTCTTGGCGCCGTTGAGCACCCAGCCGCCGTCGGCGCGCTCGGCGCGGGTGCGGGTGCCGGCGGCGTCGGAGCCGGCGCCCGGCTCGGTCAGGCTCCACGCGCCGATCTTCTCGCCGCGCGCCAGCGGCGGCACCCAGCGCGCCCGCTGCCCGTCGTCGCCGAACTTGTAGATGTGGTTGGTGCACAGCGAGTTGTGAGCCGCGACGCTGAGCGCCACCGAGGGATCGACCCGCGCCAGCTCGGAGATCACCAGCACGTACTCGACGTAGCCGAACCCGGCGCCGCCCACCTCCTCGGGGAAGATCACCCCGAGAAAGCCCAGCTCGCCGGCCTTGGCGAAGACCTCGCGCGGGAAGCGCTGCGCCTCGTCGATCTCGTCGACGATCGGGTCGACCTCCCGCAGCGCGAACTCCCGCGCCGCCTCGCGCACCGCCCGCTGCTCGGGCGTCAGATCGAAGTCGAGGCTCGGGGACTCGGGGGCTCGGACGCCGGCGGCAACGGTCATGGCTGCATCGTATCTCAGGGGGCTGGAGCAGCTCGCGACCAGCCCGGCGCCCGGGCGCGGACGCGCGCGAGCGTGACCCCCGAGTAGTAGTGCTGGAGGATCTGGCGGTAGCCGTGGCGGCGGCCGGCCATGCCGTAGGCGCCGAGCTGGCAGAGGCCGACGCCATGGCCCCAGCCGCTGCCGGTGAAGAGATACCCCGCCTCACCCCGCCCGGTCCGGTGGCGCTGCGCGGTGAAGCGGGTGTCGGGCAGGTCGAGGGTCCAGCGCACCGCCAGCCCCTCGACCACCACGCTGTGGCCGCCGGCGCCGAGCAGCCGCATCTTGCCGACGCGCCCCGAAACCCCGCGCTCGAGCACCTCGAAGCCGGTGAAGCCGAGCCCCGGGTAGCGCTCCTCGACCAGGCGGGCGAGCCGGGCGTCGCTGCGGAAGCGGCTCCACGAGCCGTAGGGGCCGGCGCGGTCGCGGGAGGCGCCGGCGGGATCGACGCCCTGGACCAGCGCCACCGCGTAGCCGTCGAAGCGGTAGAGCGACACCCGGTCGCCCGGGACCAGGGCCAGGTCCGCCGACTCCAACCGCTCGCCGCTCAGGCGGAAGGTGGCGAGCGCCGCCGGCAGCTCGATGCGCCGCTCCTCGCCGCCGACGCGCAGGACGAGCAGGCGCACGCCCGAAGGCACCGTCTCGAGCGCGCGGTAGAAGCCGGCGACCTCCTCGAGCGAGGCGAGCAGCTCGTCGGCGCTCCCGTCCGCCTCCGCCGGGAACAGCCGCCGGACCAGCGCCTCGGGGAACGGCTCGCCGCGCGGCAGAGCGCCGCCGAGGCGATCGGCGCCATTCTCGACGCACGGCACGCCGCGCAGATAGGGGGCGTCCTCGAGCGGGAAGACCGTGCGCACGTCCTCGGTGTGGCCGCCGCAGGTGGCGCTGTAGCGGGCGTCGACCAGCTCGCCGCGCCACAGGAGCACCTGGCCCGCGGTCTCGGCGATCGCGCGGTCGGACACCGGATGCTCGGCGGCGATGCCGCGATAGACCTGGCAGCGCGGGGTGGCGCAGATGTCGAAACCCTCGCCCTCGAACTCGCCGAGGTTGCGCAGGGTGTAGGTGCGCGCCGCCACCGCCTGCGCCTTGAGCGCCTCGAGCCGCGGGTACAGCTCGGGACCCATCTCGGCCGGCACCACGCCGCGCAGGTAGTCCTCGAGCGGCAGCTCGTTGATCAGGTTGAGGCGGCCGCGGTCGTTGAGATAGACGAGCAGGCGCCCGCGGAAGCGCCCGGCGGCGGAGGCGCCCGCCGCGATGCCCCGCTCCGGGTCGCCCTCGATCGCCAGCCAGCGCCCTGGGACGACGATCTCGCGGCCACCGACGGCGAGGTGCAGCTCGGGGTCGATGACGCCGCCGCCCTCGGAGACCACCCACGACTCGGAGACGCCCCGGCCGGCGAGGCGGGTGCGGGCGGCGTCGGCCTCGGCGCGGACCGGCCAGCGGCCGAGACGCACCTTGTAGAGGCCGCTGGCGGCGTCGAAGCCGACGTCGGCCGGCTCGCCGGTCGACTCGGCCAGCCGCCGCGCCAGCTCGCGCGCCTGCCCCTCGTCGCGCAGGGCCGCCGCCTGGAGCCGGAACACCGCCGCCGAGGCGACCGCGCCGCCCGGGCGCACGAAAAGCGGCGTGACCAGCGTCACCGGCTCGCCGGCCGTGGCGGCGATCACCCGCGCGCCGCCGTCTCCGGGCAGCCGGACCTCGCCGAGGTCGCTCGCCAGGCCGACGCGGAGCAGGATCGGGCCCCGGGCCGGATCCGGCGGGGAGGGCGCCTCTCCCGCCACCGGCTCGGGCGCCGTCTCGACCGCCGGCGGCAGCGGCGGCGCCGCGGTCACCGGCTCCTCGGCGGGAGCCTCGAGCGGAGCGGGAACCTCGGTGGGGGCGGGCGCCGCGGTGGCCGGCGACTCGGCCGCCGGTGGCGGGAGCTGCGGCTCGGGACCGCCGCGAGCGCAGGCACCGGCGAGCGCCACGGCCGCCAGCACGGCCACCAGGGCGGAAGAGCCCGCCCGCCGCCACGGCCGCACGATCGAGCCGGCGATCCGAGCCAGGGTTCCGGTCGTCCATCGACACCGCGCCCGCAGGATCGAGCCGCCGACCCGAGCGGCGTCGCCCCTCATCCACCGCCGTCCCGGCCGCAGGCCCGTGCGACCGTTCCGCCTCACGTCGTCACCTCCCTCGCCGGCGCACCCGGGAACTCGAGCCGCATCAGCCGCACCAGCGCGCCGCCGTAGGCGGTCGCCACCGCCGCCGACCCCAGCCACTGGACCGCCGCCAGCACCCCGCCGGCGGCGAGCGCCGCCGTCCCCGGCAGCATCGCCAGCGCCGCGCCCACCGGCACCGTGACGCCCGACACCGTGAGCGCCGCGCCGGCGGCGAGCAGGGTCACCGCGAGCACCGACCCCGGCCGCCGCCGCAGCGCCGCCAGCGCCCGCCGCGAGGCACCGGACACGCCGGCCCCGCGCGCCACCTCGACGCGCCCGAGCGCGTACCACACGGCCAGCACCGCCGCGGCGAGCGCCGCGAGCGGCAGCACCGCGGCCGCGGCCGCCAGCGACGCCAGTGGCGGATCGCCGGACGGAGGCGCCGGCACCAGGGCGAGCGGCAGCAGCGCCACCAGTGCCACCAGCAGCAGGGCGGTGGCGTAGAGGTTGACGAACCAGAAGTACGGCCAGAGCAGCCGCCGCGCCGCGGCGGCGAAACGGGCGGCCGAAAACGTGGCGACCGGCAGCGCCCGGGCACCGGAGCCGAGCGAGCGCCGGGCGGCCGGGAACACCGCCGCGCGCACCGCCTCGGCGCCGGCGCCGAAGGCCGCCCCGCGGTCGGCGGCCACCAGCACGCCGTAGAAGCCCCCCTGGAGCCAGCAGTAGACGAACATCGCCAGCGTCCACACCGCCAACAACCCTGCCAGCCCCACCGCCACCGCCCCGGGCGCGGCCGCCACCGCGTCGGCGAGGTCGAGCACGACCACCGCCAGGGCGTCGGCGTCGCGTTCTCCGAACGCCTCGCCGAGCGGGACGAAGCGGCCGGCGAAGCCGGGCCCGAACAGCGCCGCCGGCGGCAGCAGCGTGCCGGCGACGACCAGAGCCGCGACGACCATGTCCCCCACCCAGCGCACCGCGACCAACGCCGGGTTGGCGCGCGCGGCGGCGATCCCGGTGGAAATCAGCTCGGGAATGCCCGACCCGCCCGCGGCCGCCTCCGACGCAGGCTCCCCGGTCCTCGCGGACGGCGCCCCGACCGCCGGGACCGAGGGCCTGCTCACGGCTCCAGGCGGTGCTGGTGCACCTTGTACTCGCGCCGGAAATCGCCGACCGCGGTCAGCACGACCGGCTGCGCCATCTCGTGGAGGCGGGAGACCAGCATCGGCGGGATGCGCGAGGAGAGAAGCCCGAAGCCGCCCGCGGCCGCCGGGTCGCGCCCCTCGCCCCCGCCGCCCGCCGCCGCCCCCACGGCCGCCGCCTCCGGCCCGGGGTCGAGCCGGTAGTTGGTGGTGAACAGCGTCGGCCGGCGCCGGGTGTAGCGGGCGTTGACGATCAGGTAGAGCAGGTCGTTGACCCAGCCGGTCGGCTTCTGCGCCCCCAGCTCGTCGAGCACCAGCAGCTCGGCCTCGATCACAGGGTCGAGCAGCTCGCGCTTGGAATCCGGCGAGCGCGGGTCGAAGCTGGCCTGGATCTGGTGGATCAGCGAGGTGAAGTCGGCGAACCGCCCGCGCACCCGGTAGCGTCCGATCAGCTCGACCAGCACCGCCGTCGCCAGGTGGGTCTTGCCGACCCCGGGCGGACCGACGAACAGCAGCCCGGTCTCGCGGAAGCGCCCGTCGTCGCCGAGGAACCCCTCGGCGTAGCGGCGCGCGACGGAGAGTGCGCGGACGAGCTGCGGCTTCGACCCCTGGAGATTGACCTGGAAGTTGTCGAGCTTGCAGCCGCGGTAGCGCTCGGGGATCCCGGCGCCCGCGAACAGGCGCACGATCCGCGTCTGGTCACGGCACGGGCAGGGCCGCGCGCTCCCCGCACCGCCGTCGGCCTCGACCACCCACCCGCGCCCCCCGCAGCGGGAGCAGACGGCCTCTTCGGCTGTCGCCAGCATGACCCCGGATGGTAGCACTCAGACCAGAGCCTGACGCTCGGGTGTGAGGTGCCGTCGCGGATTCGGGAGCAACGGCACTGCAAGGTCCGCCGGCGGGTCATGCTAGAGTTCGCCGTGATTACTGAAACCATGTCGTTCCAGCCCTGTTGGGAGGCGCCATGCAACGAGCCTCGGTTCTGGAACTCAAGAAGAAGGTACTCAGGTCGCTCAACCGCTCGACCATCGCCAGGGTCAGCGCAGGTGCCCAGGGGCTGGTGCCCGAGCGACTGGAGCGGCGACTCGCCGTTGGTTACTCGCAGGTCAAGAAGGAGGAGTACCGCCTCGAGCTTCGGGTTCAAAAGGGCCGGGGTCCCGCCTACGCCGAGGCGGAGAAGGTCAAGGAACTCGCGAAGGGCGAGGCCAGCATCGACATCGTCCCGCGGATCGAGATCCCGTCCACGGCCGCTCTGCTGGAAGCCAGCGGTAAACCGAGCCTGATCGGACAGCAGCGACCGCTTCACATGGGCCTGTCAGTCGGACACGCGGCTGGCGGCGCCGGCACGCTGGGCTGCTTCGTCGAGACACCGGATGGTGAAGGTTTCCTCAGCAACCAGCACGTCCTTGCGCCGATCGAGGACGTCAAGACCGGGGCCCATGGAGACCGCATCTACCAGCCCGGCCGCCCCGATCGCCCGCGTCTCACCGCCCGCGACGAAGTAGCACGCCTGTCCAACTACGGCGTAGTCGACCGCAGCAACCGAAACGCGGTCGACTGGGCGATTGCGACCCTGAGTGATGGCGTGGCTCACGAAGGCAACCGGATCCCGACCGGCCTCGACTGCCCATTCGAGGGGAAGGTCGTGCAGCGAACCGGCGGGTACGACTTGCTCGGTCTGGACGCACTCGTTTACAAGGTCGGGCGCACGACCGGTTTCACCATTGGCCTGGTCAGTGCAGTCGCCCTCGACAATGTGCCAGTCTGGACACCACAGGGAAACGTGATCTTCGACAACGTGATCGAGGTCCGCTGGCTGTCCGACGACATCCCGTTTTCTGCACCTGGCGACTCGGGTAGCGCGGTCTTCACCGAGGACGAAAGCGACCTGGTCGCGATTGGTTTACACTTTGCCGGCGGCCGGGCTGAGCGAGACGGCGAGGAAGTCGGCCTCAGTTTCGCTTGCAGTCTGACCGACGTACTCTCCGACTGCGATGGCGAGCTCCACCGGAGCTGACCCGATGACTACCATGCAACAGGCTCTGGCGGCCAAGGACCAAGCCATAAAACTCCTCGCCAAGACTGCCGGCATTGCGGGGATCGGCGTCACCTGGAGCCGAGACGGCGAACCTCGGGTGCGGGTGAACGTCGACGAGTCGATGCCGCCCAGCGAGCGCCGGAAGATCCCGGCGCGAATCAGCGGCGTTGCGATCGAGGTCCAGCCGGTGGGCCGGCTGGTCTTCCACTCGGCCGGCTCCTGAGCCGCCTGTTTCTTACCCGCCGCTCCGCCGCACCGGCAAACCCGTCGTCACCTTGACCAGCGCGTGCGTCCGGGAGATGCCGGCCGTGCGGTCGCGGACGGCTTGGCGCAGCTCGGAGGTGGCGCGCTCGAGGTCTTCCTTCATCCGGTCGAGCTGCTTCTTCATGTTGAGGATCACCTCGACCCCGGCGAGGTTGACCCCCATGTCGCGGGTCAGGGTGAGGATGGTCTCGAGGCGGTCGATCGCCTCCTCGTCGTAGAGCCGGGTGTTGCCGGCGCTGCGCGCCGGCTGGATCAGGCCCTCGCGCTCGTACAGGCGCAGGGTCTGGGGGTGGATCTCGAAGCGCTCGGCGACGGCGCTGATCATCAGGTACTGCCGGCTCGGCCGGCGGCGGCGCGCCATCTCGTGCTCCTCAGTTGGCGGCCTTCTTCTCTTCGACGTCGACGTACTCGGCGTCGATCACCTCGTCCTCGCCGCCGGCCTCGGCGCCCGGCTCGACGCCGCCGCCGGGCTGCGGCCCGCCGCCGGCCTGCTGCGCCTGCGCCTGCCGATACATCGCCTCGGCGAGCTTGTGCGAGGCCTGCTCGAGAGTGTCCGCCGCAGCGCGGATGGCGTCGGCGTCGTCGCCGTCGAGCGCCTTCTTGGCCTCGGCGAGCGCGGTCTCGAGCGCGCCCTTGTCCTCGGCCGAGAGCTTGTCGCGATTCTCCTCGTAGGTCTTCTCGGTCGCGTAGAGCAGCGAGTCGAGCCGGTTGCGCGCCTCGACGGTCTCGCGGCGCTTCTTGTCCTCGTCGCTGTGCGACTCGGCGTCCTTGACCATGCGCTCGATGTCGGACTCCGCCAGCCCGCTCGAGGCGGTGATGGTGATCTTCTGCTCCTTGCCGGTGCCGAGGTCCTTGGCCGAGACGTTGACGATGCCGTTGGCGTCGATGTCGAAGCTGACCTCGACCTGCGGCATGCCGCGCGGCGCCGGCGGGATGCCGACCAGGTGGAAGCGGCCGAGGGTGCGGTTGTCGCGCGCCATCTCGCGCTCGCCCTGGAGCACGTGGACCTCGACCGAGGTCTGGTTGTCGGCCGCGGTCGAGAAGACCTCGCTCTTCTTGGTCGGAATCGTGGTGTTGCGGTCGATCAGCTTGGTGAACACCCCGCCCAGGGTCTCGATGCCGAGCGACAGCGGGGTGACGTCGAGCAGCAGCAAGTCCTTGACGTCGCCGCGCAGCACGCCGCCCTGGATCGCGGCGCCGATCGCCACCACCTCGTCCGGATTGACCCCCTTGTGGGGCTCCTTGCCGAACAGCTCGGTGACCAGCTTCTGGATCGCCGGCATCCGGATCTGGCCGCCGACCAGCACCACCTCGTCGACCTGGGAGGCCTCGAGCCCGGCGTCCTTGAGCGCCTGCCGGCACGGCTCGGCCGAGCGCTTGATGATGTCCTCGACGAGCTGCTCGAGCTTGGAGCGGCCGAGCTTGATGTTCAGGTGCTTCGGCCCCGAAGCGTCGGCGGTGATGAACGGCAGGTTGACGTCGGTCTCCTGCGCGGTCGACAGCTCGATCTTGGCCTTCTCCGCGGCCTCCTTGAGGCGCTGGAGCGCCATCGGGTCCTTGGCCAGGTCGACGCCCTGGTCCTTCTTGAACTCGGCGAGCAGCCAGTCGATGATCCGCTGGTCGATGTTGTCGCCGCCCAGGTGGGTGTCGCCGTTGGTCGACTTGACCTCGACCACCCCCTCGCCGACCTCGAGGATCGAGATGTCGAAGGTGCCGCCGCCGAAGTCGTAGACGGCGATCGTCTGGTCCTTCTTCTTGTCCAGGCCGTAGGCGAGCGCCGCCGCGGTCGGCTCGTTGACCAGCCGCTCGACGGTCAGCCCGGCGATCTTGCCGGCGTCCTTGGTCGCCTGGCGCTGGGCGTCGTTGAAGTAGGCGGGCACCGTGATCACCGCCCGCTCGACCTTCTCGCCCAGGAAGTCCTCGGCCGACTGCTTGAGCTTGCCGAGGATCATCGCCGAGATCTCCGGCGGCGAGTAGCTCTTGCCGCCGGTCTCGATCCGGACGCCGCCGTCGCCGGTCCTGGCGACCTTGTAGGGCACCATCTTCATCTCCTCGCTGACCTCGTCGTAGCGGCGCCCCATGAAGCGCTTGATCGAGAAGACGGTGTTCTCCGGGTTGGTCACGGCCTGGCGCTTGGCGACCTGGCCGACCAGGCGCTCGCCGCTCTTGCTGAACGCCACCACCGAAGGGGTGGTGCGGTTGCCCTCGGCGTTGGGGATGACCTTCGCCTCGCTGCCTTCCATCACGGCGACCACGCTGTTGGTGGTACCGAGGTCGATGCCGATGATCTTGCTCAACGTTCTCTCCTCCGCGTCGATTCTGTCTCTCGGAGCGACAGCCAGTGTAGGACCTTAGTGAGAGGCTGTCAACCCGCAGCATGCACCGTAGTTGACAATATCTGACTCAGATTTATTCCAGGCCGGCGCGGCCGGAGATTCTCGGCTCCTGATGACTTCTTTTATGCAAAACTTGGCACTCTGTGTGTTGTGGATGAACCCGGATTCACTTCCCCAAAAGGAGGAACCAGCCATGCGTGTCCGCGTCGCCCTGCTCGCCGTCCTGCTGTTCGCCGCCGTCCATGCCGCAGCCGGCGCCCAGACGATCTCGATCGCCGACGCCCGCGACCTGCCGCTGGGCACGGAGGTCACGGTCCGGGGCGTCGTCACCGTCCCCTCCGCCGCCTTCACCTCATCGACCTTCGACCGCGGCTTTGCGCTCCAGGACGCCACCGCCGGCATCTACGTCAGCACCGCCTTCGATCCAGGCCTCAACCTGCTGCGGCGCGTGCGGGTCACCGGCATCCTCGACGACGACGGCTTCGGGCTGCTGGTCGTGCGGCCGGCCGACGAGTCGGACGTGGTCGAGCTGTTCGGCTTCCTGCCGGTCGTCGCGACCCCGGTCGACACCGGCGAGGTGAGCGAGGACACCGAGGGCCTGCTGGTGCTCGTCGAGGGGACGATCACCCGCGGACCCACCAACGACCTGCCGTTCGGCTACAGCGTGTTCATCGACGACGGCAGCGGCGAGACCCAGGTCTTCATCCCCGCGTCGACCGGGGTCAACCCGTTCCGGCTGCCGTACATCGAGCCGGGACGCGAGATCCGCGTGCGCGGCTTCAGCGCTCAGTTCGAGACCCAGTACGAGGTGCTGCCGCGCCACGTGGGCGACGTCCTGCCGGCGTTCTGAGACGGCGCGGCGATGAGACGAACCTGCCGCGTCGGACAACCACGCGCGGCTGATCGGAGGCGAGCCCGATCTCCTTCAGGAGGACATCTCCTCCGTCCAACTGATCCTCCCGAGAGAGCGGCGGCGTTCAGTCGAGCAGGATCAGCGGCGGGGTCTGGCCGCTGCCGGCGCCGGCCTGGAAGTCGGGGTCGAGCAGGAAGTTGCCGCTGATCGCCTCGCCGTGGCCGGCGTCCTCGGGGGCGTCGGCGGGGCGCAGGCGGTAGGCGTCGACGCCGGAGGCGTAGGCGTAGGGACGACCGCCGGGGCCGGTCAGGTCGCCGCCGCCGAGCAGTCCCGGACCGAGCAGGCGGCCGAGGCTCTCGGGGAAGCCGCCCTCGAGCAGGAACCAGGTCTTGGCGGCGCGGTCGATCCGCACCGCGGCGGCGTCGAAGCGCAGCGCGGCCTCGGCGTCGCGCTCGCCCTGCTGCCAGGGGAAGGGGAGCAGGAAGTCCGCCGGCGAGCGCACCAGCGCGGCGCCGGCGGCGGCCACGACGAGCAGCGCCAGCAGGTGGGCGGCGAAGGCGGCGGCGCGGCCGGGGGCGACCGGCCGGCGAGCCGGCAGGGGCGCCGGCTCGGGCACCCGCGTCAACCGGTCGAGGGTCTCGTCGCCGGGCATCTCGACCGGCTGAAGGCCGGACCGCCGGGGCGCCGCCGGCGCGGCGGCCGAACGCGCCGCCACCCGCGGCGCGGCCGCCGGCTCGGGCAGCGGCGGCGGCGCGACGAACGGCTCGGGCACGCCGTCCTCGCCCGGCTCGTAGTGCTCGGCGGCGCCGGCCGCGAGGAAGCGGTAGAGGGCGAAGCGCACCTGGTGCTCGCCGAGGCCGGCGGCCGCGGTCAGCTCCTCGACCGACTGCGGCGTTTCGAGCAGCTCCCACAGGCGTTGCTCGTCCGCGGAGATCCAGAGCACGCCGTCGCGCTCCTCGCCCGGACGCGGCGGGCCGACCCGCTCGCGCAGCTCGCACGGAGGCAGCTCGACCCGGGCGTAGAGCACCCCGCGCGCCGGCAGGGCGCCCTCGCCGTCGTCCTCGCCCTCGGCGATCGCGCGCAGCAGCAGCTCTTCGATCGGGATCGGCCGGAAGCCCTCCTCGTAAGCGACCTCGTCGCCGCTGTAGAACTTGAACTCGCCGCTCTCCCAGGCGAGCAGGTCGAACAGCAGGTCGTAGGTCTGGGTGCGCATCGCCGCCATCAGTTCGGCCCGCCCGACCACGCCGCGCTCGACCAGCAGGTCGATCAGCCGTCCGTCGCCCTGCCCGGCGGCGGCGGCGACCTCGGCGAACTCCTCGCGCGCGGCCATCCCCTCGCGCTCGAGCACCTCGCCGAGCTTCTCGTCGACGGTCTGGTTGAGCGCGTCGGCGGCGACCACCGAGCCGTCGAGGAACGAGACCGCGACGATGTCGTTCTCGCCCTGGACGGTCAGGATGCCGGTCTTCCGCTGGTGGGAGATCACCTGCAGGATCTCCGGCAGCCGGAAGACGTCGAGAGTGCCTTCGACCGCCATCGTGCGCTTGCCGCCAGCGCTCATGCGGCGCCCAGCTCCCTCCACAGCCGGAAGAGATAGACCAGCGCGAGAACGGCGGCCCCGGCGACCGCGAGCGGCGCCGGGCCGGGCGACAAGACCACCGGCAGCGGGTGGCCGACCGACGGCGCCAGCGGCAGCAGCAGCAGTATGGCCAGCGGCACCAAGGCCGCCAGCGCGAGCACGCCGCGGCGGTCGGCGGCGGCGCCGTAGCCGGGGATCAGCGCCCGCAGCCAGCGCTCGGTCCTCCGGCCCGGCCCGGGCCCCGGCGCGCCGTAGCCGAACGGCCGCCGCACCAGGTGCAGCGCCAGGGCCGCCAGCGCCACCCCCGCCGCCGCCAGCAGCGCCGCCCAGCGCCGCGCCTCGGCCATCCTTCTCTCGGCGCTGCCGCGCCCCTGCTCGACCGCCAGCAGGCGCCGGCGCAGCTCCCCGACCCGCGCCAATCCGCCGTCCGGGACCTGGAGGCGCTCGGTGCCGCCGTGGGCGACCCAGGCTGCGACCTCCTCGGCCGCCAGCGCCCGCGCCTGCGCCAGCGCCGAGCTCGACTCGCCGAAGTGATACTGCTGCGAGAACGCCTGGCTGAGGTCGAAGTACGCCGCCGCGTTGTCGGGGTCGGCGGTGACGGCGCTGCGGAAGTAGCGCACGGCGGTGCCGTAGTCGCCCTGGTAGAAGTAGTAGCCGCCGAGGCCGATCAGCGCGTCCGGGTTGTCGGGCTCGACCTCGTGGACCTCCTGGTAGAGGCGGCGGGCGCCGGCCCAGTCGCCGAGCCGGCGGTGGACGTCGGCCGTGAACTGGCGCACCGCCGGGCTGTCGGGGAACAGCGACGGCAGCGCCGCCAGATCGGTGAACAGGTCGCCGTAGAGGCGGTCGCCGACCAGCGCGGCCATCGCCCGGGCCGGCGGCGACAGCTCGAGCGCCACCCGCGGCCGTTGCTCCGCGAGCAGCAGGGGCATCGAGCCGGCGATCAGCCAGACCGCGATCAGCGCGGTGCGCTCGCTCGCCGAGCCGTACCCCCACAGCAGCACCGTCCACCAGGCCGCCAGCCACAGCGGCCCGGCCGGCAGCGCGAGCGGCCAGAGGAGCGCCGCCGCGACCGCCGGAGGCACCAGCACACGCGGCAGCTTACCGCCGAGCAGGCGCGCGAGGTCGGCGAGCAGCGCGCCCCCCTTGGTCGCCATCTGCAGGGCGAGGAAGAGCGCCCCGGCGGCGAGCAGCGCGACGAGCAGGAAGCGCCCGACCCCGTGGAGCGCCAGCCGGCGCAGGTCGGGCGCGGTGAACAGCCGCGCGTAGCCGCGCACCGTCGCCGCCACCGCGGCCAGGTGCCGCCCTTCGTGGCGTTCGACCTCGGCGGCGGCGAACGCGGTCTCGGGCCGCCCCGGGTCGAGCCGCTCGGCGGCGAGCAGCGCCCGGCGGGCGCGTGCGCTCTCGTTCTCCCGCGCCGCATCGACCGCGCGCGCCGCAGCGGCCAGGGAGATCTCGGGCAGGCGCTGCATGCCGAGCTGGCGTGCGGCGACCAGCAGGTCGTTGACCGCCTTCTCGACCCCGTCCGGCCGGTCCTGGTAGAAGGCCCGCAGCCACTGGCCCCAGAGCTGCGGCACCAGCGCCAGCGACTGCAGGATTCCGGGCGGCAGCTCGAGCGCCGGGCCGGCGATCGCCGAGCCCGCGGCGGCGGCGGGGGTGGCGGCCGCGTCGGCGGGCTCGACCGCGGGCGACGCGGCGGGGGCCGCGGCGGAGGCCGCGGCCGCGGCGAGCAGCGCGGCGAGCGCCAGGGCGGCGCCGGCGCCGCGGCGCCGGGGGGGATCACCCCCGCTTCTGGACATAGCGCATGCGCAGGCGGTAGAGGACGTCGTCGAGCGCCGCCGACTCCTGGGTCGAGAGGTTGCCTGCGGTCTTGCGGCGCAGCACGTCGAGCAGGTCGATGTGGAAGCGCGCCAGCTCGAGGTCCTCGGCCGAGCCGCCGTCGGGCAGCCGCGCGTCGCCGAGGTAGACCGCCGCCGACTCGACCAGCATCCCGACCAGGTCGAGAATCCCCGGACCGCCCGCGCCCGCCGGACCGGCCGCCTCCGGCGGCTGCGCCTCGGGCCTCCCGGCACCGCCCGGCCCGCCTCCGGCCGGCGCTCCGCCCGGCGGCGTCTCCGTGCGGTCTGGCCCCGGCGGCAGGGGGGCGGTCGCGGCCCCGGCCCCCGGCGCCTGGCCGGGCGAAGGCGACGCGGTACCCGCCGGCGGCGGACCGGCGGCCTGGCGCGGGGCCTCCGGCTTCGGGGGCGGCGCATCCTCGAGGTGGCGGTACTCCTCGCGCAGCTCGCCCGAGGGCGTGAACATCCGCCGGTCGGTGACCTTGATCTCCGCCTCCGGGCCCTCGGGCCGCGGGGTCGCGGGTCTGCTCTGCTCGGCGTCGTTGGGCACGGCTCGCTCCGGTCGTCTGCTTCCGATCGCCGCACACGGGTCGCCCCGGCTCCCCCGGGCCGTCCCGTCGTCGTGAGGTCGGCGGTGGGCTATCGTAGCAAGCGCAAATCCCGGCGGGCAAGGCGGATGCGCCGTCGCCGCCCGCCGGCGCGTCCGGAGCGAACCCGGTGGACGACCCCCGACCGAACCCAGCCGCGACCGTCGACCAGCCAGCCGAGGCCGAGCCCGCCGAGCCGGGCGGGGCCGACTTCGGCCGGCTGGTCGAGTTGGTGCGCCGGCTGCGCGCCCCCGACGGCTGCCCCTGGGACCGCGGGCAGACCCTCGCCGACGTCCGCGCCTACCTGCTCGAGGAGGCGCACGAGGCGGCCGCCGCGATCGACGCCGGCGACCTCGAGGCGCTCGCCGGCGAGCTGGGCGACCTGCTGTTCCAGGCCGCGTTCGTCGCCCGCCTGGGCGAGGAGGCGGGCGCCTTCACCGCCGCCGGCGCGATCGAGCGCTCGCTGGCCAAGATGATCGCCCGCCACCCCCACGTCTTCGGCGGCGAGAAGCTGGCCGACGCCGCCGCGGTCGCGCGCGCCTGGGAGCGCCGCAAGCTCGAGGAGAAGGGCGCGGACGGCGAGATCGGCGCCGCCGGCGGGACCAGGTCGCTGCTCGACGGCGTCCCGACCTCCCTGCCCGCCCTCACCGCCGCCTACCGCATGACCCAGAAGGCCGCCGCGGTCGACTTCGACTGGCCCGACGCCGCCGCGGTGCTGGCCAAGATCGATGAGGAGCTGGCCGAGCTGCGCGCCGAGCTGGCGGCGTCGGCGGCGCTGGCGGCCGGCGACCGGGCGCGCGAGGAAATCGGCGACCTCCTGTTCACCGTCGCCAACCTGGCCCGCAAGCTCGGCCTCGACCCAGAAGCCGCCCTCGCCGCCGCCAACGCCAAGTTCCGCCGCCGCTTCCGCCGCGTCGAGCAAGGCCTGGCCGCGCGCGGGCACCGGCTCGGCGACGCCTCGCTCGACGAACTGGAAGCGCTGTGGGAGGCGGCGAAGCGGGCACTGGGCTGAGCGACTCGCTTCGGCGCTTGGAGGAACGGCTCCTTGACCCCACCGCCGAGCCCAGCGCCGGGAATCTGCGTCGGCAGGCGGCCGAGCTCCGGTCCGCCGTTGCCGCTCAGGCAGATGCACTGGCCCAACGTCTCCTAGAGACCTCTTTCGTCCGTGCACTCTCATTCTCAGCGATGATGTCGTCCCCGGAGCTGTTTCGCCTGGCGATGGGTGAGCTGCCGTGGCGGTTGAGCTTCGGGAATGGGATCGTGCTGGAACTCCGGCCCACAAACGTCGGCCTTTCGTACGATCAGGCTCTCTCGGTGTTGTCGGGCGCTCTCCAACCAGTTCATCTCGTCGCGCGGCCGTCGGCTACTACCGGCTAGTGACATTCATCGTCACCCCCGAACCCTTCTCGACTACCGGTCCCCGAGGGCGCTTTGAGACGATCGAAGGCTGGGCGCGCGAAGGTCACGACGCCTTACCACGCCAGATCCGCGAAATTGAGTACTCACTCGACAACAAATTACGGTTCTAGTCTACGAGTTCGTGAAGCGTAGCGATAATGAGAATCCACTCACCGAAATCTCCGGCCGATATGCCGCCATCCAGCACCGTAGGCGCACCGCCATTCTCGCGAGCCTCTTAGGAGGCTAGCCAGAGGAAAACTCCCCGGCGTCACCTAGTTGCTCGGCGATCGCGTCCCAAACCTCGGTGAGACCGAGCCGTTCCGACCACTCCTCGATATAGCGCCGGTCCACCCCCTCGCCGCTGACCCGGAGCACCCCGGCGATGTCCCGGAGATGCTTGTCGGAGCCGCCCATGCGGTAGTACTCCATCTTCTTGACGATGACGTCTTCGGGAGAGGCGAACGAGGCGGTGAAGTCGGCGGCCGGGCTGACCCGAACGGCGCGGCTGAATCGGCTGCGGTCGAAGGCGGAGTCGCCGGCGATCATCACGTCGATCTTGAGCCCGCTGCGCGGATGGATGATGTTGAACTGCCCGCGGCGGAGCAGCGCGCGTGTCACCGCTTCCCGGTCAAGGTAGAAGTCTTCGGGTGGGAACTGCGCACAGAACTCGGCGACGCGGTCGGCCGGAAGGTCGACCACGACGTCGAGGTCGTTGGTGAAGCGCGGCTCGCCGAAGAAGATGGTGGCGACCGAACCGGTCACCAGGTACGGAACGCCGATCCGCTCGAGGGCGGCGACGGTGAAGCGGAGCAGCTCATCCTGCTCCAAGCGAGAGCCTCCGCGCAGCCTCGGCCCGCACCCGCGGCTCGTCCCACTCGGGATGCCGGGCGGCGAGGTCGCTCTCGAGCATCCGGCGCGCGGCCCGAAACATGCCGCTCGCGATACGTAGCCGCTCGGCGCCGCTCAGGGCCCGCAGCACATCGACCATCGCGTCGTCGGGCAGCTCGATGCGCAGCTCCCTTTGCTCGATGGATCGTTCGCGCCGCACTCTCGGCTCCGTCCGGGCTGGGCGGACAGGCTACCACCGTCAATCGGAGAGCCGGGAGCCCGAACCCGTCTCGGCCACCAGCGCCCGGAGGTAGGGCAGGACGTTGTCGGCCATGCGCCGGTGCCCGGCGGCGTTGGGGTGGATGCCGTCGGTGAGGTTGAGGTCGGGCTCGCCGCCGACGCCTTCGAGGAGGAAGGGTACCAGCGGCACGTCCAGCTCGGCGGCCAGGCGCGGGTAGATCGCGGCGAAGCGGCCGGCGTAGTCGGGGCCGTAGTTGGGCGGGATGAGCATGCCGGCCAGGAGCACGCGGGCGCCCGCGGCGCGTGCCCGCTCGACGATCCGCCGCAGGTTGGCCTCGGTCGCCTCGAGCGGCAGGCCGCGCAGGCCGTCGTTGGGGCCCAGCTCGACGACCACGACATCGGGCTCGAGCCGCAGCACCCAGTCGAGGCGCGCCAGGCCGCCCGCCGAGGTGTCGCCGCTGACCCCGGCGTTGACCACCCGCACCAGCCGCCCCTCCGTGGCGAGGGCGGCGGCGATCAGGGCCGGGTAGGCGTCGGCCTCGGGCAGGCCGTAGCCGGCGGTCAGGCTGTCGCCGAGGAAGACGACCAGCGGTCGGGCCGCGGCGGCCGCGGGCGGGCGGGCGTCGGCGGCCGAGGCGCGGGGATCGAGCGCCGGGCCGGCCGGGGGATCGCCCGCCGAGCGATCGGCCCGGCCGGCGACCTCTGCGGTTTCGCCGTTGGCCGGCGCTCGACCGGCGCCCGATTCGTCCGGCGCGGGATCCGCCGCCGGCTCGAGGTCCGCCTCCTCGGCCTCGGAGCCGGCCCGGGGGGCGCCGGTGAACGCCACCTCGTCGTCGCCGCCGCAGGCGCCGAGCGCGCCTGCGAGGGCGGCGGCGACGAGCAAGGCGCCCAGGACTGCAGCGAGGCGGGTCACGAACCGCTTCAACCCCGCCGCTGCGGCGAATAATCCGCCCGCGGCGGCCTGTTAACGAGGCGATGGCCACCCCCTCCCCCGCTCCCCCGCGCCTCGAGCTACGCCAGCTGACCCGGCGGCTCCCCTCCGGCGAGCGGCTGCTGACGGTGCTCGACGGCGTCGACCTGGCGGTGGCGCCCGGCGAGTCGGTGGCGGTGCTCGGCCCCTCGGGCAGCGGCAAGTCGACGCTGCTCGCGCTCGCCGCCGGACTCGACCGGCCGACCGAGGGCGAGGTGCTGCTCGACGGCGAGCCGATCCACGCGCTGTCGGAGGACCGGCTGGCGCGCCTCAGGCGGCGCAAGGTCGGCTTCGTCTTCCAGTCGTTCCAGCTCCTCGGCAATCTGACCGCGCGCGAGAACGTCCTGCTGCCGCTCGAGATCGCCGGCGCCCGCGACGCCGGCCGGCGCGCCGATGAGCTGCTCGCCGCGGTCGGCCTCTCCGAGCGCGGCCACCACTACCCGTCCCAGCTCTCCGGCGGCGAGCAGCAGCGGGTGGCGCTCGCCCGCGCCTTCGCCACGCGGCCGCCGCTGCTGCTCGCCGACGAACCGACCGGCAATCTCGACTCGGCGACCGGCCGGCGGGTGCTCGAAGTGCTGGCAGCGCTGCGCGAGCGCGAGGGGACGACCCTGGTCCTGGTCACCCACGACCCGGCGGTCGCCGCGATCGCCGACCGCCGGGTCCACCTCGCCGACGGCCGGATCGTGCGCGAAGAGCGGCGGGCCGGCGGCCCGGACGAGCCGGTCGCGGCCGGCACCGGGGTTGAGCCGGCCGCAGCCGGTCCGCGCGTGGAGGTCGCGGGACGTGCCGCCGGCAGCGAGGATCGTCAGGTCGCCCGCGCCCGCGGCGGCGCGCGGGAGTGACCGTGCGGGCCGGCACCTACTTGCGCTGGCTGGCCCGCGACTCGCGCGGCGCGCGCGGACGGCTCGTCTTCTTCATCGCCTGTCTGGGCGTCGGGGTGGCGGCGGTGGTGGCGGTCGCCGGGCTCTCCGCGAGCCTCGACGGCGGCATCCGCGATCGCGCCCGTGAGCTGCTCGCCGCCGACCTGGCGGTGACCTCGCGGCGCCCGCCGCCGCCCGAGCTGGACGCCCTGCTCGCCGCGGTCGGCACCGTCGCGCGCGCTGACGTCCGCGAGATGGCGACCGTGGTCGCCGCGCCCGGCCGCGGCGGCGAGCCGGGGCCGAGCCGGCTGGTCGAGCTGAAGGCGGTCGGGCCGGGCTATCCGTTCTACGGCGAGGTGGGAGCGGACTGGGCCACCGATCCAGCGCCGCCCGCCGCGGCGCCGCTGCCCGGAGGGGCGCCGGAGCCCGAGGTCCCTTCAGCCGGTGGTTCGCCCGCGGCGCCGGAAGGATCGGCGGCCCCGCCGGATCCAGTCTCGGGTCGTCCGGCCGCGGCGGCCGTCCGATCGGCGGATCCCGACCTTCCGAGCCCACCGCGCGGGGCCGAGCCGCTCAGCCTCGCCGACCGCCTCGGCGCCCACGGCGTCCTCGCGGCCCCCGAGCTGCTCGCCGGTCTCGGCCTCGCCCCCGGCGACACGCTCCTGGTCGGCGGCGAGCCGTTCACCGTCGCAGGGGTGCTGCGCTCCGAGCCCGACCGGCTGTCGATCGGGCTCGCCTTCGGGCCGCGGCTGTTCGTCTCGCTCGCCGGTCTCGAGCGGACGGAGCTGGTGCAGAAGGGCAGCCGGGTCGAGCACCGGGTGCTGGTCGCGCTGCCGCCCGCGGCCGGTGCCGGCGAGCTGGCCGCGGCGACCGCGCGGCTGCGCGAATCGCTGCCGCCCGGCTACCGGGTCGAGAGCTGGCGCCAGGCGCAGCCCTCGGTGCGCCGGGGCATCGAGCAGGTCGACCGCTACCTCGGGCTGGTGGCGCTGCTCTCGCTCCTGATCGGCGGCGTCGGCGTCGCACAGACCGTGCGCGCCTGGGTCGCCGGTCGGCTGGACGCGGTGGCGGCGCTCAAGTGCCTGGGCATGCGCCCGCGCGAGGTGCTCGCGCTCTACCTCGGTCAGACCGTGCTGCTGGCGCTCGCCGGCAGCGTCGCCGGCGCCGCCGCCGGGGTCGCGGTGCTGGCGATCGTGCCACGGTTCTTCACCGACCTGGTGCCGGCGGCGCTGGTCGATCCCTGGCAGCCCGCCGCGCTGGGCCGCGGCCTCGGCCTCGGGCTGGCGGCGGCGCTGATGTTCTCGCTGCCGCCGTTGCTCGCGGTGCTGCGGGTGCCGGCGCTGCGGGTGCTCCGGCGCGACGCCGAGCCACCGCCGCCGCCGCGGGCGGTCACGGCCGCGCTCGCCCTCGGGCTCGCCGGCGGCGTCTTCGCGATGGCCGCGCTCCAGGCCGGCTCGGCGCTCCACGGCCTCCAGTTCACCGCCGCGCTGGCGGTGACCGCGGCGGTGCTCGCCGGAGCCGCGCTGGCGCTGACCCGGGCGGCGGCGCGACTGCCGCGGGCCGGCGGCGGGCTCGGCTGGCGCTTCGCGCTGGCGGCGCTGGCGCGGCCCGGCGCGGGCACGGTCGGCGCCGTGGTCGCGCTCGGGCTCGGCGTGCTGGTGGTGGTGGCAATGGCGCTCGTCGAGCGCCAACTCGGCGCCGAGCTGTCGGCCGAGGTGCCGGAGAACGCCCCGACCGTCTTCCTGATCGACCTCCAGCCCGGGCAGTGGACGGGGGTGCGGCGGGAGCTGGCGGCGGCCGGCGCACTCGAGATCGACTCGGTGCCGGTGGTGATGGCGCGGCTGGCGTCGGTCGATGGCCGGCCGGTCGAAGAGCTGGTCGCCGAACGCCGCGGCGAGGGCGACGCGCGGTGGGCGCTCACCCGCGAGCAGCGGCTGACCACCCTCGACGAGCTGCCGGAGGACAACCGGATCGTCGACGGCGCCCTGTGGAGCCTGCCCGAGCGGCCCGAGGTCAGCGTCGAGGAGGACTTCGCCCGCGACCTCGGCATCGGCGTCGGCTCGCGGATCGCCTTCGACGTCCAGGGCGTACCGCTCGAGCTGTGGGTCTCGAGCGTTCGCGCGGTCGACTGGCGGACCTTCGGCATCAACTTCTTCCTGGTCGTCGAGCCCGGCGTTCTCGACGACGCGCCCCAGCACCGGATCGCCACCGCGCTCCTGCCGCCCGGCAGCGAGCAGGGGCTGCAGGACCGGATCGCCGCGGGCTACCCCAACGTCACGGTGATCAGGCTGCGCGAGATCCTCGACCGCATCGTCGCGGTGATGCGGCGGATCGGCATCGCGGTGCGCTTCCTCGGCGGCTTCACGGTCGCCGCCGGGGCGGCGATCCTCGCCGGTACCGCCGCCGCCGGCGCCGCCCGCCGCGGCCGCGAGGCGGCGCTGCTCAAGACCCTCGGGCTGACCCGCGCCGGCGTCGCCGGCTTGTTCGCCACCGAGCACGCCGCGGTCGGCGCGGTCGCCGGCCTGCTCGGCGCCGCCGGCGGCGCCACGGTCGCCTGGCTGGTGCTCACCCGCTGGATGGAGGTCGGCGCCTCCGCCCGCCCCGCCCTGCTCGCCGCCGCGATCGCCGGCGCCGCCCTGCTCGCCGCCGCCGCCGGCCTCGCCGCCTCCACCCGGGCGCTCGCCCGGCCGCCGATCGAGGCACTGCGGGGGGACGGGTAGAGAGGCGAGGGCGGCCACCGCGAGCCGGGCCCCCTCGGCAGCACCCGTCCGCTGCCGACGCCTAGGAGAAACCGCTCGCGCTCGGCCGCCGCCCGCACGCTACGGCAGCTCGCCGGTCCGCTCGACCAGGTAGCTGACCGGGACGAAGCGGTAGCCGAGGGCCTGGGCGCGGGGCACCTCCTCGGCGAGCACCGAGAGCGTCGCCGGCAGCGGGTGGCCGATCGCGATCGCGGCGCCGCGGCTGCGGGCGAGGGCGAGCAGGCGGTGGAACTGGACGCGCACCGCCTCGGGGCTCGGGTCGGGGTCGAGGAAGACCTGGCGCTCGGCGGCCGGGATGCCCAGCTCGGCGGCGGCGCGGTAGGCGACGGTGTCGGGGCTGGTCCGCGAGTCGAGGAAGAACAGGCCGTCCTCGGCGAGCACGCCGAGCACCGCGCGCATCGCCCGCTCGTCGGCCGACAGCACCGAGCCCATGTGGTTGTTGGCACCGACCGCGCCGGGCACCGCGGCGAGCGCAAGCCGGGTGGCCGCCGCCAGCTCGGCGGCACTCATCCCGTGGTGGAGGGTGCCGGGGCCGGGATCGGCGCCGCCGGCGGCCTCCATCGGCAGGTGGACCAGCACCTCGGCGCCGCGCCCGGCGAGCGCCGCGGCGACCTCGCCGGTGCGGCTCTCGAACGGCAGCACGGCGTGGCTGACCGGCACCCCGAGCGCGGCCAGCGCCTCGAGGTCGCCGAGGCTGCGGCCGAGGTCGTCGATGACCAGCGCGACCAGTGCCTCGCCGCCCGGCGGCACCGCCGCCGGCTCCGGCGGCGGCGCGTGCGGGCCGCCGTTGGGGGCCACCACCGCCGGCTCGGGCTCGGAGGGCATTCCGGGGCCCGGCCGCACCGGGGTGGGCGGGCGCGGAGCGGCGGGAGCGGCAGCCGGCGCGTCCCCGGCCTCCGGCGTCACCGGCGGGCGCAGGCCGTCGAACCCGCGCAGCCCGAGCCACACCGCCGCCACCCCGGCCAACGCCAGGGCGACGAACACGAGCACGCCGCCGAACCCGATCCGCCGGGTCCGGCGCCGGGATCGCCGGCGACGCCTACGTCGCGCCATGGGAGGAAGAACGACCGGCTACGCGGCCTCGGCTTCGGCCTCGGCCGCCGGCTCGGCCGGGAGCTCGCGAACGCGCTCGACGCCGCGGTCGAGGATCAGCTCGTCGAGCGGCCGCTCGCGCTGGTCGAACGAGGTGCGGTCGACCCGCAGGTCGGGCTCCAGCCCCTCGGCCAGCGGCGTGCCGTCCGGGCCGGCGTAGAAGGCGTCGGTGAAGTAGAGGCGACCGCCCGAGGGCAGATCCGCCCAGTCCTGGCGCCCGGACGAGCCGAAGCTGCGCTCGCCGACCAGCTCGGCGCCAGCCGCCTGGCGCAGCACCTCGGCGAGCAGCTCCGCCGGGCCGAGGGTGCCGCGGGTCACCAGCACGACCAGCGGACCGCTCCACAGCGGCTCGGCCTCGCCGCGGAAGCTCGCCAGGCTCTTGCCCTTGGCGGTCAGCGCGCCCAGCTCGCCGCCGGCGAACAGCTCGGCGATCCGGTAGGCGACCTCGGGATCGCCGCCGGCGACCCCGCGCAGGTCGAGCACCAGCCGCTGGTGGCCGGCCGCCGCCGCGCCGGCGAGCAGGTCGCGCACCCCCGCGGCGGTCTCGGGCAAGAACGACGGCACCCGCAGCACCGCCACGCCGTCGCGCTCCTCGAGCGCCGGCGCCGGCGGCGTGAAGGTGGCGAGCTTCAGCTCGACCGACACCGGCTCGCCGAGCCGCAACAGCTCGAGCCGGACGGCGGTGCCGGGCGCCGCCGCAAGCGCCTCCTTGACGTCCCACAGCGGCACCACCCGGGTGTTGCGGCCGTCGATCTCGGTCACCAGGTCGCCGGCCTCGATCCCGACCTCGGCCGCCGGGCTGCCGGGATCGACCGCCACCACGTAGGCGACGCCGCGCTCCTTGAGGATCGTCAGCCCGCTGTGCCGGGTTCCGACCTCGCGCGCCAGCCGGTAGGCCTCCAGCTCGCTCTCCGGGACGTAGAGCGAGAACGGGTCGAGCGCGTCGGTGGTGCCGTCGAGGGCGCCGGCCATCAGCGCCTCGACGTCGGGTGGATCGACGTAGGCCTGGCGGATCAACGACAGCACCTCGGTGAACACCGACAGGTGCTTGTAGAGCGAGTCGTCGCCGCTGTCGCGGTCGCCGGCCGCGCCGAGGAGGCTCCCGGAGAGCAGGCTCAGGACGACGACCGCCGAGCCGAGGAAGAAGACGATGCGGGTTCGGTTCATTGGTGGGTTCTCCCCCGTACGGAGGGTTCAGCGCAGCCAGGCGCGGGGGTCTTCGGGGCGGTTCTCGACCCGGATCTCGAAGTAGAGCGTGTCGTCCGCGGTGCCCACGACATCGGCCAAAGCTACCACAGCGTCGCGCCCCACCGACAGCTCGGCGAGACCGGCGTAGAGCGTGAACACGCGCCCCGGGTGGTGGACGATGACGGTCGGCCCGTAGCCGCGGAAGGGGGCGGCGAAGAGCACCTTCCCCGGAAAGACCGCCTCGACCTCGGCACCGCGCTCGACCGCCAGCTCGAGGCCGTTGTGGGGCACCCGGGTGCCGTAGCGCGGGTCGAGCCGCGGGCCGAAGCCGCGGGTGACCCGGCCGGCGACCGGCCAGTCGAGCACGCCGCGGAACTCCTGGATCGGCCGACCGGAGAGCGCCGCCCCGCTGCGCCCGTAGAGGAAGTCGAGGAAGTTCGAGAGCTTGGCCTCGCGGTCCTCCAGCTCGGCCGCCTGGGCCGCCAGTGCCCGCCGCTCGCCGCCCAGACGCGCCACCAGCAGCTCCTGGCGCCGGCGCATCCGGGTCAGCTCGCGGCCGCGCCCCTCCTCGCGCCCGAACCACTCCTCGGCCTCGGCGCGCCAGGTGGCGGCCTTGTCACGCTCGAGCGCCACCCGCTCGCGCGCCGAGCTGTAGCGGTCGAAGGCGCGGGCGTCGCGGCGGACCAGGAAACGCAGCACGCGGAAGGCCTCGAGCGGGTCGTTGCCCGGCTCGACCGAGAGCAACAGCCGCAGGTAGCCGTGGCGACCGAGCCGGTAGAGACCGACCAGCCGCCGGCGCAGCTCGGCCCGGGTCGCCTCCAGCTCGACCCCGAGCCGCTCCAGCTCGCCCTCGCTGCCGGCCAGCCGCTGGCGCGCCAGCTCGCGCGCCGCCCGCGCCTCGGCCACCCGTTCACGCTGGAGCGCCAGCTCGACGCCGAGCCGCTCCAGCTCGCCCTCGGCGCCGCTCTCGCGCCGGCGCAGCCCGCTCAGCTCGAGCTGCAGGCGCTCGATCTCGGCGCGCACCCGCAGCAACTCCTGCTCGCGGTCGGCGGCGGCGGCGGCCGGCTCCAGCGCTCCTGGGACGGCTCCCGCGGCGATCGCGGCCCAGAGGGCGAGCGCCGGCGGCGCGGCACACGCGGCGATCTTCCACGCCCTGGCGTTCAAGCGGATTCTCACGTCGAGTCATTCTACGGCCTACCGATGGCCGACCTCGACCGCCGCTTCGACCGGTTCGACGAAGTCGACGCGCTGTTCAGCGAGGCGCGGCGGTCGAGCGGCTGCTCGCGGCGGCCAAGGAGGAGGAAGGCGACCCGCTGCGCCCGGGCGGCGCGCTCGACGCCGAGCTGTGGACCGAGCTGGCGGGCGAGATCGACGCCGGCACCGGGCTCGCCGACGACCTCGCCGACGAGCTGTCGCCGGGCGACCGGGTCGGCCCCTACCGGGTCGAGGACGAGATCGGCCGCGGCGGCATGGCGGTGGTCTACCGCGCGCGGCGGGTCGACGGCGGCTTCGAGCAGCGGGTGGCGCTCAAGCTGATCCAGCGCGGCGTCGACACCCACGAGGTGCTCCACCGCTTCGCCCAGGAGGGGCTCAGAAAGAGCGTTGGCGCCGTCGGGGGTCGATCGCGCGGTAGACCCGGCGCCACTGGCGATGGGTCTCGGCGTCGAGGTGGAGCGCGGTGCACTCCGGCGGCAGGTCCTTGATCGTGGCGTAGCGGCGGCCGCGGAAACGGATCGAGCCGTCCCGGCACAGGCGGCCCACCTGCCGGTCCGCGGCGCCGGGGTAGAACGGGTCGAACGGCAGGATCCGGGTGACCATGACGCGCTCCCAGCCTACCGCACCGCGGCCCGGTGGCGAGCTCGACAACCGCCCCTCTCGACGGAGGGAGCCCCCTGCTCACCGGCGGACCAGGTATCGGATCCCGAATCCGGCAACGAGAACGGCGACTCCGATCACCGTCACTCGGAGCGGCAGCGAGAGCGCCAGCACGGCGCAGGCGAGGGCGCCGGCGACCGGTACGGCGTTCGGATAGAGCTTCGCGTCGGCCGGCATCCTCAGTGCCGCCAGGTTGGCCATGCCGTAGTAGACGAGGATCGCGAAGGAAGCCGCCGAGGCGACGCCGGCGAGCGTCCCGGTCGCTGCGACGACGGCCGCCGGCACGCCTACGGCCAGCACCGCCCGGCCGGGCGTACCGTGGCGTGGGTGGACCGCGGCGAAGAAGCGCGGCAGGTCGCCGCGGCGGGCCATCGCGAAGCCCATCCGCGACAGCCCGAGGAGCTGGGACAGGATCACCCCGAGCATCGCCGCCACCGCGCCGGCCGACACCAGGGTCGCCGTCCAGCCGAGGGGAAAGGAACGGGCCGCGGCGTGGAGCGGCGCCGAGGTCTCCGCCAGGGCCGGAGCACCGACGGCTCCGACCGCCACCGCCGCCACGGCGGCATAGAGCAGGAGGGCGCCGCCGATCGTGATGCCGATCGCCCGGGGGATCGTCCGCCGCGGTTCGCGCACCTCCTCGCCGAGCGTGGCGATGCGCGCATAGCCGGTGTAGGCGAAGAACAGCAGCGCCGCGGACTCGAGGATCCCCCGCCACCCGGCGGGCGCGAACGGCCGCAGGTTGTCGAGCCGGAACGATCCGGCGCCGGCGGCGACGAAGAGCAGCAGCGCACCGACCGAGAGCGCGACGATCGCCAGGTTGGCGCGGCTCGACCGGCGGATGCCGAAGTAGTTGAGCGCCGTGAACGCCGCGACCGCGCCGACCGCGACCGCCCTCGGCGGCACGCCCGGCAGGAGCGCGTCGAGGTAGCCGGCGAGGCCGAGCGCGACGGTGCCCGCGGCCGCGATCTTGCCGGCCAGGAACATCCAGCCGGCGGCGAAACCGGCCCACGGCGCGAGCACGCGGTAGCCGTACTCGTAGGTACCGCCGGCCTGCGGGTACTCGGCGGCGAGCTGTGCCGAACTGAGCGCGTTGCAGGTCGCGGCGGCGCCGGCGATCAGCAGCCCGGCGAGGAAGGCCGGACCGGCAATGCCGGCCGCGACGCCGGTGACGACGAAGATGCCGGCGCCGACGATCGCGCCGAAGCCGATGCCGACCGCGTCGAGCGTGCCCAGCTCGCGGCGCAGGCCGCCGTCCGAGCCGTCGCTTCCGGTGCCTCCGGTGCGGTCGCCCCGGCTCACGGCCCCCGGGCTACCCCGGCCAGAGGCTCTCGCCGTCGAGCTCGACCGGCGGCTCGACGCCGTAGATCTCGAGCAGGGTCGGCATCACGTCGGCCATGTAGGGATCGGGGGCGTCGAGGCGGACGTTGCTGAACAGGACGCCGTTGACCAGCGGCGGGTAGACCGAGCAGTGGTCGCCGCTCCAGACGTCGGTGTTGGGCTCGATCGTCTGCTTGGCGACGATCCCCAGGCTGTCCTGCCAGCCGACCCGGTAGCCGCGGCTGTTCGAGGGGAACAGGTCGGGGATCAGCTCCGGGTCGTAGGTACCGTAGGCCTCGTCGCGGGTGAAGACGTGGGCGACCGGGTGCTCGCCGGTCTCGGCGTCGACGTAGGCCTCGAGCTTGGCCTTGAGCTCGGCGACCAGCGCCCGGTACTCCTCGCCCGGCTGGACGATCCCCTCGGCCTCGCGGCCGGCGAGGTTGATGTAGACGTTGCCCAGCCCCATCGCGTAGGCGCGGGTGCGGCTCCAGTCGACGTTGACGAAGAACTCGCCCTGGTCGAAGAGGTCCTCGAGGTTGGCGCGCGCCGGCCCCTCGCCCTCGAGCACCAGGTAGCCCTCCTGGGCTAGCCAGTTGTTGTAGTTCATCGTCCGCCGCCAGGGCGCGAAGCCGTGGTCGGAGACCACCAGCATCACCGTGCCCTCCGGCAGCCCGGCGACCACCCCGCCGACGATCTCGTCCATCATCCTGTAGGAGTCGAGGATCGCGTCGCCCCACTGGGCCGCCCCCTCCTCGGTGTAGAGCGGGTGCTCGGGGTCGAAGTGGCGGTACATCACGTGCTGCACCCGGTCGGTGAACTCGAAGTAGTGGACCAGCACGTCCCAGTCGGGGTCGGCGAGCAGGCCGTCCAGCATCTCGCGGTACTTGGCCTCGGTCTTTTCGACGTCCTCCATGAACACCGCCTCGTCGATCGTGCCGTCGCTGATCGACCAGGTGTCGATCGCCCAGCCGATGGTCTTGAAGCGCCCGAAGCGGTCCGCCAGCTCGTCGACGAAGCCGGCCGGGGCGGTGATGTCGAGCACCGGGGGCAGGTTCATCGGATCGAACTGGATCGGCGACAGGTAGAGCCGCACCTCGGGCTCGAGCGAGAGCACGCGGAAGCGGCCGATGCCGCCGACCTTGATCAGCGGGTTGAACGGGAAGGTGAACTGCACCCAGTCGCTCCACTCGCCGTCGGCCAGCTCGAGATGCCGGCCGGAGACGTCGATCCCCAGGCTCGACTTGTCCTCGGCGACGGTCAGGGTCATCGGGATCCTTATGTAGCCGCCGACCTCGGGGAACAGCTCGTTGGGCGGGCCCTTGATCTCGGTCTCGATCGTCCCCTGGTTGTCGACCAGCTCGACGATCTCGATCGAGAAGTCGCCGCCCCCCTTGGGCTGGAAGAACAGCTCCGAGGTGAAGTAGAACGGCTTGCCGATGCGGCCCGAGAGGTCCGGCGTGCCGAGGCCGGAGAGCAGCTCGCCGTGCGGGAACGGCTCGGGCGGGAAGGTCACCGGCACCCGGATCACCCGCACCCGCTTGCCCGCCTCGCCGAGCACCTCCCAGAAGGTCGCGCCCTGCTGGCGGTTGATCGCGATCGGCCGGTCGACCGGCAGGTACTCGGCGGCCACCCAGGCGGCACCGGCGCCGGCGAGGATGCCGAGCACCGCGGCGACGATCGCCGCCCGCCCGAGCCGACGGCGCAGGAACGGCAAGAGCACCAGGAAGGCCAGCACGAACAGCGCCGCGAACGCCAGCACGCCGAAGATCAGCGGGTTCTTCTCCCCCCACAGGAACGGCGCCCGCCCCTCGTCGAAGGCGGCGAAGCTCGGCCGGTAGTTCGCGGTGTCGCGCTTGAGGAAGTCGAAGATTCCGTGGCGCCCCGGGTTGAGCCCGGTCGAGAACGTCGACCACGACACCGGCGTCTGCGACGGCACGGTCGAGCGCAACGGCACGAACGTGCCCGTATCGCGCAGCTTCGCCAGGTTCGGCAGCTCGCCCTCGTCCATCCAGCGCGCGGTCAGCTCGGCGTCGACGCCGTCGAAGCCGAGGATCACCACCTTCGGCTCGGCGCCGTTGCCGGCCGCGGCCTCGGCGGTCTCCGCGGCGGCGGCCGCCGGGGCGAGCGCGGCGGCGGCGAAGGCCAGAGCGCAGGCGAGGAGGATCGCGTGGAACCGGTGGATCGAGGTCTGGACGGCGGCGGTCGGGGCGGTCGTGTCGATGGCTCGTCTCATGGCGTCCGGTCCGCGGGGCGCGCGGCTGTCGTTAGGAATCGGTCCGCGCCCGGTCCGGTGCGCGGGGTGGAGGCCTGCGGAGAACGGCCGGCCGGGACCGCGCGGGATGATAGCAGAGCCCGCCCTGCCGCGCCGCGGTTCAACGCCGCGCGGCACCGCCCGAGGCGGCGCGCTGTTCGACCTCGCCGAGCCGCCCTTCGAGGAACCGCCGCTCGGCGGCGTTGGCGGTCAGCTCGAGCGCCTCGCGGTAGGCCGCGGCGGCCTCGCCGCGGCGGCCGAGGCGGCGCAGCAGGTCGGCGCGCGCCGCCGGCAGCAGGTGGTAGCCGGCGAGCGCTCCGCCCGACACCAGCTCGTCGAGCAGCTCGAGACCGCGGGCCGGACCCTCGGCCATCGCCACCGCGACCGCGCGGTTGAGCGCCACCACCGGCGACGGCTCGGCAGCGAGCAGCCGGTCGTAGAGGGCGGCGATGCCGCGCCACTCGGTGTCGGCGGCGCGCGCGGCGCGGGCGTGGAGGCCGGCGATCGCGGCCTGGAGCGCGTACGGCCCCGCCGGGCCGGCGGCGAGCGCCGAGGCGGCCAGGCGCAGACCCTCGGAGATCTGGGCGCGGTCCCAGCGGCCGCGGTCCTGCGCCTCGAGCAGCACCAGTTCGCCGTCGGGGCCGGTGCGCGCCTCGCGGCGGGCGTCGTGGAGCAGCATCAGGGCGGCCAGGCCGCGCGTCTCGGCCGCATCGGGCAGGAGGCGGCAGATCAGCCGCCCGAGCCGGATCGCCTCCCGGCACAGCTCGCGCCGCACCAGGTCCTCGCCGGCGGTCGCGGTGTAACCCTCGTTGAAGACCAGGTAGACGACCCGCAGGACGCCGTCGAGCCGCTCGTCGAGGCGGTCGGGCCCCGGCACCTGGTAGGGGATGCCGGCGTCGCGGATCTTGCGCTTGGCGCGCACCAGGCGCTGCGCCATCGCCGGCACCGGGACCACGAAGGCGCGGGCGATCTCCTCGGTGGTCAGGCCGCCCAGCGTCCGCAGGGTGAGCGCGATCCGCGCCTCGGGCGCAAGCGCCGGATGGCAGCAGGTGAAGATCAGCCGCAGGCGGTCGTCCGGGAACTCCTCGGGGTCGAGGGCCGCGGGGTCGAACGGCGGCTCGGCGCGCGGCAGCTCGCGGGCGAGGATCTCACGCTTGCCCTCGAAGCGGGTCTGGCGGCGCAGGCGGTCGAGCGCCTTGTGGCGGGCGGTCGAGACCAGCCAGGCGCGCGGGTTGCGCGGCGTCCCCTCGCCCGGCCACTGCTCGAGCGCGGCGGCGAACGCCTCCTGGAGCATCTCCTCGGCGAGGTCGAAGTCGCCGAGCAGGCGGATGAGCGTCGCGAGCGCCCGCCCCGATTCCTGGCGGTAGATGCGTTCGATCGGCATGGCCCCGGCCGGGCGCCTCCGGAGGCTCCCCGGCCGGGGATGATGCCACGGGCCGGCCGGCCCGCGGCGTGCGGGTCGGTTCGGTCGCCGGGCTAGCCTCCGACCTCCCAGATCGGCCGCACCTCGACCGAGCCGTAGCGCGCCCCCGGGATCCGGGCGGCGAGCGCGATCGCCTCGTCGAGATCGGCGGCGTCGACCATGTAGTAACCGCCGAGCTGCTCCTTGGTCTCGGCGAACGGCCCGTCGGTGGTCAGGGTCTTGCCGTCGCGCACTTGCACGGTGGTGGCGGTGGCGACCGGCTGCAGCGGATCGCCGGCCAGGTGCTTGCCGTTGGCCTTGATGTCCTCGGTGAAGGCCATGTACTCGCCGAAGGCCTGGCCCTGCTCCTCCTCGCTCATGGCCGCCCAGGCGGCCTCTTCGCTGTAGATCAGCAGCATGTAGCGCATCGCGTTCTCCTCACGGATCGCAGTGTCGTTGATGGGTCGGTCGATCGGGTCGGGATACGGCGCCGGCGGTCAGCCGGTCTTGCGCGCGAGGCGGGACTTGACCACCAGCACCGGCTCGCCGCCCTCCAGCTCGGTCCACTCGCTCTCGAACCGGTCCGGTCCGAGGAAGCGGAACGACGCCGAGTGCATGTGCCGGCTGGTCGCGGGGTCGATGTTGGCGCCGCCGTCGAACGCGAACTCTACCCGCTCCGCGCTGCTCCCGCGGGCGCGCATGCGCGGCTGGTTGCCCAGGCAGTAGTGGGTCAGCACCACGTCCTCGCCGTCGGCGTGGTAGACGGTCACCATCTCGTGCGGCGTGCCCGGAAAGACCGTCTCGATCACCGCGGTGCCGCCGGAGGTGACCTCGTAGCGGGCGACCAGGTCGCCCTTCTTCACCATCTCCGAGTCCTCGGCGGCGATCCACTCGCCGGCCAGGGCGCGGAAGCGGTCGAAGGCCGGCGGGCCGGCGGCGGTGGCGTGGTCGTGGTCGCCGGCCGCAGCAGGCACCGCGAGGGCGGCGAGCAAGCCGAGCAGAATCAGTGTGTTGCGGGCGTTCATCGCGTGTCCTCCTTCAAGGTCCTGGTTGAGGTTGCCGGGCGGTGGAGGCCGGTCCTTGCGCCGCTCCTCCCCGCCGTCCGTGGATAGTCGAACGGCCGAACCCGGAATCGACAAGTCTCGCGGAGACTCGATGAACGGGACGCGGGACCGGCTACGCGAACACCGCCACCGCCTGCCGGCTGAGCGCGACCAGGCGGCCGATCGGGTCCCACAGCGCGGCGCTCTCGTGGGCGTAGCCGCCGGCGGCGGTCTCGGTCTCGGAGCGGTAGAACCACCAGTGGTCGGCGGCAGGGGCGGGAGGCGCGGCCGGCTGCGCGGGCGCGGCCGGCGCCGGCGGGTGGACGAACTCGATCGCCCAGGTCAGCGACGAGGCCGGGGCCGGGCGGTCGATCCGCGACAGCACCGCCGCCGGCCACGCGTCGACGAGCGCCAGAAGGCGCTCCTCGCTCGCCGCGCCCAGGCCGTCGCGCAGCCGGCACCAGCCGCCCATCTCACGGCGGCCGGCGCCCGAGAAGACCGGCGCGCCGAGCGCCCAGCGGTAGGCGACGTGGCGCGTGAACTCCGGGGTGACGCCGGGGATGAACGGCAGCTCGTCGAGCCCGTCGGGGCCGGGCGCCGCGGGCCGCGGCGGCGGCGCCACCTCGAGCGCGGAGTCGCGGCCGGCGCCGAACGCCCCGAAGGCGGCGTAGCGCACCTCGCCGCCCTGGACCAGCCGCGCCTCGGCGTGGGTCACCGAGCCGCCGCGCCGCAGCCGGCCGACCTCGATCTCGACCGCGCCGGGTTCGACCGGACCGGTGAAGATCGAGAGCAGCGAGCGCGGCGGCCGCGGCTCCTCGAGCACCCCGCGCATCGCCGACAGCGCCAGCGCCGCCACCAGCCCGCCGAGCGTCGCCCGCCCCTGACCCCAACCCTCGGGCACCTCCACGGCCCCCCGGCCGCCCTCCAGCGCGAGCCCTGCCAGCACCTCGTCGAAGCCGGTCGCAGTCATCGACCCGGATGCTACGCGAACGGGGGAGCTTACAAATGCGCGATCGAGTGTGCGTAGTAGGCGAGCACGGCGCGCTCGGCGGGGCGGGCGGCGTAGCAGCCGTCGCGCTCCTCGACCAGTCGGCGCAGGGTGAGCATGCGCAGGCCGACCTCGGCGGCGTACTCGGGGTCGCCGCGCGGGACGTAGACCTGGGCGCCCCTGGCGGTCAGCTCCTGCTGGAGGGCGAAGATCCGCGCCTTGACCTCGAGGCCGCTCATCGGCCCGCCCTCCTCCTCCTCGAGCCGCCGGGCGAACACGGTCGCCGCCACCGCCACCGGCAGCGCCGGCACCGCGCGGCCGACCTCCTCCATCAGCCGGGCCGCGAGCCGGGCGACCTCCTCGAAGCGCTCCTCGCGCGACAGCCGGCGCAGGTCGAGGGTACCGGCCGCTCCGCGATCGGCCGCCGCGTGCTCGGCGCCGCGCGCAGCGAGGTGGGCGCGCACCGACACCGGCCGGCCGAAGCTCACCCCGGCGTAGCCGAAGCGGAACCAGCGGCTGGTCAGGGCCTGGCGGAGGTTGCGCCCGAGGAAGGCGAGAGTGGTGCGGGCGGCGGCGAAGCCGCCGGGCCGCGGAGCCTCGGGATCGAGGTCGAGCAGGAGGGTGCGATCCTCGAGCACGCGGTCGTAGTTGATGCCCACCGGCACGAAGACGATGTCGCGCTCGCCGGCCGGGTCGAACGAGCGCAGCATGTAGTCGAGCAGCCCGAGCTTGGGCGGGCGCAGGCGACCGTCGCGGGACAGCCCGCCCTCGGGGTAGACCGCCTGGGTGACGCCCGAGGCGGTCGCCATGTGGACGTAGCGTTCGAGCACCCGCCGGTAGAGCGGGTCGTTCGAGCGCCGGCGCACGAAGTAGGCGCCCATCGCGCGGATCAGGGTCTGGAGCGGCCAGATCCGCGCCCACTCGCCGACCGCGTAGGAGAGCGCGGTCGAGGTCGCCGCCAGGTAGGCGACCAGCACGTAGTCCATGTTGCTGCGGTGGTTCATCACGAAGACCACGGTCGAGCGCGGATCGACCGCCCCGAGCGCCTGCTCGTCGGAGGTCACCAGGCGCACCCGGTAGAGCGAACGCGCGACCACCCGGCCTACCCGGTATCCGAGGCGGAAGTAGAGGTAGGCGTTGAACGCCGGCACGATCTCCTCGGCGTAGCGGCGGACCCGCGCCATCGCCACGTCGCGCGGCATCTCGCGCTCGCGGGCGTGCTCCTCGAGCGCCTCCAGCACCTCGGGGTCGTAGAGCAGCCGGTCGATCAGCACCCGGCGCTTGGTCAGCTTGAACGGCTGGACCTGGATCCTGAGCCGGGTGCTCAGCTCGTCGAGCACCCGGTCGACCCGCCGCCGCAGGACGAAGCGGACGCTCGGCACCAGGAGGCGGTCGAGCGCCGCCCAGAGCGCCAGCGCACCGAGCAGCAGGACCAGCCAGAGCGGCAGCTCGACGGTCGAGTTCATGAGGGCGGCGTCATGAGGCCGAGGGTTCGAACAGCTCCTCCATCGCCGCCCGCAGGCGCGCGGCGAGGCGCTTGCGGTCGCGGTCGGCGATCGGCTCGGAGCCGAAGGAGAGCGTCGCCTCGACCCGCGGCACCCGCATCAGACGCAGCAGGTGGGGCAGGAACGGCTCGTCGCCCCACCAGCAGACGGTCTCGGCCGGCGGCGGCGCGCCGGGCGGGGTACGGTAGCCGACGGTCGCGTACCAGACCGGCAGGCCGCTGCGGGCGGCGAACTCGAGCAGCGACGCCTTGAACGGCAGCAGGGCGTCGCCGCGGCCGGTCGTGCCCTCGGGGAACAGGATCACCCCCTCGCCGGCGGCCAGCCGCTCCTCGATCGCGCGCCCGACCCGCAGCAGATCGCGCCGCGCGGCGCGGTCGATCAGGAGTGTGCCGCTCATCCTGGCCAGGTGGCCGACCAGGGGCCAGGAACCGACCTCGGACTTGGCGACGAAGGTGGCGCCGGTCACCGCGAGCAGCGCGAGGATGTCGGCGTAGCCGAGGTGGTTGGCGACCAGCAGGAACGGCGGCTCGGGCGGCCGCCCGACCACCCGCCAGGCCAGCCCGAGACGCCGCCCCACGCCGGTCGCCCAGTGGCGGATCACCCGGTCGTGCCACCCCCGCCGCCGCCGCGGCCACGGCGCGAGCAGCAGCCGCCCACCCTGGTAGAGGACGTAGTCGCCCGCGGTCACCGCGAGCATCCCGGCCCCCCGCCCGGCGGCGCGCAGCCGGCCTCCATGCACACCGCCGCCCGCGCCGGCGAGGCGGACGCCGGCCGGAGCCGTCACGGCGGATTGCGACCCACGGTGGGAGCGGGACACCGATCGCGAGTATAGCGGCCGCTGCGGACACGGCCGCGCCACTCGGCCTGTGCCGCCCTCGGGTCAGCCCCCGCCCCCGCTCACCGGCACGCGGTTCGCCACCGCGTCGAGCCAGACGTAGCTGCCGTTGACGCCAATCAGGTGGCACTCGAGGCAGCTCCGGTTGGAGATCTGGCGGCTGGCCCCGCCCTCGCTGACGTAGGTGGTCATGTAGGACTCGATCACCGTGTTGCGCAGGAACCGGGGTACGAGCTGGAAGCAGTTCTCGCCCAGGCCGTTGTCCTCGCAGCCGTGCATCACCGGCTTCGGCTGCCGCGGCGTGCCCGCCTGGCCGTTGAGCGGCCACTGCGCGTCGACCAGGACGTAGTTGGCGAACGGCGTGCCGGCGAGCGCGGCCTGGAACTTCGGGTTGAGCGATGCAGCCTGCGGCTCGATCGGCACCAGCCGGGTGATCTGGTCGGGCGAGTCGGCGGGCGGCAAGGGCGGCGGCGGGGGCGGCGGCGGGTCGGGGAAACGGTCGAGGACCACGTTCGGGCAGCCGGCGGGAGAGATCAGGAACGGCTCCTCGAAGCAGTCGGCCGGCGCGGGCAGCGAAGGGTCGTAGAAGCTCCAGCCGTCCCGCTCGACCTCGGCGGTGCCGGCGGTCGGGGCGTTCGAGACGTGCTCGAAGGTCGCCCACACCCACTGCGGCGCCCAGAAGGTCTTGACCACGACGTGGAGGCCGACCAGGCCCATGGCCACCGGGCCGGTGCAGCCCTGCTCCGGCCCCTCGAAGATCAGCGCCTCGGTGGTTAGGTAGCGGCTCGGGTCGTCGACCGGCTTGCACCCGGGCCCGGTGCACAGCCGCTTCCACGCCGACTTGATCTCGATCGAGTTGCGCGGGTCCTCGGCGGTCCACGGGAAGTCGACGGCGAAGCCGGCCGGACCGCCGGGCGTGAGCTTCGGCGTCGCCGCCAGGCCGTTGGCGACGATGTAGTCGTACTCGACCTCGTTGACCAGCACCTCGTACCAGACCAGCTCGCGGTTGCGGTCGTGCAGCGTGCCGAAGGTGCCGGCGAACGCCTGGCCGGTCTCGTTGACGACGTCGCGCGCCTTCGAGCCGAGGGTGACGATCATCCGCCCAGCGCCGGCGTCGCAGCCCGGAGCGTCCGGAGCCGGCGGATCGTCGAACGGCGGCGGCTGCCAGCCGACGTCGCCGGGCTGGAACAGCGAATAGACCGGCAGGTAGGTCTGCCACACCCGCGGACCGCCCTCGCCGTCGAGGATGCTGCGCCCGGCGTCCGGCCGGCCCCGATGGTCGGGGTCGACTGGCCAGTTGAGGGCGACGAAGGTCTGCCAGGCGAAACAGTCGAACATCGTGTCGGCGCCGGCCGCGCCCTGCGGCCCCAGCCACACCGCGAGCGGATTCGCCGGCACGTCGGCGGGCAGATCGGGGCTCAGCCGGAGGTCGCAGGCCGGCGCCGAGGCCGGTGCCGCGGCCGGCGGCGGACCCGGCGGCACGTTGCGCGGATTCAGCTCGTCGTCGAGGATGCGCAGGTAGTCGGTGTCGAAGGCCGGCGAGTGGCAGTGGACGCA
>Ga0256864_1000093_pt1 | contig 36407 bp, 30 predicted proteins | sample RVTome_11_FD_187336 | JGI IMG/M metagenome (GOLD analysis project Ga0256864, IMG submission 187336) | Soil microbial communities from uranium-contaminated site in the Upper Colorado River Basin, Wyoming, United States - RVT147D111 HiSeq ... | reverse complement strand
TTCAAAAACGTCGCAATCTCCCCGTGTCCTCCCTCCCGCGCCCACCCTTCGGGGGTGGCGGCGAACTCGGGGTCGCCGATCGAAAGGTCGGCGCCGTGCGCGACGAGGAACTCCACCGTTTCCCGGTGGCCGTTGATCGCCGCCCAATGGAGGCCGGTGGCGCCGAACACGCCGCGGGCGTCGATGTCCGCGCCGCGCTCGAGCAGGTAGGCCACCGTCTCGGTATGGCCGTTTCGGGCGGCGCCGTACAGGGCGTCCGAGAGGACGTCGCCCCGGATGTGTGCGGTGCCGGCGGGCCAGTATCGGTCGGGTGTCGCGGGAGCGTCCCGGCGGCGGTGTGTCGCGAGGTCGGCGCCCCCGTCGAGGATCGCGCGCACGTCGGCGAGCTTGCCGAGGCTCGCGGCGGTGATCACCGTGAGTCCCGACGCGCCGCGCGAGAGCAGGAGGTCGGCGACGCGCGAGCCACCCATGGCGGCGGCCCAGTCGAACGGTGTGGCGTTCCAGTTGGTCCGGGCCTCGAGGTCGGCCCCCGCGTTCACGAGGATCTCCGCCACCTCCAGGTGATCCTTCTCGGCGGCGAAGTGGAGTGCCGTCTTCGCGTAGTCGCCCGTGGCGCGCACGAGGAGGGAATCCTTCGCCAACGCGGCCCGGACGGCATCGCCGTCACCCAGTCGGGCGGCCTCGAGGAATGCGGCTCGTCGCATAGTGGGGGAGGGAAGATGCTGCGCCGTGCGGTTGGGGGCTAGAGAGGAGGGGTCTTGGGCAGTCGGCACTCGGCGGTGCAGGGGAGGTTCGGCGGCTGATTGCGAGGGCCGATTGCCGTTTGTCAACTGCCGACTGCCGATTGCCTACGGCCGAAAACGCCAACCTCCACCTACTCCACCCGCACCACGGGCAACACCGTCGTGACCACCACGCCGTCGATCGTCGCCCCGATCGTCGCCGGCGTCCCGGCCACCATTCCCGTGAACGTCGCCGTGTACGTCCCGTCGCCGTTGTCCGTTGCGGGGACGGGGGCGATCGTTCCCTCGCTCACGCCCACCCCGGACGACGCGCTGAACGCCACCTCGAGGCCGCCCGTGGCGAGCTCATTGCCGAAGGCGTCGCGCGCCTCGAGCGTCAGCGTGACCATCCCGCCCTGCGCCACGACGGAGTCCGAGACCGAAACGACCGACGTGGCCGGCGACGCGGCGCCCGGCTCTATTGTGACGGTCGGTGCCGGCGTGGTGACCGCGGCGCCGTCGACGGTCGCGCTCACGCTCGCCGCCGTGCCGGCCAACTCGGCGGTGAGTGCCGCCGAGTAGGTCCCGTCGCCGTGGTCGGTCACCGGTCCGATCGTGCCGTTGCTGGTGCCGCCCGACAGGGAGAAGACGACCGTGTGGCCGGAGCCGTTGACGTCGCGATCGCCCGGGTCGCGGGCACGGAGCAACAGCGTTACCGTCTCGCCGGCGGTCACCGTGACCGCTGCTTGTCCGTCGACCGTCACCACGGACTGATCGAGCGAGACCGTCGAGACTTCGATCGTGGCCGGGGCCGACATGAGCGGCGTCCCGTCGATCGTGGCCGAGATTTCCCTCGGTGACCCGACGCCGGTCCCGGTGAACGCCGCAGAGTACGTTCCGTCGCCGTGATCGGTGGTGCTCCCGATGGCGCCGGTGCTGGTGCCGCCCGCTTGGGTGAAGCTCACCACGCGCCCGCCGGTCACGATGGCGTTCCCCGCGGCGTCGCGCGCCTGGAGCGTCACGGTCGCCGCCGTGCCCACGTCGATCAGCGGATCGGACACGCTCACCATCGACGTCATGGCAGACACGTCGCCGGGGGTGACCGTGACGGTGGGTGGCGTCGTTGCCACGGGCGCGCCGTCGATGGCGCCGAGGATCTGGGTGGCATCCCCCGCCAGCACGCCCGTGAACACGGCGGCGTAGGTGCCGTCGCCGTTGTCGACCGTCGCGCCGAAGTCCCCCGTGCTCTCGCCCGGCCCGCCGGACGTTTCGAACGTGACGGTGAGCCCACTGGTCGTGAGGCAGTTGCCGAGCGCGTCGCGGGCGCGGAGCGTGACGGTGATCGGGACGCCGGACGGCGCCGTCTCGTCGCTCACCGTCACGACCGAGGAGTCGGCCGACGGTGCGCCCTCGCCGCACAGCACGGCGATCGTGGGGAGCGGTGTGGAGGTCACCGGGGCGCCGTCGATCGTGGCGCCGACGGTGGTGGGGTCGCCGACGCGGGTGGCGGTGAACACCGCGCTGTACGTGCCGTCGCCGTGGTCGGTTACGGGGCCGACGGCACCTTGCGCCAGATTCGGGCCGTCGGTCTGCGTGAACGCGACCGTGAGGCCGCCCGTGATGGCCTGGTTGCCGAACGCGTCGCGCGCCGTGAGCGTGAGCGTGGCCGATTCTCCTGCGCCCAGCACGGCGTCCGACGCCTCGACCAGCGACGAGTCGGTGGTCGCGGCGGCGGGAAGCACGGTGGCGACGGGGAGCTGTGACACGCCGCCGTCGTCGAGCATCTCGACCAGCGTCGAGTCGGCCGTGCCGTCGGGTCGCTCGTTCACGATCAAGGCGCCGAGGGTGACGTCCTCGGGCGCGCGGACACCCGTGAAGCTGCCGGAATAGGTCCCGTTGCCGTTGTCCCCGGCGGGATCGGGAGCGATCACGCCCGCGAGGGAATCGGTGGCCGTGAACAACACGATGAGGCCGCCGGCCGGGAGATCCGTCGCGTCGTCGTCGCGCACCTGGAGCGTCAGGGCGACCGTCTCGCCGGCGGCGAGCGTGTCGTCGGAGACGAACACCGCCGAGCGCTGCGGCGAGACCGCGCGGTCGAGCACGTGGACCGGCGGGCTCTCGGTCGGGACGTCATCGCTGTCCACCATGGCGCCGACGGTCGCATCCCCCGGTGCGGCTGCCGTGAACGTCGTCGAGTAGCGTCCGTCGTCGTGATCGATCGTCGTGTCGACCGTACCGACGAGGTCGTCGGTGCTGAAGAACACCACGGTCCGCCCGCCGCCGGTTAGCTCGTTCCCGTCCGCGTCGCGCGTGATGAGTGTCACCGTGACGGCCGTCTCCACGGTGACCGTGTCGGCGGAGATCGTGAGCTCGGACATCTCGAGCGCGATGGTGCCCGCGCTCACGGTGATGGTGGGTGGCGCCCCGGTGGCGACCGGCTCGCCGTCGATCGTTGCCGCGATCGTGAGCGGCGTCCCCGCGGTGGTGCCCGTAAAGACGGCCGAGTAGCTGCCGTCGCCGTGATCGGTGACCGGATCGATCGTGCCCTCGCTCGTGCCGCCCGAGACGGCGAACGCCACCTGCAGGCCGCCTTCGATGAGCTCGTTGCCGGCCGCGTCCTTGGCACGCAGCATGAGCAGCGCCTCGCCGCCTTCGTCCACCGCGAGCCGCGAGACGCCCACGACCGAGGTGACGGGCGAGGCGGCACCGGGAAGGACGCGGAGCTCGGGGAGCGGGGAGGTCACCTGCCGTCCGTCAATGAAGGCCGCCACCGTGGACGGCGTGCCGGCGATGGTGCCCGTGAGCGTGGACACGTAGGTGCCGTCGCCGCGGTCGGTGGCGGGATCGGGCGCGATGACGCCCTCGCTCGTCCCGCCGCCGAGCGTGAACCGGACCTCGAGGCCGCCGCTCGTGATCCGGGTGCCGTTCGCGTCCCGCGCCTGAAGCGTCAGCACGGCGTCCCCGCCCGAGCGGACCGCCGGCATGGAGACGATGACGAGCGACCGGGCCGCCGACGCCATGGGCGGCGCGGTGGGGGCGTCGCCGCACGCGAGCCCGGCGGTAAGCACGACGAGCCAGACCCGCGCCCGTGCGCTACTCATCGGCACAGCTCACCACGAACGTGGTGATGGTGACGGCGCCCGCGGCGACGGTCGCGGTGCGTGGGTTGGGTGCCGTGACCGTGCAGCCCTCGGGCGCGTTCTTGAGCACGACGTTGTAGACTGCCGGCGCGAGGTCCGGGAACGTCGCGACGTCGTTCTGCCCGATCGGCTGGGTGAGCAGGTCGCCACCCGAGGAGACCTCCAGCTGATAGCCGTCCGGCACGTCGCCGCCCGAGGTCTCGGTTGCCACCACGAGCGTTCCCGTCGTGGGCGCGGCGCACTCCACCCGGAACGTCGTCGCGGCGCTCCCGCCGGCGGGCACGCTCGCGGTGCGTGGGTTCTGGCCTACGACCGCGCAGTTGTCGGCCACGCCGCTCAGCGCCACCTCGTGGTCGCCGGCGAGCAGGCCCGGGAACGTCACGGTGCCGTTCACGTCGAGCGCCTGGTTCAGGACGCCGTCGACCGTCACGGTGTAGCCGTCCCCGTCCACGTTCTGACCGGTCGTCGCGGCGCTCACGTCGAGGCTGCCGGTGGTGGCGGCGCAGTCGACGGCGAACGCGGTCTCGACCGCGCCGTTGGGTGGCACGGTGACGGTGCGCGGGTTCTCTTCCGCCACCGTGCAGTTGGCCGCGACGCCGGTGAGCTCCACCGTGTGATCGCCTTCCAGCAGGTCCGCGAACGTCACCGCGCCGTTGACACCGATCTCCTGACCAGCGGCGCCGTCGACCGTCACCGTGTAGCCGTCCGGATCGAGATCGGCGCCCGTCGTGGCGGTGGAGACGGTCAGATCGCCGAGCGCGAGCGTCGCGGCGGTGGCCGGGCCGGCGGCGGGACCCTGGAGACCCTGGCCGTTTACGGCGAACACCGTGTAGCTGAACGCCGTACCGTCCGGGAGTCCGGTGTCGCTGAATCCCGTGGCGCCCGGGCCCACGGCCGCGATCTCAGCGCCGTCGCGGTGAATCACGTAGCCCTCGATGCCGGTCTCCGGATCCGCTGCCGCGGTCCACGTCAGGTCGATACGCGATTCGCTGACGCCTAGCGCGTTGAGGTCGCCGGGCGCCGTGGGCGGCGTGGCATCGAGCGTACGGACGCCGGCGGTGGCCCGCCCACTTTCCACGTCGTCCACGTTCACCGCGGCCACCTGGTAGACGAACTCCGAGAACGCCGGGAGCCCCGCGTCCTGGAAGGTGGTCGTGCCGGCTTCCGTCGAGTCGAACAGCACGGCGTCCCGATACAGGCGGTAGTGCCGGATGACGCCGAGCGGGTCGCTCGGTGCGGCCCACGCGAGGTCCACGTCGAACGGGCTCACGGCGGTCGCCGTGAAGTTCTGGGGTGCATCGGGCGGCGGGCAATCCACGTCGAACCGCGCGAGGGTCGAGTCGCGGTCGTCGACGTCGATGGTGATGGTGTCGGTGCCGCTCACCGCCATCGGGAACGTGCCGTCCATGCGACGGCCCGTGGACCGCGCCACGCAGCTCGCCGGAACGCCCGTGAGGGTCACGAGCTGGCGCCCGGGTGTGACCCCCACCACGCCCACCGAGTCCACGGTGCCGATCGCGGCCTGGTGTGCGTCGGCGGGGTCGCCCACGGTCTCGACCGTGACGCCGAACCCGCCGCCCGGCACGGCCCCCGCCCCGGTGGTGACCGCCTTCACCTGGAGCCGCTCGACGCACGCGACTTCGAAGGCCGCCTCGGTGGTGTCGGCGGAGAGTACGGTCACGAGCGGCGCCGCGGCGGTCACGACCCGACAGCGGTTGGGCGCATTCCCGATGCCAAGGGCGTGAACGCCGTCGGCGCCGCTCGCGTTGTACAGGGGGATCAGGTCGCCGACGACGGTCTCGTCGACGGCGCCGAGGGTGAACGTGGTGGCGGCGCCCGTCTGCGCCTCGACCAGTGCCACGTCGTAGGTCACGGGCGCGGAGGGCGGCGCGGCGTCCGGATCGGTGGTGGCGCTCGCCGCGCGCGCGAAGCCCAGAGGGATGCACACCACCTGGATGGTGACGCTCACGGTGTCGCCCGACAGCGCGGTGGTCTGGTGGGTGACGGGGCGGGCGGCCGCGCAATTTCGGCGGACGCCGGTGAGCGCCAGCGTATGCGTCCCGCTCGCGCCGTTTCCGGGCTTGGGGTTGAGCGGGATCAGCGAGTCGAGCAGCACCTGGGCGTTGGCGGTGGGCACCGGGACGCGCGCGGTATCGGGCCGCTGCGCGTTATCGGCGAACCACTTGGGCGTGGTGCCGGTCTCGTCCGTGCGCACGAAGACCAGCGTGTACCCGTCCGGATCGAGGTTCGCTCCCGTCGTCACGACGCTCCCCAGCACGGCGCCGAACGGAATGCAGAAGATGTCGAAGTTGGCGCGCGTCGAATCGGCGTCGAACAGGTTGATCCGGCCGTCGGACGCGACGTCGACCACGACCCGCACCGGGCTCGTGGGCGTGCAGTTGCCCTGGATGGCGCCGAGCTCGGTCGCGTGCGGGAAGCTCTCGCCGGTCCGGATGTCCTGGAACACGTGCCGCCCGTCGAGCGCCAGCGTCACATCCTGATTCGACTCCCGGTTCTTGCGGGCGATGATCGGGTCCTTGATCTCGAAGTCCGGTCGCAAGAGCAGGGGATAGCTCGGCGGCCGGTCGGACCCGGTGGTGACGTTCGTGACGACGAGCGGCCCCTTGCTGTACTCCTCGGCGAGGAGCAGCGGGTTCACCAGCGGGATCTGGAGCGCCAGCTCGGCGCCCACGAGGCCCAAGATGTCGATCTTGAAGCCGAGCTTGAAGTCGAGGCCCAGGTCCATGGCGGTGCGCCAGTCCCAGGGGATGGGGCGCAGCTCGGCGAACGCGCGGGCGTATGGCTCGAACGCGGTGAACGGGCCCACGACACCGTAGAACCGGATGAACAGCTCGGGCACGAGCGCCAGCTTGACGGTGGCCTTGAGGTTCACGTCCGGGTCGAACTCGATGCCCGCGTCGAACCGCGAGTTGGCGCTGTAGACCGGGCTCCAGCTCCCCTGGTACCGCGCGCCGCCCGACACGCCGAAGCCGGCGCCGAAGTGACCCACGAACAAGGGATCCGCCGCGGCCTCCACCTCGAACGACACCACGAGCTTGAGCGACGTCTCGACGGCGCCGACGATCGGCACCGGCCCGATGGCGGTCGCGAAGGGCTTGATGGACTTGAACAGCGTCTTCTCGGCGGGGATTTTCGCGGCGACGCTGGCGCTGATCGTGTACTCCCGGATGTCGAGATCCACGCCGCCGCCGAAGATGGCGTGGAACTCCCGGACCTCGGGGATGATGAAGTTCCAGCCGATGCGGCCGCCGATGTCCACGCTGGGGCCGAACTCGAAGTCGCCGTCGTTGATGGTGAGCTTGACGGTCCCCGTGACCGTCCCGCCCGTCGCCGTGTCGGTGGCGCTGGCCTGGGCGCTGACCTCGACGCCGTCCAGCCCGATGAGCACTCCTCTTTCCTGCGTCACCCCGGGCGCCAGGTACGTGACCTGCGTGGGGCCCCACACGGTGCCGTCGGGCGCCCGGAAGCCGCGCGCGTCGTTCAGGTCGATCAGGGCCGACGTGCCGAACGCGCCGCTCTGGACCGCATCAGTGAGCATCGCGTCCTCGGTCTCCACGACGAGCTGCCTTCCCGAGGTCGAGACCGAGGTCACCTTCCGGAGGAAGCCCTCGCCCTGTCCGCCCACCAGCACGTCGGCGGAGTCCAGCGCGGGCATGTCGCCCGCGAGCACGTCGAACGTGTAGGTGCCGGAGGCGCTGTCCACCGACATGAGGCGCACCTGGTTCGAGTCGAACACGACGGTGCACTCGCAGATCACGACGTCGGCCACCTGGATACTGGCCCCGCCCGTGACCCCGCCCGCCTCCGCGGTGATCAACGCATCGCCCTCGGCGACGGCGTGGACGACGCCGTTCACATCGACCGTCGCGATATTGGGATCGGCGCTGGCCCAGGTGATCGGCTCGTTGGGGAGGACGTCGCCCTGGGGATCACGCGCTTCGGCGGAGAGCCGCACGCTGTCGCCGGGGACCAGCCCCTGGCTGGACGGCGAGACGATGACGGCGGCGACGCCGCCGGGCGGAGGTGGCGGAGGCGGCGGCGCCGTGATGGGCCGGTCCTCGTCGCACGCGAGCAGCGTGACCCCAAAGAGGATCGCCAGCCGCCGGGGGACCCGGTGATCACGGGGTCTCTGCCGTGCTGCGCGCAAGAAGATGCCTCTGTTCAAGAGGAGGCGAGACCGCGCCACACCGGGCCGTGGAGGGACTCGCGAAGTTACGGGTCTTTGTAGGGGGCGGCAACCTGAATGGCCCCGGGGACTCAATTGGATAAGCGGGTTTGTGGGCGGGATTCCTTCATTTGGCGGGAGGGGCGGCAGCAGCGGCAGCCCCACCCCGCACCAACCCCACTCCAGCGGCAGCCCCACTCCGCACCGACCCCACCCCAGTGGCAGCCCCACCCCGCACCAACCCCACCCCGGCGGCAGAGCGGCAGAAGCGGCAGAATGCTCGCCCGACCTCCCTGCCGCTCTGCCGCCGTGGTGGGTGGTGGAAGGGTGGGGCTGCCGCTGCTGCCGCTCTGCCGCTTCTGCCGCTTCTGCCGCTCTCCCGCTCTGCCGCTCTGCCGCCCCTGCCGCTACTCCGGCCGCACGAAATACCCCGACACCCTCCACGTCCCGTCTGCCTCGCGCATCGGCACCACCGTCTCGGTCACGTGGCGGCCGCCGGCGACGGCGGTCCGGAACTGGAGCACGACGTACTCACCGGGCGGCGCGTTGGGGATCGAGGTCGTGTACTGTGAGGAGCTCACCGTGCGCGCGCCGAACGGCTCGAACTGGCCGCGCGCCTGCTGGACCGCCGACTCCCAGTCGGACTTGCCGACGACCCGTTTGAACGACGTGGCCGCGGAGTCCCAGCTGGCGGCGTGCTCGCCGGCGTCGACCAGCTCGAGCCACGCCAGCGCGGCCGCGGTTGCCTCCTCGATGGCCTGTGTCGTGTCGCTGGCGAGGGTGTCCTGGGCGGTGAGGGGTGCGGTACCAAAGGCGACCGCGGCGAGCCCGATGACGGTGCGGAAGCGGAATCGGAAGTGCATGGAAGTGAGTCCGGAGGTGGCGGGTTGGTGATGGAAGGCTTCTGATGCGTGAAGGGAACCTACGTGGAGCAACGCGGCGACGCGATGCGGAGGACCGGCAGAGGCGGCAGAACTTCACCGGGAGGGTATGCGGGACCGGCCGTGAACTCCCAATACGACGTCACGAACGACGTGAGTCGCCGCGCCGGCTCGAACTCCCGGTAGGGAAAGGGAGTTGGGGAATCGAAGGGCGAGAGCGCCGCGCGTCGCGGAGCAATGAGCGGGGGGCGCTCGGAAGCGCGAGGGTGCTTGGTCACGTTCCGCCTTCCGCGTCCCGTAACGCGATCTGCCCCTGCCGGGCGTAATCGATGGCCTCGCCGAGGATCCGTGCCGCCTCCTGCGGCGCGTGGAAGCCCATGGAGTTCTCCGCCTCGAGGAAGTCCAGGTAGAACTGGGCGCGTCGCTGGAGCGCCCGCGCGCTGTCGAGCCGGGCGTCGGCGCGGCCCGCGGCGCGCGCGGCCTCCAGGTCGCCGATGAGCGCCACGAGCGCGTCCATCGCCCGATCTCTCAGCTGAAAGGTTTGCTCCTGGATCCGCTCCGCGCGGGCCAGTAACTCCTCATCCGTCACGGGGTGACAGGTCCGGCACGATCGGTCGACGCTGAGCAGCGGGCTGCGCACGTGGTGGTCGCTCACCTTGAACGCGCCCACCCGCCGGTACGGCATGTGGCAGTCGGCGCACGACACGCCCGCCCGGGCGTGCACGCCCTGGTTCCACAACTCGAACTCGGGATGCTGCGCCTTGAGGACGCGTGCTCCCGTCAGCTCGTGCGTCCAATCGGCGAAGTCGATTTCCTGGTAGTAGTCGTAGATCTGCTGGACCTCGATTCCCTGCGCCCAGGGATACACCAGCCGCCTGTCGCCGGGCCGGAAGTAATACTCCACATGGCACTGGCCGCAGACAAAGGCTCGCAGCTCCTGGCGCGTCGCGTCGCGATTCACGTCGTAGTCCGCCACGCCTTGAAACGCCTTCCACGCACGGATGCCCTCTATGAATGCCGGGCGAGTCACGCGCAGACGCATCGTCTCGGGGTCGTGGCAGTCGATGCAGCTGACCGGGTGCTCCACCTGCGCGCGCGCCTCGGCGTAGGGCATCGCGTTCATTCGCTCGAAGCCGCGGATCAAGTCACCGTCGCCGAGCCGTCGATACGGGACGTAGACCGACGCGTGGCAGTGGATGCACGTGCCCGGTTGCGCCGCCACGCGTTGCCGGCCGGTGAACGTCTGGTCCTCCAGCATGTAGGCGTGGCCGCGCTCCTCCCGGAAGTCGTGCGCGAACGCGTAGCCGGCCCACATCGTGCGGAGCCGCTGGTCCTCTGCAAGCCGCGACTGCGCCACCACGATGCGCGGGTCGGCCGCGTCGGGTTCCCGCGGCAACGCCTCGCTTCCCCCGAACCGCGTGCGGACTTGGTCGACCGTTCGGAGGTACGTCTCGTACTGATGCGGGTAGCTGAGACCCCATACCTCCGGATCTTGCGTCGTGTCGGTCAGCTCCACGACGCGGAAGTGCGGCGTCCGCGCCTCTTGCCGCCGCTCGAAGATGTTGAAGAGGAGCGCCAGCGTGGCCGCCGTCACGACGGCGGCGCCGGCGCCTACCACGAGGTACGAGAGGATCGCTCGTCGGGTGGGGGGCTTCCGGGATTCATGCATCGAAGGATCTCCTGAGGGCACGTCGTGCCGTCAACCCTATTGACCGCTCACTCCTCATCGCAAGCGATGCCCCACGTCCCCGTGACAATCTGCGCACGGCCGCCGCTCCTCCGGCGCCTGCCGTCCGTCGATGGCGGCGGTCATCGTGTCGTGGCAGTAGCGGCAGCGGGCCTCCGTGACGGCGCGGTTGCCGGGCTTGATGCGGATCGGGTCGGGGAAGCGCCCGGTCGTGAACCCGACCGAGTGCCAGAAGCCGTTCGACGCCTTCACCGCGTACTTGGGGACGGCGGCTTTGGGCGTGTGGCAGCTGTTGCACGTGGCGGCCGCCCGATGGCTGCTGCGGAGCCAGGCATCGTAGTGGGCCTGCATGACGTGGCAGTTGGCGCATGCCGCGGGGTCATCGGTGAGATAGGACGCCCCCCTGCCGTACCCGAACGTGAACGCCCCCGTGCCCGCCGCCACGCCGACGAACCCGGCGAGGGCGGCGCCGGCCACGGTGAGCACGCGACCCGGGGACCTGGATGGAGGAGCGGTGGGCATCTCGTAACAGGCGGATGGGGATCGACGACGTACCGAACCTAGGGTGGGGAAGAGGGCCTCGCCAGGGAGGAGGGGGCGGGATCTACCGCCGTGCTCCGCGCCCCGTGCCTCGTGGCATTCGCGGCACTTCCCGCAACGCCCTACGCGCCATCGGTTCCCGCCACGCCCACACCCCACGCCACCCCGTCCGGCGTCGGGCCGGTGGGAACGGTGTCGATCACGCGGCGCGCCGAGATATCCAGTATGGAGAGCCGGTCGGCGGCCGGGTGGGAGACGGCGGCGTGGCGGCCGTCGGGGGAGACGGCGAGCACCTTGGGCTCGTGCGGTGTGGGGATGCGGGAGATCGGCACGCGGCGCTCGGCGTCGAACACCGCGATCTCGCGGCTCCCCGCGTTCACCACCAGCGCCTCGCCGCCGGGCGTGAACTTCACGCGCACCGGCCGCTCACCGCCGCTCGGAAAGCGCGCGACCTCGGCGCCGCTCGCCGCATCGAGCACGATCACGGAGTTCGTGGCCATGCTGGTCAGCCAGATCTCACGGCCGTCGGGGCGCACGGCGACGCCGATCATGGAGGAGTCCAGCGACACGACCCGCCGTTCGCCGGTGGAGCGGTCGAGCAGCGTGGCGCCGGCGCCTTCCAGGTTGGCGGTGACGAGCGTCCGCTCGTCGGGCGAGACGGCGAGCATCCAGGCGCCGTCGGCTCCCACGTCGTAGCGCCGCAGGATCTCGCCGTTCGCCGCGTCCAGCTCGAGCACCGCACGCGCCGCAGCGCACGCGACCCAGAGGAGCGAGCCGTCGGCGCTCACCGCGAGGTCGTGCGGCGCCATTCCTTCTCCCAGCTCGAACGTGGCGGCCACGGCGCCGGTCGCGAGGTCGACCACGGTCACGGTGGTGGCGCGCGCGTCCGCCACGTACGCGCGCCGGCCGTCCGCCGAGATGACGACCTCGTGCGGATTGACGCCCGTGGGCGCGCGGGCGCGCTCGCCGAGGGACGCGGCATCGAGCAGCGCGATCTCGTCGCCGCCGGAGTGGGCCACGACGATGGTGGCGCGTTGCGGTGCCGGCAGCGGGAGACGCAAGACGGTCTGGTCGCGCAGGCGCTCGGCGGGCCACATCATCCCGCGCTCGTCGAAGGTCCGGAGCTGCGTCGTGGCGACGTAGAACAGCGTGTCACCCACGATCGCGCCGGTCGTGGGGTCGGCGTAATACGGGCTGTTGGCCTCGAGCACCGCGATGCGAACGGCGCGGCCGCCCGCGCTGTCGAGCATGGCCTGAATCACCCGCTCGCCCGCGCCCGGGATGCCGTTCTGGATGCCGACGAGCGTGTTGCGGTGGACATAGAGACCGTCGATCCCGGCGAGCGTGCCGCCCGGCGGCACGGCGACCGGGCGGCGCGCGCCGGTGGCCGGGTCCAGCAGCTCGACCCCGTACGCGTTCGCGACGTAGAGGCGACCGCCGTCCGGCGAGAGGGCGATGCCGTTGGGAAGGAGGTCGGGTGCCCGGACGAGCGACGTGAAGACGCCGCCGGCCGGATCCAGCTCGTAAACGCCGTTCGGTCCCGCGGTCACGAAGAGATCACCGTTCGGCGCGAAGACGAGGTCGTTGAAGCAGACGCCGTTCGTGTCGGAGCCGGCCATGAATGCATCGAGCAGCCGGCCGGACGGCACCTCGAAGCGGAAGATGCCGGCGCGGCCCACGGTTGCCGAATCCATCAGGGCCATGCGCATGTCGGGCCCGAGGTTGCAGGCGTTGGCCCACAGCTCGCGCCGGGTGGGGTGGAGCTTCATGCCGAGCACGCCCAGCAGCCCGTGCTCGCCCTCGGACACGAAATCCAGAACCGTGCCGTCCGCCGAGATGCGCAGGATCTTCCGCCGGTAGATGCTGCCCATGTACCAGGCGCCGTCGGCCGGGTCGAATACCACGCTCTCGGGCTGGAGGTCGCGCTGTGCCAGCGTGAAGGCCACGTGCCCGGGTCCCACCGGCGCCCGCAGCCGGGCGAAGCGGCGCGAGACCGCCAGGAAGTCGGGGCGGTCCTTCAGCGCGTCGAACGCCGCGACAGTGTCGATGCGATAGCCGAGTCCGAAGGCGGCGAGGCGGTCGAGCGCGCGGACGGCCTGCGGGGCGTGGCCGGCGAGCGCGTGCGCCATGGCGGCGTGGTACGCCAGGGACGGGAGGCTCGGCAAGAGACGGATGGCGCGCTCGAGCTTCTCGGCGGCGGCCGCCGGGTCGCCGCCGCGATACTCGGCGATGCCCTCGCGGGCGATGGTGAGCGCCTCGCCGGGCGTTTGCGCCGCGAGAAGGCTGGGCGCGAGCGCGGTGAGGGTGAGGAGCAGGGCAGCGTGCCGCACGGGCATATCCTACAGTAGTGGAGACGCGGGGGCGTACCCGGTGTGGGCTGCGGGGGTTCCCGGAGTGCGATGTAAGGGGGCGGTAAGGGAGGGAGGGCGTGACGCGCCGGGACATTGACGGACGCGAACCCTTGGCAACAACTTGGCCTGAATCGAGCGTGTCCTCTATGAAGTCCATGCTGCCGGCTTTCATCGCACTGAGCGCCGCCTCCCAGGCCGTCGCGCAGTCGTCCGGCATACGGACCTACTGCAACCCCCTCGACATCAACTACCAGTACAATTTCGAGCAATTCAACGAGCGCATCTCCTATCGGTCGGGAGCGGATCCGGTCATCATCAATCACCAGGACGAGTACTACCTCTTCGGTACCATCGCACAGGGGTGGTGGCACTCCCGGGATCTCATCCAATGGCGACACGTGCGGCCCAACATCTGGCCCGTGCGCGGGGTGGTGGCACCGGCGGCGCTCTCCGTGCGCGATACGCTGTACTTGTTGCCCTCGACGTACGACCGCTTCCCCATCTTCTCCACGACGACGCCGGAGACCGGACACCTGGAGTTCTTCAATCGGCTCCTGCCCTTCTTGCCCAACGGCCCGTGGGATCCGGCCTTCTTCCACGATCCCGATACGGACGAGTGGTATTTGTACTGGGGCTCGTCGAACCTCCATCCGCTCTATGGCATCCGGCTCCACCACGACCGGCAGCTCGTCTACGAGGGCACGCCGACGGAGTTGTTCGTGTTACATCCCGACCGACACGGCTGGGAACGATTCGGGCGAGACCATCGCGACACCATCGCGCCGTTCATGGAAGGGGCCTGGATGACGAAGCACGCAGGGAGGTACTACCTGCAATACGGCGCGCCGGGCACGGAGTACAACGTGTATGCCAACGGCACGTATGTCGGCGACGATCCGCTTGGTCCGTTTTCCTACGCGCCGTACAACCCCGTCTCCTATAAGCCGGGCGGCTTCATGACCGGAGCCGGGCACGGCAACACGTTCCAGGACCGCTACGGCAACTACTGGAACACCGGCACGGCCTGGGTCGCCGTGAATTGGAACTTCGAGCGGCGCATCGTGATGTTCCCCGCCGGATTCGACCGGGACGGGCAGATGTTCGCCAGCACGCGGTTCGGGGACTTCCCGCATTACGTGCCGACGGAGCCGTGGACCGACAGGGACGCGCTCTTCACCGGGTGGATGCTGCTCTCCTATCGCAAGCCCGCGGCCGCGTCTTCGGTGCGGGACACGTTCGCCGTCCGCAACGTGACCGACGAGAACCCGCGCACCTTCTGGGTCGCCGAAGCCAATGAGCCCGGCCCGTGGCTCACGATCGACCTGCTGAAGGCCTATGACGTCAAGGCACTCCAGGTCAATTACACCGACTATCGGTCGAACATCTATGCCAGCGATTCGACCGTGTACACGCAGTTCCGCATGCACGGCTCGACCGATGGCGAACGCTGGATTCCCCTGGCCGACCTCACGGGTGAAACGCGCGACCGCCCCAACGCCTACGTCGAGCTGCCTCAGCCGGTCCGGGCGCGCTACATCCGCTACGAGCACGTCTATGTCGCCTCGTCCAACGTCGCCATCAGCGACATCCGCATCTTCGGCAACGGCGGGGATCCGCCCCCGCCAACGCCGGCGAACTTCGCGGTGCGGCGCGATACGGACCCTCGCAATGCGTTTCTCTCATGGGAGCCCGTCCCCGATGCCGTGGGCTACAACGTGCTGTGGGGCATAGCCGAGGATAGGCTCTATCAGACCCATCAAGTGTTTGCCGATGCAGGAAGTAGCGTCGAGTTGCGGGCGCTCACCGTCGGGCAGGATTACTACTTTGCCATCGAAGCGTTCGATGAGAATGGTGTTTCGGAGATGAGCGACGTGGTGTACAGTAGGTGAAGAGGCGCTGCCGGATGGGACGGTCCAAACTGAAGCTCCCGGCCGGTGTCGGAACCTTCAGGAACATCAACGCCGTCACCAAGCTGGTGGACATGACGATGGGCTAGCTCGATAGAGGAACGCCGTACACGTCTGGCTAATGTGACGAAGGGAGATCCTCTTCACCATTCCTAGACGGAGGTCAAACCGCGGTGAAGCACGAGCTGGTGTCCGTGACGGTCCGGTTCCATGCTTCGATCTGCCTACTTGTTGCATTGACTGTCTCGCCGCGATCTATTATCGCTCAGCTGCGCGGGGAGGTGGTCGAACCATCCGGCGCGCCAGTCGAGGGCGCGCTAGTCGAACTGTGGTCTGGCACCGCCCGGCTGGCGGGACAGATCACTGCTTCCGAAGGGGCGTTCTCGTTCCCGGTACACGTCGTCGCGCCCGCGACATCAGTACTTGTCCGCGGTGTCGGGTACGCGCCTACCCGGATGCGTCTTGGGCACGCCGAAAACATTCGTATCACTCTCCTGCCAATCGCGACCCCAATCAGGCCCTTGACCGTCACGGGCGGGACCGTGTGTCCACGGCGCGAGGATCCGACTGCTCGGGGACTCTGGGAGGCGCTTCGGGATCGATACGCAACGGTAGGGCCGTCAAAGGCGTATTGGTCGGAAATGAAAGTCCAAGCAGGCAGGATGGCCGCCGCCCGCCTCGGCGAGATCGATACCCTCCGTCTCGAGCCAGGTCTGATCGGTGGTTCGCGACGGTATTACGAAATATGGCACCGCCGTATCGCGGACAGTGGGTATGCGCGTTCCTACTCCGGCCTGCGGATCCCGCGCTATGATCTGTGGGAGTACGCCGCCCTTGAGTCGATTCTCGCGCGCCACTTCGTCGACTCTCTGTTCGGTGCGTTGCACACGCTTAGCCTGGAGCCAGAACGGCAAGGTTCGATCGTTTTCTGTCCACGTGATCGCACCCGGCCTTCCGTCGAGGGCTATTTGGAAGTCGACGCGGATACTTTGTTGACCGCGGCTACGTGGCGGTTTCGGACTCCGCCGCCGATCGAGGAAGCAGGAGGAGAGGTGTTCTTTGCCCGGCCCGCCCTTCCGGATCCTCCCACACCTCTCTTCCCCACCGCGGGCCGCTTTTGGCGCAAGCTTGTGGTCGACTATTACCAGGAATGGCGCGAATATCGAAAGTGGTATACCTGTCACGACAAACCGAATGCGCGCCTGTGTCAATAGACCGCGCACTCGAACTCCGGCATGAGCCCGACGAGCGCGCAGTGGTTAGGCGGCAGCCGGCCATCAAGCTACTATTGTGGTATCGGAGGTGACGAGATGAAATACAAGATCGCCCTGATTCGCTCGGTAGAGGGCTATGCTGCCTCGGTACCCGGTCTCCCCGGCTGCTGGTCCCAAGGCGCCACCGAGGACGAGGCTCTGGCAAATATCCGCGATGCCATCCGCGAGTATCTCGAGGTGGTCGAGGAACAGCTGGGGGATGCTGACATTCGTGAGATCGATGTAGCCGTCTAAAGTGCCGCGGCTTCCCGGTGTCAACCATCGAGACGCGGTGCGCGCGCTCCAGAAGGCAGACTTCCGGATCGCCCGAGAAGGCAAGCACATTGTGATGACGGACGGCCAGCGCATTCTCACCATCCCCCGACGAGGGCGAACGTCCTAAAGGAAGCCGTGGGTTGTGCCCTGGCCGGCGGCTTCGAATCGTTCACCATCCGCGCAAGCCGGCGGGCAGGTCGCTCGCAGGTCATGCGCCATCCCGTCAGACAGCAGCGCGCTGCCGGCGCCGCGTCCGTCGGGACGCCGCTATCGTCGTGACCGATAACAGCACGTCAGGGTGAGCCGCGGCGACACAGAGCAGGACCTTGGGGACACATCCGCCGTGGCCGGGAGCAACTGACGGAGATGCTGCCACCCGTGCTCGATGCCTCCGACTCGGACCCCGAGCTCACACCCGCCTGACGGGCAATCCCACCGTACGTCCCGCCGTTTCGGCTAACCCCTTATTCCGCAGTCGCTTAACCACGTTTTTGGAAGTGGCCTACGTATAGAAGAGTAGAGGCCCTCGCGGCCGGCCGATGCCGGGCCGAGCCGCTTGGCCTCAGGCACTCGAAACCAAACCGCTTCATGGCAGGAGCCGGGTCCATGACCGCTCACCAAGGCCGCCGGAGCGAGGCGAGCGCGGCAGGTGCAACTTTGGCACCCGCCGAGAGTTACGCCACGACGTTCGGCTCCGCGGGCGCGTCATCCCCGGCCTCGGATGCCATATTCCGGGCCCCGGATGCCGCATTCCCGAACCGGACTGCCTCATCCCCGCGCGGGAACGCGGCATTCCGGGATCCGAATGCCGCATTCCGGCTCCGGAACGTCATATCCGGGACCCGGAATACCGCATCCCGGCGCCGGTCCGTGGCTTCCCGGACCCGGAACGCCGCTTCCCGGACCCGGAACGCCGCATTCCGGGCCCGGATCGTCGCAGACCGGAGCCGGTACGCGGCCTCCTGGACCCGGAACGCCCTTGCCGGGGCGGCCGACACGTTGACCCGGGCGTCGATCGTGATTCCACGGGAGGCCGTATTCATCACCGAGCCCGCTTGTGCCGCAACCGAAACCCGGCACGGCGCAAGACGTCGCGGCGCGGGGAGTCTCCGACGGCCGGGCGGCCCGCATCCGGCCGCCGACGGATCCGCGCCGGCGTCCGACGACATCCCCTCGACGAGTCCGCGCCCTCCTCCATTGTCGCCGGAGCAGACCGCACCGCTCCCGCGAGTCTGGTGACTACCGCGACATCGACGGATGTGGCGGTGGGCCGAACTGGCCAGCGGTCTCGGTTCGATTCCCGAGCGCGGTCTGGCAAACACGGCGGCGGGCCGGCGGCCGAGTACCGCGTCCAGCGGAGGAGGCACGGCGGCGCCTGGCAGTGGGTCGCCACCGCGGTGGGCAACGACTGCTTCCTGAGCGGTCAACCGTGGCGCGTGGAGTCCGACCTTCACATGGTAGCGGTGAACAAGGCGGGCGCCGGGCCGCCGAGGGATGTCGTGACGGTGGTGTTGTGACCGCCGGCACGAGACCGCGGCCACGAGTTCGCGGCTGAAGCCGCTGCTCGGCTAACTGTCGCTGGAAGCGACGCCCGCGTGGGTGGTGCGGTCCCACGGTCGCTATCACGCGACAGTGAGCCGAGCCGCGGCTTCAGCCGCGAATCGGCGACCCGGGCGCGGACGCACGACCCGTACGCGTCACGACCCCGACGTGGTTGCGGACCCGCCGTCGAGGCGCGCTCAGCCGCCCTCGCTCCACGGGGGCACGACGGCGTTCATCCGCGCGTACGCCACCGCCTGACCGAGGTGCTCGTGCATGTGGGTCACGAGGAGGATCAGGATGGCGCGCTTGGGAACCTCCTGGCCCATGAACATGACGCGATCGTCGAGCTGCTCGTCGGACACCGTCGCGATCGCGTGCCGGGCGTGCGCGAAGCCGGCTCGCAGCTCCTTCATCACCTCGGTCGGGTCGGTCACCCGCTTCTCCATCTCCTGCATCCGCGCGAACGCCTCCTCGAACGACGCCACCTCCATGCCCTGCGGCGGTGCCACGTTCGCGGCGATCGGGATGAACGCATTGGCGGCCCCGATGTGAACGAACACCTCGCTCACCGATCGAACACCCTCGCCGGGGCGCCACCCGTAGTGCGCCGTCATCGCCTCGGCGAGGCCGGTGTACTTCTCCTCCAGGATGTCGAGGTCGCCAAGCAGATCGGCCCGGACGCCCGAGGTGGGCATGGCCGTCTCGTGGTGGCCCGCGTGACGGTCGGCGTCCTGCGCGGCCGCGGGAGCGGCGATGACGAGTCCGGCCGCGAGGGCGAGCGATCCGATCAGGGCGGGGGAGTGATGATGCGCATGCATGGTCGAATGTCTCCAATCTCTCCCGAAGCGGGAAAGGCAGCCCCGCCGGCGCCGAGGGGTCGGGCCGAGCAGGTCGTGGTCCGATTTTGAAACCTGGCGGGAATCTATTGGGAATGGCGGGACCGCACGAGAGGGTGGCGGCGGGGCACATCCCCGCGGGGATCCGCGACGAGCTGCGCGGCTCGCGCCCATTCGGAACCATTGACGAGGCACGGCCATTCATCAAGGTCATGACTCCGCCACCGGTCGGCGTTGCGCGCCGGAGCGAGTGGTTTGTGCGCCGGCCTGCGATTGTTTCCCATGCTTCCCACGACCCCGACTGCCGTGCGGCGAACACCAGCGAGATAATGCGGTACGGGCGATCCGGGCAAAATCCGTGACTCGCTCGGTGCACACCCGAGGCACGAACACCAGTCTCGAACCCGAATAAGACCTCGTAGTACTAGCTTTCGTGGCGCAAGAAGGCATAGCCACGAAGCGCTAAGCCAAGCCGTTAGACCGCGGGCGAAGGTTCTGTTTCAGCGGCCGGTCCACGCCGTTACGCGTCAAGGCCCTTACCGGGGGACTCATGAAGCCATTGCCGATCCTCGCCCTCTGCGTGGCCACGGCGTTCGCCTCGCCTCGCGGCGCGTCACAGCACCAGCCACAACAGCTCTTCAACGGCACGGACCTCACCGGCTGGCACGTCGACGTCCCGGCGGTCGACTCCAACGCGCGGCTCCGCAGTCCGTTCGTCGTGCGGGGCGGCGTGCTCGTGAGCCTCGGCGAGCCCCGCGGGCATCTCATCACCGATTCCGGCTACCGCGACTACCGCCTGGAGATCGAATACCGCTTCCCCGCAGCGCCGGGCAACGCCGGCGTGTTGGTGCACGCCTCGACCCCGCGCGCCCTCTACGGCATGTTCCCGCGCTCCATCGAGGTGCAGATGGAGGACGGGAACGCCGGCGATTTCTGGTGCATCCTGGAAGACATCCAGGTTCCCGACATGGAGCGCCGACGCGGGCCACCGGGGGAGTGGGGAACCACGGAGGGCAAGGCGCGACGCATCCACAATCTGACCGACGACTCGGAAGCACCCGTCGGCGAGTGGAACACGATGGTGATCGAGGCGATAGGGCGCGCGATCAGGGTCTGGATCAACGGCGACCTGGTGAACGACGGCTCCGGGGCGACCGCCGATCGCGGCCGGATCGCGTTACAGTCGGAAGGGTCCGAGGTCGAGTTCCGGCAGGTCTCGCTGACCCCGATGGACACGCTGACCGTCCCGCACTGAGCCCGGCATCGCTCGCAGTGCCGGACTCAGGGAGCTGACTCGATCCGCGACAACCCGGCGTCCGGGTTCTGCGCAAACCAGCCGATGCCGTACTCCAGGAGGTAGAGGTTCCCGTCCGGGCCCAGCTCGAGGTCGATCGGGCCCGCGAACTTCACGTCGGGCAGGAACGGCTCCATCGCCTCGTAGTCCCCGCTCGGCGTCAGCGTCACCACCTTGATCCAGTGCCGGAGCCAGTCGTAGACGAACAGCTTGCCGTCGTAGTAGCGCGGCAGCCGGGTGGCCTGGGGGTAGCGGTCGGCGCGGTAGACCGGCCCCGCCAGCGCGGTGCGCCCGCCGGTCCCGACCTCGGGGAAGTCCGGGGAATCGCCGTAGGGATACCAGATGAGCGCCGGCTGCGCGGGCGGCAGGTCGCGCAGGCCGGTGTTCGCCGCCGATTCGTTGACCGGATGGGCCGGATCGAACGCGGGTCCGCTCTCGCCGGTCCGGAAGTCGTAGCGCCGGTAGGCGTAGTTGTCGCCGATGAAGAGTGGCCACCCGAAGAAGCCCGGTCCCCGGGCCTGGGTGATCTCGTCGTAGCCACGCGGTCCCCGGGTGGCGAGGCTGTCGGCGTCTGCGTCAGGGCCCACGTCCCCCCAGTACACGTAGCCGGTCACGGGGTCGACCGTGAGCCGGTAGGCATTCCGGGTGCCCATCGCGTAGATCTCGGGCCGGGTGTTCGTCGTACCCGGCGGGAAGAGGTTGCCCTCGGGAATCGTGTACGAGGCGTCGGGCGCGACCCGGATCCGGATCACCTTGCCGCGCAGGTCGTTGGTGTTGGCGGACGAGCGCCGCGCGTCGTACTGCTCCAGCCCGGGCCGGTTGTCCAGCGGAGCGAACCCGTGATTCGCGATCGGCCGCTCGGGGACGTCGAACGGGGTGGAGTTGTCGCCGGTCGACAAGTAGAGATTGCCGTCCGGGCCGAACGCGAGCGACCCGCCCGTGTGACAGCAGATCTGCCGCTGCGAGTAGAACTCCAGGATCACCTTCTCCGAGCCGAGCAGCAGGGAATCGTCGCCGAGGGTGAAGCGCGAGAGCCGGTTCACCGAAGTATCGACCGGGCTGTAGAACAGGTAGAGGTGGTGGTTGTCGGCGAAGCCGGGGTCCGCCGTCACGCCGAGGAGGCCTTCTTCGGCGTTGACGCCCTCGACGTTGGTCCGCCAGTAGACCGGGATCTCGCCCACGACGGCGAGCGATCCATCCGCCGCCCGGTATCGGAGGACCCGGCCGCGCCGCTCGACCACCACGATGTCGCCGTCAGGCAGGATCGCCAACTCGGTGGGCTCGGTGAACTCGCCCTCGACCAACATCGTCTTCCGGAGCCCGGGTTGGGCCGGCGCCCGCGCGGTCCGGGCCTTTCCGTAGTCGAGTGACGGCCCATCCGTCGCCCACCGGACCCCGTTGGCGAGCAGCGTGAGGAAGTTCGGGTCCTGGTACGACTCGTCGGTGTGGCCGAGCGCAGTGTACCACGAGCGACCGCCGTCGAACTCGTGGTACCAGGTCATCGGGTGACCGGGACCGTTGGCGCCGCCCTCGTAGCTGGTCTCGTCGATCGTCAGGAGGACCTGGAGGTCGGGGGCCAGCCGCTTGAAGTTGTACCACTCGTCGGTCCGCTCCCACGTGTCGGGGAGGTGGCGGGTCATCGGGTGGCGGGGATCGGTTACCGCCAGCCGGGCCGGCTGGATGGCCGGGTGGCTCGCGAAGGAGCCGCCGACCAACGCGCCGTACCAGCGCCAGCCGTACAGGGCGTCGGCGGCGGCGTGGATGCCCACGTAGCCGCCGCCGGCCTGAACGAAGCGCTGCAGGTCGACCTGCGCCGGCCGGTCGAGCAGCTCGCCGGTCGTGTGGAGGAAGATCACCGCGTCGTAGTGCCGCAGCGAGTCCTCGGTCAGGTAGCGGACGTCCTCGGTCGTGTCGACCTGGAATCCCCGCTCGGCGCCGAGTGCCACGATGGCCGCGCGGGCCGTCGGGATCGACTCGTGCCGGAATCCGGCGGTGTGACTGAAGAGGAGCAGCCGGGGCTCTGCATTGCATCCGGCGAGGGCGGCGAGCGTGAGGAGGGTGACCGGCAATTCGGCACGACGCATTGAAGCGGCCTCGGTTGATGGGCAGATATCGGAGCTCCTGTTGGCGAACCAGAGCGGCTTCCGATGCCGGCTAGATATATCCTCGCTTCGAAAACTTGTCGAGCAGGGCGCGAGCGGCGTTGATCAATCCGCGGCCGCCCCCAACGCCTGATTCAGCACCGCCCCCAGCCGCACGCCCGCCTTCTTGAGCTGGAGCTCGATCACCACCGCGTTGCGCTCGACGTAGCCCGCATCCAGGCGCTCGCGGTCGGCGCCCTCGAGGCCGTCGTACACGAAATCCTCGACGAGACGGAACGATTCGTTGGCCCATTCGAGGGGATCGTCGCTCGCCCAGACATGGCGGTCGATGGGGTTGAGATCGTCGTGCAGGCGGCGCGCGCCGGCCCATGCGTTGACCCCGATCACGGCGCGCAGGATCCGGCCGTCCCACACCGAATGGAGGTTGGTGGTGTCACCGGAGGCATCCACGATCGCGTGGTCGTTGCCGCCGCGGTCCTCGGGATACCCGATGTGCAGCGGCTGATGGATATCGCCCACGAAATGGCCGACGAACATCAGGGCGCGCGCTCGAACGTCGTCCGGCTGCCCGGTGTCCCGCAGGTTGGCCAGCTCCGTAGCGAGGTGGCGCAGGACGCAATCGGCGGGACAGTGATCCATCGTGACCGCGGGCGACTGCGGGGGGAGGTTGACCCAGTGAGCGTTGTAGATCGCCTTCGCCTCGCCCAGGTCCGCCCACACGCAGGAGGCAGCGAAGGTGTCGTAGCGGCCGAACGCCGCGGTCAGGCGCTGCACTTCCTCTCGGGCCTGGGGCGCGAGCTCCTGGAAGGCGATCTCGCACACGACACGATGCCCGGAGAAGCTCCAGGCATTTGGGTCGTGCGGGAGCGTGATGAGGAGCGGCGCGAGCAGGAATGGGATGTTCATTGGAGCCGGCGCGCTCCTCCGCTTCTCTGGCGCGGATCGGACCATGTGTTCACGATCCCCGCGGCGAGAGCTTCACGAAGTGGTCGCCGGAATCGAACGCCTTCCAATCGCCCGTGGCGGCGTCGATCGCGACGCCGATGACGCCTACGAGAATGTCCAGCACGACCCAGCCGGCCTGGACGTGGGTGCCGAGCGATGCGGTCGCATCCTCGTATCCCTCCCGGCGGAACGTGATGACGTATTGCTTCGAGGCGTCGAGCTCGAGGGTGAGCGGCGTGGTCCCCATCTCCTGTCCGTTGACGAAGACCCGCGCCCCCTCGGGGTCGGAGCGGAACATCAACGGATCGGGCCCGCCGCTGAAGATGGTTCCGCATCCCAGCACGGCGAGGATGGCGAGGACGGCGGGTGAAGCCAGACGTTTCATGACGCTCTCCTTGTTGGGGGAGATAGCGATCGGCGAGCACTTGCCGCCGGCTGATAAACGCACGGCCGGTCACCGCTCGGCCGCTGTCGCCTCGTACGCCGTCCGCGTGAGCTCGAAGCGGATCACGTCGGGGGCGGACCGCTCGTCGATCAATTGGAAGCCGCATTTGCGCAGCACGCCGACCGAGGGCTCGAGGCTCGGCACCCGCCGGTCGGCCACGATGCCGTAGCCGATCTCGACCGTTCCATCGGCGGACGGCGGTCCCACATACCCCGCGCTGCCGATCAGGATCCGGCCGCCCGGTTCCCGCAGCACGACGCAGTACATCCACCAACCCACCTGTCGGAACGGGCGGACAGCTTGTCGAGCCTGCAACGCAGAGCGTCATCGTTCAGGTACTCAGGCGGCCACGTGGGCGGTACCGACGCGCCCAGGGCGCGGGAGAGCGCGGTGGGGGACTCGAGCGCGGCGCGCACGTGGCCGACGGTCGCGGGGACGAGCTGCAGTCGCTCGGTCACGATCACCTTTCGGTCTCCCGGCTCTCGGTGGGCGTCCCCACGGGCTCAGAATGCTACCCGCGCGATCACCTTCTCGCCGGTGTCCAGTTCCCCGAACCCAAAGGCCACATGTTCGGCGACCACCCGGACGTCGAGGGTCGTAGGGAGCATGACCGAGGATCGCAACGCTCCGGACGCGTCGAACACCTCCCAGACGCGGTGTGTGGGACGGAGATGGGGGGCCTGAGAGTACAGCAGCGGATTCGCGTCGGGCTGCTCCGGACCAATCGTCCGGACCCAGACGGCGCCATCCGGGGCAAGCAGCAGGCGGTCGTAGCTCGGCCACTCGCCCTCGACCTCCTGCTCGCGGAGCACCTGCTCGATCGCCTGTCGGAAATTGGGTTCCATCTCGATGTCGCCGATTGGTGGATTGCGCGTGTGCGGGCCGACCGCCACGCGCTGCCATGCGCGGCAGATTCGTATGACCTGTGGCGCATCTGCCTTCTCAACCGAGAAGCAATACTCCAGTCCGTCGCCGTGCGCGTAGCGACCTTCTCGCCCCACGGCGACGATCGCGCGCGGCGGGAAGAGTGAGGCAGGTGCGAGGAGCGCCTCCATGTCCTTCCACAGGACGGCGTCCCATTCCCTCAGGATTTGTGTCGTATCGCCCGAAAGACCGCGCCACACCATAGCCGAGCGGGTGGGCCGGTCCGTGTGAACGTTCTCGATGGCGAGATACAGCACGCCGCCCTCGAATGGGTGCAGGGCGTCGCCATCCCGCATCGGGTTCACGAACGGCGTGGCCGGCGGTGTCCGCCGGGAGTCGAGAAACCTTCCGTCCCGATCGTGCAGCGAGAACCGGTGCAGGCGACTGTCGATCACGATCACCGTGTCGTGGTGGACTCCGATTGCCATGGCGTTGCGAAATTCAGCGGGTCCCTCCCCGTCGCCGCCCGCGGTCGCGATGTGGGTGCCAGTCACGGACACGACGTGCAAACGCACCCGGTCGGCGATGAACAGCCGGTTGCCGGCGCGCGCCATCGAGAGCGGATTCTCGAGACTGTCGCTCTGCCACAGGATCTCGAAGGAATCGCGGCGCACCGCCGTGGGCTCGGCGGCCCGGGTGACGGTCACGAAGGTCGTGTCGCCGCGCCGCTCCCGCGTCATCCACTCTTGCGACTCGGTCGGCGAGCACGCAAGCGCGATTGCCGCAAGCCACAACAGCAGGCCCGGGCGTCTGAATGGGCGGGGGAAGATGGGTCGCGAGATCATCGGTTGCACGCCATGCGGGGGAACGAATTCGGGGACGTTCCCCATAAACTATCTGCCGGGCGTCAGTCTCGCGTCAGGGAGGAACGACCTCCTACTCCCGCAGCGCTTCCATCGGGCTCACCCGCGCCGCGCGGCGTGCGGGCAGGTAGGACGCGAGCAGGGCGACGAGGGTGAGCGCCACCGGCACGGCGGCGAATGTCGCAGGATCCAGCGGGGCGATCGCATAGAGTTGTCCGGCGAGGAGCCTGGTGAGCGCCGTCGCGCCGAGCAGGCCGAGGGCGACGCCGGCCGCCACCATCGCGGCGCTCTCGCGCAGCACGAGGCGGATGACGCCGGCCCGCGTGGCGCCGAGGGCGATGCGGATCCCCAGCTCGTGCGTGCGCCGGGCGACCGCGTACGAGACCACCCCGTACAGGCCGATCGCCGCGAGCGCCAGGGCCAGCGCCGCGAACAGCCCGAGGAGCGCCGCGCTGAAGCGCTGCTGGGCGAGCGCGTTCCCGGAGATCCCGTCCATCGTCCGGACATCGGCCACGGGAAGCGCGGGGTCGATCGCCTGGATCTGCTCCAGCACCGCGGCGGTCATCGCCGTCGGGTCGCCGGCGGTCCACACCACGATCGTCATGCCGCGCGGCGCGTAGCCGGTCTGCAGGGGGAACTGCGCGTGCGGAATGTACATCTCCGCGCGCGGTTCCTCGATCACCGCGTTGTGCCGCACGTCGCGCGTCACGCCGACGATGGTGATCCACGGCTGATCGAGCGTTCCCAGGTGGAAGCGCCGTCCCACGGCGCCGTTCGGCCAGTAGCGCGCCGCCATCGTCTCGTTCACCAGGGCCACCGGTGCCGCGTCCTCGCGGTCGGAATCCGTCAGGAAGCGGCCGTCCACGAGCGCCACGTTCATGGTCTCGACGTAGCCGGGCGTCACCACCTGCCAGTCGCCGTTCGGGTTCTGGCTCGCCAGGTCCGGCCGGCCCTCGACCGTGATCGACCAATCGCCGATCGTGGAGGTGAGCGGCAGGCGCCGTGCCGCCGCCGCCGAGCGCACGCCCGACAACTCTTCGATGCGTGCCAGGGCCTGCTCATAGAACCCGACGACGCTCGCCGCGTCGGGGTAGTCGCCGGCCGGCAGCGTCGTCTGCAGCGTGAGCCGGTCGGCGGTGTCGTAGCCCAGCTCCACGGCGCGCAACGCGACGAAGGTGCGCAGCAGGAGGCCCGCGCCGATCACGAGAACCAAGGCGAGGGCGGTCTCCGCAACCACCAGCCCGCGCCGCACGCGGCGCCGGGTGGGGGCGGTGTCGGCCCGGCCGCCCGCCCCCGCGAGCGCGGCGAGGTCTGCGCGCGACAGCTCGAGCGCCGGCGCCAGACCGGCGAGCAGCGTCGTCGCGACGGCGAGGAGGGCGGTGAACCCGAGCACGGTGGGGTCCATCTCGACGCCGCGCATCCGGATCACGCTGACGGGCATCATCGCCAGGAGGGCACGGAGCCCGCCCCACCCCAGCGCCACGCCGATTGCCGCGCCGACGCACGCAATGAGGCCGGTCTCGGTCAGCAGCTGGCGGGCCAGGCGCCCGCGCGCCGCGCCGATCGCGGCCTGCGTCGCGATCTCCCGGCGGCGCGCGTCGGACCGCGCGAGCAGAAGGTTGGCCACGTTGGCGCACGCGATGAGGAGCACGAGCGCGACGGTGCCGAACAGCACGAGCAGCGCCGGCCGCACGTTGCCCAGGATCAGCTCGTCGAGCGGCACCGCTTCGCGGGGCGTCTGGGTGCACTCGTCGTCCAAAAAGCCCGCCTCGCACCAACCGCGCATCGCCGCCGCGAGATCGCCGTCGGCCGCCGCGGGCGAAACCCCCGACCGCAGCCTGGCCACGATGTGATAGGAGCGGTCGCCCCACGGGAGGTCCTGGGCTGGGTCGATCGCCGCCGGAATCCACAGCTCGGTGGGGCGCTCCTCGCGGTAATCGAGCGGCAGCCGAAAGTCAGGCGGCATCACGCCGAGGACGGTGCGCGGAACGCCGTTCACGCGGATCGTGCGTCCCACCAAGTCCGGCTCACCGCCCCAGCGCCGCTGCCAGAGGTGCCACCCGACCATGACGACGTCGTCTCGGCCGGGCGCGTCGTCCGCCTCGGTGAGCGGGCGACCGAGGACCGGCGGAACGCCGAGGGCGTCGAACAGGTTCCCGGTGACCGACGCCCCGACGACGCGCTCCGGGTCGGTCCCCTCGGTCAGATTCGCGGCGAAGTCGGTGTAGGCGGCGACGTGCTCGAAGCTGCGCGTCGCGGTACGGTACTCCAGCACCTCCCGCTCGCTCAGCCACGTCACCTCGGACGGCGCCGCGCGCTGCCACACCATGACCAGCCGATCCGGCGAGTCGTAGGGCAGCGGCTCGATCAGGATGTCGCGGACGAGGCTGAAGATCGCCGTGTTGGCGCCGATCCCGAGCGCGAGGGTGAGCACACAGGCGGCCGTGAAACCGCGACGGCGGAGCAGCTTGCGCATGCCGTGGCGCAGGTCCTGGAGCAGGATGTCCATGGGAGGGCCCGGTCCGTGGAGTAGGTTCGCGGGATTAGATACTCGAGGTGGAGCGAGGGTTGGAAACGGCCGCTCTGCGACGAGCGGGCGGCCGCGGCGCGCGGTGTCGCGGGCTGAAGCCCGCGCTCGGCGGCGCTTCGCGCCCTAAAGGACTTCCTACGGTCGCCGGCGCGTCCTGAAGGACGCTGGGGGCGCCGTTCAGTAACGAGCGTTCCGAGTAGCGCTACGGCTGCCGGGTGGGCGGAACGTTCCTCTCGAAGCGCCGGGGATCCAGCCGGAGCACGGCATTATCCAGCTCGACGCGGGCCGTGTCGAGGCGCGCTCGGTCCACGTTCAGTGGGATGATGTAGCGCGCGATACTGTCGAGCTGGGCGGAGGGGAGCACGCGGTTGCTTCGCAGCTGCGCGGTCAGCATCCGTAGACCCGTCTGCTGCGCCTCTACGGCACCCGCGAGGCTGTCGGCGACGGCCGCGACCGTGGCGGCGGCCTCGGCGGTGCGCCGCACTTCCTGGCGCACGACGTCGAGCTCCATGCCGGCAGCGCTCACCCGGATTTTTCCCCAGACACCCATCCCGATCAGCACCACGCCGAGCAACGCGAGCGCGAGCCCGCTCGCGGCGAGCTCCTGCTTCTTGACGAAGACGATCAGGACCGCCAGCACCATCAGGGCGCCAATGGCGATGCCGACGACGACCGCGAGATTCTCGAGCGACATGGTGGGAGAGCCTCCCGTTGGGGGAGGCTGGTAATATGGCGGCAGGCGAGAATCGGCGCTGTGAGTCCCGAGCGCCGACTCCCGACTGCCGACTGCCGATCGCTCTACTCCCGACTCCCCACTGCCTGCAGCTCCCGCCCGTTCACGTAGCTCACCAGCGCCGCGATCTCGCGCTCGTCGAGGCCGAGGTTGGGCATCTCGACGTCCTCGTTGGTGCGCACGCGGTCCTTGGCGGGGTCGGCGAGCTTGGCCGCGAGCCACTCGACGGGGAGCTCGCGCCCCGTGAGGTCGGGGCCAACCGCTACGGCGTTGCGCGCCAGGATGTCCGGATCGTCACGCTTCGTGTGGCAGGTGGCGCACCCCTTGGCGACGAACAGCTGCCGCCCGCGCTCGACGACCGGGAGCGCTGCCTGCCCGCCGCCGGCGGCGAGGACGCGCATGGGAAGGAGCGTCGACCTGGAGCCGTGGAAGTCCGCATCGACCGTGATCTCCACCTCACCGGTCTCCTCGGGCGTGATCGTTGCCTCGTAGACGCCGCGGCCGGCCGCCCGGGCCGCGAAGCGCTGCTTGCCGCCGAACCACCCCGCGTCCGTGTCCTTCAGCGTCACCGTTGGCGACCGGCCGGGGAGCAGCTCCTGCCCGTGCTGCCGAATCGTGAAGGCGAGCGTGGTGGATTCCCCCGCCACCAGGTACTCGGGCAGGTCGTGAATCGTGATGACCGTCCACCCGCCGAACGACGACGGCGCGGCGGCGAGCACCAGCAGAGCAATCGGGAACATCAGGCTTGCGCGGTGCATCTTGACTCTCCTCGATGTGGTCGGGGGTCGACGCCGATAGCGTGACGTGTGTGGCGCTTGGCGTATGACCGTTCCGTTTCGTCCTGCGCTCACTTCCAACTCCTTACTCCTCACTCCTCACTCCTCACTTCAGGTCGTCTCGCCTCGATCGTGAGCTCCAGCCAAAAGCTGTCGTCGACGAGGTCGTCGCGAATGGTGGAGCCGCGGTAGCTCACCCCGTACGCGTGCCGGTCTACCTCGAGCCGCGCCTCGGCACGTACCATCGATGCGCTCACCTCCCACCCTCGGCCGTAGAACCTGACGGGTTGCGTGCGATCGCGGATCGTGAGATCGCCGGCGATCCGGTAGAGCCGCGACGATTCGTGGACCACTTCCCGGATGAAGAACCGCGCCGCCGGGTAGGCGTCCACGTGGAAGAAGTCCTCGCTCAACAGGTGGTCCCGCAGGCGGCGCCGCGGGACGGGGTCGCTCGCGGGGATGTCGGTCACCTCGATGGTCCGCATGTCCACGTCGAACCAGCCGCCCACCACCGCGCCGTCGCGCACGCACAGCGCGCCGCCGCGAAACCGCACCACGCCCTCGTGCTTGCCCAGGCCCCAGAACTTCGTGCCGCGCCAGCGGACGGTGGAGCGCTCGAGGTCGAGCACCAGCTCGCTCGTGCCGGCCGCGCACTTCTGCGGCGCGTGTGGCGTTTCGACCTCGGCGCCGGTCGGGCCCGAAGCCGCCGCGGACAGCAGCAGCGCGAGCGTGACGATGGCGGCGGTCATGGCTCGAGCACGATGTCGCGCCGGACGAGCCACGTTTCGGCCGCATCGCGGTTGGGGGTGACGATGCCCGAGCCGCCGCGGTCCTGGGCCCGCGCGCGATACCGCGCGTCCACAAGCGGGTCGTCCGCGAACACCACCTCGTCGATCCAGTACTCCCGCCGGTCGGGCTCCTTCACGATGATGTGGATGTGGGCCGGGTCGGAGCGGCCCGGATAGGGCGCGGGACGGATGGTCTCGAACCGGTACTCGCCCCTTTCGTCCGTGGCCACCCACCCGCGCAGGTACCCGTGCCGTCGCGCCCACCCCCGCTCGTCGCCGCGCGTGGGGTAGACCCCCTCGGCGTTCGTGTGATAGGCGTAGACGATCACGCCGGCGGCCGGCGTCCGCCCGTCCGGCTCCACCACCCGGCCCGTGAGGGTCAGCCGATCCCCCGGCTCCCCGGCCGGCGGAATCACCGCCGACGACGTGAGGTCGTCGAACGAATGCTCATGAATCGCCTCACACCCCTCGCAGCGGTACAGATCCGGCCGCGCCTGCCCGGGCAAGGGCGATACGAGCGCAAACATGGAGAATGGAACGATCCGAAACACCTTCATTATTCTACTCCTCACTCGTCATCACTCCTCACTTCTCATTTTTCACTTCCCACCTGTCACATAGCGGCTTCCCACATCCGCCTCACCACCCGAATCGGGAACGGCACCGCTTCCTCGGACCACATCGGGCTCAGGTCCCGGCGCCAGCGTTCGAGCATTGGACGGTCGAGGGCCAGGATTCCTTCCATCGTGACGCCGGCCGGGGCCGGGGAGAGGGCGGCGAGGCGCCGGTACACCCGGCCGCGCTCCGCCGGCGCCACCCGCTGCAACAGGTGCCACAAGGTGATGCCGCTCAGCTGCCGCAGCGCGACGTAGTCCGTCGGCCGGTGCAGCGCGCCCAGGACGAGGTCGAGGTCGGCCACGGTACCGGTCCCGGCGTCCAGGCGCTGGAGGGCCTCCCGCGTCTCCTCCGGGAAGTCCGGCAGGTACGGCGTCCCGGGTCGCTGTCCGGCGCGCACTTCCGCCACCAAGCCGGCCGGGACGATCGAGACGCCGTCACCCTCGCGCAGCTCGACCCAGCCGGCGGTGACGTGCAGCCGGCTCGATCCGTCGTCGTCCACCTCGAGCACATAGGCGCACCCCAGATCGGTCGCCAGCGCCGACGGCGTCTCGACGAAGAAGAGCCTTGGCGGTGCGGCGATCACGGCCTCGAGACGACCGCGCTCGAGCGTGAGCCGGTGCTCCAGGATCCCTCCGCGCTCCAGCCGCACGCGGCTCCCGGGTCCCACCTCGGCCGTCCCGATCCGCCCCACGGCGATCCGGGCGCGCGAGGCGCTGTCGGTGACGAGCCACTGGCCGGCGGCGAGGTCGCCCGCCTGCGTGAGCGATGCCCCCGCGACGGTGGGTGCGCCGTCCAGCGGCAGCACGGCCCAGTGGGACGGCGCGGCGAACGAGCGATACAGACCCGCAAGGGCTCCGACGCCGAGGGCGAGCACCACCGCGGCGGCCGCGAGCCACGGCGAGCGGACGGCGCGCCGCATGAGCGGCACCGGCCGCGCCGGCGCGCGCAGTTCGGCCTGAATGGCCTCCCACAACGACTCAGGGGGACGATGGCGGGGCAGCCGCCGCAGCAGGCGCTCGACGTCTTGGGGGTCAAGCATCTCGGTCATCGCTTGGCTCGTGCGACGGTGTGCGACCGGCGGGGGCGCGGTGCCGCAGCTCGCGCGCGAGGATCGCGTGGGCGCGGTTCAAGCGCGACGCCACGGTGCCCGGGGTCGTCTCCAGCGCGCGGGCGATCTCGTCGTACGACAGATCGTCGAAGTAGCGGAGCAGCACGGCGATGCGCAGCTTGGGCGACAACCGGCCGAGGGCCGTAGCGACGTCCGCGTCCAGCTCGGCAACCTCGGGCGCGGGCGTGGATGGCTCGAGACCTTTCGGCGCGTCGCCGAACAGAACGAACCGCCGGCGGCGCCGCAGCTCGTCGATGCAGCTGTTGGCGACGATGCGGTAGAGCCAGCTCGCGAATCGCGCGTCCTGCCGGAACGTCTGGACCGTGCGAAACACCTTCACGAACACCTCTTGGGTCACGTCCTGAGCCGCGGCGTCGTCGCCGCGGAAATAGTGCAGCGCGATCGAGAACACGCGCTCCTGGTAGTGATCGTACACGTGGCGTTGCGCCCCCGGGTCGCCCCGGCGGCAGCCTTCGAGGATCTGGGCGTCGAGGTCCGCCAGGGGGCTCATCGCCATTGCTATAGGTTGGACGGTGGAAGGGAGGGGTTTCTTCCGTGGGGGACGTGCGCGGACCGGGTGGAGCCGTAGGGGTCAGGAGCCCGGCCGCCGCCGCTCCCGCACCCGTTGGATTTCCTCTTCAGCGCGCCGCCGCCGCTCCTCCTCGGCCTGCCGGTCCGCGACGCGCCGGGCTGCCCACTCCCCCGCGCGCCGCGCCTTGCGCCGCACGTTGTACCACCACAGCACGCCGAACAGGACGATCTGTCCGAACGCCATGGTGAACAGGCCGCCGATCAGGCCGGACCCGAGCGACACGAGCACGCTCGCGCCCGCCCATTGCCACGGGCTCAATTGCTCGATGACGGCGATCCGATAGAAGACGAAGGCGGAGACGACGATCAGCCCGATGCCCATCGTGGGTCCCGTGAGGCGGGTTGCCGACAACTTGGGGCCGAACCCGCCGGTTTGGCAAACGCCGCTTGGGCTCGAGGGCTAGCCGGTGCGCCTTGCTTCCCCGTAGTAGCTGGTGAGCGCCCACACGATCAGGATCACGACGCCGGCCACGATATAGAAGACACGCGGCGTCCCTCGCCATCCAACAATCCACGGCAACGCCATCAGCGCGATGCCGACCGCCACTTCGACCCAGCCGTGGTGGGGAAACCGGATAGGGCGCCGGCGCGTCCCGGAAAAATCCGTCGCCAGGGTCATGAGCAGGTGCACGACGGCGAGGACGTACGCGATGCCCGCGGCGAGTCCCGAGAATCCCAGCAGGGTCGGCGCCGCGGCGAACACGACGACCGTGATGTAGTCGAGCGCGGAATGAACGCGCGAAGTGAGCAGAGCCATGGATGAAGTTACCGGAGCTTGGGGGAGTGTTCGCTGGTCGGTCGGCGGTCAGGTCGACCGACGGCGAGTGAGTCGTCCCGGACCCGATGCACCGGACGGCACCGGGCAGCGAGCGAGCGAACCCGGCGGACGGCGGCGTACGACCGAGGTCGCGGGAAGGCGTCGGATCGCGGGTGTTGGCTCCCTCAGTATCCGGTCGGAGCTGGTTCCTTGGCGCGGTCGGGCCGACGGATGCCTTGGGGTGCCTCGGGGCGGCGCGACTAGAACTCTCGCTTCTTCATTTCGGAGAAGAAGCTCTGCCGCTCCAGGTCCTCGGGCGTGGTGGTATCCGTTTGCAGCGTAGGGTCGAACTTCGCCTTCTTGGGCTTGCCCTTGGCGGCCTTCGCCTGGTTCTTGCGCACCATCGCCGCGAACTTCTGCTCGTCGCTCTTGGCCATCGTCATCGCCTCCCAATCTCGGTCCCGGATCGCGCCCGCGGAATGATCGGAAAATCATCGGATGCAGGCGTGTGCGCCAGTGGCGCGCCGAGCCGACGGCCGAAGCCCACCTTGCTGCGGGCGGATGGGAGGCGTACGTTCGCCCGTCGATTCACCACGCTTCGCATGAACGACTACGTTCCAGCCATTGCCCTCGCCCTGCTGGCGCTCGCGGTCCTCGTGATCACCTGGGTTATCCGGAGCGCGCGCGAGCGCAAGGCGGCACGCGCCCGCGAAGCGGCCGCGCTCGGCTTTCGGCCCATGGCACCGGCCGATCCGGACGTCGTCGGCCGGATCGCGGCGCTGCATCGGCGCTCCCCAGGTCACGCGCTCGACGTCAGGGAGCTGTGGTGCCAAGAGCGGGGTTTCCAGACGCTCTATCTGTTCGACCTCGTCGACCGGTCTGCCCAGGACGCGGGGCCGACCGCCGAGCGCGCCATCGCGGTGGTGTCGGCCGCGCTCCACCTGCCGCGGTTCTCGCTCGTTCCGCGCATCGAAGGCGAGGGCGTGCTGGGAGCGCTTGGGAACCTCCTGCTCGAGCGGTTCGCCACGCCGGCGGGCGAGCCGCTGGCGTTCCCGTCGTCGCCGGCGTTCGAGCGGCGCTACACGCTGGCCGCCGCCGACGAGCAAGCGGCGCGCCGGTTCTTCACGACCGAGCGACTCGATGGTCTGGCGAAGACGCGCTTCTGGATGGTGGAGGGGGAAAACGACACCCTCACGTTGCACACGCTCGACCTCGATCTCGACCGCGGGCGGCGCAAGGCGCCCGTGTTGGCCGAGCGGTTGCGCGCCGCGGAGCGCGCAGTGGCATTGTTCGCGGATGGGCCGCCGTAAGGCGTCGTAATGCACGCTTCATCACGTGTGGTGCCGTGGGGCTCCGGATCTGCTCATGTGAGCCCGAGCAGTGCTGCGGCGTTTCCGCCCAGGATGGCTGCCCGCTCCTCTGGTGGCAGCGCGAGCGTGTCGATGCTGTGTCGCATTCTCTCGAGGCTCCCGATGAGATGCGGATAGTCGCTCCCCGCGAGGATATGGTCGGCCCCGGCGAACGCAATCGCCAGCCGCAGCGCCGCGGGGTCGAAGTTGACCGTGTCGTAGTAGAACCGTTTCAGGTATTCCGACGGCGGCCGCGTGATCCGCTCGCGGCACTCCGGGAACGCCTCATACCCGCGGTCGAGCCGCTCCTGTAAAAAAGGAACTGCGCCGCCCAGGTGGCCCAGCACCCAGCGGACGCCCGGAAACCGCTCCGGCACGCCGCTGAACACGAGGCCGGCGGCCGCGAGCGTTGTGTCGAACAGGAATCCCACCAGCGGCATGAGCCAGTACTCGGTCATCGCCTCGACGCCCAGCGGATACGTGGGGTGAACGAACAGCACCGCGTTCGCGTCACTGGCGCGCTCGTAGAGCGGCCAGAACCGTTCGTCGTAGAGCGGAACCCCGTTCGCGTTGCCGTAGAGCATCGCGCCCCGCATCCGGAGGGGGCCCAGCGCCCGCTCCAGCTCGGCGGCGGCGGCCGGGGGATCGTTGAGCGGCAACGTGGCCAGCGGCGTGAACCGGTCGCCGCGCTCGCCGCCGATCGCTGCGAGGGCGTCGTTGACCAGCTTCGACAGCTCGACGCTGCGCTTCGGCGTCTCGATCAACGTCCCCGGTGCGGTGAAGGTGATCACCTGACGGCTCACCCCGGCGGCGTCGATCGCCGAGACGCGCGCGGCGAGGTCGCGGTGACCGGGCACCACGTAGTTCTTGTCGCCGGGCGAGTGCAGCACCGGGTTGCCGTGCTCGTCCGTCGTCACCGTGTAGCTGCTCGGCCCCCGGCGGATCGCGTCGAGGTACTCGGGCGGGTAGTAGTGATTGTGAAAGTCGACGATGGTCACGGTGCGGGCGTCCTTTCGGCGAGAGGTAGCGGGTCCAGCCCGGGGCGCACGGCCTCAGTTTCCGATTCCGAGGATCCGAGCCAGGTTCTCCCCGGCCACCATGCGTCGCGCGTCGGCGGAGATCTGGTCCAGGAGGTTCCGGACGCTGGCGATCTTCCACTCGTCGCGCGCCGCCGAGCGGAGAGAGGCATCGGTCCCGACGACGAAACGTTCGGGCATGCGCTCGATCAAGTCGATCCACTCCGGCCACACGGCAACGTCGTCCCTCAGGATCGTATAGTCCGGAGACCGCGGGTGGGTTGCCCACGTCCTCGCACTCAGCTCG